>PVBE010995070.1_pt1 | contig 13813 bp, 11 predicted proteins | sample 1631181 | NCBI WGS metagenome assembly PVBE01 (sample SAMN08397723, study PRJNA350692) | Marine metagenome, whole genome shotgun sequencing project. | isolation source: water | place: Pacific Ocean | collected 2012-04 | reverse complement strand
AGCCGTTGGCCCGCACATCCTGACATACCCGCACGCAGCGGCCACACAGGATACACAGGTTGAAGTCCCTCACAATAAAGGGGTCCTCATTTTGGACTGGCATATGTCGGTAGTGGTAGCCCAGAGTCATGGGGCGGTGCTTCATGTCTACATAGTCAGACACGCTCTGAAGCTCACAACGCCCGTTCTTGGGGCAATATACACAGTGCATATTGACCGAGGGCACCCGCTGGCACACCTCAAAGGTGTTGCAGCGCTCCTTTTTCCAGCACACTAGGCAGGCGTGGGGGTGTTCGGTGTAGACCATCTCCAGCACCTGGCGGCGCAACTCCTCCAACTGAGGTGTCTTGGTACGCACTACCATATCCTGAGTGGCGGGGGTGGTGCAGGATGTGGGGAGGCCCCTCATCTTCTCTATCTCCACGATGCACATGCGGCACCCGCCGTATGACTCCAGCTTGGGATGGTGACACAGGGTGGGTATATACATACCGGATCCCTTGGCGGCATCCAGCACGGTGCCGCCTTTGGGAACGGTTACCTCATGGTCGTCAATGGTTAGGGTGATGAGTTCCTGGGCCATTCAGTCACCTCTTTCCAGGTCACAGTTCAGGCAGCGGCGGGACTCGTCCACCGCCATCTCCGCACTGTATCCCAGTTCACAAGTGGTGAAGTCGTTGTGGCGTGCCCCCTCCGCCATGGGAATGGGCACCCGGAGGTGCTCTCCCTCGTCCACCGGGATTGTAGCCGCGTACCCTACCTCAGGGTTCAGCAGCACTTCACTGATGTCGCCGTCTCCACCCAGGTAGCGGTCTATGGCCTCAGCTGCCCGGCGCCCCTGGGCGATTGACTCTATTACGGTGGACGGTCCGGTAACGCAGTCACCTCCGGCGAACACGCCGGAGGCCGCGGTAGCCAGTGTATCCTCCTCCACGCTCAGGGTATTACCCTTGACGGTGGGCAGGTCAATGCCGGAGGGTAGCAGAATCACTTGTCCCACAGCGGCCACGACGGTGTCAAAGTTCCGTACGAACTCGCTCCCTTCTACGGGTACAGGCCGGCGCCGGCCGGAGGCATCCATATCCCCCAGCTTCATGCGTCGCAACTCCACCTTGATGGCACCGTCCTCCCGCCACACTCGGGTGGGGGCCACTAGCGGCACCAGTCCCACGCCCTCCTCCTCGGCCTCGTTTACCTCCTCATCCAGGGCCGGCATCTCCTGCCGGGTGCGCCGGTAAAGAATGGTAACTTCCGAGGCCCCCAGGCGTAGGGAGGTGCGAGCAGCATCTATAGCCGCGTTGCCACCGCCTATTACGGCCACTCGTTGGCCCACGGACACATCTCCGCCCAGCGCCACCTGACGCAGCAAAGTGACCGCCTCGGTCACCACCCCCTCTTCCCCTTCAGCCCCGGTACGCTGGCCCCGGTGCGCGCCCACAGCCAGAAATATGGCATCAAAACCCTGCCCTTGGAGCTCCTCCAGTGAGATGACCGGTGCATTCGTCCTGATGGTCACGCCCACCCTCTCAACCTCGGCAATTTCATCGTCCAGAACCTTCCGGGGCAGCCTGTAGGCCGGTATGCCTACCCGTAACATGCCACCCGCCTGGGACAGAGACTCAAACACGGTCACGGAGTGTCCCTTTTTGGTCAGATAGACGGCGCAGGTCAGCCCCGCCGGGCCTGAACCTACCACGGCCACCTGTTTGCCCGTAGGCGGATCGTGTCGCTCACGCTCCCGCCAGGCGCCGTCGTCGTTCTCACTGGCTGTGCGTTTTAGAGCACGGATGGCAATAGGGTCATCGACCTTTCCGCGAGTGCACCGGGTCTCGCAGAAATGGGTGCAGACGTGGCCCAACACGGCGGGGAAGGGTACGGTCTCCCGGTTCACCGCTAGGGCCTCGGCGAACTTGCCCTCTTTACACAGGCGGACATAGCGGTATGCCTGCACCCCGGCTGGACACACATGGTGGCATGGGGCCACCACTAGCCCTTTGCAGACCGCCGCCCGGCACAACTTTTTATTGATATGCTCCTCGTACTCCTTTCGGAAGTAGCGGATAGTGGTCAGCACGGGGTTGGGCGCTGTCTGCCCCAGGCCGCACAGCGCGGTGGACTTGACCGTCTCAGCCAGGCTCTCAAGCTGCTCTATATCCCCCGGCTTACCCTCACCGTAGGATATGCGCTCCAACATCTCCAGCATCTGGCGGGTGCCGACACGGCACGGCACGCATTTGCCGCAGGACTCCGACTGGGTGAAGGTGAGGAAGAAACGGGCCAGGTCTACCATGCAGTTGTCATCGTCTAGGACTACCATGCCGCCGGAGCCCATGATGGAGCCTGCTTGAGTCAGGGCCTCGTATTCGGCTGGCAGGTGTATAAGGTTGGCGGGCAGTGCACCTCCGGAAGGCCCCCCGGTCTGGACGGCCTTGAGGCGCTTCCCGGAGGAGACGCCGCCGCCGGCATCGAAAATAATCGTCTCCATGGTGGTACCCATGGGCACCTCTACCAGGCCGGCGTTGGCCACCTTGCCTGTGAGGGAGAAGATGGCGGTGCCCTTGCTCTGCTTGGTGCCTACGGAGGCGAACCATTCGGCCCCGTCGCGCAGGATGCCGGCCACCGCCGCCATGGACTTCACATTGTTGATGTTGGTGGGCTGGCCGAAAACCCCTTTCACCGCCGGGAACGGAGGCCGCGGCCGTGGCATGCCGCGCTTGCCCTCGATGGAGGCGATGAGGGAGGTCTCCTCGCCGCAGACGAATGCCCCCGCACCCTCCCGTATTTCTATGTGGAAGCTGAACCCCGAGCCTTGTATGTTTTCTCCCAAGAAACTTCGTTTCTCAGCGTTCTCGAGGGCCAACACCACCCGCTTTACGGCTAGGGGGTATTCCGCCCGCACATAGATAAAGCCGCGGTTGGCACCGATGGCGTAGCCGGCAATGGTAAGCCCCTCAATGACGGCGAAAGGGTCCGCCTCCAGTATGGAGCGGTCCATAAAAGCGCCTGGGTCGCCTTCGTCGGCGTTGCAGATGACATACTTGTCCTCGTCCGGAGAGGCGCGGCAGAACTGCCACTTCTGAAATGTGGGGAAGCCGGCGCCGCCCCGTCCCCGCAGCCCTGAGGCCTTAACCTCCTCTATCACCCGCTCCGGAGTCATCTCCAGAAGCGCGGTGCGTAGTCCCTTGAACCCGCCCACCTCCAGGTACTGGTCAATTTCCTCGGGGTTGATGTGGCCGCAGTTATGCAGTATGAGCCGCTTCTGGGCTTTGTAGAAGGGGACTTCCTCGTAATGCGGAATGGCCTCACCTGTTACCGGGTCATGGTAGAAGAGCCGTTCCACCGGCTTACCCCCTACAAGGTGGTTGCCGACAATATCGGCGGCGTCATCCGGCTGCACCTGGGTGTAAAATATGCCCTCCGGCCTTACAGCCACAATTGGGCCCTGCTGACAGAAGCCGTGGCATCCAGAGAAGCGGATCTCCACCTGGTCACCGATGCCGTGCTGGGCCACCGCTGCCTCTAGCGCCTCCCGCACCGGCTCCGACTTGTTGGAGACACAGCCGGTCCCCTGGCATACGAATATAACCCGGTGTCCGTTCTCCTGCTGGCTCAACTGGTTGACCCCATTTTTCGGGCTTCAATTATATCCAAGGCCTTGCCCGGCGTCAGCTTGCCGTGTGTCTCCTTGCCTACCATCATGGTTGGCGCCAGGGCGCAGGCGCCTATGCAGGCTACGGTCTCCAGGGTGAACTCGCCGTCCTCGGTGGTCTCTCCCACCTCTATCCCCAACTCCTGTTTCAAAGCCCGTAGCACCCTAGACGAACCCTTGACATGGCATGCGGTGCCCCGACAGGCCATGATGCGGTGTTTACCCGATTTGGAGAGATAGAACTGGGCGTAGAAAGTGGCCGTTCCGTATACCTCGCTGGGGGAAACCCTGAGGTGGCTGGCTATCTGACGAAAGGCACCTGGCGGCAACCACCCAAGCTCACCCTGTACTTTTTGCAGCGCCACGATGACATTGGAGGAGTCCCGCTGCAGGGGGGCGATAATCTCTGCGACACGCTTCTTTAACCCAAGCTGCTCTGCATCGCTTAAAGCATCTTGTGTAGAAGGTTGTGCCATAGCTCACCTGACTATTTGTAATAGATTTCCCGGATTCTTACTGTACCATCAACACAACTGCATTTCAAGGTTTGTTGGGAGTGTCCATTGTATGGAACATCCAGAGCCCGGCCCAAAACGGGTAGTTGGCAACAGGCTTATCGAGGGGAATACGGACTGATTCAGGCCCGCTCTAGGAGCGAATTCAAGAGCTTTTGCCACAACCCAATTTTCATAACACAACCGCCCACTGCTACCACCCGTATTGAGCTTGCCAGCAGGAGGGCAGGAACATCCTTCATCAGATAGCCATCAGCGCCCGTGGCCAGCGCCCGTTGCACCAGTGACGGGGTATTCAGAGAGATGAAAACTAGTACCCGGGTCTCCGGCCAGCGGGCTTTGTTAGCCTGGATAACCTAAATGCTACCAAGGCTGGGCATGGGCACACCCATCAACACCATATAGGGCCTTGCCGCCTCAATAAACGGGAGCGCTTCGGCGCCATCGGCGGCGTCAGCCACCACCTCTATGTCTAGGTCCGGCCCCAGGATGGTTCACAGGCCCTCACGCACCGCCGAATGGTGGTCCGCAATCAGTATCCTTGAATGTTCCATGGTATCAGGCACGAGGCTTGACATGCCCGAATCGTTTTCGGAGAATTGATACATTCCAGACCATACTCACTCTGCTGGCGCAACCGGCGTCGACGCCTGTGAGGTCAAATGCCAGGTACCCCGGTATCTCACAGGAGGCGGGCTGAACCCAACCCCCTTTTGAGCCGAATCTTTTTTGAATACCGGAAAAGCGTTTGCAACCCCTGTTTGTAGGACTAGGATATTAGAATCTGGTGCAGTATTCGGGTGAGAAAGGTAAAGCTGCTGATGGGTACCACCAGGCACATAGCTTCGTACCGCATATTAAGTATCATCCTGAGCCCTTCAACAGAAAGACGAAGAACCCACACGGTGGTGCGATTAACACAACCAGGCAACGCAGGCCACAACGGGGTACAGTACATTGGCCCGTGGCCTGGCTTTGCCTTACAATAGGTATTGTGGCGGTTACCGTGCGCTTCTTCGGTCGCTTGCACCAGTTGCTGGGGCGGGATGAGGTGGTGGTCCAGGGCTCCCCGGGTACCATTGGTGAGCTTATCTGGCTGATGGCCCGGCAGCATAGCCGTGTAATCAAAGAGGAACTTCTGGATGAGGATGGGAACATTGACTACTCCTACGCTCTGTTCATCGGTGGAGAGCGGGTGGAGGGGCCGCATACCCCCATCCGGGCGGGCCAGGAGGTGACCGTGACCAGCATGCTGGCGGGAGGCCAGAGATGCTCCACCACAAGATAGCTTATATAGATATTTCCACCGGCGAGGTAAAGGCCGAGCCTATTCCCCAGGAGTGGCGCCGTCGATATCTGGGCGCAAGGGGCATCAACATGTCGCTGCTCCACTCCTGCTACCCCGCCGTTGATCCCCTCTCCCCTCGGAACCCCCTTATCTTCGGCTGCGGACTCCTCACGGGGCTACCTGGCTTTGGCAGCGGGCGCATGAATGTAACTGCCTACTCCCCCGCCTCGGGCAACCTGGGCGACTCCAATGTGGGCGGCCACTTCGGCCCGGAGCTGCGCTTCGCCGGGTATGACCACTTGGTGATCACCGGCCGCAGCCCCCACCCCGCATACATTCTCATCACAGACAACAAGATTGAGATTAAGGAAGCCTCCCACCTGTGGGGTATGAACACCTTGGAGACCCAACGAGCCCTGCGCCGGGAGCTACGCGAGGAAAAACTGCGGGTGCTCACCATAGGCCCCGCCGGGGAGCGTGGGGTGCGGATGGCCTCCATCATGACCGGCCCCAAGGACGCCGCCGGGCGCTTCGGCATGGGGGCGGTGATGGGTTCCAAGAACCTCAAGGCCGTAGCCGTCAGAGGTACGCAGGATCTCACTGTTGCCCACCCCCGAGAGCTGCTGGCCCACAGCCGGGAGCAGTATGAAGCTTTGTGGAGGCGCAAGTGGATTCAGACGCTGGGGCACCTGGGCACCCCCTTATTAGTGGCCCCGGCCAACGAGGGGGGCTGGCTTCTTTCACGCAATGACCAGTCTGGCCCCCTGGGGGAGCGGGGACGTGCCATCTACGCCGATAGCTTAGAGCCGTTTTCCCTGGGCATGTCATCCTGTTTCGGCTGCACCGTCCACTGCCGCCACCGCCACAGGGTGAAGGGTGGTCCCCATGGGGAAGGGCCGGAGTACAGCGTGTTCGCCTGGATGGGGGCTAACTTAGAGATTCTGAATACGGAGTACATCATCCGTGCGTCCGACCTCCTCAACGAATACGGCATGGATGTAATGGACACCATGGTGGTAATAGCCTTCGCCTTCGAGCTATATCAGCGTGGCATCATCTCTCGCTCCCTCGCCGGCATTCCCCTAGAATGGGGGGACGGTGAGGCGGTGCTGACGCTTATTCACCAGATGGCACACCGGGAGGGGCTGGGGGATATACTGGCCGAAGGCAGCTATTGCCTGCACCGCCTGCCCCCGGAGGCGGAGCCTTACCTGATGCGGGTGCGCAACGCCCTGCTGGGCCCGGCGCCGGGGGGCCGGGTGGTGAAGAGCTTCGGGATGGGCCACGCTGTGGCCACCATCGGTGGCCACCTACACCGCAACCGCCCCGGCGTGGATGTTCTACATTTGCCGCCTCAGGTGCTGGAGGGCCTCTACGGCGGCCCAGTGTCCAACGATTACCGCGCCTACGAGGGCAAGGCCCGCATGGTGTGGTGGCACGAGCTGCTGTATGCGGTGTGCGATTCCCTGGGCTTCTGCCGGTTCCAGACGGTGTTTAACAGCCCCAACGCCCCCCAGTACCCCGAGTACCGGGAGCTGATTCGACTGGTCCTGGACTGGGAAATGTCCGTGGAGGAGCTACAGGAGTGCGGGGAGCGCATCTATACAACGGAGCGGCTGCTGCTGGGCAAAATGGGGGTGGGGGGCCGGGAGCACGATACCCTGCCCCGGCGCTGGTTTGAGGAGCCGGTGCCCCAAGGCCCTTGCAAGGGCGAACTTATTGAGCGCCCCCAGTTTGAAAAATTCCTGGACGAGTATTATTCCCTCCACAGATGGGACTCCCAGGGCCACCCAACACCAGAGGCGGTGGAGAGATTGGGGATAGAGTAACTCGGGAAGGATGAAATGCCGAAGTACATAGCACTTTCGATGAGAGGCCGCGGGAAGTACGTAGCACCGGGCCAAAAAAGTGACGAGCATGGAGCTATTGTTACTACCTCCAAATTCACCAAACAAGCTTAGGAAGAAGCAGAACGGCAAGAGATGAAGCCGATAGTTCTTATAGTTCTTGCCGATAATTCTTATAGTTCTTATGGATGGGGAACAACTGGCAGACTTAGTTTTCACTCACTATGGGGAATTGGGCCCTAAGTTTCGGGAATTTATCCAAATCGAAAGGAAACCGTTCTCACTTCGAGAGCGGTACATTATGCGGCAAGAGGACCAATCCTAACAATGCAGCAGCCAAGATGCATCGCAATCAATGTTAACACCACAGCCTGCACCGGGTGCCGGCTGTGCGAGGTGGCGTGCTCGCTATTACACCGGGGTGCGGTGAACCCCGAAGGGGCACGGGTGTGGATTGCCGAGGACTGGGAGAACTCTCTCTACCAACCCCATATCTGCCAGCTATGTGACAACCCGGATTGTGTCAAGGCGTGCCCCTCAGAGGCTCTCTCCCAGGAGCCGGACACCGGCGTTATCCGTGTGGATGCCGGGCTGTGCAACGCCTGTCTGGCCTGTGTGGAGGCCTGCCCCCACGACGCTATCCGGTGGAGCGATGCCCTGGATGAGCTGCTGGTGTGCGACCGCTGTGGTGGTGAGCCTGCCTGCCTGCCCTTCTGCCACCGGGGCGCCCTCTGCCCCGCCCCATAGGTCTTGCCTACTCGCCTGCCCGTTAATTTGTTTTGGAAGGCTCCGCCCCCGAAACCCCGGGGATCGACAGCGCGTGTGTGTAGGGGCGTGACTTACCTCGCTTTGTGGGTTCCAAAAAGGGAGAGTCCCCTGGTGGGGGTTTGGCCCGATGAACGGAGCATCATCGGACTCTCCGAAGGAGTCCGGTTCGATGGTTCGGCCAAACTGCGGCCAAAACGGACAATCGGAGAGGTGTCCCCCGGAGAAAATAGTACTGAGCAGGTGGGTGTGAAATAGAATGCCCGGTAGACGCCGCTATGAGCGGAGGGTGGGCAGGGCTACTCCGGGATGGGGGCAACCTACCTGGTAACAAAGATGGCGGCAAGGACGTACAGCAGGATACCCAACCCCTCGGGGAAGGCCAAGGCCACAAAGATTATCCTGACCAGCACGGGGTCGATATCAAAGTAGTCGCCTAGTCCTCCGCATACCCCCCATATCTTCCGGTTGGTTGTGCTGCGATAGAGCTTCCTGGCCATGAGCCCCCTTTCTGCATTCGGCCTGGCCTAACGGTGGGCGGAACCAGCTACTCAAACTCGCAATGAGTCCGTATCTTCCAATACGATACGTTTGATGCGAGCTTGTAATCAGCAAGACGGCTGGTTTCAGAGTAGACAATAAGATCGACTTTTTGTCCGAGGCAGGCTTATTCCCGAGAGACGGCCTCAGCCCCATCCTAAATCCCCCCAAATTAGCTCCCGGCGGTGGAGCGGGCGAAGCTGGGGCCGAAGTAGAGGGGCAGCAGGTGGCGGTACTCAGCCTCCGTATAGGGGCCGGCCTCCACGAACTCCTTTGCCTCATCCAAGATGGCGTCCAGGCTACCCAGCTTCAGGTAGTGCTGCAGTCCATCCTCTTGGCTGTGGCCAGCGGCCTCGGCCAGAAGGGTGATGTAGTTCTTTATCTGGAAAGGGTAGTCCTCCCCAATCACACTAAAGAAGCGGTGGCACCCCTGACAGGCGTTGGCCAACAACTGAGCGCCGGTATCCTGTGCCTCGTCCAGGGCCTTGCGCCGCATGGCGCCGGCTATATTTGGGTAGTAGCGCTGGGCGGCACCGCCGCAGCATAGGGCGTTTTCCCGGTTGTGGGCCATCTCCACCAGGTTCAGGCCTGGAATAGCCCGGAGCAGAGTCCTCACCGATTCGTACTCCCCGTCCTTACGCCCGAGGTTGCATGGGTCCTGATAGGTGACCTTGGCCTCCACCGGCGTGTTGAGCTTGAGCCGGGGCAGCAGCTCCACCAGGAGCCTGGAGACATGGAGGGCTTCAAATGGAATATCGGTGTATTTGGGGAACTCGTGCCTGGTAAGGTGGTCGCAGGTGCCGCACCAGAAGAACACCCTCCTGGGTTGGAAGGAGGCCAGCGCTTGGATAAAGTCACCGGTGACCTTCTCCGCCTTCGCCAGCTCACCTCGCTGCAGGAATTTGGACCCACAGCATATATCGCCCCCTGCCAGGGCGGCGTAGTCCAGACCTGTTGAGTCCAGCAGGCCCAACAAGGCTATCATCTTATCGGGCATCTGGAGGACATTACAGCCCAGGAATATCACCGTCTCCCGCGGCTGTGGGTGGCGTGGCGTCCCGGTGAGCCAGCGCACCTGGGAGGGCTTTATCTGTAGGGAGCCTATTACTTGGGGAAGGTCATATATTTTGCCCCCAATCTTGGGCTGAGCGATGGCTGATGGGGGGTGATAGCCACACCTCACCAACTCGGCTTTGAGGATTTCCCGTAGCCGGAACGGGTTAAGGCCCTGAGGACAGGAGGTGATGCACATACCACAACTGGAACAGGAGAAAGCCTGCTCTTTAGCGACATTGGTCCCATCGTGGCCCTCCAGCACCCGAACAATCTCCTCCTGCACCTCCACCGTGCCCTGCTTCTGGTCTGACCGGTAGGGGAACACCGGACACACCTCCAAGCAGTCGCCGCAGAAATTGCAGCCGGCAATGAGCCTCTCCTTTTCGGCGGCATACTCCTCCGCCATGGTTGAGTATTGCCTAGACTTTCCTGATCCCATCTGTGCCTCCTTACCCCTGTACGTGATTTGTTGCCACTGACGAATAGATGGGATGATATCCCCATAGGCCCTGGCCGTCAAGGCCGCTCCTCCTCGTCCTAGCAACTGCCGGGGCCCGGCAACAATCTAATTTCCATCCAAGGGGGTATAGGAATGCCGCTTGCCGAGCGACATCGGTGTTTCTGGGCGCTTTCCCCTCATGGTTTACAAGATGGAGAGTGTGGTAAAGATATCACAGGTGCAACAGTTCCGGTCTCTTTTGTCCTTGACCTTCTGAGGCTGGGGACATACAATGGCCTTTGACATGCAGTCCAGCCTGATTGGCAAGATTGAGAAAGCTCGGCGTTACGCCGGGGAGCCTGAGCGCATCAGTTTTTCCAGCTTCACCATCCGGTTCCGGGGGGAAAACAACCAGCACCAGGTGTCCTTCAGCGAGGGTTTCTGGCAATGCAGCTGCTCTTTTTTTGCGAACCGGGGCGTTTGCAGCCACACTATGGCGATGGAGAAGGTGCTGGTCGGTATGCTCCCCACCCTTCCCACCAGCGAATAAGAGCTTCTACCGCCACCCTGAGCCTGTCGAAACGTGTGCGCCAAGCCGCGCACCCTCCGACAGGCTCAGGGTGGCGTCGTTTCCGAGTGGTTCGCTATGAAACTATCTATTCAGGCTGTAGACGGATGGACAGGCAGTTCCATTTGTCCGGGCAGTCTATTTCTACCGTGGACCCTCCCCAGCTATCCGGCCACTTCCCCCCAAACTGAAGCATATTGATATAGGGAAATAAGGCGTTGTAGAACATGCCGCACATGCCGCTGGTGTTATGCGCGCTAAGCTCAACGGTATCGCCCGGCTTGTGTCCGTGCCCGCAATTTCCCTTGAGGCCGATGAAGGTGCCTGTGACCCTGTGGCCAAACTGCTCCGCCATGGTGTGCCTCCTGGTGTTTATTTCCGGCTATAGCTTACTGACTTTTAAGGGCAATCTCTAATGGTATAGGTCGTTTAGCAACAATTGTCCTTCCTACACGCCCGCCAAAGGGGCTCGGCCACTATAATATACCGGTTAATAAACGACATCAGTGGTCGAGAACCTCTACCCCATTTAATAGTCCTCCCTTTCAGCTACCCTTAACTCCTCCAGCGCTTCGGCCACCACGAAGAGGGAGCCGGTTACCAACACCATGTCCTCTTCGGAAGCCATGGCCCGTGCCCTCGCAAGTGCCCTGGGCACATCCTCCTCCTCCTCCAGCTTTGCACTATGCTTGGCCCACTCTCCCAATAGCCGGCGAGAGGATAGCCCTCTGGCGTGACGGGACCGGGTAACTATAATCCTGGGGTGGAGGGGGGCCAGTTCCCGTACCATCCCCGACACATCCTTGTCCTTTGAGGCCGCCATTACCAGCACCACCCTGCGGTAGGGCAGCCCGGCCACGGCTTGCGTTAGGCGGCGGGCAGAGTCCGCATTGTGGGCTCCGTCCACCACTATCAGGGGCCCTCGTCCAATTACCTGCAAGCGACCGGGCCAAGAGACGGCGGCCAGCCCCTTTGCCATCGCTTGGCCGGTGAGGCCGGAGGCTTCTTCTGCCAGCCACTCTAGGGCGGCCACGGCAGTTGCGGCGTTTTCGCACTGGTGCCCCCCCAGCAGCGGTAGGAAGAATCGGTAATCCCCTCTGCGCCCAGTCACCCTAACCTCCTGCCCTTCTAGCCCTGCAGATAGCACGCGCCAGCCTACATCTCTGCCAACATCCGTTAGTGGGGAGTGCTGCTCCCGGCAGGCTTCACGCATAACCCCCAGCACCTCGTCCCCTCCTGGCTGAGGGGCCAGGACTACCGGCACCCCCGGTTTGATTATCCCCGCCTTCTCCCGTGATATATGGGCCAGGGTAGGGCCTAATACATCGGTGTGGTCATAGCTGATGGAGGTGATGACTGAGACCATGGGGGTAACTACATTGGTGGCGTCCAGCCGACCCCCAAGACCCGCCTCCAAGACGACCCAATCGGCCCTTGCCCCCTGGAAATGGAGGAAGGCCATGGCCGCCAGGGCTTCGAAAGTGGAGGGGACTCCCCATGTCTCGGCTCCCGCGGCCTCCACCGCCGGTCTTACTTTTTCGGTAAGGCCGGTAAGCTCCGCCTGAGTGATAAGTGCATCGTCCATCCGGACGCGCTCCCGGATAGTGTGGAGATGGGGGGAGGTGAATAGCCCGGTGCGGTTGCCGGCGGCGGTGAGGGCTGAGGCTATCATAGCGGCGGTACTGCCCTTACCCTTGCTGCCGGCGATGTGGACGAACTTGCTCCCGCTATTGAGGTGTGGGTCTCCCAGCGAGTGGAGGAGGGCCTCCATGCGCCGGGGGTCAAAATTGGCGGCGGCGAAGGCACCGGGTATTTTCTCGTAATCGGTCAAGCTCAGCATGTAGCGCTGGGCCTCTGTGTAGTCCATGGGCAGATTCCTACGGCCCCAGGGTTTCCTGCCCCGGCGCTGAGTAGCGGTCCTCCGTCCAGGGGTCGGCGGTGCTGCTGTAGCCCCGGGTCTCCCAGTAACCGAGCACCTCCTCTTTGAGGAACTCCACCCCCTGCACCCACTTGGCCGCCTTGTAGGCGTATTTGTGGGGCACCACCAGCCGCAAGGGGGCACCGTGCGCCACATGTAGGGGCTTCCCGCCCAGCTTTAAGGCGAAGAGGACATTGTCACGCATAAGGTCTGATAGGGGCACATTGGTGGTGTAGCTATATTCGGCCTTGATAAGGGTGAACCGGGCCTCCGGAGCGGGTTGGGCGAGGGCCGCTATGGTGGAGAAAGCCACTCCCTCCCAGGTCACCTCAAGCTGCGACCAGCCGGTAACGCAGTGGAAATCGGCGGTGACGGTGACCATGGGCAGGCGGTTGAACTCTTTCCAGCCCAGCACCACGGGGTTGGCCACCAGCCCCTCCACTCGGAAGTGCCATGTCTCGTGGTTGAAGGTAGGCACGGGGCCGATGTGGAGGACCGGCAGATCCCCCGTAAGCCGCTGCCCGGGAGGTCTCCGTTCCAGCTAAATCGCCTCTTCTTCCCGGAGCTTTGCGATGTCGTCCCAGGTGTAGTCGCCCAGCTCTATTAACACCTCCTCGGTGTGCTGGCCGAACTGGGGTGCGGGGGCCTGTATAGCGCATGGGGTCTCTGTAAAGGTCACTGGGAACCCCACCACCTTGGCGTTCTCCAGGGAAGGGTGATCATAGTCCACAATGTAATTGTTCTCGGTAACCTGGGGGTCATTGGGCAGCTCCAGGATGTCCATCACTGGGGAACAGATGATGCGCTTGCGCTGCCTGAGTATCTGCATCCATTCGTCCCGGGTCTTGGTGTCGAATATACGGTCCATGATGCCTATTAGCTCCCGGCAGTTATCGGCCCGCTTCTCGGTGCTGTTGAAACGGGGGTCGTCAATCAGCTCTGTCATGCCCAGGCACTCGCAGAGCACGGGCCACACCCGATCTGAAGCCAGCACCGCTAGGGCCACCCACTTGTCATCCTTACAGCGGTAGTGGTTGTAGAGTGGGTTAGCCATCTCGGTGCGCTGGCGGGGAGGGAACTCCTGGTTGAGGAACAGGCTGGCCATGGTACGGAAGAGCTGGAGGTTAATCATGCTGCCCACTATGGAGACATGGATTTCCTGGGATACACCCTGCCTCTCTCGGGCCAACAGGGCGGCCAGAATACCCCAGCACAGAGTGACTGATGT
>PVBE010146758.1_pt1 | contig 13813 bp, 9 predicted proteins | sample 1631181 | NCBI WGS metagenome assembly PVBE01 (sample SAMN08397723, study PRJNA350692) | Marine metagenome, whole genome shotgun sequencing project. | isolation source: water | place: Pacific Ocean | collected 2012-04 | reverse complement strand
CGCGATGGTGTTCGACGGGGTGGGCAATCCGCTCCGGCTGGCCGAGTTGCCGCGGCCCGAACCTGCCCCCGATCAGGTGCTGATCGAGATGCGCGCCTGCGGGGTGTGCCGAACCGACCTTCACGTCGTCGACGGCGAATTGGCGCATCCCAAACTGCCGCTGGTTCCCGGTCATGAGGTGGTGGGCGCCGTTGCCGAGCTAGGCAGCGGGGTGGATCGACTTCGCGCCGGCGAGCGGGTCGGCGTACCGTGGCTTGGCTATACCTGCGGAGAGTGCCGATACTGCCGCGCCGGCCGCGAGAACCTATGTGAGGCGGCGCGCTTTACCGGCTATGACATCGACGGCGGCTATGGCGAGTATCTGTTGGCCGACCAACGCTATGTGTTCCCCCTTGCCGCAGGACTCTCGGATGTCGAGGCGGCACCGCTGCTGTGCGCCGGGCTCATCGGTTACCGCGCGCTGCGCAAGGCCGGCGACGTCGAGAAGGTGGGACTCTATGGCTTTGGCGCGGCGGCCCACATCGTCGCCCAAGTAGCGCGATTCGAGGGCCGTCAGGTATTCGCGTTCACCCGGCCCGGCGACACCCAAGCCCAGGCCTTCGCGCGCGAGCTCGGCGCGGTGTGGGTGGGCGATTCCGATGCGCCGCCGCCCGAGCCGCTGGATGCCGCAATCGTGTTCGCACCGGTCGGCGAGCTGGTGCCGATGGCGCTGCGCGCGGTGGCGGCGGGAGGACGGGTGGTGTGCGCCGGTATCCACATGAGCGACATCCCGAGCTTCCCCTACCAGATACTGTGGCGCGAGCGTGAGATGGTGTCCGTCGCCAACCTCACACGCCGGGACGGCGAAGAGTTCCTCGCCTTGGCGCCACGGGTGCCGGTGCGAACGACGGTTGCGCCTTATGCGTTGGAAGACGCGAACCTGGCCCTGGACGACCTTCGCGCGGGGCGGATCAATGGTGCGGCGGTATTGACCTGCGGCCGCTGAGCGGTCAAACGCCCATCCGCCCCAAGACCGCTTTGGCGACCCGCGCGGTGTCGTTTGGCGGCACATACGTCCAGGACTCGAGCTCCCCCACGAGGGGGCGAGTCATGCCTTGGGCGCGCAGACTGGCATGGAACTCGCGAAACTTGCGGTTTCCGCCCGGGAGCTCGGCGATGTAGACCGGCTTTCCGGTCGCGCACGCCTCGGAAGCCATAGACACCGAATCGCAGGTAACGACGAGTGCATCGGCGAGGCCCAGGAGCCCAAAGTAGGGATTCTCACCGGCGCCGTCCCAAACCGTCGCGGGAAGCCCGGCAAGGCGGCGACCGAGGACGGCCACGTTAGCCTCGCCGGTTCGCCGCGAGGGCGTGACGGCGAGGCCGGCGCCCGCGGCGCGGCTGAGATCCGCGAGCTTGTCGCAAAGCCTGTCGGTCGTTTCGGCCGAAAGTCGGTAGCTCCCGCTCGATCCGCCGACCAGGACCGCCACCAGCGGGCGTGGCAGGTGCTCGAACGCCGGGGCAAAGCGGGCGGCCGCCTCGCGCAGCCGCTCGGGCGTTATGCGATTGAGTGCACCCAAGGTCTCGATGACGTTTGCGCCCTGTACATGGTCGTGCCGTGGCACCGCCAACAGATCGAAGCGGTGCGGCGCGATGCGCGGATCTTGGATTTGCACCGTGAAGGTCGTCCCACGGCTGAGACGCCGGATGGCCAGCGAAAAGGGAACGCTGCGGCGGCCCGAGGCGATCAACAGGGCGGGCCAGGGCGGCGCGAGCGCACCCGCACCCGCGGACATCGCAGCCGGCGGCGGCACGCCGAGTGCAACCGGTAGCCACGACCACGGTGGGCGCGGCCGTACCCGCTTCACGGTCGGCGCCAGCCCCAGTGCCTCGGCCAGGCCGAGGCACTGGTTTTCAGTCCCCGCTTTGCCGTCGCTCAATGCCCAGCAAGTGAGTTGCCCTGCCATCGTGACATCGGCCTTCGCGGGGCTCGGCGCGGCGATCGTTGGCGTCGCGAGCGGGCGCTAACCGCGCGGATCAGACATATTTTACGTTGATGATCTTATAGGACTTCGAACCGCGTGGGGTTGTAACCTCGAAGCTCTCACCCTTCTTCCGACCGATCAAGGCCCGCGCCAGCGGCGCCGTCACCGAGACCCGGCCCGACTTGATATCGGCCTCATCGACACCAACGATCTGGTAGGTCTGGCGATCACCGGTATCCTCGTCGGCAAGCCGCACGGTGGCGCCGAACTTCACTTCTTTGCCCGACAGCTTGGTGACCTCGATGACCTCGGCCTGACGCAGCTTCTCGCCGAGTTGCGCCATCCGCGCCTCGACGAAGCCTTGGCGCTCCTTGGCCGCGTGGTATTCCGCGTTCTCGGAGATATCGCCCATATCACGGGCCTCGGAAAGCGCCCGCGAGATGGCCGGACGCTCGACAGACTTCAAACGTTTCAACTCCTCCTCCAGCCTCGCGTAACCAGCTGAAGTCATTGGTTCTTTTTTCATGGACAGCACCCAATACAATGCCGCCGGCACCAAACCGGGCGGCCGCTCTCCGATCAGCCATCAGAACGATGTCAAAGAATAGGATTGCAACGCCGCAACTTCAAGACCGCCCGAGCGGAGGACGCCAATCGCCTGCACCGCCGCCCGCGCACCGGCCACCGTCGTGTAGTAGGGAATGCGGTTCAGGAGCGCGGTCCTCCGCAAGGCAAAGCTGTCTGCGATCGACTGGGCGCCCTCGCTGGTGTTGAAGACCATATCCACCTCGCCGTTCTTCATCGCATCGACGATATGCGGGCGGCCCTCCAGCACTTTGTTGACGGTGGCCACTTCGTGGCCGGCCTCCTGGAGGTAACGCGCGGTCCCCTGAGTCGCCAGCACCGAGAAGCCGAGTTTGACAAGGCGCGCGGTGAGCGCCACCAGGTGTGGCTTGTCAGCGTCCCGAACCGAGACGAACACCACGCCCGTTTGCGGCAGTTCGGTGCCACCGGCGAGCTGCGACTTGGCGAAGGCACGCGCGAAGTCGGTATCGAGCCCCATGACCTCGCCGGTCGACAGCATCTCCGGGCCGAGGATGATATCGACGCCGGCAAAACGGGCGAAGGGAAACACCGCCTCCTTGACCGCCACATGCTTGAGGGCCGGCGATTGGAGGGCGAACTGCGAGAGGCGTTCGCCCGCCATCACCCGCGCCGCCACCTTCGCGATGGGCAGTCCGATGGACTTGGCGACGAAAGGCACCGTGCGGCTCGCACGCGGATTGACCTCCAGAACGAAGATGTCTTGGTCCTTGACCGCATACTGGACGTTCATCAGCCCGCGCACCTCGAGCGCGCGCGCCAGCGCTTCGGTCTGGTCGTGAATGCGGGCGATGATCTCGGACGAGAGCGAGTGCGGAGGCAGGGAACAGGCCGAATCGCCGGAATGAATTCCGGCTTCCTCGATATGCTCCATGATGCCGGCGACGAACACTTCCTCGCCGTCGGCGAGCGCATCGACATCGACCTCGATGGCGTCACGGAGGTAGGCGTCAATCAGGACCGGGCTGTTGCCAGAGACCTTGACCGCCTCGGCCATGTACTGGAGGAGCGAGCGCTCGTCGTGCACGATCCGCATCGCCCGGCCGCCCAATACGTAACTGGGGCGTACCACGACCGGGTAGCCGATCTTGGCCGCCACGCGGGAGGAACTCTCGACGGAGGTGACGACGTCGTTCTCGGGCTGGCGCAAGCCGAGATCGGCAATCAGGCGCTGGAAACGGCGGCGGTCCTCGGCGAGGTCGATGGCGTCGGGCGAGGTGCCGAGGATCGGGACCTGGGCGGCGGCGAGCCCGGCGGCGAGCTTGAGCGGGGTCTGGCCGCCGAGCTGTACGATGACGCCCAGCAGCCGGCCGCGCGATTGCTCCACACGTACCAGCGCTAGCACGTCCTCGACGGTCAGCGGCTCGAAGTAGAGCCGGTCGGAGGTGTCGTAATCGGTCGAGACGGTCTCCGGATTGCAATTGACCATGATCGTCTCGAGCCCGGCCTCGGCTAGCGCGTAGGCCGCGTGGACGCAGCAGTAGTCGAACTCGATGCCTTGGCCGATTCGGTTGGGCCCACCGCCCAGAATGATGACCTTGTCACGCTCGCTCGGGCGCGCCTCGCACGCGGCGGTGCCCAGCGCAGCATCGTCGTCGGGCGCGCGCTCGTAGGTCGAGTACATGTACGGCGTCTGCGATTCGAACTCTGCGGCACAGGTGTCGATACGGTGATAGACCGGCGCCACCCCCAAATCCTCACGCGCCGCCGCGACCTCTGCCTCGGTGCGGCCGCCGAGCTCGGCCAGACGGGCATCGGAAAACCCCTTTTGCTTGAGCGCCAGTAACTCGGCCGCCGAATCCGGCAGGCCGTCTCGGCGCACCGCCTGCTCGGTGTCGACGAGGTCGCGGATCTCCGCCAGGAACCAGGGATCGTAGTGGCACGTCGCCTGAATATCTTCGATGCCGAGACCGGCGCGAAACGCCTGGGCGATCAGCAAGAGGCGGTCGGGGGTGGGGACGGAAAGCGCCGCACGCAGCTCGGCGGCCTCGTCCTCGCCACCGGGTAGCGTGATCTCATTAAGGCCGGTTAGCCCGGTCTCCAACGCGCGCAGCCCTTTTTGCAGCGATTCGGCGAAACTGCGGCCGATCGCCATGACCTCGCCCACCGATTTCATCGACGTGGTGAGGACCGCATCAGCATCGGGGAATTTCTCGAACGTGAAGCGTGGGATCTTGGTGACGACGTAGTCGATGGTCGGCTCGAACGAAGCCGGCGTCACTCGCGTGATGTCGTTGTCGAGTTCGTCGAGGGTATAGCCGACGGCAAGCCGGGCGGCGACCTTGGCGATCGGAAAACCCGTTGCCTTGGAGGCGAGTGCCGAGGAGCGCGAGACCCGCGGGTTCATTTCGATGATGACCAGACGGCCGTCGTCTGGGTTGACCGCGAACTGGACGTTGGAGCCGCCGGTGTCTACCCCGATCTCGCGCAGGACCGCGATCGCGGCGTTGCGCATGATCTGGTATTCCTTGTCGGTGAGCGTCAGCGCTGGCGCCACGGTGACCGAATCGCCGGTATGCACGCCCATCGGATCGACGTTCTCGATCGAGCACACGATGATGCAGTTGTCGTTCCGGTCGCGCACCACCTCCATCTCGAATTCTTTCCACCCCAGCACCGATTCCTCGATCAGGATCTCGTGGATGGGCGAGGCCTCGAGGCCGGCGGCGACGAGGGTCTCGAACTCTTCACGGTTGAATGCGAGCCCGCCGCCAGTGCCGCCGAGCGTATAGGACGGGCGGATCACCGCGGGCAGGCCGACGCGATCGAGAATCGCGCGCGCCTCAATGGGCGAGCGGGCGATATCGCTTTCGGGGCATTCGAGACCGATGTTCTCCATCGCCTGGCGGAAGGCGAGGCGGTCCTCGGCCTTGCGAATGACCTCGCGATCGGCGCCGATCATCTCGACTCCGAACTGGGTCAAGGTCCCCGACGCCGCCAGCGCCGAGGCGACGTTGAGCGCGGTCTGCCCGCCCATGGTCGGCAGCAGCGCATCGGGGCGCTCGGCCTCGATAATCTGGCCCACGATCTCAGGCGTGATGGGCTCGATGTACGTGGCATCGGCCATCGCTGGATCGGTCATGATGGTGGCCGGATTGGAGTTCACCAAGACGATGCGGTAGCCCTCGGCCTTGAGCGCCTTGCAGGCCTGGGTCCCGGAGTAGTCGAACTCGCAAGCCTGGCCGATGACGATCGGCCCGGCGCCGATAATCAGGATCGATTCGATGTCGCTGCGCTTAGGCATCTGAGCCTGGCGCCCCGGGCGCGTCGAGGCGATGAACCTGGCCCCAGCTCATGGCTTGGCCGCTTCCATCAACTCGACGAAGCGGTCGAAGAGGTGGTGACTGTCTTGGGGGCCGGGCGAGGCCTCGGGGTGGTACTGGACCGAGAACACAGGTTTCCCCTCAAGCGATAAGCCCTCGAGGCTTTGGTCGAACAGTGAGACGTGGGTCGCACGCACCCCGGCGGGGAGCGAGTCGAGGTCGACCACGAAGCCGTGGTTCTGGCTGGTGATCTCGACCTTGCCGGTGGCGAGGTCCTTGACCGGGTGGTTGGCGCCGCGGTGGCCCATGTGCATCTTGGCGGTGCGGGCGCCGAGCGCGATCGCCAGCATCTGATGGCCGAGACAAATGCCGAAGACCGGTAGCCCCTCGTCCACCAGGCGGCGGATGGCGGGCACCGCGTAGCTTCCGGTGGCGGCGGGATCGCCGGGCCCGTTCGAGAGGAACACGCCGTCGGGCCCGTGCGCCAGGATCTCTTCGCCGGTGGCGCTTGCGGTAACCACGGTAACCCGGCAGCCGGCGGCGGCGAGGCAGCGCAGGATGTTGCGCTTGGCCCCGTAGTCCACCGCGACGACGTGGAAACTCGGCGTGCGCTGGACGCCGTAGCCTGTTTCGAGCGACCAGCGGCTTTGGTCCCAGGTGTAGGCCTGGGCGCAGGTCACTTCCTTGGCGAGGTCCATGCCCTCGAGCCCTGGCCAGGCGCGGGCGGTCTCGTGCATGGCGGCGATGTCGAGGCCGCCGTTGGGCGCATGGCAGAGCGTTCCCGTCTGGGGTCCGCCGTCGCGAATGCGCCGTGTGAGACGTCGGGTGTCGACGCCGCTGAGGCCGGGGAGCTGGTGGGTGCGGAGCCACTGTTCGAGATGACTGTCGGCGCGAAAGTTGCTGGGCTCGGAAATCGGCGCGCGCAGGATCAACCCTCGCGCCGCGGGCGCGGCCGCCTCGATGTCCTCGTCGTTGGCGCCGACGTTGCCGACGTGGGGAAAGGTGAAGGCGATGAGCTGTCCGGCATAAGAGGGATCGGTCAAGATCTCCTGGTAGCCGGTCATCGAGGTGTTGAAGCACACCTCGCCGGTGGCACTCGCCGCGGCGCCCAAGCCGTAGCCCCGGAAAACGGTGCCATCCGCCAGTACCAGCGCTGCCGTGAACCCCTTGGCTGGCGCCGCCGCGCGAGCAACCGATCGCTTCGCCATGTCAGGTCTCGATTTTGGGATCGGTGTTGCTCGGCGCGCCGGTCACCGCAAGGCCTGAGGCCGCGCCGCGCGAACCGACGGGGCGATCCCGACGTGGGGCCGACTTGGTCTGGGGCATGCAGTACCGGCGCGAACACAGCGCAATCGGACGATAAGCAAACGCTGTGCCGGCGTCAAGGATGATCACGTTTGATTTTTTAACGTATTATCAATACGTTAGATGTAATTTCACCGGCGTTTTCGGTTTGCCTCGTGATCGCCTTTCGAGTAGGATTGCGCCTTCCTGGCGATCGAATCCGCCCCGCAGACGACGTCCAGACCCCACAGCCATGCTCCGTGCACGCCTAGGCGAAGCACTGAAAAGCGCCATGAAGGCGAAGGACGAGCGCCGGGTATCGACCCTGCGGCTGATCCTGGCAGCGCTGAAGGACCGCGACATCGCCGCCCGCGGCGAGGGCAACGCCGAGGGCATCGCCGATGAGGACATCCTGAACATGCTGGTGACCATGATCCGCCAGCGGCGCGACAGCATTGCGTTTTACAAGAAGGGCCGGCGCGACGACCTGGTACGCCAGGAGCAGGAAGAGACCGAGATCATCAAGGACTTCCTCCCCAAACAGCTCGACGAGCACGAGGTGGAGGCGGCGAGCCGCAAGATGATCGCCGAGGTCGGGGCCAAGGGCCTCAAAGACATGGGGCGCATCATGGCCGGGCTCAAGGCGCGATACGCCGGACGTATGGACTTTGGCAAGGCGAGCGGCATCATCAAGGAAATCCTGACGTGAGGGCGCCGCCCCTCGGTACTTCGCGGGGCATGGCTTGAGGCGAGGCCGCCGGGAAGACATTCCGAGTCGCTGGCCGCGGTTGCCGAGCCACCGGCCCGCCCGGCGATACCCGTGATGGCGTTCCCCCCGGCATTTCTCGACGAGGTCCGGGCGCGCACCGGGCTTGCCGAACTCATTGGGCGGCGGGTTCGGCTCGTCAAGCGCGGGCGCGAGCATCTGGGCCTGTGCCCGTTTCACAACGAAAAGACGCCCTCGTTCACGGTCAACGAGGACAAAGAGTTCTACCATTGCTTCGGCTGCGGCGCCCACGGTAGCGCGTTCGATTTCGTGATGCAGACAGAGGGCCTTGGGTTTCCCGAGGCGGTCGAACGCTTGGCCGGCGAGGCGGGTCTGGCGATGCCGGCGCGCGATCCGCGGGCTGCGGAGCGACAAAAGCGCGACGAGACGCTGTATCCGGTGCTCGAGGGCGCCGCGGCGTGGTTCGAGGCCCAACTCGCGCACGCAAGCGGAGCGACGGCGCGGCAATATATCGAGAAGCGCGGCGTGAGCGCGGCGACGGTGGGCACGTTTCGGCTTGGCTTCGCGCCTAGCCGCCGCACGGGGCTGAAGGAGGCGCTGACGGCACGCGGCTTTGACGAGGCGCGGCTGATCGAGGCCGGACTGCTGATCAAGCCCGACGACGGAGGCGCAAGCTTCGACCGCTTCCGCGACCGAGTGATGTTCCCGATCACCGACCGCACCGGAAGGGTCATCGCCTTCGGCGGCCGGGCGCTCGGCGAGGCCAAGGCGAAGTATCTCAACTCGCCCGAGACACCTGTATTCCACAAGGGTTCGGTGCTTTACGGGCTGGCGCTCGCCGCGCCGGCGGTGCGCGAAAGCGGCACGGTCGTCATCGTCGAGGGCTATATGGACGTGATCGCTCTCCATGGCGCCGGCCTCCGTCACGTTGTTGCCCCGCTCGGCACCGCGATCACCGAGGACCAGATCGCGCTGCTGTGGCGAGCCGCGCCCGAACCGATTCTATGCCTCGACGGTGACGCGGCGGGCCGCAAGGCGGCCGAGCGGGCGGCCGAGCGGGCGCTCCCGGGCTTGCGCCCGGGATGCTCGCTGCGCTTCGCCTTCCTGCCGTGGGGCGAGGATCCCGACAGCGTCGTCCGCGGCGAAGGGATCGAGGTCTTGAGCGAGCTTCTGGATGCGGCCGAGCCGCTCGCCGAGGTCTTGTGGGGCTCGGCCTTGGCGGGGAAGTCCCTCGACACTCCGGAACGTCGAGCGCTGTTGCAGCGCACGCTGGCCGAACTGACGCGCCGGATCGGCGACAACACGGTCCGCGCCTACTATCGCGAGTTCTTCGATGGTCGGCTTGCCGAGCGACTACACCGAAGTCCGCGGCGCGCCTCGCCCAAGGGAGTGCGACGCCAGGGCTCGCGGCTGCAGCGGCGTTACGGATTGGCCGCGGGAGGGCAAGCGTCAGGCGCCACGCGCGAGCGCCTGTTGCTCGTGACGCTGCTTAACCATCCCGAGATTATCGGTTCGGTTTGGAAGGAATGCCAAGAGTTCTCGCCGCTGGACAAGAACCTTCGGTCGCTTCTCAGCGCGATTCGCGAGTGCCACGAAAGCCAGGGCTCACTTGACTCGGAAGGCTTGAGATGCCAACTGAATGAGCGGGGGCTAGGGGACATCGCGGATTGCGCCGCCGGAGCGGGTTGGCGTGTGGTCGAGCCATGGGCGCGGCCGGAAGCGGACGCCTCGGAGGCCGAGGCCGGCTGGCGGCATCTATTTGCCCGCCACAGAGGCATCGAAGCCGATGTCGCCGGGGTGGACGAGGCGGTGGCCGAGTTGGCCGAGAACATGGAGGAGGCGACGCTCGACCGGCTGCGCACGCTGGAAGCGCAGCGGCAGTCGCGAGATGCGATCGGCGATGATGTCGATCCGGAAGCCGGGGTGGCGCGGTGAGGATCGGTCGGCTCGCAGCAGGTTCAAGGGATAGCAATAGATGACAGCACAGACTTCGCAAACCGCCGGGACCGAAGAGACCCGAGAAGAGATCCAGGATGCGCCGCTTCTCGACGCCTCGATCCAGGCGGTGAAGAAGATGCTGGCGGGAGCCAAGGAGCGCGGCTTCCTCACCTATGACGAGCTGAACCGCGTGCTACCCTCGGAGAAGGTGTCTTCGGAGCAAATCGAGGACACGATGGCGATGCTCTCGGAGATGGGTGTTCACGTCGTCGAGTCCGAGGAGACCGAGGAGCCTGCCCAGGAGTCCCAGGGGGAGACGACGACAACCGCGGTTGCGGTCAAGGAGACCGCGGTGGAAGTCGAGCGCACTGACGACCCGGTGCGCATGTACCTCCGCGAGATGGGCTCGATCGAGCTCCTGTCACGGCAAGGCGAGATCTCGCTGGCCAAGCGCATCGAGGCCGGCCGCGAGCGCATGATCGGCTCGATCTGCGAAAGTCCGCTGACCTTGCGCGCCATCGTCCAGTGGCGCGACGATCTGATTGACGGCAAGGTCCACCTGCGCGACGTCATCGATCTCGAAACCACCTACGGCGGTGGACCGGGCGAAGCGGTTCCCGGCGTGGCAGCAGCTGGCGGGGCGGTCGTCGGCGAGGGCAAGGACCCAAAAGACGCACCCGCGGCGGCCCAACCCGCTGCGGGCGATGGGAGTGCCGCCGCCGCCAAGGCCGACGGGGCTGGGTCGGGTCCCGCAGTCCAGGCGGGCGCCGTCGCCGGCGGTCGCCCAGCGGTGGAGCAGGACGATGACATCGAGGAGGCCAGCCCATCGCTCGCGGCAATGGAGCAAGAGCTGACCCCGGCGGTGCTCGAAACCTTCGATACCATCGCCGCCACCTACAAGAGGTTGCACCGGCTTCAGGAGCTCCGGATCGCGGTAGCGTTGAAGAGCGATTCGATCTCGAAAGGACAGACGCGGCGCTACGAGAAACTCAAGCGCGAGCTCATCGACCTCATGGAGGGTGTCCACCTCAACAACAACTGTATCGAAGCGCTGGTCGACCAGCTTTACGGCATGAACCGCCGGCTCATCGGGCTGGAGGGCAAGCTGCTGCGATTGGCCGAGAGTCATGGCGTCAGTCGCGAGAGCTTCCTCAAGCAGTATCTCGGCAACGAACTCGACCCCAACTGGCTGCGACGGGTGCGCCGCCTGAAGGAGAAGGGATGGTCCGAGTTTGGCAAGGCCGAGTCTGCAGAGATCAAGGAGCTGCGCGGCTCGGTGGCCAAGACTTCCTCGGCCGCGGGTCTGCCGGTCATCGAGTTCCGGCGCATCGTCGCTTCGGTCCAGGCCGGTGAGCGCGCAGCGGCGCGGGCCAAGAAGGAGATGGTGGAGGCCAACCTGCGGCTGGTCATCTCGATCGCCAAGAAGTACACCAACCGCGGCCTGCAGTTCCTCGACCTGATCCAGGAGGGGAACATCGGCTTGATGAAGGCGGTGGACAAGTTCGAGTACCGCCGCGGCTACAAGTTCTCGACGTACGCTACCTGGTGGATTCGCCAAGCGATCACGCGCTCGATCGCCGATCAGGCGCGCACCATCCGCATCCCCGTGCACATGATCGAAACGATCAACAAGCTGGTCCGCACCTCACGTCAGATCCTGCACGAGATCGGCCGCGAACCGACGCCCGAGGAGCTTGCCGTAAAGCTTGGCATGCCGCTCGAGAAGGTGCGCAAGGTTCTCAAGATCGCCAAGGAGCCGATCAGCTTGGAGACGCCGATCGGCGACGAGGAGGACTCTCACCTCGGCGAGTTCATCGAGGACAAGAATGCGGTGTTGCCCCTCGATTCGGCGATTCAGTCGAACCTACGTGAGGCGACCACGCGGGTGCTGGCAAGCCTGACCCCGCGCGAAGAAAGGGTGCTGCGCATGCGCTTCGGCATCGGTATGAACACCGATCACACGCTCGAAGAGGTGGGCCAACAGTTTTCCGTCACCCGAGAGCGCATACGCCAGATCGAGGCCAAGGCGCTCAGGAAGCTCAAGCACCCCAGCCGCTCGCGCCAGCTCCGCAGCTTCCTCGACACGTGAGTCGAGGCTGCGCCCGGATCCGGGCCCGTAGTTCAACTGGTTAGAACCCGCCGCTCATAACGGCGTTGTTGCAGGTTCGAGTCCTGCCGGGCCCACCAACTTCGCGAGCCGCCGGGAAGACAGCTCCCCGTGACCACAGCGAGTGACAGGAAGATCCATCGGCGGATGCTGGGCGTGGCGTCCGATGTCGCGCCCGCGCTTACCGAGGAGATGCGCGATTCGGGTGCGATGGGATTTCCCGAGCGCGAGGATCTGGGGCTCGGGAACTTCCTCGCCCGGGCGATCATCGGACAGCAGATATCGACCTTTGCCGCGCGAAGCATCTGGGGGCGGATCGAAGGCGCGGCGGTGGAGGCTGGGCAGACGGTGCCGTCGTTCTGCATCGCGCAGAACGAGCCTGCGCTCAAGGCCTGCGGGGTCTCGCGGAACAAGATCAAAGCGCTTCTTTGCATCCGCGAGGCCGAGCTTCAGGGAATGCTCTCGAGTGAGGATACGCGCGCGATGAGCGATGAGGCCCGCTCCGCGCATCTCACCTTGATCTGGGGCGTCGGACAGTGGACCTGCGACATGGCGGCTATCTTCTATTGTCGGTCTCCCGACATTTGGCCGCTCGGCGACGTCGCCGTGCAGCAGACGTTCAAGCGCTATGTCGGCCGCCGCAGCCCGGTGCGCGCCGCGGCCCGGTTCGCGCCCCACCGCTCGTACCTCGCGCTTCACATGTGGCGCATCGTCAACGCGATGCCCAACCGAGGTTGAGCCCGGTCAAGGCCGGGATCAGGGGCCGGCGTTTTGGTAGGCGAGCACCGCGCCGGCAAGATCCTCCAGCGAGGCGCCGACGGACTTGAACATCGTGATCTCATCGTCTGTTTCGCGGCCCGGGTGTGCGCCGCGAACCAATCCGTAGAGATCGGTCTTGATGTCCGAGGCGGCAAGGATGCCGCGCTCGAGCGGCTGGACGAGGTCGCCCGCCTCCGTGGGCGCGCCATCGATGGTATCGACGAAGACGGATGCGCGGCCCACCGCCGCGTCGTCGACCTCGCGCATGTCGGGCCGAAATCCGCCGACCAGATCGAGGTGGGTTCCGGGCCTGAGCCATGCGCCCTTGACCAGCGGATCGACGCTAAGGGTGCAGGTGGTGACGATGTCGGCCTCGGCCACGGCCGTTGCGAGTTCGACCTCGGCGCGCGCCTCGATTCCGGAGTCTCTCAAGCGGCCGGCCAGCGCCGCCGCCTTGTCCGGGTTGCGGCCCCAGATGGTCAGGCGGCGCAGTGGGCGCGCGCTGGCGTAGGCGGCGGCAAGGTTCGCGGCCATCCGCCCGGTGCCGACGATGAGGTGGTTCGCGGCCTTGGGGCGGGCGAGGAAGGACGCCGCCAGCACCGAGGTCGCCGCGGTGCGGCGCGCCGTAAGCTCGCCGCCGTCGATGATGGCCAGCGTCTCGCCACTCCGACCGCTCATCAGGATGTAGCTTGCCGAGACCGCGTCTTGCTCGCGGGCGGCGTTGCCCGGAAAGATGGTCGCGACCTTGACGCCCAGATACTCTCCGGGCAGCCACGCCGGCATGAGAAGGAGCGTGGCATCGGGGTCCCCCGGCACCGCGACCGTGTGATGGTGGCGTACCGGCATCTCGCAGCCCTGGCGGAACATCTCTCGCACGGCGTCGACCAGCGCGCCCCAGGGCAGGAGCGCGCGCACCTCGTCGGCGGGAATGTCTAGCAAGGCTCGGGGTGGCTCAAGGCTGGAGCAGGTTCTTGTGGAACTGGCCCCCCTTCATGATCGCCGGCAAGTGCTCGCCTTGGCCATCGAGGAGCCCCAAGTCCTGTAGCGGATCGCCATCGACCACCAGGAGGTCGGCGAGTGCGCCGGGCGCGATGACGCCAAGTTCACCCTCGCGCCCGAGGATCGCCGCGTTGGTCGCGGTCGCCGCTGCGATCACCCCGTGCGCCTT
>PVBE010468784.1_pt1 | contig 13814 bp, 11 predicted proteins | sample 1631181 | NCBI WGS metagenome assembly PVBE01 (sample SAMN08397723, study PRJNA350692) | Marine metagenome, whole genome shotgun sequencing project. | isolation source: water | place: Pacific Ocean | collected 2012-04 | reverse complement strand
GGCTGAGGACCTGAGTGGCAAGAAGCAGCATGATCGCCGGCACCCAGTCGGGGTGCCAGAAGGTCCGGGTGATGATGGCTTCAGACTCGGGGCCTGGCGCCACCCAGTTTGGGACTTGCTCGCCGAGGCCGCCAGGAGCGGAGGCTCGGAGGAACTGACCCCAGATCAGGCCGGCGAAGGCTCCGCCGGAAAGCGCCACAACCCCGATCATCGAGGTCAGCCCGCCGGCGATGTAGTAGAGGATGTAGATCTCCTGCTTGCTGAGCACCTGGAACGACCGCCGCGCCAGCTCAGTGAACAGGATGATGGTGGTCCACTCGGCGGCGGGCCCCATCGACTGGCCTGCCACGAGCCCCAGGTAGATCGAGCCCGGCATCATGACGAAGCCGATGAACAGGGCACCGATGACCGTGCGCCATCCGAAACCGTCGGAGTATTCCTCCGGGGTTTCCATCAGATCGCGGAATTGTTGTAGTTCTTTGTCCTCGGCTAGCATCGGGCATCTACTGATGAAGCTGGAATCCGGGGCACTTACGGCCGGGGATATTCCACGGTCTCTGGGCGTGTACCTCCCGTTGCCTCACCATCCTCCGAGAATCAACAGCGGCCTCGCTCATTCTGAGCGAGGCCGCCTCATATCTCCGTCATCGCCCCTGCCTTCCATTCACACTTGCTCGCCGCCCTCTTTCAGCCGCTTGATGTGGCGCGGCGCAATCGGGTCTGTGGGATGCTTCTCGTAGAGTTCCTGCCAGGCCTCGAGCGCCAGATCCGGGTGGCCTGCTTTCTCGAGCGCGTGGCAGTACTGGCGCGAGTTGATCGCCGGCGCGCCGAGTTTGACCGCCTGCTCGAAGAACCGGATGGCTGAGGCGGGTTCGTTCATCACCGAGAGCTGCTGGCCCATGTTGAACCAGGCCTCCCAATTCCCCTCATTCGCGGCGATCCCCGCGCGCAGTTCCTTCAGCGAGCGCGTGTTGTCTCCCAGGCTCCAGAGCAACCATCCGTTGAGGCTGTAGCCCTCAACCCACGTGGGATCGAGGAACGTGCCGGTCGAGTTGCAGCGCGCGCATTGGATGTACTCGCCCTTGTGCCAATACCCGTCTGACTCAACGATGAGCGTGTCCGCGACCGCGCCGTATAGGTCGGCGAGGCCTTCGAACGGGCCGATCGTCTCCACGGCGGCCTCGGGCTCGAGCGTCGGCCACGGCCATGCATCGAGCGCATCCGCTATCTGCTTGCCGATGAACTCGGATTGGGTCGTCGTGCTTGCCTCAAGGAGTTCCTTCGCTCGCGGAGCCTCAAGCCCCGCCATCCCCTCGACTGCGTAGTAGCGAATCCACTCGGAAGCATCCGTCAGGGCCGCGCCGGCCGCGCCGAGACCGGAAGCATCCCCCAGGCGGCAGAGGGCGATCCCCGCCTGGAAGCGGACCGCGCGTGAGGGGTCATTCAGCAGTGGCGCGAGGTGCTTGGTCGCGCTACGCTTGCCCACTTGGCCGAGGCAGAACGCCGAACGCGCGCGCTTGGCGCTGTCTTCGAGCGTCAAGCCTCGCAGCAGGTGGTCGACCAATTCGAAGTGCCCTTTCACCGAATTCAGCGGCAGTGGCCCCTCTTCATGATCGTGCCCATCGTCCGCGGGCATCCCTTGGGGCGGCATGCCCCCCGGCGGGCCGGGCATCGGCCCCGGCGCCGGTTGACTCCACGTGCCACAAGCCGTCGCCAACAGACCCACTACCAGGACCATCAATGTTAGTCGTTTCATGAGCCAATCACCCTTTCCGCGTCCCCGCTGATGGGGCCCATCTCCCGTTGTCCCAGGACAGCCGTCCCACTCTCATCCCATACAGACGCCCGACCTGCCGCTAAGGTGTCGGTGTCGGCACTGGATTAACGGTCGTCGGAGCCACCACGCTGAGTCCGATGAACGCCGCAAACACCGCGATCCCTAGTAGCAGCAGCACGACCGTGATAATGCCCAACACCATCCCCGCCGTCGCGCTCCCGCCCGCGCCATCTCGCCGCGCCGATACCCCGGTGGCGATCGCCGCCGGCCCGAGCACGAGCGACAGAAGCGATAGCGGCCCACAGCACGTCCCAGCCAGCGCGATCGCCATCCCGATGATTCCGAGAATGAGTGACACCTGCCCGCGCTTCTCGACGGCTGGGTCGATGCCGTCAGCGTAGATCGTCTGCGCGTACGGCGATGGCGGCGGGGCCGGTGGCGGCGGGAGTGGAGTGGTTGGCGGCGGGGCGGCCTCAGCCCCAGGCGTCACCGGGGGCGGGGCGACCGTCGGCCCGGGCGTCGTTGGCGGGACGGGCATCGATGGCACGGCGCGCGCCTGCGCCGTTCCACACTTCCAGCACGTTGTCTCCGTGGCGTAGAGCGGCTCGCCGCATTTTGCGCAGGGCGTCCGGTCACTTGAGGGCACTGCGGGAGCCGGCCGCGAAGTCTTCGCCGGCGCCGGCGGCTTGTCCAGCGGCTTGAGACAGCGGCTGCAGATAGTTGTTATGCCGGTGGCTGCATACTCCTCGCCACAGTGCGGGCACTGCTTATTAGCCATTCCAGTCTCCCGTCCCGTCGTCCGCCGTCAACCGTCGTTAGGACAGGCGTCTTCGCCTGTCGTAGTGTCCGCGTAGCGACGGGGCTCCCGCCCCGTCGAATGTCTTCCAGTCGTCGTAGGACAGGCGTCCTCGCCTGTCGCCGTGTTTCTTGCCGTCGTAGGACAGACGTCCTCGCCTGTCGCCGTTCAGCTGGAACGCCAAACGCCAGCTTGGTGCCGTCAGCCGTCAAATCCGCCGATGACACGCATACCACTCGAGACACAGGATGAATAACGCGATGACGGCCAGATGCCGCCAGATCTCGCGATTGGACACCACGCCTCCCTCGCCACCACTGACCTTGCGGCCCCCGATGCTGATCTCGCTCCGGGGCGTCAGATCGCTCTCGAGCGGGCTGAGGAGGTTGGCGACGAACGCGGACTCATCCTCGCCCTCTCGGATCACGTGGTACACGCCGGCCCACTCTGTCGCATCAAACACGCCCGTGCCCGAGGAGGCCTCCACATCGTGGCTGCGCTCCCGAGGGTCGCGCACCGTCACGCCCTCGCCGAGGTCGCCCAGCGGCACGGCCTCGCCCGTCTGGATGCTGCGGTTCGCGACCTCCCGGCTGCCGCTCCGGAGCCACTCGAGGCAGTTCTGCACGAGTATCGGGAACGCCGCGCGCAGCGGGAGATTGGACCGCTCAAACGGGAATCCGACGAACACGACCCGCAACTCGCCCTGGCGACCGGCCACGATCAGCGGCGTCATGTCACCATCGACCAACACCTCGCCCCACGGTCGCGCCACGACCGACAGGGCTTCGGCGATGGCCACGTCATCAAAGCTCGCGTGTTGGGTCACCGGATGCCGATCGTTCCACCGCACGACCGCCGGCAAAGTCACCTTCCCGGTGACCCGAACGGGCGCGTTGCTCGTGCCCGTGGCAATCAGGAGGTAGCTCCCGTCGCCGAGCGTCTCGGGCGCCCAGCCATCAAAGATCGTGACGTCAAAGTCGTCGCTCTCGGTGAAATCCGCCGGCACGACTCGCGTGATCTCAGCGAGGGGGTCGATCTCCAGCGCCCGCCGCAGAAACATGTTCTCCTCAGTGACGAGCCGAACGCTCGAGCTTGAACGCGGCTGCAAGTGCGCGAAGGCGGCGTTGTCGGCGGGGAGATCATCGTCGAGATCGATGCGCGCGGTCACGACGCCGGCCTCGTACGGGAAGTCAGAGAATACTGCTCCGTGCACGCCCTTCGCCTCGAGTTCGATCGGGCGAGCGTCGATCATGGAGTCCTCGTGGTACATCTCCAGGACGAACTCGGTTGGCTCATCGATGTAGCTCGTGATCTGCACGAAGACCTGCACGCCGCCGCGACTGGAGTAATCGCGCCGCGCGTCCATCGCGGTGATGCCTGCGTTGCGGGCCTCGTCCCCCACCTGCAGGAAGCGCAGGCTCTCGCCGCTCAGGTGCAGGTCATCAAGGGGCGGGAACGATCCGTCCGACACGAGGACGATCTCCGCCGCGCTCTTCTTCTTCGCCAGCGAGACCGCCAGCGCAAGCGCGTCGCGCAGGCTCGTCTCCGTATCGGTCGCCGTCACGGTGGCGAGGGCTGTCGAGAGCGTCCGCTGGTTCGAGGTGAATCCCGCTCTGACCCGCGTCCGCTGTCCGGCCTCGACGATGCACGCCTCGTCGCCGCGACTGAGGTCGCCGATCATCTGCGATACGAGCTTCTTCGCCGCGCCGATCCGCGACGGGCCGACGTCAGTCGCCTGCATGCTCGCGGAGGCGTCGATGACGAACACGGCGCTCTCGCCCGTCATTGCGTGGAGCTTGAGGAATGGCCTGGCCACGAGCAGCGCCAACACGATGAGCAGTAGGATCTGCAGGAACAGCAGCAGGTTCCACCGCAGCTTCTGAAACGGCGAGTTGGCCTGCAGATCAGCCGTCGAGTTCTCCCACAGCAGCGTCGACGAGACGACGCGATCCTTCCGTCGGAGCCGCAGAAAATACAGCAGCACCACCGGTGGAATCGTCAGCAAGTAAAGCAACGCCGGCGCGTTCAGCAGGTTCATACCAGACTATCCATCCGCCCGTGCCTTGCCGTCCCCTCAGCCTCTTCCGTTCTTCGCCGTCTTCGGGTCTTCCCGCTTTCGTTCCGTTGCCGTCCTCACCGCACCATCCCCGTCCTCCGCAGCTTCCGCAGCACGAATTCCTCCACCGGCTCGTCCGTCAGCAACCGCGAATAGCCGATCCCCCGGCTCACGCAGAACTGCTTCAGGTCCTCGCAATACTTGTCCATGCGCTCCCGATAGCTCGCCAGCAGCGCGCGCGTGACGGTGATTTCGCGCATGTCGCCGGTCTCGGCATCAACCAGTCGCAGGTCGCCGGCGATCTCCGGCGCCACCTCCTCCGGGCTGAGCACTTGCACGCAGCAGACATCGAAACTGCACCCTAGCATCGACGTCAGCGCGACCTCGTAGCCTTCGGGGTCGAGGAAGTCCGATATGACCACCACGACGCCCGGGTTGATCGTCCGAATCGCGAACTCGCGCAGAGCGTCGCCCAGGTGCGTCGGCATCGCCTGATCACCAGCGCCGGGCTCGCCCGCATCCGTCAGGAATCTCATCAGCCGTGGCACGTGCTTGACCCCACGCGTCGGCCGCAGCCGGCGCACGAGCCGGTCGGCGAACGCGGCAACCGCCACGCGGTCCAGCGAACTCAGGCCGATGTACCCCAGCGCCGCCGCCAGTTGCCGCGCGACATCGAGCTTCGTGGGCTCGCCATACCGCATCGATTCGCTCACGTCAAACAGCAGGTACAGGTGGAGATCTTCTTCCTCGCGGAACATCTTGAGGAAGAGCCGCTCAAGCCGGCCGTACGCGTTCCAATCAACATGTCGAAAGTCGTCGCCGGGAGCGTACGTGCGGAAGTCCGCGAACTCCACGCTACTGCCATGGCGCGGGCTCGGCTTCTCGCCCTTGAGCATCCCCGGAAACAGCTTCCGGGGCACGACGCTCAGTCGCTCGAGCTTGCGGATGAAGTCCGGATCGAGGCCGATGGCCGTTTCGGGCATGTGTCCCTTTTCCCGTGTTTCCATGCAGAATCCTGCGCCCGTCCTGCCGTTCCCGTGGCGCAGGCATTCCTGCCTGCGTCCGCAAACATGGACGCGCGACCACCCGCCGCGTTTCGCCTCAGCACGGAATCTGCTCGACTCAATACCAATGGAGCTTCAGACAGGAGGAGAAGAACCAGGCGATGAACGCCGCGAAGCCGCAGATCAGCACGCAGCCGATATCCATCGCGCCATGCGTGACGATGCACATTAGCCCGGCGACGATGACCACGCCTAGCTCGACGACCACGAAGTTCGTTATTCCGGGACCGACGGTGAGGTTCCAGCCCGTCCAGACCGGCCACGCGTAGTTGTGGTAGGCGTTGATGTACGTCTCGTGGAATTCGTGCCAGGAGTCTTCGTACGGGGAGAGTTCGCCGAGCGCCCAGAGCAAGAATGCCACCAGCGCGCCCATGTATACCGCAAGCCAGGGAATCCCGCCGGGGTTATGCTCGGCCATCAGCGGCGCGGAGCAGATGCCGAAGATGATCCCGAAGCCAAACAGGATCGCGCGACGCCGGTTGGTCTTGGCTTCGCGTTTGAGTTGGTTCCGCATCCGCGGCGACAGCATGGTGGAGAGTCGCGTCCCACAGTCAGGGCACGCGTGATGGTGATACGTGTCGCGATAGCACTTGGCGCAACGCAAGTGGGCCCCACCCCCAGAGTTATGGGGCATCGTCGCCCGGTCACCGTTAGAGACGGTCTACCCAGGATTCGGTTTCGGTAATCGCGGAGTTTTCTTGGCTTGACGTCACGGGGTTGCTGCGGGGGTCTACGCAGAAGGTTGGATCAGACGCGCGGATGGATGGCCGGCCGCGACGGTCACCCGCGGGGCTCCAGCTCAACGAGGAAACCACGGCGTTCGCCCTTGTGAACGCCGGATGCGGCGATCTGGCCCTTGTTGTTGATGCGCCGAGCGCGGCGCACGACGCTGTCCGTGTCGAGAATGGTGTTCAGATCGGTGGGGCTTCCGCCACGCCACACGATGGCTCGCTCGCTGGTCTCGCCGGCGGCGCGATCCCAGGCGTAGCCGACCACATGGGCGGCGTCGTTGACTCCCCTGGCGATGGCGTCCGCGAGGCCCGTTACAGCGTCCATGGTGACGGCATTGCCGTTGCGGAACAGGAACGGTTTGAAGTCATCCGCATCTGCCTGCACCAGCCCAACCACGTCGCCCCCATTGTTGATGCCCTGGGCTTCGCTCTCTTTGCCGGCCAGCGTCTCGATGACCGTCCGGCCGCCGTCGGCCGCCCAGACGACTCCCTGTCTACGCCCGTCAACTGTCAGGTAGCCCGCCGCCGCTCCGTCCGCGTTGACGTCGAGCACGGCGCTCTGGCTCCCCATTCCGGCGAGTTCGTCGACACGACTCTCGTGCCATTCAAGCGCGCTGGTCGCTGACGAGGCAACACCCGCCAAACCGATCCCGAAGATCAGACCCGCGGGAGTGACCGCCATGGAACGAGACGACTCCCACGCGTCGCCATCCGCGAGCTTCGTAAGACGGCCATCGTGGTCCCATTGGGCGGCCTCGCACTGGTCTCGGTCGTCTCCATCGTAGACCATCCCTACGATGTGCCCACCGTCACCAATGGCGAACGCGCAGCTATTGCGGCCCTCCGGCCCGAGGTCGGTCATCACGCCACGTTTCCAGATGAACGCGTGCCAGTCCCCGGACGGGGTCTGCGCCTCACCCACCACGTGCCCGGCTTCGTTGATATCGTATGCCACGCACCCGGCGCCACCTAGCGTCCCGAGATTGACGAGTCGGGGAGCGGGCGACGTGTCGGGCTTCTCCGGCTCAGGCTTCTCCGGCTCGGGCTTCTCTGCCGGAGGTGGCGGGTCGGGTTCCTTCTTGGGAGGCGGTTGCGCGGCGCGCGGCTTGGGCTTCTCCTTCGGCTTCTCCGGCTTGGCGGGTTCTGCGGCGAGCGCCTCGCCGGCCGCCTTACGCGCGCGGGCCGTTACGTAGGCCGTTCTGTCGAACAGCACAAATCCCGTGCCCCTGTCGTCGTGGGCTGCCAACGAGAGCGCGTAGCTTCTCTGCGCGGCCTCATCATCGGCGGCCGTGTATAGGCGCATCGGCGCCAGAGCGTCGTGCAGTTCCGCCAAATCCTCCGCTGTCCGCGTCTCAACCCTCTCGGACACGAACATTGAGTTCCCGGCTTCTGCCCCCCCCGCTCCTCCGCCCGAAGCCTCGTCCTCGCCACCGGCCTGCGGCTGAGTACTGGGTCCGACCACGGGCAAGGGCTCGGCGATCACGCGTACCTCGACGTCCGCTCTCTGGGTGGCAGCGTCCTTATCCAGACCACCGATAACGACCACGGCGCAGAGACACGCGAGGCCGAAGAGCACGAGAATGCCATGGCGGTCTCCATCCGCCACGACGAGGTCCTTGCCGTAGGCTTTCTGGAAGGACGCGGATGCCTTCTGAGCCAACTCCCCCGGCGTCAGTCGCGGGCCGTCGGCCAGCGCGGGCGGGCCGTCGGCCGGCTCGGGCGCGCCGTCACTGACAGACGCAGACTCGCGGTCTGCCTCTGGCATGCTGACACACATGCACTCAACCCGCCTGGGGTTGAATGCGCCACATTTTGAGCATCTGACGAGAATGTCGGACATGCGGCCACCTCACCCATGATTGCCCGTCTGGCTGATCGAACCATCTCGCCGGTCCACAGCACGGGCGGCTGTGGACCGGCATCGGAGTCGCGTTGGCTACATATACAGGATGTCAATAATCGGCGGGTCGCCCTCACGCAACCGACCAGGGAGCATTTTGACTTCCTGGAGCATCGGGTCCCACTCAATGATGGCGTCATCCTTGAGCTTGACCTCGTCGCCGACCAGCGAGCCGAAGATCTTGACGTCCCCCTTGGCTTCGATCTTGCCCTTGCCCTTATGTTTGTGCGTGTCCCCGTTCTTGCGTTTGTGGATCTTTCCGGGGGCGTGGGCGTAGATGCTCCCGTGTATGACGGAGGTCTTCTCTATCTTGACCTTCCCCGTGCAGAGGATCGACCAGTTGCTGGGCGGCTTGCCGTTGCCATTTCCGTTGCCATTTCCGTTCCCGTTACCATTGCCATCTCCGTTGCCATTCCCGTTGTCGGCGGCGTACGTGATGTTGCCTTTGATCTTGCACTCCTTGCCCACAATGAGCATGCCGACTCCGCTGAACTCGCCCTTGATCTCGCACTTGCCCGTGACCACGATGATCTTGGGGTGGTCCGGGGTGCCCAATTCGCCAGGCTCGAGTTCCTCCACGTTCTTCCCCTTCTTCCCATGCCCAGCTATCTTGGTCGTTAACGTTGCTTTGTTCCCGTCGATCTTCAGGTCGCCCTCATAGACCTCGTGCGCAATCGACTTGTAGTACTCGATGTCGATGACGGGCATCGGCACTCGCGGGACCTTGCTCTCGCGCTTGTACTCGCCGGCCGGGAACGGGCCGAGCTTATCCATATCTTTGCTCTTCAGTTCCCCGGCAACGGCGACGTGGGCGTAAGCGTACGGATTCCCGGCGGGGCCGCCTTTCTTGTCGCCCTTCTTGTCCTTCTTCTCCTTGGCCTCTTTTATCTTGAGCTTCCCGTTGACGTACACGCCCTTGCCGCCAAGCTCATGGTGCCCATATACGATGGCCCGATCCTTGAACTCGGAGTTGTGGTCGGAGAAGACGGCGTAGTCAAACGGCGCGGTCGGCACTTCCATGGTCCCCCCGTCGAGCGAGTACACCCGCACGACGGCGCGGATCTCGTCCCGGACGGGCTCAGGCCCATCGCCGTCAACGATGCCCACGGCGGTGATCTCCACCAGGCCGCCGATGCCGGCGAACGGGGCCTTGGCCGTGAACTGGTAGCTCCCGGTGGCGAGCGTTTCGGTGCCGGACGTGTAGGTCTTGACGGTGGCGCCCTCCGCGCCGCCCCAATCAAGCCGCGCGTTGATGTCGTTGTGGCCGAAGCTACTCGCCTGCATCATCCACAAGGCGCGGTTGAGGCCCGCGTCGGCGAGGTAGCGGGCCTGCTGCTGCCCGTACGTTCCGTAGGCCCAGTCCGACGAGTTGGTCGCCATGAAGAGGAACGTCAACCCAGCAGTCAGCATGACGCCCATCAGGATCAGGGCGTAGCAGAACGAGAAGCCGCTACGGTTGCGTTGTCGGCGAGAGTGGGCCATGTTGCCATGGGCAATTCGTGCAAGCTGTCTCATGTCAGTCACCTCGTGAGAGATCCCGGATAGGGCTCCCATTAGTGGTTGCCTACGGCCACTGCCGTAGTAGTGGTCCATGATTCGGTATTGGACCCGGATGATTGCTGGACGCTCAGGGTAACGTAGATGAGATCGGCTATCGCGTATCCTTCCAAGTCCGTCGCCACGCTGAACTCAAGGCTTGAGATCCCGCTTGCCAGGAGTTCCGGCGTTCCCCATGCGTCGGCGCTCGAGGCGCGAGCGACCGTCCAGAGGGAGTCCCCGCCCGACGCTCCCCGGTACGCGGCGACCTCCTCGGTGCCGCCATCGCCATCGTCGACCGTCTCGTAGTACTCCTCAATCGCGCCCTTGTCATCCGAGCGATAGATGGCTACGTGCTCTCCCGAGACCAGAGTCTTGGTGGTGGGGTCGATCTTCGGGCGACGGTCGGAGCCGTAGGCGATGTTCGTCAGCACGAGGACGTCCGGTCCCGGATATTCCAGGTTGTACGCCGAGCGTATGAGCGGACGGATGCGCTCCATTGCCAGCGCCGTGGCGTCTCGGGACGTTGCCTCGCGCAAGCCGGCCTTCTGGACGCGCAGGGACTGCACGTACAGCAGCGATGTCATCAGGCCAACGAGCGCGGTCAGTGACAGCGCGATCATCATCTCTAGCAGAGACGTGCCGCGCCTGTTGAGTTGGCGGTATCGCTGTCGATCCGTGATTGTTGCGCGTGCAGTGCCTGTCATGACGCCCCTCTACGAGTGGTTGCAGATAACGGTCGGCATCGATATCTGGCCGGCATATCCTGGCCCACCGCCCCACGCGATAGTAACGGTCACGAGATACTGGTTGACTGAGTCGCTGTCGGGGTATGGTTCGAAAGCTACTGTCCCGGTGGCCAAAGGCAGCCCCTCGACCTCAAACGTCGGCGGAAACGCCTCGTCGTCGATGCCGTGGAAACCGACGGCAGTCATCTCCTCCAGCATGCCGGAGGCGACCGCCGTGGCTTTGGTGACGTGTTGCGCCTGCCGTTGCGTCTGGTAGGCGACCATGAACGCCGATGACAGCCCCACCAAACCGATGGCGACTATGACGATAGTCACCAGCAGCTCAACCAGAGTGGCGCCTGTCTTCGGCCCTTTACCGACGAGTCCTCGCCTTGCGCTTCGCATGTGTTGCTCCCTAAAGCGAGACCCACCGCCAAACAGCTCAGCCATGGGTTCCTATATATCTGCCTACCACACCCCCGGGGAACATCACCCAAATTAAACGCAGCCAGCATGTAAACACGGTCGCCGCGCCCCCTGGCCCGGCCTGCGCGCTCTCACGCTCCAGTCCCATCGATTCGCTTTGGTGGGGGTGATTGATCCTGTGGAGAGAAGAGATTGAGATTATCATGAAGAGATAAACTCAAGCTCTTCTATACATACTAGTCGCCACGGAGCCCGCGTTTGTCCCAACTATTTGTCTACGCCCCCCATACGGCTCGCTGCGAGGACAGGACATAAGCCCCGATCCGGCGAAAACCCCGGTCACTTCATGAGCACGCAAAGCTACCGCGCCATCGTCATGGTCGTCGTCCTGCTCGCCATCTGCGCCACGTTCTCGGCGCTGACGATCCGCGAAAGCGACGACGGGGAGCGGCGCGCGATCACGTTTCTCAGCGTCATGAACCTGAAGAACGTGCTGCTGCAATGCGCGATCACCACCGTCGCCGCCGTCGGCATGACGCTGGTCATCATCGCCGGCGGAATCGATCTCTCCGTCGGGTCGCTCGTGGCGCTGTGCACGGTGGTCTTCGCCATCGCGAGTCGACGCGTCGAGGGAAGCGCGGGCATCGCCGTCGGCGTTGGGGCGTGTCTCGCGGCGGGAGCGGGCTTTGGGGTGCTGAACGGCGCGCTGGTCGTTCACATCGGCGCGCCGCCGTTCATCGTCACGCTCGGCACGATGCTGATCGGACGCGGGCTCGCGTTTGTCTTCGCGGGTGGCCGGACGATCCACGTCGGATCGGTGAGTAGCGACCCGTTCGTCATTCCCGTCATGATCAGCCTGGGGACGGTTGTTCTCGCTCACGCGTTTCTCGCAGTCACGCGCTACGGGAGGTACGTCTACGCGACCGGTGGAAGCGAAGAGGCGTCGCGGCTATCGGGCGTGCCTGTCGGTCGGGTGAAGATGCTGACTTACGTCGCGTGCGGCATCTGCGCGGCGCTCGGCGCAATCGTCTACCTCATCCGAATGCAGGCAGGCAACCCGCTGGCCCAGGAGGGCCTGGAGCTGTACGCCATCGCCGCGGCAATCGTAGGCGGCACGAGCCTGTCAGGCGGGCGGGGCGACATCCTGGGCACGCTGATCGGCGCGCTGATCATGGGCGTGCTGGCGAACGGGCTGGGGCTCTTATCCGTGCCCGATTACTGGCAGAAGGTCATCATCGGCGCGGTCATCGTCATCGCGGTGGGAGCGGAAATACTCCGGCAGCGGTGGCAAGATCGCGCGGTCAGTCTTAACACATCTCCGAAGGGATAGAATTACCCATGCATAGCGCCAAGTTGGCACTCATCATCGCGCTGGCGATCACGGTCTGCTTCGTGGCCGGATGCCCGCAAGAGCAAGACGTGGATGATCTGAGCACTGGTCCCGGGCCGATGGACCCCTACAAGGCAGAAGGCGATCCACCCCCTGACGAGGAGCTTCCGCCCGCGGTCGAGATGCCCGAATTCACCGATCTCGCCGCGTCAGAGCCGTATCGCATCGCGCTCATCATGAAGACCATGAGCAACCCATTCTTCCAGACCATGGGCGAGGGCGCGGAGGCTGAGGCGGAGGCGCTGGGGATCGAGTTGATCACCACCGCCGCGCCGAAGGAGACCTCCGACGAGAAACAGGCGGGCCTCGTGGAAAACGCCATCGCCAGCGGCGTCGCCGCGATCGTCATCGCGCCGGCGGATTCCAAGACGCTCGTGCCGTCGCTCCTGAAGGCGGACGAAGCGGGCATCCCCGTCATCAACCTCGACAACCGCCTCGACCCAATAACCGTTGCGATGGGCGAGTTGAACGTGGTCACGTTCATCGGGCCCGACAACGCCGAGGGCGCCGAGAAAGCGTGCGCGCATCTCTTCGAAACCATGGGCGGCGCGGGCAAGGTGGCGATGCTCGAGGGCATCCGGGGCGTCGTCAACGCGGAGAAACGCAAGCTCGGATTCGAACGCGCGCTGGCCGCCAACGAGGGAATCGAACTGGCCGACTCGCAGTCGGCGAGCTGGGAGCTTGAGCAGGGCGAGAGCGTCTTTGCCAACATGCTGACCGCCAACCCGGAGATCGAAGGGCTGTTCTGCGCGAACGACATGATGGCGCTCGGCGCGCTGCGAGCGATCGAATCAAGCGGCAAGAGCGGCGAGATCCTCGTGGCGGCGTACGACAACCTCGACGAAGTGCAGCCGCAGCTAGAGTCGGGCGAGCTGCTCTGCACGATTGAGCAGCACCCGGATCTGATGGGCGCGTACGGCGTGCGGTGCGCGGTCGCGCTGCTTGAGGGGAACGAGATCCCGGTCGACATCGCTGTGCCGACGGACCTGGTGACGGGTGAGGTGGCGCCGGGGTAGCCGCCCTGGAGGGCACGTCACGCGATTGGCGGCCAGAATCGGGCCGGATTGCCGCCCGCGCTCGTCTGCTAGCCCCCAGATGCCCCAGCCAGGTTTGGATAGTCGAGCGGCGTGCCGATGTGGCATATCAAGCACAGCGGCGAGTTCCCTCCGCCGCCTGGCCAGTACTCGTCGTACATCTCCCGCAGGAATTTCGAGTTCCAGGTGCCATGCGGGTCATGACACGACCCGCATTCGAGCTGGTCGTTGCCGGGACTGGCCTTACCCCCTAAAGCGAGTCCAGGTTCAGTGTTAGTATCTGGGTGTACCTGGGCCAACTGAAAGGGGCAATACCGATGGGTCAGAAGCGACATACGCCGGAGCAGATCATCCAGAAGTTGAGGCGAGCCGAAGT
>PVBE010397780.1_pt1 | contig 13815 bp, 12 predicted proteins | sample 1631181 | NCBI WGS metagenome assembly PVBE01 (sample SAMN08397723, study PRJNA350692) | Marine metagenome, whole genome shotgun sequencing project. | isolation source: water | place: Pacific Ocean | collected 2012-04 | reverse complement strand
TCCAATTGGGTTTTTAATTTTTTCCATTTGTCGTAGTCTGCCGGACGCAAGCGGCTCATCTTGCTCAGTGTGCTCATAAATGATTTCATATACTTCACTTTTCGTTCATGCAGTTTGGTGTTGGAGTTTACAAATTCGCGAAACGCATGAATCTGTTCTTCAAGGAAAGCCCAGTCGCCAGCATTGAAATGGATCTTCAACAGCAATTTGCGAATCAACATTCGTTCACTGATATCGGCAGGGGCAGCGTGTTGGGCACGAGCAAAAGCTTCTGAATAATCGCCCCGTCCGTAAGCCAGCGAAGCTTGTGCATAGTCGGCAGCAAATTCTGACCTGTCTTTTTCAACCTGGTTGACATACCGGTCGTAAAATTGTTGAGCCCATTCCATTTCACCTTCATAAACGGCAATACCTATTGCATTTCTGAACCGTGCCGGGTTTATTTCATTTTCCTCATCGGCTACCAGGTTTTGCTCATCCATATGCCGTAAAATGCCCAGGTAGTGTTGATTAAATTCTTCACGACCACGGTTTTGTTGCATCAGTGTGTAGTTGAGCAATGCACCGTACAATTGTATTTTTTCGAGCCAGGCAAAATGTTCCCGATGGATGTTCAATAGCTCCCTGAGCCGGAAAAAACCGCTGTCATCCCCTTCACCTACCATGGTTTTGCAAGCAATAGCAAAAGCTTCGATGGAAGGGTCCTGGCAATAGGGTTGCTGTAATGCCGCTTCCAGCAATGCAGGCAACAAGGGTGAAGCTTCCGCAGTAAACTTGTAGATAGCAACACGGTTTATTCGTTCCAGTTCAAACCTCAACACCTCGGCCAGGTAACTGCAATCCAGATCGAAAATGGCTGTTGACAGGGAGTTGTCTTCCACAAACTTGTTCGATTTTCGGAACTGTCGCACCCGATTGAGCGACCATTGAAAGTGCGAATGGTAATAATCCTGGTTTCGTGCTTTAGTCTCTTCCAGGGCTCGCTTCCATCTTTTACCATGCTCGCCCAAGTGGGCCGGCAGTTCCGGCTTGTCGAGGTAGTATTGTCCTACGGCCTGGAACTCGTGCCATTTTTCGTTTTTCAATTTTTCGATTGTCACAAACTGTTCGAACAAATGTTGCATACCGGTCATCAGTTTGGCCAGTTTTCGATCTGATACAGCCCGGTCACCGGGAAGTTTGAATTGGCTCAACAGCCAGGGCAATTATGTAACCATAAAAACCGAAGAACGCGATTATCATGCCTACTCATCGATGAAGTATTTGGAGGAAGTGCTTGACCATGGCTATTTCCATCGAATTCACCGAAGCTACATGGTGAACGTTCACCGGCTTAGCAGTATTAACCGAAGGTATGTTGAAATGGGAAAAACAAAACTGCCCATGGGCAGTAAGTACCGAAAAGAATTATTTGCCAAACTGGTTTTGGTTTGAGAATATGGTTGGTCATGCGAAATGGATGTTTTAAACCAAAGAAATGGCTGTTCAAGTCGCCAAACATACAATTGATCACATTTTGTTATTTAAAATGAGGTATTGTTTGCAGATTTGTTTAGCTGATTTAAGCAATACCCCTAACCCCAAAAAACAGTTATTTCCCTTGAAAGCCTCCTATAAATATTGCCATACTTCCATCTCTCTTTCTGACTTTTTCTCCTTGTTGAAAAGGTTTGGAGGGAGAGTTGGGGTTTCATATACAAGTTTTGAGTTGGGCAAAATAAAAAGTGCACTTACCCAATTGGTTTTTTCCTTGGCTCAATTGATTCTTCCCTGGGGAAGAATGGTTTTTCCCCGGGGAGAAATGAATGGCACCGGGGCAAAGTTCACTTTTCCCCATGCTCAGATGATATGCGCCTGTGCACAAACGAGTTTTCCTTGGGGAGGTGTGAGGAAGGTTGATGCAATCGCATTCTAATCGGCAGTCAACTGGGTGGTCATTTGGAAACTATACGGTTGCTTTAACTGATGGATTTGGAGGTACGGACTTTGCGAGTGGAAAAATGCTTACAGATGGAATACCAGTGTACAATGAAACTGTGGACAATAATGTCTTTCCTAATCCCACTCATGGTTTGTTTTTAGTGGCTGGTGAAATCCAAACAGAATTATCAGCAACCATCTACAACTTCTCAATTGATTGTGCTCCCATTCGCGATGATTCAGGCGGTCTCACCTGGATGTGTGGAAAGGAAACTATCCTTGTTACTACACCGGGCCAGACTGAGTAGGAGTATTTGGCTGGGTGATTGGCCGTAAACGATTAGCCCTTGTTTAGCGGCATGATAATCTTGAAGAAGTTTTCTTAAACTGTTCAAATGATGAGCAGATGCTGTAAGTCAATCTCCCGCAGTACTCTTCCCTTTAGCTACCACCCCAGCCATCAACATCTTCTCTACCGATTTGGCACCGATGGCGCGGTGAATCAATCTTTCATTTGGATCGATGTATAGGAATGTAGGATAGGAGCCTACCTTATACATCTTGGCCAGGTCAGGACCTTCTCCTTTCTCCATGTCCACCTTATAATTTATGAAGTGTTTGTTGTAGTAGTTGCCAAGTTGTTCTTTCGGAAACACCATCTTGTCCATGTATTTGCAAGGAGCGCACCATGAAGCGTATGCATCCAGAAAGATGGGTTTGTTTTGGTTGTTGGCTTCAATCAACACGGCTTCCCAGGTGCCTTCAAAGAAATCTACCCCTTGCGCAAGTGAGAGATTTACAACGAATAAGAGTGCCAGTGTCGATCTTAATTTGTTAAACATGTTTTCCATTGGTTAAACTCATTCATCGCCCCAAAGAGGCATGTGTTCAAGGTGAATTTGTTCGGTGTAAAAAACCTTTGTGGTTGACTCAAATGAATCCGTAAAATCAGAAACATAAAAGTGGTGCTGGGTTTTTCTCTTTTCACTCAGGAGCGATTTAGCTTCCAATTCTTTTTGAACACGTATTGCAACGAAGTCAGTAGAATCAAAAATCTTCACCGAGTGATTGTAAAAATAGTCAATCTGGGTTTTTATCAGAGGATAGTGTGTGCAAGCAAGAATCATAGCATCCATCTCATCAAACACACGACTGCTAAGGTATTTTGTAATGATTGCCTGACTAATATTGCTGTCATAAAAACCGGCTTCTATCATGGATGCCAGTAAGGGTGTTGCTTGAGAAAATGCTTTCACTTTGGGGCACGCTTGATGTAGCTTCTTCGGATAGATGTTAGAATTGATCGTACCACTGGTTCCTATAATTCCTACTTTGGAAATACTACTATCCGCACATATCCCTTCAACCATCGGATCGATGACATTTAGCAGTATGATCGAGCCATTAAGATCTTCAGTAATGGCATCAAATGCATTAGCGGAAGCAGTGTTACAGGCAATTACAATGAGTTTACAATTCTGCTCAGCAAGGAATTGAACAATCTTTCTGCTGTAGTGAAGTACTGTTTCCGGAGATTTGTTTCCATAGGGCAAATGTGCAGTGTCACCAAAGTAAACGATCCGCTCATGTGGGAGCAGATCGTGTATGGCTTTGGCCACCGTTAGGCCGCCAATGCCCGAATCAAATATTCCTATGGGTGATGATGGATCGTGAGAGTTCACGCTCCGTGAACGCAGCTTATGCGTTGCTTATTGGATGTTAAGTTTGGTTTTAACCAAAGCCATTACATCATTAGATTCATCAAAATGAAGAATGGCACCTGAACTGGTATCGAAAATATAGGTGTAGCCTTTCTCTTTGGCAACATCCTGTATGGCTTTTTCGGCTTTTTCAAGGATAGGCGAAATCAACTCATCTCGCTTTTCAGCCAGCTTATCCTGGGCAGAGACCTGGAAATTCTGAATGCGTTCCTGTAAGTCTGCAATTTCTTTCAATTTCACTTCCTTAATGGCATCCATCATCACAGATTCTTTTGATTGATATTCCTGGACCTTGCCTTCATACTCGCCTACCATTTTTGAATTCTGGTCGTCTAACTGCTTGGCGTAAGTTTCGAGTTGTGCATCAGCAGCCTTCACCCCTGGCATAAAACTCAACAATTCAAGGCTATTGATATGCCCCAGTTTCATCTGCGCAAAGGCAGTGGTACTAAAGAGTAGAAGAACTAAAAAGAGGCGTGTAATTCTTGAAAAATTCATATTAGTTTGGTTTTTAGCGCGCGCAAAAATAGTTGTTATTTCTTAAGTTTTTGACCTGAAACTTCAGTAATTCCCATGCTCTTCAATATCTGGTCGCTCATATCATATTTGCTATTGGTGAACAACATGGTTGGCCCGTTAGCCTTGTCGAAAATGAAATCGTAAGCTTTAGACTTTGCCAGTTTTTGGATTTCATCATATATGTCGTCCTGAATGGGTTTGATTAGTTCCTGTCGCTTGGAGAAAAGGTTGCCTTCATATCCAAATTTTTGTTTCTGATAAGCTTTTACTTCCTTTTCCTTGTTCTCAATTTCGCGTTGACGATCAACCTTCATTTCCTCGGTTAACAAAACCTGTTCTGCCTGGTAGGCTTTGTACATTTCATCAATTTTTTTGTATTTGGCTTCAATGTCTTTCTGCCAATTGGCCGCAATTTCATCCAGTTGTTTCTGTGCTTCAGTATAAGCTGGAATTTTTTCCAGTATATAGTCTGTATTCACATATGCGAATCGTTGGGCAAATGTGCTCGATGCTGCAAGTAGTGCGATGATTAATAAGAGTGTTAGTTTTTTCATATCGTTCTGATTTTTATTCTGGTTCAAATCCAAGTATGATGCTGAACTTTCCGTATTTGCCGAGGTAATCGCCAAAGCCGGTTGCATCTTCGGAGACGGTTTTATCAAACCCTATGCCATAGTCGAATCCAAGCAATCCGAACATGGGCAGGAAAATCCTGACACCAAGGCCGGCAGAGCGTTTTATGTCAAATGGGTTGTAGGAACGGAAACTTTGCCAGAAATTTCCACCTTCAACAAATGCCAACGCATAAATGGTGGAAGATGGGTTGGTTGAAAATGGATAGCGAAGCTCCATGGTGTATTTGTTGAAAATAGGAGCAGCATCATTTGGCGTCAGCACATCGTAACCTCGTAAGGAAATGATATCGCGACCGTAAAAGGTGAAATTGGCCAATCCATCACCTCCCAGTTCAAATCTTTCGAAAGGTGATACACCAATATCTCGATTATAGAATCCGAGGAATCCAAGTTTGGCTGAAGTCTTCAACACAAGGTTGCCGACCAAAGTGGTGTACCATTCAGCATTGAATCGCCATTTGTGGTATTCCACCCATTTATACTTTTCAGCCGGGTCAAGATCAGGATCCTTGAATTTGTCACGATTGAACAATGAATAGGGTGGCGTAACTTTCACTGAAAGAGAAATGTTAGACCCCCGCCTCGGATAAATTTGCTGATCGATTGAAGTTCTTGAAAGCGTTAAACCCAAACTGAGATTGTTTGAGTTTCCGTCTGAAAACAGGAAGTTGTTAGCCTGCCAATTGGTTAGCCTGTAGTTTTGAATGTTGATAGCGGTTTGGAAAGTGAAATAGTCGTCCGGCCATTTCAGTCGGGTGCCCAATGCAACGGTTCCGCCATTAGTCACAAAGCTACCTTCTACATTTCTTTCGGTGTCCAAACTAGAAAATCGAGATTTAACACCACTAACTGTAAAGGAATTTGGCTTCTTTCCGCCCAACCATGGTTCTGTAAAGGAAAGGTTGTAGGATTGGTAGATTTTCCCATTGGTTTGAACACGAACCGATAGCCTTTGCCCATCACCAGAGGGCAAAGGTGACCAGTAACCTTTCTTAAACATGTTTTTTAGAGAGAAGTTGGTGAAGGTCAACCCAAGTGTTCCAATAACACCACGGCCACGACCACCCCAGCCAGCAGAAAGTTCCAACTGGTCACTCGGTTTTTCAGTAACGGAATACTCAATATCAACTGTTCCATTCTCGGGGTTGGGGTATGGCGTTACACCTATTGTTTCCGGATCGAAATAACCGAGGTTGGCAATTTCACGTTGTGAACGGATCAAGTCACTTCTGCTGAATTTACTTCCAGGCAGCGTTCTCAACTCGCGCCTGATAACGTGCTCGTTAGTTTTGGTGTTGCCAACAATCCTAATTTCATTGATGACTGCTTCACGGCCTTCATGAATCCTTATTTCGAGGTCAATAGAGTCTTCAAAAACCAAAACCTCAACCGGGGTTACCTGGAAAAAAAGGTGGCCATCATTCATGTAAAGCGAACTAACATCGTTCTCACTCGGGCTCATGAATAAACGTTGTTCAAGGAGGGCATGGTTGTAAACGTCTCCTTTTTCAATGCCTAAAATCTGGCTCAATTTTTCATCGCTGTGCTTGGCGTTACCTTTCCAAGTGATGTTTCTGAAATAATATTTGTTGCCTTCATACACATCCAGCTTAACCTGTAAGTTTCCGTTTTCCTGGTAAACGGTATCCCAGGTGATGCGGGCATCGCGGTAACCTTTGGTGTTGTATTCTTCAACCAAAGCTTTTTTGTCTGTTTCATAGCCTTCAGCATCGAACTTGGCATTCTTGAAAATATTGAGATTAGCGTTGTTGTTGATGTGATTGTACAACTTGCGAACACTCCAGTTCTCGATGAATCTGCTCACCTTAAATTTGCTGGTGGAATCTTTTCGTGGCCTCAGCACCTTTGGCCAATCCACGTACACCTTTTCGTGTGTGTTTTTGAGTTTCTTTTTGGCCTTTTTTTCAGAGAACGCTTCAACGCCATTTATATCAATGTTGTCGATTCGTACTTTTTTCCCTTTTTGAATTCTGATCGTCAGTAATATACTGTTGGCCAACAAACTATCGGGTGATTCTTCCAGCTCAACTTCAGCGTTCAAAAAGCCTTTGTCCCAATAATATCCCTTGATTTTAGTGCTGACATTTAGTTTGATATTCTCAGTAAGCACACGGCCTTTGGTCAGGTGAATCTTATCCCGAATGTCGTCATGTTCCGATTTTTTAACTCCGGCAAACCGGTATCGGGCCAGCCTGGGTCGTTCCTGTAGATGAATGTTCAGAAAAATCTTGTCTCCAATAATTTTATCCTGGTAAATCTTCACATTCGTGAAAAGGCCTTGTCGCCAAAGTGCTTTTACTGCTTGTGAAATTTCGTCCCCTGGAATTTGCAGTGTCTGTCCTCTTCGAAGCGTGGATAATGAAATGAGGATATCAGGGTCGAGATATTTCGTTCCTGAAATTTCAATGCCACCAATCACATACTCCCTTGGGGTTTCGTACGAAATGATTGGCTCTTGTCCTCCATCCTGGGCAAGCAGCCGGAGCGACAATGCCGTTAGTAAAAAGAAAAATACGTTTCGCTTCATCAACTGATTATCTGCTCACTGGTTTTGCCAAACCTTCGTTCGCGATTCTGGAAATCGAGGATGGCTGTATAAAGAGCATCTTCATCGAAATCGGGCCAAAGTGTTTCCGTAAAATAAAGTTCTGTGTAGGCTATTTGCCATAAAAGGTAATTGCTGATGCGGGTTTCTCCGCTGGTTCTGATCAGCAATTCGGGATCAGGAATGTGGGAAGTGTCAAGATAGTTGGAAATGGTATCGTCACTGATGTCGTTAACGCTTAGTTTGTCTGTGGTAACATCTGTGGCCATTTTTTTCATGGCACGTACCAGTTCATTCCGTGAGCTGTAGCTCAGTGCTAGTATAAGGTCCATTCGATCGTTTTTTTCGGTGATCCGCATCGATTCCTGCAGGTTGTCGTAACAATCTCCGGGCAGGGTTTTCAGATCTCCTATGGCGCTTAAACGAATGTTGTTTTTGTTTAGTGTCTTTGTTTCCTTTCTAATTGTATTAACCAGCAAATTCATCAATCCCAACACTTCCAGTTTCGGTCTGGCCCAGTTTTCCGTTGAAAATGCATAAAGTGTGAGGTACTTAATTCCGATCTCGGCACAGGCCTCTGTGATTACTCTCACTGATTCCACTCCTTTCCTATGGCCAAATATGCGTTTCTTGCCGTTGCGCTTGGCCCAACGTCCATTTCCATCCATTATGATGGCAATATGCTCAGGAAGTTTTTGGGGATCGATTTGATCTTTTAAGCTCATCGGCCGGGCTGGCGAAAAATAAGCTGCAAAGGTAAGACTTCAACCTCAATTGAAAGAGTTAAAGAAAGTTAGCTGAACGTACATTTTCAGCCCATTTCAGGCACTTGAAAAAAGTAGTTTGGATTAGTTGAAAAGTGTCCCCGGTTTTGGGCATTTTACTTTTCTGAAGGCATAAGAAATTGAAATGCCGATCATCAGGAAGTCGTCACTTTTGTTGCGAAAACCTCGTTGCTGGCCGTCACGGCCAATTGGCTCTCCAACTTCTCCAGAAGGATCGGCAAGGTTTTGCCCAGGATCACCATTGGCTGCTTGATAAGCGCTTTGGTCGATGTATTCATCGCTAACATCATCGAGGTAGTCAGTGAAGGTTTTCCGGTTGGCAATTTCAATAGCCAACGTCCAAAAGGGTGTAAAGCTGTATTTAAAACCACCACCAATCGGAATAGCGAAGTTGATGGATGAGTAACTTTCTCCTTCGGTTTGAAGCGGTCGCAGATCGACCCATGCGCCCCCTACTTCTGCTTGTGGGTTGAAGTAGAAAAGGGAAAAACCGGTCAATAGATAAGGTGTGAAGGAAAGCTCTTCTTTGTACCGTACATACTTAAAGAAGTTGAATTCGATGTGCGTACTTGATTCGTAAATCTTTGATTTAAAGGATAGGTTTCGCCTGTTTTGGTAATTATGCGGTGAAGTGGCATCATCAAAAGCTACGATTCCAAAGTTTAACCCGGTTTTTACTGCAAACCTGCTTCCTGCATTGTAACGCGCAAACACGCCAGTTGCAGGTCCTACAAATTCAAAACTGGTGTTGGTGTTGAGGTCACCAAAATAATTGGCTACGCCTCCCCAGATTCCGGCTTCCCATTCCTGGGCTTGCAAGTTAGCGCTGATTAGCGCTGTAAATAAGGTGATTGTGAAAATTCGCTTCATGGCTATAGCTACAAAAAAGCCCCCAAAGATACGAATTCAATGGGTGCTGACTTTAACGTTGTTGTTTTGAAATTGTTGTCTGGCCTTGGCTCGGCAGACCTTAGAATCTTCTTTTACGCTGCTTGTGCACATTTCGGCTGTTTAAACCACCAATTCTGTAAGCTAACGAAATGGTTGAAAACAGATAAGCATCTTTACTTTCCGGATTACCCCGTTGCATGTCGGGGGCGGTAATGTTAGCATACTGTCCCTCAGGATCAACTTCTACCGAACGATTTGAAAGGTCTATCATCATTTGCGCTTTTTCCGGTTCATACCAACTATAGATCGCTTCCGGATCAGGATATGTGGTGCTTACGTCATCTATGTAGTCAGTAAAAGTTAAGCGATGTCCGAAATCGAAATTCACGCTCATTTTACGATTTACGTTGTATTTCAATCCTATTCCGAATGGAATTGCCGGTTGAAATAAGGAATACATTTTACGGTCTTCATATTGTGGTAATCCTTGTCCTTCGGTTCTTAGAGGTCTTAATTTCACCCACTCATCACCATATTTTGCTTTTGGGTTGAAGTTGAAAATGGCAATACCTACAAAGCCATAAGGTGTAATTCTGTTTCTCAAACTTCCCGGCCGATACTTCATAAAGTGACCCTCAAAAACTCCGGTCAACTCCAACAAGTACGTTCTGAAATGGAGGTTTCTATAATGTCGGAACCAATCATCGCTTTTGACTTCGTTGCTTCCTACATATTTATCACTGCCTTCCAACCAACCGGCATTCAAGGCAACTTTCACCGCCATGAAGTCATGAAACTGGTTTCTGAAATACAAAGTCGCCCCTGGCCGGAATAGTGTTGCCGACAAGTCGTGATAATAAAAATCGCCTCTTGGTGCATTCTTTCCCAGATCTCCCAAAAAGTTGGCGGAGCCAATCCCAAATCCAACCTCCATCGTGTAGTCCTGGCCTCGCGAGTCGTTTACCATTACCATCAATGTAAACAACACTGTGGTTGCGGAAATCAACATTTGTCTAATTCTCTTCATTCCAATTCGTTTAATTCTCTTAGGATTATTATGAACCAGATTTAGCTGGCCCATCACTCATTTATACGCTCGACTGGCGGAAAGGTTACGTAAAACGAAGACTGAACCTCGAGAAGGTGGAATTGAACCCCATAGTTTGAAGAATTCTTTTTCGTGGGTGGGAGGTCTGCTGATTCAATAAAATTTAACTTTGGCACGCAAATTGTCATGAGGGGGTATCTCGATTTTAGCTGTCCTGATTTTAACCCCAAATCATAGAGAAAACGCAGATGTTAGAACAGCGATTACAACAGAAATTATTACAGAAACTTTCGCCTCAACAAATTCAGTTGATGAAACTGTTGCAGGTGCCTACGGCCTCACTGGAGCAACGGATTAAAGAAGAATTAGAAGCGAACCCAGCGCTGGAAGAAGGGGCTGAAGATGAATTTCCTGAAACACAGCAGGACGAAGAAAGTGCCGATGAAGAACTGGTTGAATCCGAAGAAGTAGAAGAGCCGATAGCCCAGGAAGAGGTGGATTGGGAAGAGTATTTCGATGATGATGAAGTACCAACCTACAAGACTAAAAGCAACAATCATCCCGATCCTGATGAGGAGAAAACCATTCCTCATGCTGTAGCCGATAGTTTCCACGAGTTTTTGGTTAGCCAATTGGGAATGCTGGGCTTGTCGGAGGAAGATGAAGTGATTGCGCGACAATTGGTCGGTAACATTGACGAGGACGGATATATCAGACGCGAGTTGGTGAACATCCTGGATGATCTTGCATTTACCCAGAATGTTTTCACGGATGAGACCAAATTGGAGCAGACACTTGCGTTAATCCAATCTTTCGAACCTCCGGGTGTTGGGGCGAGAGACTTGCAGGAATGCTTGCTCATTCAGCTTCGAAAGAATGATGAACAAACAGAAGCCCAGGAGTTAGCCCAAAGTCTGATTTTAGAACACTTTGACGCTTTTACCAAAAAACATTATGAAAAGCTGGAACGCCAGCTAAACCTTGAAGAAGGACAATTAAAGGAAGCCGTTGAGGAGATCATAAAGCTGAACCCTAAACCTGGCAGTGCTTATGCCCCTTCCACCAAAACTCAGCAATACGTTATTCCGGATTTTTTCATCGTGAACTCCGATGGCGAGTTGGAGCTGTCATTAAATGGTAGAAATGCACCTGAATTAAAGGTGAATCGGAGCTACCGCGAGATGATTGAAACTTATGCCAAAAGCAAAAACAGAACGAAGAAGGACAAGGAAACCGTAATGTTTATCAAGCAAAAGATAGACAGTGCAAAGTGGTTTATTGAGGCCATTTTGCAACGGCAAAATACTTTGCTTTCTACCATGCGAACGATCATGGAGTATCAATATGCGTATTTCTTAACCGGGGATGAAACCAAGTTGAGACCGATGATCCTGAAGAATATCGCAGAGATTACGGGTTTGGATATTTCCACCATTTCAAGGGTGGGCAACAGCAAGTATGTGCAAACCGAGTTTGGAACCTTTGCGTTGAAATACTTTTTCTCCGAATCGCTGAGTACTGAATCTGGAGAAGATGTTTCAACAAGGGAAGTGAAGAAAATTCTCACCGACCTGATGGATGCAGAGGATAAGAGATCACCGCTTTCAGATCAAAAACTCACCGATTTACTAAAGGAAAAGGGCTACAATATTGCGCGAAGAACGGTAGCCAAATATCGTGAACAACTGAACATCCCGGTAGCCAGGCTGCGAAAAGAACTCTGATGGCTAGTCGTTTGTTTCACATCATCAGTTTTCTTTTTCACCCCATTCTGTTGCCAACCTTTGCCATGTTGCTGTTGCTCAACAGCAATCCCTATTTGTTCGATGGTATTGAGATCATGAAGTTGGTAGCGATTGTGTTTCTCTACACCACTGTATTTCCTTTGATTACCATCCTTTTAATGTTGAAACTGAGTTTTATAAGCAGCATTTACATGAAGGAAAGGAAAGAACGCATTTTGCCCTATATGGTCATGTCGTTCTACCTGTTTTACACCTATTGGGTAATCCACGAAAAGTTTGCCGTTCCTGATATTGTTCCACAAGCTTTGCTGGGTATTACGCTTGCCAGCTTTGCAGCTTTCTTTTTCAACTTGTTTTTCAAAATATCGATGCATACCATTGGCGCGGGCTATTTCATGTCGCTTGTGTTGATTGTTGCATTCGTTTCTTCTTTTAAAATGCTTGCCACCGTAATGATGGTTTTTTTGATTGCAGGTCTTGTCGGTTCGGCAAGACTTTACCTGAAGGCACATCATCCGGTAGAGATCTATTTCGGTTATGGTATTGGGCTTGTTAGCTTGCTCGTAGCACTTCAATTCTGAAGCCAAGTGATTAACTTTGGCCGACTAAATTTTTTCCATGTACAATTCCATTTTGCTTGAAAAGAAGGCGGGTGTCGCAACCATTGCATTCAACCGACCCGATGTCTATAATGCTTTCAATAATGAAATGAGTTTTGAACTACAAGCCGCATTGAAAGATGTTGGAATGGATGAAACCATACGAGTGGTTGTGCTTACGGGAAACGGAAAAGCTTTTTGTTCCGGCCAGGACCTAAAAGCAACTTTGGAAGACGAACCCCAAACATTTACCTGGGCTTTGGAGAATCGTTACAATCCTGTAATTCGGACCATGCGACAAATGTCGAAACCCATCATCGGGAAACTGAATGGAGTTGCGGCCGGAGCAGGTTGTTCTTTGGCTTTGGCTTGCGATATGATTATTGCCTCCGAACACGCTTCAATGATTGAAGTGTTCGTGAATATTGGACTCGTGGTGGATTCCGGGTCATCGTATTTTCTTCCACGTTTGGTTGGCTCGGCAAAAGCTTTTGAAATGGCAACCATGGGTACAAAATTGAAAGCAGATGATGCCCTGAAGTTCGGTTTGGTTAACAAGGTAGTTGCGGCAGAAGAATTAGATGCTGCGGTGAAGACAGTAACGGATTATTACGTTCAAGCACCAACTTACGCCATTGGCTTGATGAAGAAAATGTTGAACCGATCTTTCGATTCAGACCTCGATCAGATGTTGGATTACGAAACTTTCTGCCAGGAGCTTGCCGGGCAAAGTGAAGATTTCCAAGAAGGTGTAAGTGCTTTTTTGGAAAAGCGGAGAGCCAATTTTAAAGGGCGTTGATGGTGATGCCCGCTCCGAAAGAATTAATTACTGGACCTTCGTCAGTTTTGAAGAATGTGCCAAGGTTGTAGAAACCGAAAACACTCACCGGTCCATAACCCAATCTAAATGTAGGTCCATATCGCCAGCGATTCAGATTGGCGATTCCTTTTTCTTTGAATATCTTTCTGGTGCCATCTTCTTTGAATTTGATTTTGTTGTGACTATCAATAAGGTAGCCACCTTTGAAACCCAGGCCAAACTTCACACTCTTCGATGGTTTTGAAGGTTTGCTTCTGAAGCGGAATTCAAGCGGCACTTCCAGAAATGTTGTTGAGATTTTGTTCTTTTTCGATGGTGATGTGTATGTTGAATCCCAATTTTCAAAAAAAGCGATGTTGGTCGTGTCGTGATAGTTTATTACCGAGTTATGGTAAATATTACTGTTCCCAATACCTGCGCCAATCGAAAAACTCAATTTTGATTTGCCAAATGGTACATCATAAACCAGGTAGAAATTGGCTCCTCTCGAAAACCACTCAACATCCAAATCAGCGATGTCATGTATCCAGTTGTCGAAGTGAAGGTCAACTACGAAACGGTCTGCT
>PVBE010981158.1_pt1 | contig 13816 bp, 7 predicted proteins | sample 1631181 | NCBI WGS metagenome assembly PVBE01 (sample SAMN08397723, study PRJNA350692) | Marine metagenome, whole genome shotgun sequencing project. | isolation source: water | place: Pacific Ocean | collected 2012-04 | reverse complement strand
TCGTCAAGCCTCGAACCGAGGAACGCCCCGCAGGCGCGCTGGCCTTTGCGATGGACGGCGAAGAAGTACTTCTGGATCTTGCTGGCGCCATCGACACAGATGCAGAGCAGGCACGACTTCAAGCGAAGGCCGATGATCTGGGCAAGAAGGTCGCCTCCATGCAGGCTCGGCTGAGCAACGAATCGTACGTCCAGAAAGCCCCCCCACATCTGGTCGAGGAAACACGAACCCAGTTACAGCAGGCCGAAGCCGACCTCGAGGCCACCACGGCCGCCATCGAGGCACTCGGGTGATGATGCGTCGATGCGTTCAACTCGTTGCCCCACTTCATGCCAACGTCGTCATTGGCCTCCTCGCAACCCTGCTCTTTCTCGGCTGCGCCGGCCCTGCTCCCCGCGACATTCTCCTGGGCAGCATCGATCAGGCGCCCCCACCCCAGTGCGGCGAGGCCGCGCTGATCGAGCCATGGTCATGCATGGGCTTCGATGGTCTGTGCATCCGCACGAACAGATGGGACATCTGCACGACGATCATGCAGCCAACGCTCCATGCAAGACTGCCGGTCGCGATGGAATCGGCGCTTGCAACCATGCGTGCGACCTTCGACACGGCGGAGTTCACACTTCCGGAGCCTTCACAGACGATGACCACCTGCCTCATGAGTGACCGTCGGCAGTGGTCTAATCTCGCCAAGGTCATTCTGCCGGCTCATGCCAGAACAATGCAGGGTCTCGGCCGCGGTGGTTTCACCTCGCAGGGGGTCGCTTTGCTCTACGACATCGATCGCCGCAGTCACTGCCGCGACACCATGGCCCTTGCGCTGCACGAGGGGTGGCACCAATACGCCCAGACGGCGCTGCCTCGATCATTGCCGCACTGGGTCGACGAGGGGCTCGCCACGGTCATGGAAGGATTCGTACTGCATCCGGATCGTGTTGAAATCGACCACACTGCCAACCGTCAACGACAACGCCGCGCCTGGTGGATGCTTCGCAGGGGGCGAATGCAATCGCTTCGCGATTTTGCGAATGACGATCCGCACGCCGCAATGGACCGCGGTCAGTCTGCCTTGCTTGACTACTACGGGCAGGCTTGGGCACTCATGCGGTTCATGCTCGGCGATCCTGATCGCACCGAACGCATTCGCGCTATTCTGGCCACCGCTGCAACCGATCGGAGCAGCCCCGCGAGCGGCCTCGAAGACCCATCGCTCGACGAGGAATTCCGTCAGTGGTGCCTGCAGAATCTCCGCCCCGGCTGGTGGCGTTGAGCCTCTATACTGGCATGGCTCGCCCCAGAACCTCGATTCACCGATGACCAAGACTCACGAACCACCCCAGATCCGTACCGCGACCGATCAGGACATCCCCGTTCTGCGGGAGTTGTTCGAAGCCGGCGTTTTCGAGAGCCAGGTGCATAACAACGACACCGGCGCCGACATCGAACAACTGCACGATGCCTACTTCAGCGACGCAGCGCAGGGAGGATTCTGGGTTGCAACGCAGGATGATGAGATCGCCGGCATGATCGGCGTGCAGCGACTCGATGAGTCCGTCGCGGAGATGCGGCGACTTCGGGTCCGTCCGCAGTTCAGGCGGCAGGGCATCGCGACAGCCCTGATGACCCACGCCATCCGATTCTGCCGCGATCACGACTACCTCAAGGTCGTGCTCGATGTGCGGGTCGAGCGGCAGCCGGCGATCCAACTCTTCGAGAAGTGCGGTTTCTACCTCGCCCGCGCCCGCGAGCAGGATGGACGCCGCACGCTCGACTTCTTCGTCGACCTCTACTCCGATCCGCGGTAGGCATCAACGTTGCGATCGACGTGATCGGTGCATGGGGCCCCTGCCCATAATCCCCACCCCCACTCCCCCAACCCCCATCTCCCCCCGCCATCTCCTGGTTGCGGGGTTGTTGCTGGTGCAAATGTATGTCCTGTGTTGCTTATTCGATATTGCTCATGTCCGACCAAGCGTGTAGGCTCAGGAGTCGGCATACGTCTGCCCCACGACGCAGCATCGGAGAGAGGAGCTTCTGGCCATGATCGCAGGTCTGCTTGGTGTCATTGCATCGCTCGGCGCGGCTCCGTTGGCGCAGGAAGCCCCCTCGCAGCCGGCAGAGGTCACGGCCTTCGGAGGCGTGGCGATCGCGATCGATCGCGATCTGGTGGCGGAGATCAACATTGGCGATCGCTGCACCATCTCGCTGCCGACCGGCCAGCGTGAACCACTGTCGCTCGAACTTGAACGATTCGAGGTCTTTACCAAGGACGCGAAAGTCGTCGTGGCGAAGATCGAAGGTGGCCGCATCGTCGAGCATGAAGTGCCGCAACCGACGTTGGCGGTTTTCCGTGGCCACGTAACCGGCGATGAGCGTGCCGAAGCATTCCTTGCGATCGGCCCGTCTTCAGTCAATGGGTACGTCGAAGATGGTCAGGCCAAGTGGGTTCTCGCGCAGCCGCCTGATGGGCGGTGGACGGCCATCTACGATCTCAACACGATTGACCCGGCCGACATGCGCTGGATCGAGTCCACCTGCCAGACACCCACGCTCACCACCGCGTGGCCAGAACCACTCTCCGGCACGCGAAGTCGTGGCATCGATTGTCCGCCGAGCCTGAGGATGGCGATCGAGACCGACTGGCAATTCACCAGTTTGTTCGGTGGTAATACCGAAGCCAGCGGCGAGTATGCCGGGACGCTGATTGGCGCTGTCTCGAGCATCTATCTCGAAGACGTCGACTTCGCAGTGCAGATCTGTTATCTCAGGCTGTGGGACACGTCTTCCGATCCATGGACTACCGGGGACTCTGGCGCGCGGCTCTCAGAGTTCGCCAGCTACTGGAACAGTTCCATGGACCATGTCGATCGGCATTTGGCGCACATGCTCAGCGGGCAGGGTCTTGGTGGCGGGGTGGCGTACGTCGGTGTCGTCTGCACAGGCAGCGGATACGCGGTATCAGGCAATCTTTCCGGTTCGTTCCCACTGCCCATCGAGGACCACAGCAACAACAACTGGGATCTGATGGTTGTGGCCCACGAGACCGGGCACAACTGCGGCACGCTCCATACGCACGACTACAACCCCCCCATCGATGGATGTGGCAACAATGATTGCAGCGCCGCGTGGGGCGGCACCATCATGAGTTACTGTCATCTCTGCAGTGGCGGCATGTCCAACATGGTGATGGATTTCCATCCAACCGTCCAAACAACGATCGAGAACTACATAGCGGGGATCTCGTGCGAACTCGGTGGTGATGGCAGCCCGCCCGTTGCCAACCTTGATGACGTCCAGGCTGTCTTGGGCGAGTCGATCGACATCGATGTGCTTCTCAACGACTACGTCAATGACTGCTCGGAACCGACCATCATCGATCACGATACGACCAGCAACTATGGCGGCACCATCGAGTTGATTGGGGGCGAAAGCGGTGTCTTGCGGTACACGCCGCCTGCTGAATCCATCAGCCTTGACGGGTTCCTCTACGACATCATTGATGGCAGCGGTCAGGATGACCGCGGGGGCGTTCTGGTGCACTTCATCTTGCCCAAGCCGGCGGACTCGCCAACCTCCGTCGCTTCCGGCACCATGGTGCAGTACTACGACCTCGATGCGCTGAGCGCGCTGCCTGACTTCGACACACTGACACCGATCGGCGAAGAAGTCCTGGCGGATATCAACCTTGCATCGACCAACGGCGTATTTGCCGGATCGGGACTCTCAGATGATGTCGGCGCGGTGTTCGAGGGATTGATCGAAGTGCCGATCACGACGAATTACACCCTCTACGTCGAGTCGGATGATGGTTCACGCCTGTACGTCGGGGACGAGATGGTCGTCGACAACGATGGACTTCATGGGATGCACGAGGAGGCTGGCCAGATTCTGCTCGCAGCGGGGCTGCATCGAGTGCGTGTCGAGTTCTTTGAACGCGGCGGAGGCGCTGGCGTGATTGCGCGTATCGAAGGTGGCGGATTGGCCAAGCAGGTCATCCCAGCAGATCGGTGGTGGCATGATGTCTCGGTAGTGGGCGACGTGGACGGGGATGGCATCGTCAATATCGAAGACATACTGCTGATTCTCGCCGATTTCGGTTCCTGCGCAGGGTCGTGTCCCGGAGATCTCGATGATGATGGCGATGTCGACGTTGATGATCTTCTGATCACGCTCGGCGCTTTCGCGGGTTGATCCCAAAAGGATAAATGCCGGCCCAACTCCAACCGGCCAGTCCACGTGCTGGCAGTACCATCATCCAATGCTCACACCGCTGCTTGCACTGGCTGCCGTCGCCGCCCCGCCGAACATCCTGCTGATCCACGTCGATGACCTGGGCTGGCAGGACACCGGCGTGCCCATGCTCGCCGAGGCAACTCCGCAGAACACGGCATGGCGGACGCCGAATATTGAACAACTCGCCGCCGACGGCGCCGTGCTCACGAGTGGCTATGCCAGCGGACCGGTCTGTACGCCCTCGCGGGTGAGTTTGCTCACCGGGCAGACGCCCGGCCGACACCACACGACATTCTGGACGCTGCATCAGGACAAGGACAACTCGGGCAAGCATCCTCGGCTTCGAGTTCCCGACTGGAATATCAATGGCCTTCAGCCATCTTCTGCGAACCTGACCGAACTGCTTCGAGGCAAGGGCTACCGGACGATTCACGTCGGCAAAGCGCACTTCGGCGCCCATGGCACCCCCGGAAGCGATCCTCGGAAGCTTGGCTTCGAGGTGAACATCGCCGGACATGGCAGCGGAGCACCGTCTTCGTATCTCGGCACGCATGATTTCAGCCATGCCGGAAGGCAGAACAAGCCAGGAAAGAAACGGGTGTGGGACGTACCCGGACTCGAGGCGTACCACGGCAAGGACATCTTCCTCACCGAAGCTCTCAGCGAGCGGGCGTGCGCCGAGATCGACCGCGCCGCCGAAGATGGCACGCCCTTCTTCATGAACTTTGCGCCCTACGCCGTGCACACACCGGTCATGGCGAACGAGCGACTGCTCGAACACTATCCCGATCTCTCAGGGCGTGAAGCGGCGTATGCCACCATGGTCGAGTCGGTCGACAACGCGGTTGGCGATCTGCTGTCGCGGCTCGACGCCAACGGCATCGCAGAAAACACGATTGTGATCTTCACCAGCGACAACGGCGGTGTGTCGGGACGGGCAGGCCGGCCGAAGAATCGCAACGCCCCGCTGCGAAGCGGCAAGTCGGCAGCGTATGAGGGCGGCACACGCGTGCCGTGGATTGTCCGCTGGCCCGGATTGACCACCCCCGGAAGTCGACTGGATGCCACGGTGGTGACGCACGACCTGTATCCCACGCTGCTGGCCGCTGCGGGCATCGATCCGCCGGCCGACCATGCCGTTGACGGGCTCGACCTGCGAGATGCGCTGCGCGGCGGACCGCAACCTTCGCGGACAATCGGTTGGAATCAACCGCATCAGGTACACGCCGAGGGTCCGGGCATCGAGCCCTTCACCTCGATCCGCCACGGCGACTGGAAACTCATCCTCTTTCACGATGGGCCGCGGGTCGAACTCTACGACCTCGCCAGCGACATCGGCGAACAGCATGACCTTGCAAGTGAGCGCCCGCGTGTCACGGCCGACATGCTCGATCGTATGCGGCAGTGGATCGAAGAAAGCGATGTGCAGACCTCGGTCAACATCGAAACAGGCCAGTCCGTCACCGTGCCAGATGCTTCTACGCAGGCGCGCACGAAGCCGAACATCATCTTCATCTACAGCGATGATCACTCTGCAGAGGCGGTCAGCGCCCATGGATCGACGATTACACAGACGCCACACATCGATCGCCTCGCCACCGAGGGCGCGATCTTCGAGAATGCATTCTGTACCAACAGCATCTGCGCTCCGGCGCGGGCCGTCCTGCTGACCGGCCTCAACAGCCACCACAACGGCATCATCGACAATGCCACGCAGCTCGACCCGACCATCCCCACCTTCCCATCCATGCTCCAAGAGGTCGGCTACCAAACCGCCATGATCGGCAAGTGGCACCTGCGAAGCGACCCGGTGGGTTTTGATCACTGGGAGGTTCTTCCCGGGCAAGGTCATTACTACGCGCCCGACTTTCGCTCAGCTGCCGGCACGCGGCGTATCAATGGCTACGTCACCGACATCACGACCGATCTCGCCCTCGAGTGGTTGGAGAAGCAGCGCGATTCGGACCAGCCCTTCATGCTCATGCTCCAGCACAAGGCGCCGCACCGGAACTGGATGCCAGGTCCGGATCACCTTCACAGTTTCGAAGACGTCGATGTCCCTCCGCCCGCCACCCTTCTGGATACCTGGGATGACCGGCTCGCCGCTCAGCAGCAGGAAATGACGATCGCCGATCACACCTTCGACTTCTACGACCTGAAGATCGACGAGCAGCACGGTGATGTCCAGAAGAGCGGACCCGACAAATGGATGCACGACGTGCTTGCTCGACTCTCGCCCGAGCAGCGAGCCGCTTGGGCTGCGGCCTACGAATCTCGCAATGCTGACTACGCAGCCGCCATGGAGCGAATTGAGAAACTGGACGACCCTGCGGACGCAGCCGCAGCCCGAACCCACCTGCGCTATCAGCGCTACATCAAGGACTACCTTCGCTGCATCGCTTCGGTCGATGACAACGTCGGTCGCGTGCTGGATTGGTTGGATGACGAAGGCATCGCAGACGACACCCTCGTCATCTACACCAGCGACCAGGGTTTCTTTCTGGGTGAGCACGGCTGGTATGACAAGCGCTTCATGTACGAGCCGTCTCTTCGCGTGCCGCTGCTCATGCGATGGCCGGGTGTCATCGAGCCGGGCACACGCATCGGGCAACTCGTCCAGAACCTCGACTTCGCGCCGACCTTTCTCGAACTCTGCGGCGCCGAGTCACCGGCGGATACCAGACCGATGGAAGGCGTGAGCATGGTGCCGCTGCTCACCGGCGAGCAGCCAGAGTGGCGAGACGCCGTCTTCTACGAGTACTACGAGCCCATGCCCCACGCGGTCGCAGCACACGTCGGCATCCGCACCGATCGCTGGAAACTCATGCACTTTCCGGATCTCGATCACTGGGAACTCTTCGACTTGCAGGCCGATCCGGACGAAGTGCACAACCTCGCCAGTGATCCGGCACATGCCGAGACACTCGCCACGCTGAAGAACCGTCTTGAATCTCGGATGCGAGAACCGTTCACGACCACGCGGGCGCCTTATCTCGACCTGTGAGTCCTAAAACTACGCATACCTCACGCGATGTTGACCCTCCACGGCGCACCTGTTCCAATGCGCTACACGTCTCTTGAACAGCCCTTGAAGAACACCACATACTCATGCAATGCATCATTCGGACTCGCCCACACATCACCTTCCCATGGCTCTTCTTGGGTGCCTGCATGCTGTTCACTGGATGCAAGTCGCCCCCGCGAGCACAGTCAGAGTTGTCAGGGATTCTCGACACCAGCGCTGCCCTCCTCACTGAGGGGGACACGCCGTTGGGGATATTGGCGTGGGTAGGTGTCCTGACGAGCCTGTTGGGGCTGGTCGCACTCGGCTTCACAAAGGGAGCCAAGGGTGGCCCGATCCTGCTGATCGGCCTTGGAATTTTCGCTCTGGACCTTGTCATGGCTCGGTCTGGCGATTGGATACTCATTTCAATCCTGCTGGCGATCGCCGCCTTTGTTGGCCTCTATGCCTACGGCATTAGGCAGCAACGATCACAGTCCGCCACGGAAGCCTCGGAACCGCTGGTTGATTCCGAACCGCAAGAGAGTGACATCAAGAATGCCACCAAGGAGCAGTTCGCCCGCCAAGTTCCCAAGTGGCTGGTATTGCTCGTCGGCGTCCTGCTGTTGTCATCGTTGGTGTTGAACGTCATTGCGTTGCTACCAGCCATTGCCTTCATTGAACTGTTCGGCGTAATCATGTCCGGGCCATACTCGATTCTCGACGTGGTCTCCTTGCTGTGGGAGAACGGGCTCTATCCACTTGCACTCTTGGTGATCGGATTCTCAGTCATCTTCCCACCGGTGAAAATTGGCCTGGCGACTTGGGCCTTTCTGCGGCCCATGACGGCGCCGGGGCGGCAACGACTGCTGGGGACACTCGGCCAACTCGGACGATGGTCGCTGCTTGATGTCTTCGTCGCCCTCTTGCTGCTGATCATCACCAGCAAGCAGTCGTTTACCGGGGCAACGGTCAGCATCGGGTTGTACGCCTTTCTCGGGGCCATCGTCCTGAGCATGACTTCGGTGGCGTTGATGCAGGAGTTCAACCGCCCACTTCATCGTTCGACGCCGCGTCCCCCCGAACCACAGTCAAAATGGTCACGCCCAATGCTGCTTCGGGCCGGCCCGCGGGCGTGGGCCATGCTCCCGCTTCTGTTCATCGCGATCATATGCCTCGAAATGGCCGTCAATCTGCCGCTGTTTCAAATTAACCGTTTCGGCCTCATGAGCAACACGTGGAGTCTGTGGGGTGCCATCACCGAATTGCAGAGCGAGAACTTGGGGTTCTTCGCCGGATTCATGCTGTTCGTCCTCCTGATCGCGCCGGTGATACTGGTCATCATCGCGATTCTCGTCTTGGTGCTGCCGCTGCGTCAGCAGAAACAGCGTTGGCTGTATGTCGCCATGCACCATGTCTACGAGTGGAGCATGCTCGATGTGTTCGCGCTGGCCATGCTGTTGTACTTGAGCGAGGAACGCAACTTCGCCCATCTCGACCTCAAGGCCGGTATCTGGTACCTCTTTGGTGTCATGGTGCTCTTCCACATGGTGATGTACGCCACGGTCTATCTGGTTCGCCGGGAGACAGACCTGTCGCGGCCGCCCGAGTCCTAAGAGTTGAAAGGGCGAATAGTGATGACAATGCTCTCCTTTTTTGGAACCGTTTGGTGACGAAAGCGGAAGCCTTCTAATCCCACCGCTATTGGGGGACTCCGCATCCAATATCTTGTGACTGCAGCCTGAGCCTCTATCGTTTCTTGCTAGAAGGGAACCAGATGACAACACGACTGTTTGTAGCGTTGATGGTGATCACGATGTGTCGGCTTGGAATCGCCGCCACGATAAATGTCCCGGATGACCAGCCCACCATCGCCGCAGCGATTGCAGCGGCGGCAGACAACGACACGATCATCATCATGCCGGGAACCCATTACGAACACTCTCTGAATACGGCCGACAAACGCATCACGATTCAGGGGTCAGTCGATGAGGGCGGCACACTTGAGACCACCATCGATGCACAACAACAGGGCCCAGTCTTCATGTTCAGCCTTGGCCAAGGAGACGGCACTGTGATCAGGGATCTGGTGATTACTGGAGGCTTGGGGGCGCAATTGGATGGCTATAACCACGGCGGCGGAATTTCATTCGAAAATTACGGTTCCGGCACAATCGAGAACTGCATCATCACAGGAAACGCAGGCACTTTTGGCGGTGGCATCAAATGCGGCGGCTACAGTCATCCAACGATTACCGGCTGTACGATCATGGACAACACATCTACTTACGGCGCCGGCATTTCTCTTGCAGGCGATAGTGGCACCATCGTCACAGGATGTGAGATCTCAGGCAACACCGCAGCCAACAGCGGTGGCGGGGTCAGTTGCGCCAACTGCAGTGCCATCTTTCATGACTGCACGATCTCAGGCAACGCCGTCAGCGAAAATGGCACCGGCGGCGGGGTCGACGTCAGTCTGGGCGGCGAGCCAACGTTTAATGACTGTACGATCTCAGATAATACAGCCGCTCAGGGTGGTGGGATCTGTATCGATGTTGGTATCGTTACCGTCCTTGGTGGCACCATTGAGGCCAACACTGCCAGCCGCAATGACTGCTTGACAGGCGGCGGAGTCTACATCGACAATTCAAACTCGATATTTGTTTTCACAAACTGCACAATATCTGCCAATGAGCCAAACGAGATCGATGGCACGGGGGAGATCATTGCCGCCTCACCCATGACCGCTGTTTGCTGCCTCAACGGCACCTGTATGCAAGGAACCGAAGAGGACTGCACAACCGCTGGAGGCACATGGTTGGGCGAGGGCGGACTGTGTGATGACTGTCCCCCCGCATGCGATGGCGACATCACTGATGATGGCCAACTTGACATTCATGATCTGCTGATCATGCTTGAAAAATGGGGCCCCTGCCCGTAGCCAACCCCCATAACCACCCCCCCTCCCGAACCGCTCAGGAGAACATCAACAACACCCCCGTGAATACGGAGGTGCTGTGGTGGACTAAGGACAAGGACCCCAGAGTTCCAAGACAAGCAGCAGGTCGATGACACCTACCGTTCCGCTGCAGTCAAGATCGCCGTCGCTTTCGGAAGTGTCCCAGAAATACAACAAGGCCATGAGATCGGCTCGATCAACCAATTCATTATCATTACCGTCCACGACAAGATTGCCGAGGCACTGGCACTGATCGATGATCCAGTCGCAGTTGCGGTCAAATTCATCACCGGCGGCGATCTCGCAGGCATCGAGGATGCCGTTGGTATTGCAGTCGGCTGCGTTATCGTCCACGATCGACCGCACGCGAACCAGAAGGTTGCCGTCGAAACCTATATCTACAAGTGATCCAAACACACTAGCAGTGCCCGCCAAATCACCAACATTCAAAACACCCTCCGATGACGCCCAGAAACTGCGTCCAACTGGCGCATCTTGATCGACTGGTACGGGATAGGCCGTTCCCGCAGTGTCGGCGTAGAACGCGCCAGCGAAGAACGAGGTTCCCGCGGGGCCGATGTACGTCGGCGGGATCGTCACCGTGACAAAGGTCGCCGGTCCATTGGACGTGTTTGGAGATTGGATCGTCGTATCGACTTCCAAGAGCAGTTCAGCGTCGGTCGGGTCACCGTTACCGTCGGGATCACTCCAGATGATGACCTTGGCTGAATGCCCCCACGGGATCTGCCCCCAAGCCAACTCGATGGCACCGATCAACTCGATCCCTGACTCGACCTCGTACTGGTTGAGCCAAGCGTACTGCACGGGCGTATCTGGGAACCCGATGATGACATTGATCTCCCCGTCGTCGATGCTCAAGGTTTCGCCAAGCGTCGGCTCGCCGTACTCGCACTCATCGGGCACGCCGTTCCCCTGACAATCGGCACTGGTTCCCTGTGCAATGTCGTCGGGGTCCAACACACCATTGTCGTTGCAGTCCTGACATTCATCGGGGATACCATCGGTGTTCTGGTCGTCGCTGGAACCGCCGGAGATGTCGCAGGCATCGTGCGTCCCGTTTTCGTTGCAGTCGTTGTCGGCAATCTGGCAGTCATCAGGAACGAGATCGCCGTCACAGTCATTGTTCTCGAGTTGGCAGTCGTCAGGCTCGCCGTCGCCCTGACAGTCAGCGCTGGTGCCTGATGAGATGTCCCAGGCATCGGGCAGGCCGTTGCCGTTGCAGTCAGGGTCGCAGTTGTCCGGCACACCGTTGCCGTCGATGTCCGCTTCGGAATCACAGTCATCGATGACCCCATCCAGATCGCAGTCCGGCTCGCACTCGTCCGGAATCGCATCTTCATCGCAGTCCATCGACGTACCGCCAGCGATGTCATCCCCATCAGCCACGCCGTTGCCGTTGCAGTCGCCGGCGGGGCAGGTGTCATCGACCCAGTTGCCACCACCGTCGGTCCAGCCTCCCTCGATCTGCGTCGGATCGTTCCGACACACCGTTGCATCCACAAGTGTCAGGTTGGGGTGGGCATAATTGTAGATGCCGCCACCTGCAGCCGAAGTGTTATTGGTGATACGGCAGTTGCTGATTGTGTAATTCCCATAGATACCACCACCCTTGTTGCCGGCGTGATTGTTGATCCAAATGCAATCGGTGAGTGTCGAGACGTCGTCGCTGCTGCCGAACAGACCGCCGCCATGCGAACTCGCCGAGTTGCCGTTGAAGACCGATTGGCTCAAGGCCAGATGCCCCGACACGCGTACACCACCACCAGAGCCATCAATCACTGAATTCCCCACCAAGGAACAACCTGTCATCGTCGTGGTGCCGTACCCGTCGTGAATGTAGGCACCGCCCCCCGCCCACTGGGCTTCGTTGCCGAGAAACTCACAATTGCTCACCTGGGTATTATCGGCATATGTGGCACTCAGGCCACCGCCATACGCTGTCGTCGTATTCCCGAAAAACGTGCAGTCTTGAATCACATGGCCTGACCGGAGACGTGCTCGCAGTCCGCCGCCACTTCCGCCTACCGCATGATTCTGGTGAAATGCGCACCCGGACAACATGGCCGAGTATGAAGTAGTGCAATACACGCCGCCACCCTGTTCCGCCTGATTCTCGACGAAGGTGCACCCTGTCAAGCGTGGTGGACTATCTTCTCTGCAATAGACCGCGCCCCCATACTCTGAAGCAGTATTGCCGGTGAACTCGCAATCCTCCATGTCCGGATTGACGTGGTCGTAGCACAGCAGCGCACCGCCCCAAAAGCCGGTGTTTCCTGTGAACGCGCAATCACGAAACACGGGTTGGACCGGCGATTCCTCAGTGGACCAGCAGTGAATCGCCCCGCCTCCATTGAGGTCCGCAGTGGAGTCACCGCTGGCGGAGTTGTTGGTGAAGGTGCAGTTGATCAGCAGTGGGCTGCTTTGAAAGATTTCAATGCCGCCGCCGCCACCAAGGTAGGTACTGTCGGTCGCCTGGTTGTCGTTGAAGTTACAGTCGGTAAGCGTTGCTGCAGCAAATGAAATTGAGAGTCCGCCCCCATTGGACGCGGTATTTCCGGTAAACGAACAATCGGTCAGCGTCAAACTGTCGCTGCCATAATAGATGCCACCACCATAACTCTCGGCAGTGTTGTTGTTGAAGGAGCAATTGGTGATAATCGGGTCACCCTCACTGGCATAGAGCCCGCCGCCAGACCCCGTTTCCGTCCAGTTGCCCGTGAATGTGCAGCCCGTCACTGTGGGACTCGAACCGTTTAAACTGTACATCCCGCCGCCGCTGCTCGGAGCATGGTTGTTGGCAATGATGCAGTTCACAATGGTGGGACTGCTCGACCAGCAGGTGATGCCGCCACCGTCGTCTTCGCCCACATCGGCTTGGCCGTCGTCGTCCTGATCGAACCAGATGGCCTTGCAATTGGTGATTGTGAATCCTTCGATTCTGGTCGCAGGTGTCTCCCCAAATCCACACATGATGCCTCGGCGTACAGATTGCCCGTCGATGGTCGTCTGGGAAGCACCGCTGCTTGATCGCAGTACAACGGTTTTGCCGAGCATGTTGACGACGTTGTCGCCCGTGCCCGTATACGTCCCCGCCGCGACGATGATCTCGTCACCATTGCTTGCCGCATTTACCGCGGCTTGGATAGTGCCGTACTGCGACGGCACATGAAGTTCCGCGGCGGTTGCCACACCGCACACGAGCAAGGCCATCATCGCTGCTGCAGAACGGATCATGTCATCTCTCCCTCGGGGCATCGAGTCCCTGCTTCATTAGAAGGTAACGACTGTGGCCGGTGGATCAAGGGTGCGATGGTGTACTGGGTCACATGAGCCGAAAAACGGCGGTATCTGGGGAAACCACTGCACCTGCCCCAGAACCAAAACCCCTACTTTGACTGCACAGAAGAACATCAACACCCCCGTGAATACGGAGGTGCTGTGGGGTGGTGGGGAGACTGCCTAGAAGTCCTCCCATCTGATGCCTCCACCATGCCTGCTAGACAAATGCCTCATCAACTTGCCCCTGGGTAGCCCCAACAACCGCTCAACCTCTGCTTTCGTTCGGTTCTGACTCTCTGCCTTTGCGCGCATGATGTAGTGCC
>PVBE012713013.1_pt1 | contig 13817 bp, 27 predicted proteins | sample 1631181 | NCBI WGS metagenome assembly PVBE01 (sample SAMN08397723, study PRJNA350692) | Marine metagenome, whole genome shotgun sequencing project. | isolation source: water | place: Pacific Ocean | collected 2012-04 | reverse complement strand
GCATTAGTGGTTGAGCGAGAATCCAATACAACAGGTAATAAACTGTTGGCATTGGAAACAGTAAAGGAGGAATAATATTCCCCTTCTCTATTTTTTTATGGTGATTATATGACAACTCTCAAAAAAGTAAAAAGTAAACATAAGAAACTAACTGATGGTGCTTTTGCTATGGTTGAGAGTAAAGGTGCAGATTATAATAGGAAACAACAGTCTAAAGGAGACACCTTATTTAATCTTACAGTATCAAAACAGTTAGGTATAGTAGATACAGCATGTCAATCTATATTAGTTAGGATATCTGATAAAGTTATGAGATTGGTATCATTAACATCAAATCCATCGGTAAATCCAGCCATAATTGATGAGAAAATAGATGATACTATACAAGATACAATAAATTACTTAGTATATCTTTCATGTAAATATGATGAGGAACGAAATGAACTGTGCTAAATGTGACCAAGTTATGAGAAAAATGACAGTCTGTCATCAAATCTGTGAGAATTGTGGCTCAGTAGTTGACTGTAGTGATGGGGTTTTTGAATAATGAGAATAATAATATCTGATGAACTTGATAAAATAGATGCTTCATTATATCAAAGAATGATATTGAATTACATATATGAACATTATAATTATAGTGATTATGGAAGATTGAGGAAACAAGATGAGTGGAAGATTGAGATAAAATCAACATCTGAATATGATGGTAGATTTTATACTGGTGATTCTAGAGCTGAAGAGTTGGATTTCAACATACCACACGGTGTTACAGGTAGAGGAAACCTCATCTGTTACATAACAAACAGTGGTAATAACCTAGTTATGTTGCAAAATATGAGTGTAATAATACATGAATTAGCCCATATGATACTTATGATATATTATCCAGATAAGATAGTAGAAATGAGACATAATGATTTTCATGGAAGAGCTGGAGATAAAAGAAAGTTTTTCTCATCTGAAGTACATGATAGGGTGATAGAAGGTAGGGTACGAACTGTGAAATATCCAGTTTCTAGATTTAGACGTATAAGATATGTTGGTGTTGATATAGAAGACTTGACAAATAGTAGAAATGATTACTCTAATGCTGGGTTAACACATTGAAAGGTGTGAAATATCCTAGAGATGTGAATGGTAAAATAGTAACTGCACAAGATATAGCATCAGCTGCAAATATTAATAGAACCACACTTTTTCTTAATGTTAAATACTTGAAAGAGGTATTAGGTGATATTTAATGGTAAAATGGGATAAAGATTATCATGAGAGAACTGGAAAATGGAGACCTCTCAAAGAGTATTCACAAAAATTCGTAAATGGTAAAAGAAAATATAATTGGGATGACCCTATCTACCAAAAAAAAGTATACAAGTCATTAGAATCGATACAAAAAGAATGTTATTCGTGTGGTGTTTACACATTAGCAAAACCGTGCATACATCATTTACCTGATGGTTACCAAAATGATATGAGACGAAAAGCTTACTATAAAAAAATAAAGGATGAGAGAAACGCAGCTTATTTAGCACAAACTGAGCAACAAGATTTAGCCAGTAATGCTTAAATATATGTGATTCGTACAATATTTAACGATGTTTAGTAAAATAGTTGTAATAATATTATCTGATTGGGGTTTAAAGAAAACAGATTCAATATTTCTTGAAGTTCTTTCTGATATACATTGGGGTCATAGAGGATTTGATTCGTTTAAATATAAACAAGCAGTTGATAGGATAGCAAAAAACAATAATAGATTCACACTGTTTTTAGGTGACCAAATAGATGCAATAAACATATACGATAAAAGATTTAATCCAGACAGTATTGTAGAACACGATATTGATAATCAAACAATGGGATGGCAAAAAGCATCACAACCATTATTTGATATTCAAGAAGAGATGAAAGAAGGTTCATATCCAAAATGTGTTAATGAGAAGGTTTGGGGTTTAGAACATGGAAATCATGAGTATAATGTTAAACAAATAACTAGACCTTATATTGAGAATAGATTCTGCTCACCTAATAATATCGACTTTCTAGGTGCAAGAGCCCAGATTGGAGTTAGAGTATTTGAGAATAGAAAAACATTCAAAAAAGATGAAGTCTTATCAGAATGGTCTATTGCATTAATGCATGGAAGTGGTGGTGGTACACCTGAAAACATGTTCAGAGAGATGAAGAAAAACTGGAATGCTGATATTTACGTTTGTGGTCACTTACATCAAAAAATGTCTAAAGAGGAACTTGTTTATGACTTTGATTGGGAGACTGGTAAATCATATGCTAGACCAATATACTTAGTGAATGCTGGAACATTCCAGAACACACTGACCAACGAATACGACGGTTATATGGATAGAAAGAATGGAATTGTAGCAACTGGTATTGGTACTCAGACTTTGGAGTTTAATGCATATGAAAATAAGGTGAATTTACATGGTTAGAAGACAGGTGAGAAACAATAAACAGATAGTTGAGGATTCTCATATGGAGAAACCACTACCAGTTTATGAGCAAATAAAACAATCTGTTTTAAAAGCTGTTGATGAGGCTGGTGACCATGGTTGTACAGCCAGAGAGTTGAACGCTGCACTTGGTAATATAGACCCAAGACGAATACGTGAGGCAACGTCAGCACTAGCAGGTCAATCAATTATAAAGAGAGTTACTTGTAGATGTGGCTCAACACCGATATATACTAAGATTTAATTTTTGGAAACCAAGAACTCTTATATACCCTTCTATATTTCTTAACCAGTAATTCTTAAATACCCCAGAGTTTTAACTCACTCTATGTTCATTGAAATTAAATGGAAAAATTCTAAAGGTGATGAGATGAAAACACTAGTAGAGAGCACAAAAGTTCAAGGATTTATAAATGAATTCACTAAAAGAGACGTACAAACAGAACTTGTTATGCCAGAAGATGTTACAATATTACAACCACTAGAAGGTTTACCATTACAAAACTAGACCCAAGACGAAAAAAACTTAGTTAATTAACGTTAACTAACTTAACTAAGTTTAGCTAAGACTTAGCTAAGTAGCCAGCAAGCCTTTAATACTAGTATCTATATCATATAATATGAAGTTTGATAGAACCACTGTAACAATTTCAATTAACAAATCAACAAAAGAGATTTTTGAAAAGGCTAATATGAAGAAACCTCCTCACATTAGTATGAGTACATGGATAGCAGTTATGATTGAAGATTACCTTAAAAATCATAAGGAAAATGCAAACATTTTAGACTTTGCAGATAAAAGTGTTGAATCATCATTACCTATTTTCTTTGCACCTATTAACAAATGGGAGGAGAAAGTGAGGGTTATGTCGCCAGAAGAATTCTCAAAACTACAAGACAGACTTTATCAGATTGGTAATTTGGTTGAAAAGGAGAGTTCAAGAAGATGTTAGATATGACAGATTCTGCATTTGAGGATAATATAACTCAACGCCTATCAAACAGACATTGGTTGGATATTATAGATTCATTGAGACCTAGTGACACCTTAACTGTGAATATATCATCTGATGAGTGGATTGATTTGTATCTTTCTAATCAAGACAGATTTAGAACATCATTCAAAAATTCAGTGTTGAAATTAAAAGACCAGAAATTGGTAGATATGAATGTTTTCCAAGTATTTAAGAGTTTACAGGTCAAGTTAATTTCAGATGATGACATAAATATGGATGATATTAACTCCAAGAAAGAGGGTCAAACCGTATCATTTACAGCACTTATTAATGGAACAGACGCACCTAAAACATTTGTAAAGGAAGCTTATGTCATGTGTCCAAATTGTTACACAAAAGAAAAAGTGAAAGCTAATTTTGAAAGGAAATTACCCACTTTAAAATGTGTAAATCCAGCATGTAAAAGAGCACCTATGGATATTCAGAAAAGTGGGGTTATAACAGAAGATATACAAACAATATTAATGGTTCAGCCGTTAGAGTTTGCAAAAAAGAATTCACCTATAATGTTCTATGGTAAAGTAATTGGAGATCAAGTTGGAACTTCTTTCATAGGTCAAAAGAAAAGAATACTTGGTATATTTAGATCTGATATCGATGAAAAGAAGGATGAGAATGATGTATACATAGATGTTATATCTTTAACAGATGTTGATGATGTTGAAGAGATTTTACCAACAGATGACGAAATCAAATGTATAAAGGAAGATATAGAAGAGGGTGACTTCATTGACAAACTTGTTAATAGTTATGCACCACATATTTACGGATATAATGATATTAAACTATCATGTTTACTCCAATTAGTAGGGGGTGTGGAGTCAAAGAAGAGGTCTGATATCAATATTCTATTAGTTGGTGACCCTTCAATGGCAAAATCTGAATTATTGAAATATGGTAAAGAGGTCACACAAAAGAGTATTTACACTTCAGGTAAAGGTACTACTAGTGCTGGTTTAACTATAGGAATGGTGAAATTGAGTGATGGTAGAATGGTTGCACAGGCAGGTGTATTACCACTATGTAATAGAGGTCAAGCATTTATTGATGAATTTGATAAGATGAATAAAGATGACAGAAGTTCAATGCATGAGGCAATGGAACAACAAACAGTGTCTATTGCAAAAGCAGGTGTATCGATGACACTTGATGCTAAAACAAGTATACTTGCAGCTGCAAATCCAAAGTTTGGTAATTATGATGATAATCTAACATTAATGGATAACATAAACATACCAAGTCCGTTATTATCTAGATTCGATTTGATATGGTTGATAAAAGATAAAGTCAACGTAACAGAAGATATGCAGAAAGCAAATCATATACTTGATGGATTTGATAATGTGGATATTGATAGAACATGTAGATTCTCATCTAGGGAGTTAACAGCATATATTAATCTTGTGAAGAAATGTAAACCACAAATAACCAAAGAAGTTAGACTGGAAATTGTTAGACTTTATGAAAAACTTAGACAATCATCTAACGAGCAGTTCAATATAGGTATTAGACAACTTGAAGCATTAATCAGACTTAGCATGGCTCATGCCAAATTAAAGTTAAAGAATGATGTAGAAGTTGAAGATATAATGGCTGTAAGACAATTACTTGTTAACATGTATTCAAACTTTGATATTGATATTGCATCTGGAGGAACACAAAATAAACTATTTACCAGTGGTAAAATGTCAAAAGAACAAACATATCATAAAATGTGGGCTGATTGTGCAGATAAAGAAGGTAAAGTAAAATTAACAGACTTTATGAAAAAGTTAGAAGAAGAGGGTGTGTCTAATCTAGATGCAACTAAACTATTTCATAGATGGGAAAACACAAACACAATAAAACTGATGGCTGATGGTACGTACAAAAAAACTTAAAGAAGAAGCCAGTAACACTAATATAGTAGAAGATTCTATAGATAGTGTGTCTGAATTAGAACCAAACGTAGGTATAGTTGAAGTTTCAACAGAAACAATTCCAAAAGTTGACTTAGATATTTCTCAACTAGATGGTGTTGGTGCAGTTACTGCAAAGAAACTAACTGATTTTGGTGTCACATCTTTGATTGATGTTTGTATCAGGGGAGGTAGAGAAATCTCAGAGATAACAGGTGTTGCAAAATCCAAAGCAGATTCTTGGGTTTTCAACGCTCAGAAAATACTTGAAGATAATAGCCTAATAAGAAAATCTGATATGGATGTTATTGATTTAATGGAATATCATGAAAATCAACCTGTGTTAGAAACTAAAGTTAAGGCATTAGATGAATTATTTGGTGGTGGTGTTAAACCAGAGTGTACATATGAAGTATATGGAGAATTTGGTTCAGGTAAAACACAATTTTGTAATACATTAACAGCCCAAGCAATATCAGAGGGTGAGGATGTAGTTTGGATTGATTGTGAGGATACTTTTAGACCAACAAGAATACTTGAAATAATGAAAGCCAGAGAAATGGTTGAGACCAGAGAAGACATGGAGAAAGCACTAAGTCGTATCAAATATTATTATACACCTAATACAGAGCAATTACTCGGAACTGTTAATGCATTATCTAAAATAATGGAAGAGAAAAGACCAAGATTGGTTGTAATAGATGGTGCTATAGGACAATTTAGAGAAGAATATCTTGGTAGAGGTACACTAGCAGACAGACAAAACCAAATAGCAAGATTAATGACTCATGTTAAGAACATATCATACTATTTTAGAACTACAGTTGTATACACTAACCAAGTACAGACTGACCCATCAGTTATGTTTGGTGACCCTGTAAAACCAATAGGTGGTAATGTTGTTGGTCACGCAGCTACTTATAGAATATACTTTAAGAAATCAGGTAAAAAACGTGTTGCTAGAATGGTAGATTCTCCAGAACATCCACAAGCAGATGCAGAATACATTCTAAATGCAAAAGGCATAGATAATAAGGAGGAATAATGTTTCCAAGTAGGTTTGAAATAGACCACATGCCTTCAAGTGGTTGTAATATATGTGAACATAAACACATAGAAGATGACGACTGTGATTGTTTATGTCATCACTCAGGTGAGCCACATGGCTAATCAATATACAAAGAAACCAGAGAAATTTTGTCTTTACTGTGATAACTCACTTGCTTTAAAAAGACAGTATAAACAAGTAAAATATTGCTGTGACAGATGTAGAATCATGGCACGTAAAGAGTCTGGGTATTTTCAAAAGAAGTATAGAAAGGAAAATAAACCACATTTAAAAAAATGTACAGTATGTGCCAGAAAAATATCAAAAGTTGGTCTAAGAAAAACATCATCTAAATACTGTAGTAATTCATGTATGCATATTGCTACAAGATTAAGGGATAGAAATCAAAAGTACGTTAGCTTCAAGGTTAAGATTAAAGACTATCCAGAGGTTGTTAGAACCATAGATGCATTAAAAAGGGTAGGTCTTTTCATTGAATCCTAGGGAGAGAATGAGATTCTCCAATAGAAAAGCTGTAAACTACTTACTTAGTAAAGGATATGATGATATATGGTTAAAAGCCCATGGTAGAAGACAAGATTTAGTATATACTCAGGGTGATTGGTATAGGGCATTAGATTTATGGAATCTATTTGATGGAATATGTTTTGATTCAGAGGGAAAAATAATTCTTTTACAAATAAAAACTAATGCATGGGCTCAAGAAAAACCTATCAAAGACTTCTTATACGATAAAGACAATCTAATAGCATTGTCAATTAATGTTAAAGGTAGTGGTAAAAAATGGGAGGTAAAGGTTAGGCAATATGACTGAAATTATAGGAAAAGGTGAGGTTACAGCAGTTAAAATATTAGAAAAGATATTCGGTGACTGTATTTTTATTAGAACACAAATGCAATTAAAAGATTTATTAAGTAGTGAATTTTATGAGGATGGTTTATCTGAGAGGCAGAAAAAAGAGACTATAGACATAACGGTATATAATGGTTTTCAGCCTCTATGTGTGAGAGTTCAAGGTCAAGACCATACAGGTGTTCTTAAATCACAAAGAGATGATGTACAAAAAAAGATGCTTGAGTGGAGTGGAAACACAGTAGTTGACTTATGGTTCCATGATTGTCCTATGTTATTTAAAGAGAAACTAAATGATGAATCAACTAAAGAAGTTTCAGATGCTCTTAAATGGGCAGGTTATTTGTAAATATTTTCAGGTTCAGGTTTTTCTTCTGCTTTTAATTCTTCATCTTTCTCACTTTTCAAATACTCATGCATTAGAGTAACCTTTTGTTGTAGTATTTTATCATTCATCATCATCATGGCAATCTCTATCTCACCATATGTTATTTTATCTGATTTATACATTTTTGTTATATTATCATCCAACACTGTGTAAAACTCTGTAACAATATCCCATCTTGGTTCAGGGTCATCACTTATAGGCATGATATTTAACTCTTTCTCTTATTTATTAAACTTTATGTCTCACTTTACTAATTATAGCTAGAGTCACGCCTATTATAGGTATCATTTCTAATGTATCTATACCATATAGTAGAAAATCGACTATTATACCGTGACCATGAAGAACACCCTCACCCCATATACATTCTAGAGCCCAAAGGGAATGAGGTATTTGAAGATATAGAACAAATGCCGATAATGCTAAACTATGGGTTAAATGACCCTCATACCAATCTAGGAAACGACTTATATACCTCATAAATAGACAAAGTTTAAATCCTATATAATTATAGTTATTTTTAGGCATGGCTAACAATATGACCGATATGTGTACAGTAGACCTTAGGATATTTGGGGAGAATAGAGGAATATACTATGATGAGACAAATAGATGTCTTGTTTATTTAACTAACCATGAGACATTATCTGACTTAATGAGTACTATGACACATGAAGTGATACATCATTGTCTTGCAAAGCTAGGTGTATCAGACGAAATAGATGAAGATATGGAAGAAAAAATGATTTTTTTTATGGCTTGGGCTGAAGACTCACTATAAACTTCTTTTAATTTCAAACGCTGTTTTTGGTTTTGGTCGACGTGGTTTATTTCTAACAAGTCCATTACAACACTGACAACGCATTCTACCAATACCTTTTTCTTTTTTTAAATATTTTTTATAAATAAATTTAGCACAATCTTGACAGTAAAATGATTCACCATAATATATTTTTTCAAATCTTTCACATAAGTTATTACACATATTCTTCCTCATACTCTGCTTGGTCTAAACATTCTATACAATACTGTTTACCTTCCACAGCTTTATCCTCATTACAGTATGAACATATTTCTTCATTCATTTTTTTCCTCATTCTTAACATTATTTAGGCATTCTTGACACACATCTAATCTTTCTATTTTTGTGCATTCACCCTCTGCTAGACAGATATGACACATAGTCATCTTTTTCTATCCTTACTCATTTGCTCTGACATTTCATATACAGCAGAAGATAATAAAATCTCTTCTTCTATATCATCAAATAACTCTTTAAAATCATTACTTTTTAATTTTCTACATCTGTTTTTTTTAATTAATTCTATAAGGCTTCCCATTCCCTCTTTAGTAAGATTACTTTTATGTTTCCTCATTAATTCTAAGGTGAATAATGTAGCAGTATGATACACAAATCTCTCTCTATCTGATAAAGTCATACTGGATGCACCTTCAAATCTTCTAATTCTTGTAGATATTTTCTAAGTCTTAGGTCTGATTCTAGGTATACATCTTCCTCTTTACCTTTAACATCCATCTTTTCAGTTCTTTGCCACCATTCAAATGGTCTCTCACAATTCATACAATGACAATTATCTTTTTCTTCTTGAGAGAACTCTCTATAGTCTGGATTATCTGGGTCTTCTTCTGTACCTTTTGGCACATGTTTTGGCATAAATAACTCAGCCTCAAGCTTCATTATTGATTTAATAGTTTTATCTCTGTTAAACAAATTCAAATCCCTGTGTTGTTTAGGCTTATACTTGTTTATAATGTATTCGATTTTAGTTTCTAAGTTGCTGTTCACCTAATCTATTGATCGTGGTACTATTTAAGCCTTACTGGCTGCTTAGGGTATATAAGCGTTTATAGCATTCAGTAAAAAAATTAACGTAACACGTTAGTTACTATATGTTTAAAGTCATCTACTATTTTATCTGAGGCAGTTCTTATATTTGACACACTTACTACATTCTTCTTACCAAAACAATCACCAAGAAAGTTTTTTGACCAACAAGAATTACAATATTGTGGGTAGTAATTACATCTTTTACCTTTAATTGTATTACCACAACCACGTCCACCAACATGAAGTATGACTATATTCTCAGTCTGTCTTCTTGCTTTCAAGTATTTCTTCCTACACATACTCATTATTATATTACTCTTAAGTCTGTATGAACCACTATGATACTCTGGGTGACCATCTGTTATCATTATGAGTATCTTTTTACGTCCTTTCATCCTTCCAATCTGTTTTGATGAGTAATCTAATGCTAAATGGGTAGGGGTGTAAGAGCAACGACTATCATTTTCCACTACAATATTCTTACAATCATCAATACTGTTGATTTCTGTTATACCTACATCACCTCTATGATTACTAGACCATACGTTTGCACTTATCTTTATCTTGTCATAATCACTTACAGAATCATATAATGTTGCAACAAGGTCTCTAACTTGGTCTATTTTATCTTGATATGCCATTGAACCACTACCATCAACACTAATAAGAATAGATGCTCCATGGTCTACTTTCTTGTCAATAAAACACTTAGTCAAATCTGTACCTTTTGCTCTATTTTCAATATATGTTTCCATGTCTATATCTTGACCATCATATCCAATAGTTGGTTTATGTATTTCTGAGACTTTTCTGAATAATCTCTTTAATCTTCTTGATACTTGTTTGTTTATGATAGGCTTTACAGATTCTCTCTTGACTCTTATTACATATGATGGTACCTGTGATTCTTCTGAACCATCAGTTAATGAGTTTTTAATTGACTCTATATCATTTTTACCCTCATCTTTAGAACCACTAGCCATATTATCAAGCTCATCCTCATCACCTTTTGAAAGTTTCTCTTTAGTTTCATCCCAATCAGCATCTTCTATATTGGCTGTAGACATTTTTTTATTATCACTACCATCGTATTTTTCTATATGGTGATAGTCCTCTTTTTCCTCCTTTAGTTTATTTTTCAAATCTTCATATTTTTTACCAGTGGCATTGGTTGACCCAACAGAGTTGCTATCTATGTATTTTTTTAATTTATTTTCTGCATCAATCTGTCTCTTTTTTTGCTCTTCAAAGAACTCTTCAATATATGGTCTAAGTTTTGCTAGTTCTATCAATGCTCCCATTCTACCAGTGTTCTCTACAGAATACAGAGAACTCTTATATACTTCCATATGTTCTATCTTCTTTACTAAGTCCTCTCTATAGAATCTAATATTTAATAATACATCAACTGGATTTTTTTTACTTGTTGTATGAAGTTTACCTCTATTCTTTTTTGCCTTTGTGAATCTTTTAGCATTAGCTAGCCATAGTTTAGCCATCATCGATTCTATCCTCTGGTCTTCCAACACATTAAATACATTCCAAAAAGTATCATATCTTTTTGTTTGACCATCTGTATTTTTCCATTCACCATTCTCATCTTTTAACCAGCTAGTTATCAAGTCTTTTGCTTCAGCTATAGGGGTCTGCATCAATATATGACCTAACTCATGGTTCAATGCAGTGAATTTCTCTATACCTTTCACAGCTGGTGTTGATATATTCAACTGAAACTCTTTATTATGAAAAGTTTTATCTTTATTTATATTTCTATCTGCAATATAGTTATCAGTAGACATGTATGTCATGTTTATCTTACATCTTCTTACATGCTCTACAATATCTTTTACTTTATCAAAGTATTCTTTATCTGGTAATAAATCTCTGTTACGTGCCATTATACTTTACCTCTTATTGAATTAATTCTTTTACCGAATTCATTAACATTCTTTGCATTCTTCATACCATTATTTGATTTTGTCACATAATATTTCTTTCTACATTTAGAACTTTTATATTTTCTATTTTTTGCAAGTACAGCTAATATGAAATTTGGTTTATAATCTTCTGGATGTTCTACTACAGCACATAGAGAGCACATTTGATATTTCTTCCAACACTCACCTTTAGCACCACCGTGACATCTGGTTTTAGCACAAGATAAACATCTAACCATTTATTTCAACCTCATTATCAAGTTGTGCATCTCTCCATGCATCATATGCCCTATCATTATCATCATCTGGACATGGGTTACATACTTCACAATTAGTTGTATAACCCTCGTCACCTATACAATATTCATAGAATCCCTCACCATTACATCTAAAACAATATCCAGCACATTCTTCACATAATCCATCAGCATCTATCATATCATATGCCTCATAATAGCTAGATGTGTCAGCAACAAAATGACATTTTTTACAACACCAATGTTGTTTAAACTTTGTAGCATTACTATTTCGTGCACTACAAGCTCTTTTTATTTTATTTTTTAAATAAAAAAAGGAAAGATTAAGAGGCAAAAGTAACTCCCAGAGTCTCTTCAGCTCTTGACCTAATTAATTCTCTTTCTGTTGGGTCAGTGTATTTGATTAAGAATGCCTCTTTAACAGCAGTTGAGAGACTTTCTTCAGCGTCACCTACAGTATCTTCTAACAAATCACGATAAACATCAGTGAATTGTTTTAAGTCTCTAGGGGACAATACATATTCCACATCACCTTTAGTTCTAAGACTGTAAGTGTCTTGAGCCAAAGTTAAGAGAGGGTCATGTAAATAATCTGGAATATTCTTCCAATCAATTATTTTATCAAGATTCTCACTAGAAGGATAATCCCAAATTGACCCAATGAATCTCGATTTTAAATCCTCTGTTAGATTATTAACACCAGCGTACTCTATAGGGTTGGTTGTTGCGATAAATGTTAATTTACATCCTTCATTAAGTCTGTAAACTTTACCACCAGCAAAACAACTCTTTCTACTGTCTAAAGGTCTATTCATCCATTTTTGTAATTCATGTTCTGTAGCACCTAGTTCATCTAGATAACATACAGCGTGACCAAAATGATTAGCCACTGAATACGCAATAGGGAATAATCCTCTTTGAAAGTAAGAGCCCTTTTCATCAACTTGCAATCTACCTTGAAAATCGCTTTTTGTAGTACCAGTACCACAGTTAAACTCTACTAATGCTATACCCTTGTCTCTACAAATAGAATGAACTAATTGTGTTTTACCAAGTCCTTTAGCACCATAGATTAAGTATGGTTTATCTGCTCTATCAATAACTCTCTCAAGTCTTGCTCTCTCACCGTGTAGTTCAATATAGTCTCCCATATTATCAATATTTTCAGGTGAATAAACACTGAAATCTATTTCATCTACACGCTGTGTTGCATTGGTTGTTTTTTCTTCTAAAGAAGATTCAACGTATTTCATTTCACTCATTACTAAATAATTCATATACAAGTACTTAAGCCTTACTGGCTGAAGTTCACCAGTAACCTTTTAATACTACAACTATAATTATAATATATGGAAATTGACCACGACCAAGCTTGGGATGTTCTAGCAGATGACCCAGACTACTTAGTAGAACAAGTATGTGAGGCATATCCAGATAGGGTTGAGAAGTATATAGAACTTGATAAGTTTAAAGAGGCATATCAAATTCTTATCGACCATATGGAAGATATTGAAGAGGGTAATAGAGAATCTGTACAAGAACGATTACAAGAACTTGGACTATAGAAATAAGGAACCCAATGTGGGTGAATAAACACCAAAGGGTAACGCTTAACAGAGAAACCACTAGTTCTCAAGTGGGTTAAGTATTCCTAAGAAAAAATAACAAGGGTTACAGTCTGACAAACGAGAAAAAATTGTGAAGGACACAAGAACGAGGCGTTTTTAGAATTGGCTTAAGGCTGATTGAAAAACAGGCACGCCTACCTTATTTTTATTTATTTTTTTTTAATTTATTGTATAGGGTATATAAGCGTTTCTAGAGTTCAGTAAAAATTAGTAATCTCCAATAGCCCAAGGAGAAGGAATGTAAGGTCGTGTGTAACTTAAACTAGTATCACATTTTAAACATCTTTTAACATATTCACAATTCCACTCTGTTTTACATGAACTACATACTACATACCACTCTGCTTTTAAACACATATCACTTTCATCAAATACTTCTCTGAAATAATATAAGTTATTGAATCTATCATGTTTTGCATCATATACACCTTCAACATTTTCTGCATCT
>PVBE012385827.1_pt1 | contig 13819 bp, 13 predicted proteins | sample 1631181 | NCBI WGS metagenome assembly PVBE01 (sample SAMN08397723, study PRJNA350692) | Marine metagenome, whole genome shotgun sequencing project. | isolation source: water | place: Pacific Ocean | collected 2012-04 | reverse complement strand
CGTGCAGGCCACGGAAACCGTGTTCTTCCTTGGCGGCCCCACCGAGCAAGCGCTGAACCTCACCTTCCCCGCTCTTCCCACCCCGACGCCGACGCCCACGGCAACGCCCACGGTAACGCCCACGGCGACGCCGACGCCGACGCCGGAGCCCACGCCGACGCCGACGCCGACACCGGAGCCCACGGCGACGCCGACGCCGACGCCGGAGCCCACGGCAACGCCGACGCCGACGGCTACGGCGACAGCGGTGCCACCGACGCCTACCGCGCTTCCAACCCCGGCGCCCACGGCAACGGCGACGGCCACGCCCCCGCCGCCGACGTCAGGGCCTGTGGTGATCACCGCCACGCCGACGCAGACAGCGACGGCCACCGCCACGCAGACGGTGGAGGAGGCAGCGGGCACGTGCGGTCGGTCCGGCAGCGGAGACTTGGCGCTGATCCTCGGAGGCGGTGCGCTGCTGGGGCTGGTGCTGCGACGTAGGGGCGCCCGGTAGGGCGCTCCGGGGGCGGGTGACTCGGCGATGTGGCTCGGCCCCGGCGGGTGGCCGCGGGGCTTGGCGTGTGTTGACACCCGTGCGAGCCCCGTGCTACCGTGGTGCGCGTTAGCAGTTTGCGAGGGTGAGTGCTAAATGCCGCTGTCCGGCGTCATCTCCAACCGACAGGAACTCATCCTACGACACATCCTTGAAGAGTACATCGTGAGTGCCGTCCCGGTCGGGTCCGAGGCGCTCACGCGCCGGCCCGGCCTTGGCGTGAGCTCGGCTACCGTCCGTCACGAGATGGCCACGCTCGAGGACGAGGGATACATTACGAGACCCCACTCGTCCTCGGGTGGCGCCCCCACCGCGCGGGGCTATAGGTATTACGTGGAGTCCCTGTGGGGCGTCCGCGAGCTTCCAGCGAACCGCCGGCTCGCCATGCGTCGCCGTCTGCACGACTCCGAGCCGGACGTCGACTCATGGACCAGAGTCGCGGCTAGAATGCTATCCGATCTTACCCAGAACATGGCGCTCGCCACCTTCCCCCGTTCCATCAGCTCGCGGGTACGCCAGGTGCAGCTTGTCCAACTCCACGAGTTCCTCGTGATGCTGGTCCTGGTTCTCCACGAGGCCAGGCTGTACAAGGAGCTGGTGCCGTTGGAGGAGCCGGTTGACGCGGAGGGACTCGGCGAAGTCGTGAACCGACTGAACTCGCAGATATCGGGACTCTCCCGGCAGGAGATTCTTTCGAAGGTACCGGAAGGCTCGCCCTTCGAACGGCAGGTGCTGGGGGAGGTCCTTCGTGTGCTCGAAGAGGGGGAGCGGGCCGCCGCCGCGGACTACCTGACCGAGGGGCTGAGACACCTGCTTGCCCAGCCGGAGTTCGTAGGCTCGGAGAGAACGGTGGAGATCGTGGAGGCTCTGGAGAGCCAGCGGCTGGTCCAGGCCATCCTGGAGGAGAACCCTCAAGAGGGTGAGGTCCGCGTGCTGATCGGCGAGGAGAGCCGCCACGACGCCCTCAAGCCGCTCGGCGTCGTCCTGGGGCAGTACGGCGTGCCTGGGAGCATTACCGGGATCGTGGGGATCGTCGGGCCCATGCGCATGGAGTACGGCGGGACCGTGGTGGGCGTACAGTGCCTCTCGGACCTGCTGAGCGAGCTGGTCGCGGGAGTGCAGGCCCCACCATCGGACCCCGGGGAACGCTCGTGACGCAGGGCGACGAAGAACGCGGAGACGCGGGAGGGGCCACGGGAGAGCCGGCGGCCCCTCAGCCTGAGGCGACCGGTGACTTAGGCGACCAAGGGCCGCCCGAGCCCACCGTCGAGGAGCAGGTGGGTGAGCTGCAGGAGCGTGCCGACCGCCTCCTGGCGAACTGGCAGCGCGCCCAGGCAGACCTTGCCAACTATCGCAAGCAGGTGGAGCGGGACCGTGAAGACCTGGTCCGTCGCGCCTCAGCTTCTCTTCTGATTGACCTCCTTCCCATCATGGACGACCTGGAGCGTGCCCTGGGCAATGTATCGGAGAGTCTGCGAGGGCTCACCTGGGTCGATGGCGTCGTGCTCATCTATCGCAAGCTGGAGGCGGTTCTCGGGCTCCAAGGCGTCGAGGCACTCGTGACCGAGCCGGGCGAAGCGCTCGACCCTCGACGGCACCAAGCGGTGGCGGAGGTTGAGGGCGAAGAGGGGAAGATCGTCGCGGTAATCCAGAAGGGGTACACGCTGCGCCAGCAGCTCCTGCGCCCGGCCCTTGTAGCGGTCGGCCGCCCGGCGGCAGATCCCGCCGCCGAGCCCGAAGCTTCGCCGCCCGCCGACTCCCTGCCAGTCGACGACGATCCCACTCCGGAGCCCTCCCCCTCGTAACCTTCGGTCGCCGGACCACCTCCCCAGGCTGTACAATGGAGCAGCGTATGTCCCTCCGTCCCTCGCGGTCGGTGGACGGACTGCGGCGGTGGGCGACGGCAGGAACAGCTCCTAGAGGATGATGGCGTCGGCGATGACCAACGGCAACAATTTCTACGACGTGCTTGGCGTCCAGAAGAGTGCGACCGAGGAAGAGATTCGGCGCGCCTTCCGCAAGCGCGCCCTCCAGTGGCACCCCGACCGCAACCAGAGCAAAGAGGCGGAGCAGCGCTTCAAAGAATTCAACGAGGCATACCAGGTCCTCATCGACCCCGAGAAGCGAAAGATGTACGACCGGTACGGTCGCACGGATGTTGGGGCAGACGGTGGCTTCACGGGTCGCGGCTTCGACGGAACCGACTTCCCCGGCGGCTTCGGCGACATCTTCGATGCTTTCTTTGGCGGGTTTGGGACACGCAGGGAGGCCGGCCCCCAGCGCGGAACCGACCTCCACTACAGCCTGGAAGTGTCGTTCAAAGAGGCGGCGCTCGGGGTCTCCCATGAGGTCGAGCTCACGCGAACCGAGGTCTGCGAGACCTGTGGCGGGATGCGGAGCAAACCGGGGACATCGCCGGTGAGCTGCGACAACTGCCAGGGCACCGGTCGCATTCGCCGCTCACACGCCAGCTTCTTCGGGCAATTCACCCAGGTCGTAGGCTGCAACGTATGCCGGGGGGAGGGCCGGGTGATCCGCGAACGCTGCCCGGACTGCCGCGGCGCGGGCTACCATCAGAACCCCCGCACTCTTTCCGTCAACGTGCCCGCCGGCATCGACGACGGCATGCAGATCCGACTGGCTGGCGAGGGCGACTCCGGCGTGCGGGGCGGCCCGCCGGGGGACCTCTACCTCTCGGTATCGGTCCGCAGCCACCCTCTCTTCCGCCGTGACAAGGCGAACCTTATCCTGGACCTTCCCGTGAACCTCGCGCAGGCGGCGCTGGGCACCACCGTGGAGGTGCCGATGATCGATGGGTCAGTGGAGGCCGTGGTGGTCCCCGGCGGCGTCCAGCCAGGGACGCTGCTGCGCGTGAAGCAGAAGGGCGTCCCCAGCTTGACCAACGGGAGGCGGGGCGACCTGCTGGTGCGTATCCAGGTGGTCACCCCAGAGCGCCTCGGCCCGCGGGCTCGCAAGCTCTTCCGGGAGCTGGAGGAGGCTTTGGAAGAGGAGTCCGCCAACGGCGGGAAGACGTGGGTTGAGAAGTTCAAGGAAGCCTTCAAAGGGGACGACGTCTGAGTTCGGTCGTCTTGCCCCTCCGTTGTCCCACGGACTGCTCGCCGCGCCGGCTCGTCTTCTCGCAACCCGTCCCATCTCTCGGCCTCGCCACCCCCACCATAGTCGCATCGCAGGAGCGCTGCGTTGTCCTGGCTTGAGCTGAGCGTCCGCGTTCCAGCCGAGATGGTGGAGCCTGTCGTCGAGTTCATCCAGAAGTATGGGGGCCAGCCCGCCATTGTCGAGGAGGCTGGGGGGTTCAACCCCGACGAGGGCGAGGCCCAGGACCCGTCTCGACCCGCCACGGTCCGCACCTACCTGCCTGAGAACCGATGGACCGCCGCCCGTCGGGCCCGCATCGAGGCGGGCGTCCGCCTGCTCTCCCTCATCCAGCCCCTGGAGATGCTTCCCTCAAGGTCATTGGCCGCACAGGACTGGGAGGAGATGTGGAAGTCCCACTTCCAGCCCCTTCGCGTGGGTGAGCGGCTCGTGATTCGACCGCCGTGGCACGATCACGCCTTCGGGGAAGGCGACCTCGTCCTCACCCTGGACCCCGGCATGGCTTTCGGCACGGGGTATCACCCTACCACGCGGATGTGTCTAGAGCTGATGGAACCTCTGGTCCGTCCCGGCCTCCGGGTGCTGGACCTCGGCGCCGGTTCCGGCGTCCTGACGCTAGCGGCAGTCGCCCTGGGGGCCGACTCTGTGCTGGCCCTCGATACGGACGCGGTCGCGGTAAGGGTGGGGCGGCGCAACCTGCGGGCCAACCGTACGGGGCGTCGCGCCCGCCTGGTGCGAGGCACGCTCCCGCTGGACGATGCCGTGGGGTTCCACTTGGCCCTCGCCAACATTTCGGCCAACGTGCTGATCGGGCTGGCGGAAGAGATCGCACGGTGTCTGCTTCCGGGCGGCACGCTCATCGCTTCCGGCGTGCTGGACGAGCGCGCCGCGGACGTGGGTTCAGGGCTGGAGGGGGCGGGGCTCCGCCTGGTGGAGGAGCGCCACAGCGAGGACTGGGTTGCGATGCAACTTGAGCGCCCTATCTAGCTGTCGGCCCTGCCGACGCCTCAAAGCATCGCCCGCACGCCCGAGCCGACGAAGTAGACTCCCATCGCGGCCAGGAAGGCGGCGCACGCCAGCATCACCGCGCCGTACACGGACGGTGTCATCCATCGCCTTCCCGAGGCCACGATGAACGCCACCAGCCCGTACCACGAGTAATCCGCGAGGATGTGGCCGACGTAGAACACTGCCACTCCGATCAGGCCCCACTCGTAGGAGCGGGCCATCAAGGCCGCCCCGACCGTCATCCACCAGACGAACCAGAATGGGTTCGACAGGCTGACCACCACGCCGCCCAGTACGGGGCCTCGCGGCCGGGAGGCAGAGGGCCGCTCGTGGCCTTGCAGCGATGGGGCGCCCCGCTGAGGGTGGTGGCCGATGCTCCACGCCATCCAGAGGAGTACCGCGCCGCCCACCAATCCGATAGTGGCCGCGACGCCCTCGATCTGAAGATAAGGCCCCAGCCCAAGCGCCAGCAGGACGACTACCACGAGCTCCAGGGCCGAGTGGCCCGTGGCGATGGACGGACCCGCCGAGAACCCGTGTCTCGCGGATTCGCGGATGCTCAGGGCCAGGAGGGGCCCCGGGGCCGCTGCCCCGGAGAGGCCGACAAGGAACGATGCGCCGAAGAGCAGAAGCAGGCCGCTATCAGGCATCCGGGCGCTGACCGCGGGCCAGTTCGACGGGCCATTCCTGCGTGGGCGCTCTGTTGAGAAGGGAAGTCGTTGCCCCCTGGGGGTCCATGCCCTCGAAGAGGATCCGGGACAAGGTCTCGGTGATCGGCATCTCCACCTCGTAGCGTGAAGCCAGTGTAAGCGCCGCCGACACCGTGTCCACGCCCTCCGCCACGTGCTGCATTCCCGCCCGCACGTCCGCGAGCGCGTGACCCCTGCCTAGCTGCTCGCCCACGTGCCGGTTGCGGCTCAGCTCGCTGAAACACGTCGCCATCAGGTCGCCGAGGCCGGAGAGCCCTGCCAGCGTCAGCGGAGTCGCCCCAGAGGCCACCCCCAGACGGGTGATCTCCGCCAGCCCCCGCGTGACGAATGCCGCTTTTGCGTTCTCACCGTAGCCTAGGCCGTCGCTGACCCCCGCGCCGATGGCGATGACGTTCTTGAGCGCGCCCCCCAGCTCAACACCCACCACGTCGTCGCTCGTGTAGACACGAAATGTCCTAGAGTTGAACAAGTCCTGCACCCACCGGGCGACCTCCGGGTTCTGGGATGCCACCACGGTAGAGGAGGGATACCCCAGCGCGATCTCAGCCGACAGGTTCGGGCCGGAGAGCACGCTGAATCGTTCCACGGATGCCGGGGACATCTCCTCGGCCATCAGCTCCGTCATGCGTTTGCCCGTGGGGCGCTCCAGGCCCTTCACCACGCTGACCAGCACGGCCTTGCGTGGAACGTTCCCACCGATACGCCGGAGGTTCTCTCTCAGGCTTCTAGACGGCACCGCCACGATGATCGCTTCGGCGTCGCCAAAGGCCTCTCCGGGGTCCGCGCTGACTGTGAGATCGGGCGGGAAAGGAGTGCCGGGGAGGAGTCGGCGGTTTTCCCGGTCCCGGCGGAGCTGCTCCGCCTCTTCCTCGGACCGTGACCAAAGGGCGACCGATGTCCCCCGTTGGGCAAGCAGCACGCCCAGCATCGTTCCCCAGCTGGTCGTGCCGACGACTCCAACCTTCACCACGGCCCGCCTCCTCGATTTAGGGCGGGGCGCCCCCGGGTGTCGTTGGGGGCGAGCGCCGTCCCAGGCGTGACTCGGTCCCCGCCAGGAGGCGTCGGATGTTCTCCCGGTGCCGGAATGTGATGAGCACGGCGCCAATGGCCCCGTACAGGCCGTACGCGATTGGGTGGACCCCCGCGATGCTGAGTGCCAGTATCCCCATTCCCCCGAACACCACCCCCATCAGGCTGCCCAGGGACACGTAGCGCGACAGCGCTATCACCGGCAGGCCGGCGACCACGGCCAGGGCTCCCATCCAAGGCGACAGCGCCAGGAGGGCGCCCAGCCCGGTGGCGATGCCCCGGCCACCGCGGAATCGCAGGTAGATGGACCAGTTGTGTCCCGCCAGCGCCGCGATGGCGCACGCCATCTCCAGGTACCACTGGCCCGTTGGGGGCAGATCAACCCCTTGGGCTACTAGTCGCGCTCCCAGCACCGCCAGCGCGCCCTTTCCCACGTCCAGTGCCAGCACAAGTATCGCTGGGCCAACGCCCACCGTCCGCATGACGTTGGTCATGCCGGTGCTCCGGCTCCCCTGCTCCCGCACGTCCACCCCGCCCGCCGCCTTCGCCACGATGACGCCCGAAGGGAGCGAGCCCAGCAGATAAGCGGCCGGTATCATCAGCAGGTACCACAGCGCTTCGTTCATCTCGGGCCCCGCCTCGACACCTTCTGGAAGTGGAGCCGCAGCAGGCTCCCCTCGAACCCGAACGCTGAGCGAAGGGTGTTCTGCAGGTACCGCCGGTACGAGAAGTGGACCATCTCCGGGTGGTTCACGTAGAACGTGAAGGACGGCGGATGGGTGCCTGTCTGGGCGACCCGTAGGAACCGGAGGGATCTTCGCCCGTGGGTTGGGGGCGCGTGCTTGCCCAACGCCTCCATGAGGACGCGGCTCAGCTCCCCCGCGTCAACCACCTTCCCCCGCTCGCGGAAGACGTTCAGAGCCGTCTCTAGGAGATCCGCGACTCCCTCTCCCGTGGCGGCGGAGACCAGGCGAATCGGTACGTACGGCGCCCAGTGGAGCCGGCGGCGCACCTCTTTCATTGCGTCGGACATGCGCATGCCCATCGCCGGAGCCAGGTCCCACTTGTTCACCGCGACGACCATCCCTCGGTACGCCTCCGCCACGTACCCGGCGATGTGGGCGTCCTGGGCCGTCATCAGCTCCTCGGCGTCCACCACAAGCACCGCGACGTTGCTTCGCTCGATGGCCTGGAGGGCCCGCAATGCGCTGAATCGCTCGATTCCCGGCTCGATGCGGCCCCGTCTCCGGATACCGGCTGTGTCGATGAGCACCAGGGGTTGGTCCAAGTAGCTCGCCCAGGAGTCGATCGCGTCTCGGGTGGTGCCGGGGGTCTCGTGGACGATCGCCCGCTCTTCACCCGTGATAGCGTTCAGGAGGCTCGATTTGCCCACGTTGGGGCGTCCCACCAGTGCGAGCCGCGGAAAGTCGGTCGGCGTCTCCTGCTCCTCCGTGGGGGGGAAGTGGATCACCACCTGATCCATCAGGTCGGCTATCCCCTCGCTCTTCAGGGCGCTGATGGGGAGAGGGTCGCCGAGGCCCAGGCTGTAGAATTCGCTGAGGGCCAGGTGGCGGGTCTCTCCCTCGCACTTCGCCACCGCCAGCACGATCGGCTTCCCCCGGCGGCGCAGTAGGTCCGCGACCTCCGAGTCGCCCGGCTGCGGGCCGGTTGATCCATCGGTCAGGAACACCACCACGTCCGCCTCGTCCAGGGCGGTCTGGACCTGGTCGTGGACCTTGGCGGTGATGGGCTCGCCAGCGGTCGAATCCAGCCCGCCCGTGTCCACCAGGATGTACGGGCCAAGGTCCCCGGTGACGCGGCTCATGACCCGGTCGCGGGTGGTCCCCGGCTCGTCGGCGACGATGGCCCGCCGCTCCCCCACCAGACGGTTGAAGAGCGTGGATTTGCCCACGTTGGGCCGTCCTACGATAGCCACGACGGGAAGCAGGACGGCTTCACCCTCCTCGGAGGGGTGGTCGCCGAGCACGGGAGCGCCTGCGGGGTCGATGCTAGCCAAGGAGCGTCTCCAGGATTGCCTTTTGGACGTGCAGCCGGTTCTCCGCCTGATCGTAGGCGGCGGACCGGGGGTGGTTCAGGAAGCCTGGCGGCACCTCTTCGCCGTAGTGAGCCGGCATTGGATGCATGATGATGGCGTCGGGCCGAGCGTGCGCCATGAGCGCGTCGTTCACCTGGTAGCCATCGAAGGCCGCGCGGCGGGCCGCCGATTCCGCTTCCTGCCCCATGCTGGTCCACACATCGGTGTACACCACGTCCGCGCCCTCGACGGCGCTCGCTGGGTCGCCAGCGAGCGTCAGGCTCCCCTCCGTCGATGCGGCAAGCTGGGTCGCCTGGCGCACCACGTCTTCGGGGAGCTCGTAGCCGGGCGGACTCGCCAGGCGTATGACCGCTCCCGCGGCCGTCGCCGCCAATGCCAGGCTGGCCGCAACGTTGTTGCCGTCGCCGACGAAGCCGATGACCGTCCCCGCCAGCCGGCCCTTTCGTTCCAGGACGGTCAGAAGGTCGGCGAGGGCCTGGCACGGGTGCTCGGCGTCGGAGAGAGCGTTGACCACCGGCACCGAGCCGTTGGCCGCGAGCGCCTCCAGGTTCTCGTGCGCGAACGTGCGGCAGACGATACCGTCCACGTAGCGGGAGAGCACGCGAGCCATATCGCTCACGGGCTCGCGGGTTCCCAGACCCACTTCCTGCGGTCCCAGGTAGACGGCGATGCCTCCAAGCTGCGCCGTGGCCACCTCAAAGCTCATCCGCGTGCGGAGGGATGGCTTTTCAAACAGGAGCGCCACGGTCTTTCCCGCCAGGGAGCCCATTCCGGGAACCCCGCCGGGGGACCCCCCACGGCCGGTGGGGGTGGAGGCCTTCAGCTCTCGGGCTCGGGCCAGCAGCGCGTGGGTCTCCTGGGGCGATGCGTCCGACACCGAAAGCAGGTGGCGTGCCGCCAGGGCGACCTTCGTGCCAGCGCCGCTGGCGCCTGCTGAGCCGACCATGACCTCCATCCCCTTCTCCTCCCTCGCGGAGCGCGGTTCGCCCCGATTCACGGGCATAAGTATAGCACGGGGCCAGCTTGGGAGCACACGCGCGGTCGTGTCTATGGGGGCCTCGGGAGCGAGGCTACGACCCGCCTTGGGATAGGTCCCAGGCGGACTGGCCGATGAGCGGCACGAAGCGACACTTGCCCAACGTGCGCCTTGAGTAGCCGGAGTCCTCGCGCACCACCCGGACCAGGTCCTGCTCGAGACGACTGCCCACGGGGATGACCAGGCGACCTCCAACCGTGAGCTGCCGTACCAGCTCGTCCGGGACCCGCGGCGCCCCGGCGGTCACCAGTATGCCGTCGAACGGAGCTTCCTCTGGGCAGCCCAGAGTCTCGCCTGCGGGGTGGACGGCGACCCGGTCGTGGTAGCCCTGGGAGTCCAGCACCGCCCGAGCAGTGGAGGCGAGCGCCGGGATGCGCTCCACGGTGACCACCCGCCGCGCAAGCCTTCCCAGGATCGCCGCCTGGTACCCGCTTCCCGTCCCCACTTCCAGGATCGCCTCATTGGGCTGAGGGTCCAGCGCCTCCGTCATCAGCGCCACCATGAGGGGCTGAGAGATGGTCTGGCCGTAGCCGATGGGGAGGGGGACGTCGTCGTACGCCGAGCCAAGCAGGTTGGGGGGCACGAACGCTTCACGGGGGACCCGAGCGATGGCCCGGAGCACTCGCTCGCTGCTGATCTCCGCACGCAGCCGGGTGACCAGATTCTGCCGCGCCTCGCCGGGCGCGGGAGGGCGCCCGCCTCGCCGTCGCATGGCATGTCCCCCTGCCGACACTATACCATAGGCGCGGGCTGGGGCCGACGGGCGAAGGAGACGGGCGTGGGAGCATGGGGAGCGAGGGGATCGAGAAGAGCGACGGGCGGGGGGCTTGTTCCGTCGTGGGAGGGCCTGGAGGCTAGCTCTTGCCTTCCTGTTCCTTGATGCGCGTGGCGATGGCGTCCTGCAGGGCGCTCCAGGCCAGGAGGGCGCACTTGATCCGAACAGGGAACTTGCGGACCCCTTCCAGGGCCGCCAGGTCCCCCATCTGCTCCTCCTCCTCCGCGTTCAGCTCCTCGCCTTTCATCAGGTCGCGGAATCGGGCGCCCAGCCCCGTTGCTTCGGTCAGCGTCCGGCCCTTGAGCAGCTGCGTCATCATGGACGCGGATGCCTGGCTGATCGCGCACCCCTCGCCCGCGAAACCCACGCTGTCGATCCGGCCATCATCGCCTAGCCGCGCCGTCAGGATGACGCGGTCGCCGCAGAAGGGGTTGAACCCCTCGGCCTCCACATCAGGCGCGTCCAAGAGCCCGCGGTGGCGGGGGCGCCGATAATGGTCCAGGATGATGTCCTGGTAGAGTCCGTCCAGCGCGCCCTGCTGCATTTCGGTCGGTCCTTGTCGATCGGAGTCCTAGTCGGCTGATGAAAGACCCGTTTCGATCATCCCCATGTTCTCTTCTTGGCTGGGAGGGAGTCGGGGATATCGTCTGGAGGGCAACCCCACTCTTGCCGTGGAAGGACTGCAGAGGGGGCTCCACCCCTCTCGACTCCTCTCCATGCTACATCTGCGCGAGCTTTGCGGCCACTAGCCCCTCAACGTGGGCGCGCACCGCCTGGTGCTCTATGCCCTCCACGATCTCCGCGACGAAACCGCGCACCAGCATCATACGCGCTTCCTGCTCCCCGATGCCACGGCTACGCAGGTAGAAGAGGGCGGCCTCGTCGAGCTGCCCGCAGGCGGCCCCGTGGGCGCACCTCACATCGTCGGCATATATCCAGAACGCCGGCTTCGTGTCGGCCTCCGCTTCGTTGGAGAGGAGCAAGTTCTTGTCGGCCTGGTTGGCGCTGACCTTCTGCGCGCCCTCCCGCACCACGATGCTTCCGTGGAAAACGGAGCGGGACCGGCCGGAGAGGACCCCCTTATAGAGCTCACGGCTCGTCGTATGCGGCTTGGCGTGGTCGATGATGACCTGATTGTCCACGTGCTGCGACCGCGTGACCAGGTAGAGGCCGTTGAGGGTGGTGTGGCTCCCCTCGTCGCCGGTCAGGACGTTCAAGTTGTTCCGCACGAGCCCGCCGCCAAGGTCCGTTACCACGGACGCATACGTGCTGTCGCGCCCCAGCGTCACGTGCGTGTTGCCGACGGCGTAGGCTTCCTCGCTCTCCTGCTGCACCCGGTAGTGGCGGACCCGCGCCCCGTCGCCGACCGCGACCTCGGTGACCGCGTTGGTCAGGTAGCCCGCATCCGAGAGCGCGCCGTGGCTCTCCACGATGGTCACGCTGCTGTCCCTGCCGGCCAAGACCAGCACCCGAGGCTGCAGCGCGGCCCCGGCGGCCTTGGCGGTCGATAGGAACACCAGGTGGACCGGCTCCGGCGCCTCCGTACGGTCGGGGACGTGGAGGAACGCGCCTTCGTGGAGGAAGGCCGTGTTGAGGGCCGTGAAGGCGTTGTCCTGGTAGGCCGCGTGGCGCGCCAGGTGCTCCCGAACCAGTTCGGGCCGAGTCGCCATCGCGTCCGCCAGGCTCAGGAGGCTCACGCCAGAGGGCAGTGACTCGATGTCGGAGAGGTCGGGGGCGTAGCATCCGTCCACGAACACGAGGCGGCTCCAGCGCGAGTCCCCCACGGTGAGCCGCTCCAACTCTTGGGCCGTGACGGCCGGGGGCTCGACGGGGGACAGGGGGCTGAACGGGGCCCGCGCGATGGGGCGAACGTCGGTGTACTTCCACTCCTCGTTGCCGCGGCGCGCCGTCGGGAACCCCAGGTCGGCGAACCGGGCTGCGGCGTCACGTCGGAGGTCACGTACCCACGCGGGATCGGCGGACGCCCCATTGCGCTCGAACGCCCCGAAGGCATCGAGGTAGCGGGCCGTCTGGCTTGCTGTTTGCTGGGGCATGCGTGCCACGCTCGCCTAGGGGCTGGGCTGGGCGGTCTTCGCGGCTTCGTCGAGCCAATCGTAGCCGCGCTCCTCGATCTCCATGGCAAGGTCCTTGCCGCCGGAGCGGACGATGCGGCCGCCGATGATGACGTGGACGAAGTCCGGGACCACGTAGTCGAGGATGCGCTGGTAGTGGGTGATGAGCACGACGCCGCGCTCGGGGAACCGCAGCCGGTTGATGGCCTCGGCCACGCCGCGCAGCGCGTCCACGTCCAGGCCGGAGTCGGGCTCGTCGAGGATGGCGAGTTTCGGCTCGAAGACCGCCATCTGGAGCACCTCGTTGTGCTTCCGCTCGCCCCCGGAGAACCCTTCGTTCACCGAGCGCTTGATGAGGGCGGGGTCCATCTCCACGGCCTTCGCCGTCGCCGTGAGGTGTCTGTCGAACTTGATGATGTCCACCTGCTCCTCGCCGCGGGCCTTGCGCATGGCGTTGACCCCGGCTCGCAAGAAGTGGTCCAACCGCACCCCCGGGATTTCAACGGGGTGCTGAAAGGAGAGAAAAAGCCCGGCGCGGGCCCGCTCCTCCGGGGGCATCTCCAGGAGGCTGGCCCCCTCGAACAGCGCCTCCCCGGCGGTGGCGCGGTACCCCGGACGGCCCACGAGCGTGTAGGCGAGGGTACTCTTGCCCGACCCGTTCGGGCCCATGATCGCGTGGACTTCGCCGGCGCCGACCGTGAGGTCGACACCACGGAGGATCTCGATGTCGGCGACGGTGCCATGTAGGCCCCGGATTTCCAGGAGAGCCATGGTCGCTCCTACCCTACCGCCCCCTCCAAGTTCGCTTCCAGGAGCCTGGTGGCCTCCACGGCGAACTCGAACGGGAGCTGCTTGAAGACCTCTTTGCAGAAGCCGTTGATGATGAGGGAGCTGGCGTCCTCAACGGACATCCCCCGCTGCTGGCAGTAGAAGAGCTGCTCCTCGCTGACCCGCGACGTGAACGCCTCGTGCTCCAGGCGGGCGGAGGAGTTGCGCACCTCCACGTAGGGGGTCGTGTGGGCGCCGCACTGGTCGCCGAGCAGCAGCGAATCGCACTGGCTGAAGTTGCGGGCGTTTTCCGCCTTCGCGTTCACGCGGACCAGTCCACGGTAGGTGTTTTGGCCGCGGCCGGCGGAGATCCCCTTGGAGATGATGGTGCTTCGGGTGTTCTTGCCGATGTGGGTCATCTTGGTGCCGGTGTCCGCCTGCTGCCTACCCTTCACCAGGGCCACGGAGTAGAACTCGCCGACGGAGTTGTCCCCCTGGAGGATGACGCTGGGGTACTTCCAGGTGATGGCCGAGCCGGTCTCCACCTGGGTCCAGGAGATCTTCGAGTTGCGACCTCGGCAGATGCCGCGCTTGGTGACGAAGTTGAAGATGCCGCCCTTCCCGTCCGCATCGCCCGGGTACCAGTTCTGGATGGTGGAGTACTTGATCTGCGCCTCGTCCAGGGCGACGAGCTCGACCACGGCGGCGTGGAGCTG
>PVBE010075805.1_pt1 | contig 13819 bp, 14 predicted proteins | sample 1631181 | NCBI WGS metagenome assembly PVBE01 (sample SAMN08397723, study PRJNA350692) | Marine metagenome, whole genome shotgun sequencing project. | isolation source: water | place: Pacific Ocean | collected 2012-04 | reverse complement strand
TTAGAGATTCCACCAATAGTCAGATACTACTGTTTTTCCTTTTAACTTTACTATATTTGAAACTGTTTTAGAGATTCCACCGCCACTTGGAACAAATAAGAAACTATTGCACATATATATAAAATCATAGTCTATATCCTTGCATTCATATTCGACAATATTGAATGAATTCATGATAAAAAAGTCTTTAATTTTCTGGACATATTCGATCGACTTTTCATTGTTTTTTGCTCGATGATATATTTTTCTTTTCGCAGATGTAGGGAAGGGGTTAAAGTTTAAATTGTATGAAAATGATACATTGTTAATTTTAAGTTTTTTTAACTTATTAACGATTGTTGCATAGTATTTTAAAGTTCTATTGTAATTGTTCCACTCTTTCTTTATGTATTCCCCCTTTTTGTGATTGTACACAAAGTACCGTTTTTCAGATAATAATTGATCCACTGTGAATTCACCGTTGTCTATGATGTCTCCGGCTCTAATATGAATAATGCAACAATCATGTTTTGGCGACTCTATTCCTCGAACTGATTTAACGTTATCAATCACATCACGTAATATTTTGTAATTGGATTGTTCTGACGTTTTTTTATAATATTCATATATGATTGTATTTGGGAATTGCTCGTAACGCTTTTCACCTTCAACATGGTGAAAAAAATCACTCAATCTATACTTTTCCCAATTTGTATCATGATTTGATATCATTGTATTTTATCTTTTCCTGAGAAAATGATGCGTGAACTATGTATTGAGCCAGCCTCAACATTGAATCATAATCATCTTTTTCAATTCTTACACTATTATCAACTGAAAACCCACTATGTTTCCAGTTTCTCATGGTTTTAATCAAAAACTACCCGCAGAGCGGGTAGTATGATGAAAGCCCCCAGAGGGGGCTATTGTTAAGGTCCATCCAGTCTCATTTGCTCCTGGCGTTTTTCTTCCTGCTCCTGATTCTTGATGTACTCTCGAATCATCTGCTCGTCCAAGCCCACTGTACTCACACAGTATCCTCTCGCCAAAAAATGTTGGCCTGTGAAGTTGCGCCTTACCCTCAGATATTCCCTGAATATGCGTATCGCTGACTTGCCCTTCAAAAATCCGACCGTATTGGCTACGCTGAACTTCGACGGAATCATTAACAGCATATGGATATGATCCCTCATCGCATAACCTTCCACCAGCCCTATCCCCTGTTGACGGCATAATTCCCTGAGTATTCCTCCAATATCTCGTCTCAATGTTCCGTAGATCATCTTCTTACGATACTTCGGCACAAATACAACGTGATATTTGCAATAATGTTTAACGTGAGCTTGGCTTTGCCAGTCTCTCATCTTGGTCTCCTTTTTTGCTTCGCGGTTTAAAAGGAGACCATTTTCTATAACCGCACGACGGGCTGGCAGAACCCTTTCGTGTCTCACCGCCAAAGGCGGTGGTTTACCGAGATTTAATTAATTTATCGTTTATATGAAGAATAATCCACCTATCTGCCGAATTTCAGATCTATCGTGGACCGACTCGCACCGAACATCAGCAAGGTTTTCGCATGATTTATGGGTGAGTTAGACCGATGAGTGCCTTCATAGAATGTATTTACGGGCTGGATTCTTTTATTTTCTGGCGTCAGGCCGAATGATCCCCTGCCAGAATCGGGCATCCAGGGAGGATTAAATTGTACGGCATGTATCGAATAGCTCAACTTGAGGTGGCGCCCGAGATTCAGGTAACACTGTGGTAGCTGTTGATGACGCGATGGAATCTAAGTGGGTAAGTATCTTCTTGATCACCACAGGGTCTTCAATACAGGGACGACCTTCATGGCACCGCCACAGCTAGGGCAGGTTTCAACATCAATATTGAACACACGCTTGAGTCGCTGTGCCCATGTCATTGCCACATGACGCTGTGCGGGTGTTTGCTCTAATTTATCCTCTGCAACTTTGCCACTGCGCTTTCCTCGTTTTGCCGGCGTTACCTCTGCCCTGTGCTTGCTGTTAGGGGTAAATACACCGTGAAACCGGACGGGGTTTGGGTATGAGGGCAGCGAGTCGAGCGATGAAATCCAGTGGCACGAAGATCACCTGAGTGGTAGCATCACGCCAAGGTGTTTTGAGCGAGCATCGAACTTGGCCATGCTCGGTCAATGACAGTCGTTTTTCAGATACGGCAGGACGGGTAATGTAGCGGCACAGGCGCTCGAGTTTATCGCGCTCATTAGCTTTGGCAGCCACACCGGCATGCATAGAAAACCCGGCGATGTTACTGTCACGGTTAGTTGAATTAGATGAGCCTGATTTAGCCATACATCTAAATAAGTCGAAGAGAAAAGGTTGGGGTATATCTATGGCGTCCAATACAGTTTATGCATGTTGCGCCCTAAATATCACAGAAGGAGGAAAAAGTTTTATTCCTCCTCAGTCAGTTGAAATTGACCTGACAAATACATGTAATCAAGATTGTACTTACTGTAATTCGGCAGTATACAGGGCGAAAGTAACAAATCTGACAAAAATCCATCACTAACACAAATTGGTTGAGCAACTAACTACATGGGGGCGCATGAGCAACTCTCGTAATGTTAGAACTATCACCTTTGCTGGAGGCGGTGAGCCAACAGTTAGAAAGGGGTATGAGTATGTTGTTGAACAAGCATTAGAATCAAAATTATTAACATCAATCGCAACCAACGGAAGTTACCTAAATAAGTTAGATAACCTACCAGTAGATACTGTAAAGAAGCTTTCTTGGGTTGGCGTAGCTATTGATAGCGGAGATCCTGCAATTTACGAAAAAATCAGGAGAAGCAGTACCAAGGGAATGTTTGAACGAGTTAAGGAAAATATTAGCTGGCTTGCTTCGATCAATAATAGAGTTGATGTAAAAGTTTTGTTGCACCCTGATACTGCTTCTGAGCATTCACTACATCAAACATTCAAATATGCGAAAGATGTAAATGCTCGAATGCTCTACTTTAGGATAGCTTTACTAAAATCTGGCATGTATATTCCCAGTGAGAGTGTCTATGAATTGATCGATAATTATTCAAAATTTTATGGGGTTTCTGTCCAGGTTAATAAAAGCAGATTAACTGAGAAAAGCTATAGTAAATGCCATGCTCTTTACATGTTGCCAGTTTTTGCTGCAGATGGCCTTGTGTATTTGTGTTGTGAAAATAGAGGAAATCCAAAGTTTGCACTTGGTAGTTGGCTTGATGACGAATTTTGGCTAAATTGGTGTTCAGATGCTCATTATGAAATTTATAATGATATTGATGCTAGGTTATGCCTGCCTTGTAGACCCCATACACACAATATTGAGGTTGAAAATAGCATAAATAGTCAATCATTTCACCAAGACTTATTTTTATAATGTTTCGCGCAATGCTCAGAAGAGATGCATATACAAAGAGGATTTATTCAAGATGTCAGGAAGGTGATGTATTTACTCAGTTAAATGAAAAATGTGAACAATCACATCGTTTTGATCAGGAAGCGCTTTTATCAACAACAAAGCGTAATGTGTATGACTATTATTATGAAAGCATGTAACGAATAACAGAATGAAAACGAAACAACTGTTTGTTATTTATTATCTGAAGGTTTTTACAATCAAATATCATTAGTGTCCGGAATAACCAAACCAAATTATTCATAGCCACATGTGGTTAAAGTAAAAATATGCCATTTTCACCTGTCAGAGAAGTGTACACGCCAGAGAAGTTCGCCATTCGACTCGAGCAACAACTGAGGGAACGTATTTGAGGACCACAGGGCAAGAGCCGACGGTGTTCTTCTGTGTCGGGAGCGCTAAGTCGGGAACCACGCTGTTGGCCCGCATTCTAGATCAGCACCCCGAGGTCGCGTGCATCTGGGAGAGCTACGCTTTCCGGCACGACGCGCGCGCCAGCATCTTCAATCCTGCTTCCGAAAAGTGGAGGAGGCACGGCTTTTCCGAATCGGACGTCCAACGTTGGTCGCGGGTATGGAACGCCCAACCCCAGGCGTTCTTTCGACGGGTCCTGCGGCGATTGACCGGGCACAGTTTCTTCGTCACCTCTTATTTTCGCCAGACCATGCCGTCGGCCCTGGCCGATTTCGCCCGCCGCTGCGACGCCACTGTCGTCGGCGACAAGTGGCCCTCGTACATCAGGCACCTCGACAACCTGCTCTCGGTCTACCCCGAGGCCAAGGTCATCTACAACGTGCGTGACCCGAGAGGCTTGTGGAACTCGGCCCAGAGGTTCAAAGAGCGTCAGCGGGGGGACGAACTGCTCGGGCAAATGCTCGAGAACGACAAGCGAATCAGACCCTATCTGGAACGCCCCAACTTCCTCACGATTCGCTACGAGGACCTAGTCTGCGAGCCGGAAGGCACCGCCCGGAGATTGTACGACTTCCTGGGTTGCGGCTTTTCCCCCGATTATCTGCAATACGATCCACAAACCGATCCATACCCGGACCGCTGGAACTGGGTCCCGGAGGCCGGCGGCCAGATCGATCCCTGGCATGCGGTCAAGTGGAAAGAACAAGTCAGTCCGGCCGACATCGAGCGGGTCACGGGTATGGCCGCCTGCTTCATCGACCGCTATGGTTACGAGCGCTGATGACCTGCCCCGAATAAGGGCCGTCGACGTGCATCTAACGCGCTACTCGACCTGCGCCACGGAAGCCCTGTTGTTCGGTACTCTCAGCGTCATCGCCCATGCCAAAGGAAAGCGTGCCTATGGTCGCTTTCTCGACCAGTACATGACGCGCTTCGCCGCCACACTCCGAGAGATTCCAGAAGAACTTGAACACTGCATGGAGGTTTCACACGAGCCATGCGTCGAGGCCCCCAGCCCCCTCTCGCGCAAACCCTGCGGGTGCTCGACTCGATCCTGAAGGAGGCGGCGGCGTGCGTCTGATTACCATTGCCGACTCGGTCTATCTGTGAGGCGTGTTTGCCCTGAAATATATCCCCGAGTCCAGATCGAAGCTTCCCGTAGATCAACTTCCTTCTCCGTTTTGGGATAAACACTACATGGTATTTACAATCCCATCTCGTGTGGGCCAAACTCTTAAAGTCTCGCATAGTTCTTTCCTCTCGTTTCTTGGTCGAAACAAAAGGATAAATGACCATCGCCTCGGTCAAACCTATTCGAGTCCCCCGGCAGAGCCGGGGGTTTACCTAATGATTAATTACCCGGGTAAAAAGGGTACACCCGCACGCTCATGCACGGTTTTCTCGGTAGTGAAGACATTACCCAATTTCTTTGCCAGATAGCCAATTACCATCACATCGGTGCTGGCATGTGAGCTGGCCGTTGTGCCGCGCTTTTCAATTACTGGGTTCGGCGCGTAAGGATGGGTCAACTCGAAGCTGAACCCACTCAGTATGTAGCGCTGGTATTTCTGCCGATCTATAGCCAGCGCCAGGGCGATAATGCCCGTGGACGGCCGTTTTCGTTGCAACTGCGAGAGTACTTCCGCGTCCCAATCACAGAGCCGCTCAACGATCGTATCGTACTCTTCGGGATAGAGAGCAACCAGTGTATCGTGGTGATAAGAGATCGACCGCAGCGCCCTTTTAAGATAAAAGGGCTGCATTCGATATACCGGCTTCTCCCTGAACGTCTTGATGTAGTGAAGGAGGCGTGCAAATCCGCGCCTGCCTCGATTTCTTCGACGCAAGAAGTATACGGTGCCTGTGGACAGACTGGTCAGCGCCTGCAAGCTCTGTCTGCCTGACTCGATACCGCAAGCGATGACCGGGGTCATGACCGTGAAGGCCGGTCGCGGCAAATGATAACGTGCTGCCGAGTAACCGGAACCGTTTGCGCAGGCCACCTCCTGGTAGCTTGCCGGTGGCGGCAATACAGGTTCAGGCTTCGAGCCGAGAATCAACAGTGTATTCATCGACGATCATTCGGCTAGTGCCGGTTCAGAGTGAACGTTAATGGCACTTCTGCGGCTTCATTATATGTTAGAAGTTTCACGTAGTTATGTGTTTCGCACATTCGTTCAACAGACTGGTGCAAGGAGCAGGATAGCCGGCAAGATACCAAACATTCAAAGAAGACGGAACCAATCACGATGCGCAGAGCTCCATGAGGCGAAGTGAGACCTAAGACAACGTCCGATCAGGCACCATTATGTCGCCCAGGCGGCGAAATCGCGCTTCATGTCGGCTATCCCCTGGAAATAAATCGGGCTATATTCGAATCTCGCACCGGGCTAACATTCGATTGAACACAGCATAATATGGATTTCCTAGCGTTTATAGAGTATGGAATTTGCGCAGGAATATCAACATCTCCAACAGTCAGATAAATCAAATCAGTAAAAGCACCCAACGTGCGAAATCCACTAGCTCTATTCTTGACGATTTTTACGATATGATTAATACCTTCTCCAACGGCGTTAGTCATTCGCGTGCCGATGAATACCATCACACCATCGTAATGTTTGCGTAATGTGCTAACAAACTTTTTCATCGGCTCCAGCTGACTTCTCATGATAGAGGTCATCCAGCCCTTCATGAAACGTTCGGTGGCCCATGGCGCTTTATAATTCCAGAATTGCTCGAACTTGTCTTTCAGGCGCCAGGCTCGGTAGATACGATTGTTAGCTTTCTCAAGAGCTCTTAGCGTGCAATTATCTTTCCTGGATCGAGTGAATGAGTGGCGATAGAGAAGCCAGCGTAGACCCTTGAGCACCTTTCGCTCATCGGCACAAGCTTCCCTCCACTGCTCTTTGCGTACCTCATCAACCGCTGACCGCCAAGGAAGGCTGAAAGCCGAGGCTGTTAGTCCACGGAAGCCGTGAGGCGAGACTGATTACCCACCGTGCGCATAGCGCCAGAGGGTAAGCAAAGCGAGCATCCGAACACGGCGTCGAGCCACTGAGGGAGTGCTGTGTAGCCAGGGCCGAGTGAAACGATGGTATGGCGGAGCGGCACGCACGCAGGTCGGCCGGGGAATTATAGGTTATCGAAGGTCGAGTGCGTTTTGGGGACTTCGATGTCCCAAAACGCATCACGAGATCGAAGACACGCTTGTCCTCTTAACGTTCTTTGATCGAGCGAAAGGCCGTGCGCATTCTCTCGTACGCCGAACCGGGGAGGAGTTTCAACAGTCGGATGAACGACATCCATGTCGTGCTCTTGAGGTGCCGGGCAAGGATGACTCCAGGTTTGATGGTATATCGGTAGGTCATGTCTATAACCAGTGCTTTTCGGTACGTGCTTAGAACGGGACGTCCGTGTGGGGCCGGGTAGAACTCCGGGCCGGGAGAACGCTCGAAGAAATCCCACCAGATTTCGTGCAGCCGGAAGTAAGGGAGTTGATTGCTGCGGTATATTCCCTCGTCCCACGGTTTGCCGGATACATAGTGCAGCAGACGTACTTTGGAGAGGTCGAATTGCTCGGAGTGATAGAAGGACACCGGTTTAAGGGTGTTCCAAGAGCTGTCGATCATGTTGACCATCTGCGGACGATTTCGGTAGAGGAATTCGTTGAGGATTCCCTGATCCCCGAAAAGGAAGTCCTCTTCCGAGGCATTGTAGAAGTCCATGATCTCCTCGTACAACTCCTCGGAGGGCTGGAACACGAGGAATCCCGTATTGAACATGGGATCGCCCGTACTTACCGTTCTGGCGACTTTGCCGGAGTCGGGGGCCGCCGACAGGTGGGGTAGATCCTCCATGCCGGTGAGCGCGTTGAAGCAGAGCATATCCGCGTCGAGGAAGGCGACTTTTTCTTTGAAAGGCAGTCGGAAAATGAGCAGCTTCTTGATGGCGATGAGGTGGTGATGACGCTTCTGTTTGCGCAAGGATTTGACGTCGCCCAGCTCCCGCCTGTCCATAAACGTGATGTCGTAGCTGAACCGACGCAGACCTTCCTTTGCCTTCTCTGGAAGAGGCTCCTCGTGGATCAGGGTCAGGGGCGTGTCGGGCGGCAGGCCGGAGTTCTCCTCCATGCTTTGCAGTAGGGCAAACACGCCGCACAGATAGACCGAGTCGACAATGGTAATCAGACGCACGCGCCGCCTCCTTCATGATCGAGTCGAGCACCCGCAGGGTTTGCGCGGGAGGTGAGAAGATGGGCTGGAGGCCTCGACGCATGGCTCGTGTGAGACCTCCGTGCAGTATTCAAGTTCTCCTAGAATCTCTCGGAGTGTGGCGGCGAAGCGTATCATGCCCTGGTCGAGAAAGCGACCATAGGCACGCTTTCCATTGGCAGGGCGATGACGCTGAGAGTACCGAACAACAGGGCTTCCGTGGCGCAGGCCGAGTAGCGCGTCAGATGCACGTCGACGGCCCTTATTCGGGGCAGGTCATCAGCGCTCGTAACCATAGCGGTCGATGAAGAAGCCCACCCCCGCAGGCAGACGACGACCTCGCACGAGACTGCGATGATTTCGACGACGACGCATCAAGCGGCAGCTGTGTATCCTCGGAGTAATTGCTTTCTGGAAATATTTCCACTCCCTCCTTTCGCACACTGGGTCCACCGAAGAGTACACAGGGGGGCAAAAACGGGCACAATTTTAGTTTTGATGGAAGCGGCCCGCGTGCCTTCTAGCCGTCAACCCCAAGCCCCCCGCGGCGAAGCAGCTGGTCCATGGGGGAGGTTTACACATTCCATAAGATTAAATCACTTTGGCGAATTATTTGAGCTTGAGCGTAAACATTCAGGTCAATTTTATCAATCTGGCGACAAGATATTTCACCATTTTGTTTTTTTCCTCCTAATCTGACAAACTCAAAATTAGTTGCGAGTTGGGTATTGGCACTTAACATCTTACGAGTGTCTGAGGAATGAGAATTGCCAATCAATAGGATTTTAATTTTTCCTTCACTCTTAAATTCATTTTTTTGTTTCCACACAGAATGCTTTTGCAGTAAATTATTATCAAAGGGGATCTCTTTATGATAAGGATATTTATGTGCTACTCGATAGGGGGCACCATCTTCGCCGACAATAATGGATGTGATTAAATATCCAGAAATAACAAAGAACACATCAACCCCAAGAAACCCACCAGGAAGAAAATATTCATTTCCCCCGATAGAAAATTTAGCATGAAATATAACAATGCCAATAACAGCAAGAGCTCTAAGACCATCTATTTCCGGTCGATATTTGATAGATAAAGGCAATTGCCAAACCTCATTATTCAAAATATTATTTTTTTGAGACCAATCTCCGCAGTTCCTTCCAGGAAGCTTCGGATGTCATCCAGGATTTGAATCTTCTTGTCGTTCATGTAAGTCACCATGGGTGACTATCCTGAGCAAGAGCTTCCTGCCTCTCAGGCTCAATTCACGTAAAAATCAAGCCCTCCGATCAGACGCATTTCATATTGGACAAGGCTAACAGTTTAGTTCAGACTGACTCCCTGAGTCCTTAGATATCTGGACAAACCCTAGGCGTCGCAGATTCTGCGCCATCTTGCTCTCGGAGCGCAACCCTGAAACACGCCTTAGCAATCATCCCAGCCCGCGGCGGCTCCAAGGGCATTCCCCGAAAGAACCTCTGTCTGTTCAACGGTAGGCCTCTGATCTGCTGGAGCATTGAAGCCGCCCAGACCGCCGAATTGGTTGGTCCGGTTGTCGTCTCAACTGACGATGCTGAAATCGCGGAAGTCAGCCGAGTGGCCGGCGCGAAGGTCATCATGCGCCCCGCCAACATCAGCACCGATGTCGCTTCCTCAGAGGATGCGTTAATCCACACTCTTGAGAACCTTGATGAGCTGCCGGAGTTGACCGTTTTTCTGCAATGTACCTCCCCGTTGACTCAGAGTGAGGATATTGACAACTGCATTCACAAGCTGACCGAGGCCCACGCGGACAGCGCCTTTACCGGCACTGAATCGCACCGTTTCATCTGGAAGAACAAGGAGAGCGCCACCGGGGTAAATCACAATGCGGCCGAGCGCAGGCGGCGACAGGACCTCGAGAATGAATATAGCGAAAATGGTGCGGTCTACGTCATGCGCACCACAGGCTTCCTGCAATACCGCCACCGCTTCTTCGGCAAGACCGTCATTTCCGAGATGCCCGCGACCCGTTCGTGGGAAATCGACTCCCCCCAAGATATTCAGATCGTCCAGGCGCTCGCTCCAATCTCCGTTCGCCACTTTCCCAAGAACATCGCGGCCGTGGTCTTTGACTTCGATGGCGTCATGACTGACAACGGTGTCTATCTCTCCGAGGACGGAAAGGAGAGCGTACGCTGCGATCGCGGTGACGGCTGGGGCATTGCTCGCCTACGCGATGCAGGCATTAGACTGGCCGTTATGTCTAGCGAAGATAATGCTGTTGTTCGTGCTCGCTGCGAGAAGCTCAAACTCGAGTGCTTCCACAGCCTCGGCCGCAGCAAGCTCGGGCATTTCACCGCATGGTGCACGAAACACGAGCTGAGCCTCAACAACACCGTCTACGTCGGTAACGATGCAAACGATGTCGATTGCCTGGCCGCCGCCGGTACCGGAGTCGTGCCGGCTGATGCGCACCAATCTGCGCGACGAGTGGCGGATTGGGTGCTGTCCGCTGAAGGCGGCAAGGGGGCCGTCCGTGAGCTCTGCGATATGATCCTCGAAAGGACGGAAACCCATGACTAATCCGCCCAAGATAGTTGCCGAGGTCGGCTGCAACCACCGGGGTGACATGGACATTGCACGGGAACTGGTTGTGGCCGCGGCCCAGTTCTGCAGAGCCGATGTGGTCAAGTTCCAGAAACGTTGCCCACCGGAACTGCTCACGCAGGACGAATTCAACGCCCCCCATCCCAATCCCATGCACGCCTACGGCGAAACTTACGGCGCACATCGCGAGTTCCTGGAGTTCGACGTCGACCAACATCGCCAAATTCAGAAGTGGTGCAGCGAATTTGGCATCGAATACAGCTGCTCCGTCTGGGACACCACATCCGCAAGGGAAATTACCCAACTGAATCCCGCGCTGATCAAGATCCCCTCCGCGTGCAACGAGCATTGGGAAATGCTCGGTTACCTCTGCGAAAACTACAACGGTGAAATCCACCTCTCCTTCGGCATGACAACCCACGCCGAAGAAGATGAGATCATCCAGTTCTTCGAATCCAAAGGTCGCGCTGAAGATCTCGTCGTCTACAGCTGCACCTCTGGCTATCCGATTGCTTTTGAGGATATCTGCTTGCTGGAAATCAAGCGGCTCAAGAAGAAGCTCGACGGCAAAGTCAAGGGGATTGGTTTTTCCGGACACCACCTCGGCATAGCTGCCGACGTGGCAGCTATGGTTCTCGGGGCCGAATGGATCGAGCGCCACTTCACTCTCGACCGAACGTGGAAAGGCACCGATCACTCCGCATCCCTGGAGCCAGACGGAATGCGAAAGTTGGCTCGTGATCTAAGAAATGTAAGTCGTGCTTTGCGAAACAAGAGTGGAGAAGTACTCGAGGTCGAGCGTATCCAGCGTGACAAGCTCAAGTACAAGAACATTGACTCAGCATGACCGCGTGCAGCGACGGGTTGTCGAACCTTGGAGCGCTAGAGCCCGAGGGCAACTGTCCCGATGTCGCCGAGAACATGGTGGCCATGTACCTGCCGTTTCCCTTGCTCTTGCAACCGGCTCAAGTTCCACCGAACAGCGAGAAGGGGCAAGCCGCCACCGGGTCACGATATGATTGGGCTGACGTGATCCCTCGTGCCGAGAGGCTCTTGAATTCTTCCGCTTCCAGAGTAGAGGCAAGAGGTTCGGCGTGAATCTACGGCAGGCGAAGGCCATTACGAGCTGGCCCCTTCGAATGAAGCGGCGAAGTGTCAACATCGTCAGGTTACGAACCGACCAGCTTTCCTGGCTCTTTGTTCTTGGAGTCAACAACTCGGGGACGACTCTCCTGGAGACTCTCCTAGGACGGCACGACGAAATTTTGAAGCTTCCTGAGGAAGGACATTATTTGTCAAAGGCTTTACCCCGTCCAAATCCAATGAAAGTACGAAGAGTCTGGACAGAGCGACTCGAGGCATTCCGCAGGAGCCCCGGAAAAGGAGACAAACTTTTGGTGTCTCGCCTCAAATGGGACTGGCTTTGTCATTACCCGGTGGATGACAATATCAAATATCTTATGGAGAAGAGTCCCCAGAATTCGGTGAGAAGTCTCTGGCTGCAGCACCACTTCAGACCCGCATCCTTTCTGGCCCTCACCAGAAGCCCATATGCGGTCGCCGAGGGCATTCGACGGCGTGAGGGCTACTCCATTGAGCGCGCTGCGCGACACTGGGCCCTTGCGAACAAGATCCTGCTTGATGACTTGGAGCGGCTCGATAGAGCCCTACTCCTGAGCTATGAAGACCTATGCACAGATCCTTCGAAGGAGATGGCTCGGGTCACCCGCTTCCTTGGGACTGAGCCGTACCCGGATGAATTCCTGCGCGAACCTTTTTCCATTCACAATGCGACGGGACAACTGAGCTTGATCAAGAACTTCAATGAATCGAGCTACGAGAGACTCTCTGCGGATGACATTCGAAGAATAGAAGACGTCGCGGGTGACGTTATGCGCCAGCTTGGATACGATTTTCTCACCGGCTAGCTTCTCCAGCGTATCCGTTGGACGAATCGCCTCTACTCAGGCGCGCCAGCCTGCTCTTCTTGTCCAGCCGAGATGATCAATCACGAATTGCATGGCCGCTATCTGGACGTGAATACACTTTAAGCGGCTGTTCGAAGATGGTGTAAAAACCACCATATTTTATGACCAGCACCTTTCTCGTAATAATTCTTCTAGCTTTAAATTACCTTTATAATAATATTTAGCTAAATAATCCAACACATCCGACGGCACACTATATATCACTTTACTAGCATTAAGTTTTCTTAAATCTCCATACTTTATTGTTACACTATTTAAACCAAGAAAATTAAATATCAATGCCATAGATCTTACTGGATCACTGAATAATTCTTCACTTTTAATAATTAATAGTGATTTTCTTGGAAAAAAAGACAAGTACCTTTCAATTTGATCGTAGTAAAGACCTCGAGACTTATAGGAAAAGTGTATTCTTGTAAAATGGATTCTTTCAGCATTCTGGCTATTGTCTGTAAGCCGTTCTTCTTCAAATTTCAGCGCAGGAAGTAGAGGCAACTTTTCGTGTCCTAAGCGAACTTCATGATTATAGTGCGATATCGCTCGATCTATTGGATTTCGCAACAAAACTATCAATTTTACATCAGGAACTGTAGATGCTATACGCTGTGGAACTTTTTCATCAAATAAATATAATGGTGAACTTTCAAATACTTTTTTATTCCTAACAATAGGAAATTGAGCCCTATACCAATTTTCTCCTAAGCTGTATTTGTCTATATCCCAGTCTAAACCACCGTCAAAATAATGCACCTCTTTTGTATTGGCAGATCGAATATTTGGATGTTTGCACAATAGATCATGTAAACTTGTAGTACCACATCTCTGACCACCTATAACTAGAAAATTAGGTAAAGGCCTCCAGGCAGCTGTAACCACTCTATATGACTCTACAATATTTGAGATAGTTTTCATTTAACCACATCGTCCATTCTATCTTTTACAGTATTTTGTAACAGACTTGACAAGATATTATCATTACGTCTCTTTGGCTTTACCAGTCTCTTATTGTTGCAACCTTATAGAACTTTTTCCCGTTCATAGGTGGTCATTTCCTGCTCATCACACTACTACAGAAAAGTTTTTTTGCACCATGTTATTGGAGACTCAGTTTTAGCAGAATGCATTTCATGGAGGTAGTCTATAATTGGATTACAACTCTTTCAGCAATTCCGATGACAATTTTACATACTTGTATCC
>PVBE010059973.1_pt1 | contig 13819 bp, 12 predicted proteins | sample 1631181 | NCBI WGS metagenome assembly PVBE01 (sample SAMN08397723, study PRJNA350692) | Marine metagenome, whole genome shotgun sequencing project. | isolation source: water | place: Pacific Ocean | collected 2012-04 | reverse complement strand
TCTGCCCGGGCCTTTGTGCAGACCGGCACGCCCGATCTGCGATCACAAATCGACGTCCCCTTCCTCACCGGTCACCTGCTCAAGGTCGAGCATCCCGACGAGCCGCGCGTCACCGGCCGCTACGGACTCCTATCCTGGCTGGCCCTGGTTCCCGCCTACGCCATCGCTTCCGCCGTCAGCCCGGATCCGCAGCCGGTAGGCCCCGCCTTCCCCGAGGTCAACCACGTCCTGCCGCTGGTCGGCCTGCTCTTCAACCCGGTCATCGCGGCCGCCCTGGTTGCGCTCACCTACCTGCTGGCGCGGAACCTGGGCCTTTCCAGCGCAACCGGCCTCGCCGTCGCCGCGATCACCGGGTTGGCCAGCCCGGTTTGGGTCTACGCTAAAACCCTGTCGAGCATTCCGCTGGCGGCGGCCTTCCTGTTGGCAGCGCTGCTCGCTCTGACCGGGTGGCGGGGTGGGGGCGGCCGGCTCGCTGTGGTCCTATCCGGGCTCCTGGCGGGACTGGCCGCCGCCGCTCGACCCGAATACGCCATGTTTGCCCCGATCTTGCTGGTCGTCGCCCTTGCGTCCCGGCCCGGCCGGGGCCGCCTCGTCGCCGGCATCCTGTGGGCCCTCGCCTGGCTCGCCGTCGTCATCCCCGGCGTCGGCCTCTATAATCTCTACCGCACCGGTTCCATGCTTGACTTCGGCTATCCCGGCCAGACGTTCCTCTGGGCCACCGATCGGCCCCACATTGGTCTCTACGGCATTCTCGTCAGTCCGGGATTCGGTCTCTTCGTCTATATGCCGGTCGCCGTCCTGGGGCTCTGGGGACTGCTCACCGGCGCCGGTCAACGCCCGGCCCGCTGGGCCATGGCCGCCGCCGTGCTCACCGCCATCCTCATCTACGGAACCTTCAACGACTGGGCGGGCGGAGTTTCCTGGGGACCGCGCTACCTGACTGGCGTGGTGCCACTGCTCGCGGTGGGCGTGGGTTGCCTGCTCTCCGGCGCGGCGATCTCGCTGCCGGCTCGGTTCGGAGCCGGGGTCCTCGCCGCCTGGGGACTCGGCGTTGCCCTGCTCGGGGTGCTTTTCGACTATCAGCGCGGCTGGCGCAACCTCTGGGACGTCGGCGCACGACCCGATCAAATCGTCTGGGATCCGCATTTCTCTCCCATCGGCGCCCACCTGCGGTTGCTGCGTCAGTGGCTCGACGGCGCGATTGAGCCGGATACTTACCTGGGATCACTATTGGGCGTCTGGACGGCACCGGCGCTGGCCGTCGCGCTGACCGTGGTGCTGGTGGCGGCCGTTGTATCCGCCACCCGCTTCGGCTTGCGCGGCGTCAACCGCGCCGGCTAGCGCTGCCTTTACTGACGGCAATTGTCAGAAAATGAGGGCAGTCTCCGAAAATACGGTGAGAAACCGGGTATCGCGCACCCCCCGTAGGCGAGGATCCCGGCGTCCTACCACAGGGAAGGCACAGGGAAGACGGCGGGCTGCTTCCCAGGGCCGGGAGATGGTGGAGCAATTTGTTGTTGCGGGGCCCGACTCATGTATACTCAGCCCCCGAAAGAGAGGCGCACCGCCTTACGGCGTGGCGCCTTTTGCACCTTAACAACTGAAGAGTGGCCGGAAAGGTTTAGTGTACGGGAGAAATCCCGCGAATTCCGGCGAGTTAGTTTGACCGAGTCCGAGCTATTTGCGGAAAAAGCTCTTGAAACTTTAGATTCTTTAACTCTCCCATATTTGGGAGTGTCGGATTTTTTGGAGAGTTTGATCCTGGCTCAGGATTAACGCTGGCGGCGTGCCTTATCAATGCGAGTCGAACGGTACGGTGGGCTTCGGCCCATACGACCGTGGCATCCGGGTGAGTAACACGTAGGTGACCTACCTCTCGGTGGGGGATAACCCCGGGAAACCGGGGGCAATACCGCATACGATCCATCGGATACGTCTGATGGATGAAAGATTTATTGCCGAGAGAGGGGCCTGCGGCCGATTAGCTAGTTGGTGAGGTAATGGCTCACCAAGGCGATGATCGGTAGCTGGTCTGAGAGGATGATCAGCCACACTGGGACTGAGACATGGTCCAGAGCCCTACGGGGTTTAGCATGAAGGAATCTTGCGCAATGGGGGAAACCCTGACGCAGCAACGCCGCGTGGGCGATGAAGGCCCTCGGGTCGTAAAGCCCTTTTCTAGGTGAGGAAAATGACAGTAGCCTAGGAATAAGCCACGGCCAACTACGTGCCAGCAGCCGCGGCAAAACGTAGGTGGCGAGCGTTATCCGGAATTACTGGGCGTAAAGCGCACGTAGGCGGACCGGTAGGTTGTTCGTGAAATGTCGAGGCCCAACCTCGGCACGCCGTGCAAAACCGCCGGTCTTGAGGCTGGGAGAGGGAAGCGGAACTTCCGGTGTAGTGGTGGAATGCGTAGATATCGGAAGGAGCACCAGCGGCGAAGGCGGCTTCCTGGCCCTGTCCTGACGCTGAGGTGCGAAAGCGTGGGGAGCGAACGGGATTAGATACCCCGGTAGTCCACGCTGTAAACGATGGATGCTAGGTGTATGGAGCTATCGACGCCCCATGTGCCGCAGCTAACGCGTTAAGCATCCCGCCTGAGGACTACGGTCGCAAGACTAAAACTCAAAGGAATTGACGGGGGCCCGCACAAGCAGCGGAGCGTGTTGTTTAATTCGAGGCTACGCGAAGAACCTTACCGGGGTTTGACATATACCGGACATCCCTAGAGATAGGGCTTCCCTTCGGGGTCGGTATACAGGTGCTGCATGGCTGTCGTCAGCTCGTGCCGTGAGGTGTTGGGTTAAGTCCCGCAACGAGCGCAACCCCCGTCGTTAGTTATATTTCACTAGCGAGACTGCCGAGAGAAACTCGGAGGAAGGTGGGGATGAGGTCAAGTCAGCATGGCCCTTACGCCCCGGGCTACAAACACGCTACAATGGCCGGTACAGAGGGCAGCGAACTCGCGAGGGTAAGCGAATCCCACAAAGCCGGTCTCAGTTCGGATTGCAGGCTGCAACTCGCCTGCATGAAGTTGGAGTTGCTAGTAACTGCAGGTCAGCATACTGCGGTGAATACGTTCCCGGGCCTTGTACACACCGCCCGTCATGCCATGGGAGTCTGTAATACCTGAAGATGGTGAGCCAACCCTTTCAGGGGGGCAGCTGTCTAGGGTGGGACAGGCGACTGGGGCAAAGTCGTAACAAGGTAGCCGTACCGGAAGGTGCGGCTGGATCACCTCCTTTCAAGGATTACTTCTGCCCCTAACGGGGTAGACATCCTTAGGTCGGTCGCTTCTAGCACGATTGGGGCTTCGAGCCTCAGCTAGACCGGTCCGGAGTTTTGAGCGTTTGTATTTGCACCCTTTCGGCCACTCCTCAGATGTTGAGGATTTATTTCCTTGGCGCTGAGATCAAGCAGGCTGGGCTGTCGCGCCACGTGCGAGGAAAGTCCGCACTCCGTAGAGCTGGATAGCGGGTAACTCCCGTCCGCCGCAAGGCGAGGACTAGTGGCACAGAGACCATTGCCGGCGTAAGCCGGAGTGAAAAGAGCTAAACTCTATTCGGAGCAAGCCCAAGTAGGGACGTTCGCAGGCTGCTCGCCAAGTCCCAGGTGGGGCGCAAAGAGGCTCGGGGCAACCCGAAGCCCAAGAAAGATGACAGCCCCCGACAGAATGCGGCTTACAGGTCTGCTTGGTCCTACGACGCGGGGTGGAGCAGTGGCAGCTCGTCGGGCTCATAACCCGGAGGTCGTCGGTTCGAATCCGACCCCCGCAACCAATCTAACCGCCGTTCTGGTAATACTTAAAGCCGGCTTAAGATCTGCGGGTCGCGCGGCCGTTAGGTACGCTTCCAGATTCAGCCATCCGTCCAAATCCCGCCCAGTCCCAGTAGGTCGTGATTGTGCTGTTCCACGTCGGTGTTCTCGTTCAGGATTCGAAGCAGCCAGTCGGTTATGTCTTCGAGACGTCGCTTCGTGGCGTAGAACGCCCAAACTTCCGGTCTGATCTCATCCGGACCTGCAATCGACGCGTAGGCGTTCGAAAACGCGCCCCATTGATTGCGTAGGAAAAACATCAGGTCCAGTTCCTTTGGAGCAAATCGAGAACCGTTCCAGTCGATTAGGTGTATCGACCCGTTCCGGTCGACCATCAGGTTGTCCGTGTGGGGATCGGCATGACACAGAACGAAGTCGGATGTGCCGTGCTCGGCGAGCCCTCGACCCGCATACTCCGTCCGCCGCAATGCGGTCAGCAGATGCTCCGCATGAGGCGCCAGCATCGCCACCAGCCTCTTGGTGAATGGATCGTGCATTAGAGTCGGCTCGGAAAGCTCCGACAGCCCGTTCCGCAGGTCCGCGGCGAAGCTGAGGCAAAAGTCCTCGACCGGCGTGCCAGGAGTACGCAGGGCGGACGCGCCGCTGTGAATGGTGGCGATTGTACGTGCAACCTCCCGGGCCGCACTCTCCATCAGAGCCCGGGGCGCGACGGTCTCCCCTTTGATGAAGTTGAGCAGCACGATTGGGTTGCCTCGATATCGGGAATAGAGGTTGTTGCCGGCCGTCACGATCGGATAGGCGATGTTTTCGATCTCTAACTCCTCGTGCAGATATCTCGCCGCCTGAGTGTCGAAATCGATCGTCGCCGCTGAGATCGCCGACATGCGACCGTCTCGATAGAGCTTTAGGAAGTATCGATCTCCACCCGTGCGGTAGACGGTGTAGGCGTGGGACGCTTCGCCTTTGGGTACAAAGCGGATCCGCGCAATTTTCAGGCCGTAGGCTTCCGCCACGGCGTCAGTGAGGTCCGCCCGATCGACTCCCGTATCGGTCTTCATAATCCTGCTTTCAGGACTTTCCAGGCTCGCCGTCGGTGGCGTTCGGGCCGGCTGGAGTTTTCATTGCCCAACGTCCTCAATAGGCAGATTTCCACTGACCCTACCTGTAATTCCACCAACTTGTGCAATAACCAGGAACCGCGCCTCCCGTATCTCAGACGACTACGCGCGAAGCGTTCTCCAAGAAAATACGCCCGCGCCGACCGTGCTCGTAATGATTTAATAAGGCTGACTCCGCAAACCACTCAGGCGGCGATCCGGCGATCCTCGGCGCGGCCAGGGATCTCGCCGCCGCGATTCTCGTTTCAACTTCGATACGGCTGGCCGTTAGGACGCATTACATGACACTTCACATTTCTGAGGCCGAAGTTGACCGCCTGCTCGACATGCCCGCGACGATCGAAGCGGTCGAGAACGTATTTCGACTGCAAGGTGAGGGGCGCGTTCACAACGTACCCCGCCGGCGCGCCGTGGGCGAATCGACGTCGCTGCACATGATGGCCGCCGCAATCTCGCCGCTCGATCGTATCGGCTTCAAGGCCTACACAACTGGTCCGTCCGGGGCGCGCTTCGTCGTCAACCTTTATCGCGAGAGCACTGGCGAGCTTGACGCGGTAGTAGATGCCGGCCGCCTGGGACAGCTCCGCACGGGAGCCGCCAGCGGCGTATCAGCCAAATACTTGGCTCGAGAGGACGCAAAAGCGGCTGCGATTATCGGTAGCGGCTACCAGGCTCAAACGCAGCTCGAGGCCATTGCGCACGTCCGACAGCTGTCGAATGTCTACGTATTCAGTCGGAGCCGGGAAAACCGGACCGCTTTTGCGGCGGAAATGGCCGATCGACTTGGCGTCGAAGTCGAGCCTGTCGACGACCCGGAAACCGCCTGCTCGCAGGCCGACATCATCGTCGCCGCAACCAGCAGTTCAACTCCCGTGGTAATGGGTTCTTGGATCGCGCCCGGTGCGCACGTCGTGGCGATGGGCGCCAACCGGATTCAAGCGCGGGAACTGGACGACGCGGCTGTTGGTGGCTGCGATCTCATCGCTGTTGACGACATCGAGCAGTCCAAAATCGAGTCCGGCGATCTCTCGGAGGGAGTCGACAAGGGCGTTATCTCCTGGGATGAGATCGTGCACCTCGGAGATGTTGTGGCCGGAGTTGCCCCGGGTCGAAGGTACCGGAGCCAGATGACGCTCTTCAAGTCGCTTGGCATCGCCCTGTGGGACGTGGCGGTCGCTCATCGCCTTTACGAAGTGGCCGTTCGGGAAGGCGCGGGCACCGAATTGCCGGTCTTCGGGAGCTGAACCCGCGGGTCGTCAGACTGGCCGATGGCATCGAAGGTAGTATGGTTAGCTGAGCCGCTCCCGGTTAGGGGCTCGGAATCGCCCCCATCGTCTAGAGGCCTAGGACAGCACCCTTTCAAGGTGCAGACAGGGATTCGAATTCCCTTGGGGGCACCGCGATCGGCTTGGTTAGGTTGCGGCAATTAGCGATTGTCGTCCTCTAGTGCATAGTGCAACGATGAGCGAACGCGAGCGGGAAACCTCTTTGGAGATAGCGAGTCTGCATATGCGGGCGTCAGATAGTTTGCATCCATGTCGGCCCCGTGTGGACCGATCTAGCTAAATTGGCGATCGCTACGAGGTTCCAAAACGTTCTCGCGGCTTTCGCGCTTCTAGCGATCTTTGCACCGTCCGTGGCTGCATGGATGGCTTCCCACGCTGGCGCCGTCACTCTGGTTGGCCACCACGACCATCACCATATTCACTATGCACCCGATTCGAGCAACTCGTACGAAATCGCGGAAAACAGCGAACTGGCCGAAACTCCGGCCTATTCGAGCGACCTTGACCGCACATCTGGCGAAATCCCCGGTTTTGGGATGGGTCTATTTGCACTCGTACCCTACGCGCTCTTCTTGATGGCCATTTTCACTCGCGTGGGCACTCTGGTTCTAAAAGCCCGGGCGACATACGGTGTTTCGCTTCCGCTCCCTCATCCGCCGCCTCGCACGTAGTCCAACCGTCCCGCCGAACCGCCGGGCCGGAGCCGCCGTGAGCCGGATTGCTTCCGGCTCGGAGTGGCCGCTATATCTGGCACGGCGACTTGCCTTGTCAACACCCAACAATTCAGGAGATCTGCTGACTATAGACTTCTTTCGTTTAAAGCGGTCGATACTACTGGCGGCCGGTATCATTGCGGCTTTTGTCGCTGTGCCCGCCGTCCTTGCTCATGAGGGCCGGGACGTTGGTGAGCTCAGTTTCGTTGTTGGATTCGCCGAAGAACCCGCGCTCGAGGGCCAGCCCAACGCCGTGTCTCTCAGTGTAAGCAGAGGCGAGGAAGCCGAGGAGCATGCCGATGAACCGGACCTTGAGGGGCACGGTGCCATTTTCAGTTCGCCAATCCTCGAACCGGGCGATCGATTCAGCTACGTTGTCGAAAATAATCTGGTTGGACTTACGGTCCCGTTTCACAGCCATCTCGACCCCGATGCCAGCGGTTCGATGAAAGTCGTGAACGAGGGTGGCGAGACTGGAACGGTCGACGTCGAGATTCATGCCGGCAAAATGCACCCACACGAAATCACCGTTTCGCCTGGCGCCGCGGTGATTTGGGTCAACGAGGACGAAAAGTCTCAGGCGGTTTCCAGCGGGTTGCACGACGCGGCCGACCACGCTCACGAGGCGGTGCCGGTCGAGGGACTCGAAGAATCTCTACAGGTCGAGGTGACACACCTTGACTCGGGCACTGTTGTGACCTTTCAGCTTGTGCCAAAGTTCGGCGAGCCGGGACTCTACCAGTCGGTATTCATACCGACGTCGCCCGGAAAATACCGATTCAGATTCTTCGGTGATGTCGACGGTGATCCCTTGGACGAGACGTTTGAGTCAGGTCCGAACACATTCGCCGAAGTCGCGGCCGTCGGCGACATACAGTTTCCACTCAAGGTTGCCTCTCTCCGCGAACTGGAGGGCGTCGCTCGCTCCACTCGCGAGGCGGCCATGACCGCAGGCGACGACGCGGGGCTTGCTAGGACCCTTGCAATCGTCGGGATCGCCGCCGGAGGCATCGGCATCGCCCTGGGCGTCGCTGGTCTGTGGTTTGGACTTCGCAAAGATCCCCAGAACTGAGCCTGAGACCCGGGTGACCGCCAGATCATGAGAGTGGCCGCCCGTCCGGTGTGCGTCGCGGCGGCGGCCATCGTTGCAGCGTTCTTGGCGTGGGCGCCGGCTGGCGCCCACGCCAACCTCGTTAATGCATTTCCAGAACCGGGCGAAGTCTTGGAACGACCCACCGACACCGTCTACATCGAGTTTTCTGAGACTCTTGTGCAGGCTTTTAGCAGTATTGACGTGCTGGACGCCGCCGGTGCGAGCGTCGTCGCCGCCTCCAGCGAGGTCGATCCCATCAACCCCACGGCAATGCGGGTAACGCTCAAGACTCTGTCCAACGGAACGTACGTTGTCGCTTGGCGAACCCTTTCCACCGTGGACGGGCATCTGATCAGGGGTTCGTATCTATTCAGCGTCGGCGATCCGATCCAGCGGCTGGAACGGCCTGCTGAAGTGTCGCGCGAGTCATCGCCGGTCGAAGCGCCGCTACACTGGTTGCTTCTGATCGGCGCGGTGCTAATGGTTGGGGTCCCCGTGCATTTCGTGGCGGTCTCGGGCCTGCGCACCGTTGAAGTTCCCAGTACAAGGGTCTCTGGTTTTGTCTGGGCCGGCGCCGGATCGCTGATTCTGGCTCAACTTGGACTCCTGCTCATTCAGGCAGCGACCCTCGCGGAAGGAGGTCTCTTCGACTGGATCGGTACCGGCATTCCACAGGCGTTTCGGCTGGGGCTTTGGGGCCGTCTTTGGACCTCGCGGCTGATTCTGCTCGCCGCTTGGATCGCGATCGCCCTGGCGGCAGTTCGAGGAACCGACCGTCGCGCGCGTTGGGCTTGGATCGGAGCCGCCGTGGTGGGAGCCGACGTTCTCTTGACGATTTCGCTCGGCAGTCACAGCGCCGCACTTCTTGATTTCTCGATCAGGGGTGCCGCAGTCGACTTTGGGCACCTTCTGGCGGCGGCCGTATGGGCCGGCGGTCTACCTGCCCTCCTGTTTACGATTCAGGGGGCCCGCCAGATCAATTCACTCGATGAACGTCGGCAGGCGATCGCCCGGATCGTCGAGCGGTTCTCCGTGCTCGCCACCGCGTCCGTGGCTGTCATCATCGTCACCGGGTTGCTAGGCGCTTGGCTGCATGTCGTTGAACCTGGCCGCCTGCTTTCGACGGTGTACGGCCGCACGCTGCTCGTCAAGGTCGCTCTCGTCGTGCCACTGCTGGTTCTGGGAGCCGTAAACCTGACGTGGGTGCGCCGCCGGCTCCGAACGCCGGCAGTCAAGGAACTTGGTGGGTCGTCGGCGTGGTTGATCAGAATAGTGCGAGTCGAAGCGGTCTTGGTCGTCGGCGTTCTTCTCGCATCGGGCTATCTCACCGCATTCGAGCCGGGCAGGCAGGCGGCTTTGCCCGGCGATGAACTGGTTCAGGCCGTGGCAGCCGCCGACGATCTCAGACTCAAGTTCAGAATAAGGCCCGGTGCCCCGGGACCGAACCGACTCGAAGTCACCGCCGACTCCCGGCGCGGTCCGCTGCCACCCGACTCGTCGGTGCAACTGACACTGAAGTTTCTCGACCGCGACATAGGCTCCGAGCAGATCGCCCTCGAATCCGCGACTGAGGGCGTGTTCACAGTCGAATCCGACGCCATCGGAATCGCCGGACGCTGGCTGGCAGGCTTTCTTGTGCAGAGGCCCGGAGACTTTGACGCTCGGACGGCCATTCGTTTTAAAATCGCTCCGATCGCAGGTTCACCGTCGAGTGTGCAACCCGATCCCGTTCAGCGGGACATATTCTTTGCAGTTGCCCTGACGGCGATTGGCGTTGCCATCGCGGCTATCGGCATGGGTCATCGTGGATTCACGCGTATCGCGAGCCTTCGCGTGGCTGGCGGAGGCGTGATAGGCGCGGCGATTGGCTTGGCGATTCTGTTTTCGGCGATTCTGAGCGTCGGACCGGCTGTTCCCGACATCAACCCGATTTTGCCTGATCTGGAATCGATTGCGGCTGGACGTTTGCGTTTCGACGAGAACTGCGCCGGTTGCCACGGATCTGGCGGGCGCGGCGACGGACCGCTTGCGTCGCAGCTCGACCCGCCTCCGCTTGACCTCGCCGTTCATGTGCCGCTTCATCCTGACGGTGTGCTCTTTTCGTTTATCAAATGGGGCATTGAAGGCACCGCTATGGCGAGTTTTGCCGAGCAGTTCGAAGACGAACAGATCTGGCACCTCGTCAACTTCATCCAGACCATTCCACCGTGATAACCGCCGAAACGGCTCGGGGCGTATGATTTTTGGTAGGCGGAAGGCTCGAGCACTACGAGTCGGCCCCGCGTTCATCCAAATCCGGAGAGTTGCTATGAGATCGCGGCCGGATTCGCTCGTTCGACGTACGGCGGTGCTGGTGTTCGGCATCGCGGCTTCGCTCGCTGCTCCGCAACCCGCGCTTGCTCATGGCATCCACATTCCCGGTACGCAAAGCGAGCTCGTAGCTATCTTGATACTGATCCTCGTCTTCGTGATCGTGACGGGACTCGGCATCCTCGGCGTGTTCTTGTACCGCCGCCGCGATTTCGGGTCCGGCAAGGACGAGAGCTAGGTCAGTCCCGACCTCGGCGCGGTTTGCAGACTTACAACGCCGCGCTTTTTTCAATCCGATCCAGCGCCTCGTAGGATCGAATCATCTCCCTCGCCGACGTCAGCGGCTCGCGCCCGTCGTTCACTGACTCGATGAATTCGAGATTCTGCCTCGGCATGGCCGCTTCGTTGGACTCATTCACCAGCTCGTTTCCGTCCTTATCGATCAGCCGTCCGTCCTCGAAAATCAGGAAATCTTCCTCGCCGATGAACGTTATTCGCTGCGTCACTTTTGAAACCATGGCGTTATACGAAAGCATCAAGGTTGCAAGGCCTCCGCTCGGAAATCGAAGCTGCGCCGAAATATCCAACGGAATACCCAACGATGGGCTTGATGGGCCAAAGTACGCCCTCGCGGAGTCCGGCCTATCGCCGAAAAGCCAAATGGCGTGGTCAACCACATGGCCACCGTGATGCCAGAGAATGCTATCGGTCCAGCTACGCCGCCGCCCCTGCCAGTTGATGTTTTCGCGCCGGAAGAAGTGCCACTCCACATGGTAGTGATGCAGTTTGAACTCGCCCGCGTCGATCCTGCGCTTAATCTCCGTGCTGGCGGCCCAGTAGCGCTGCGTGTGACAGATCATCAGAGTTCTGCTTTTTTCGTCAGCGAGATCGGCCAGCGCGGTCGCCTCGGCAAGAGATAGACCCATGGGAATCTCGAGCAAGACGTGCTTGCCGGCGTTCAACGCGGCGGTGGTTTGTTCGTGGTGCACCTGACTGGGTGACGTAATAAGCACCGCGTCAAGCCCGGGCCGGCCGAGCGCTTCTTCAAGATCGAGCGTGGCCAGCGACGCACCGCAACTTTCCGCGAAATCCCGGGTCGGTTCCAGGAGCCGCCCCACAACCGAATCGATCGACACACCATCCATCTGCAACAGCGCATCCCGGTGAAATCCGGCGATGCTCCCGTATCCCACCATGCAAAACTTCACTGTTAGATCCTTTCCGTTTGCCGGTCATCGACTAATCTTCGCCTGGCGGCGCCAAGTCCGCGCCTGCGCATATTAGACAGGGGCGTACCGTTGAGTGAAAAGAACCCAATCGAAAAAGCCGTGCAGGTCGTCGTTGCCGCGTGGTCCGACCCGGATTTCAAGTCAGCCTTGCTCGCAGACTCCCGGCGGGCCCTCGCCGAACTTGGAATCGACGTTCCAGAGGGAATCAAATTGGAAGTCCACGACAACACCGGCGGTACCCATCACGTAATCGTTTGCACAAAATGCTCTTGCTGGCCCACCTTTTTGTCCCCTATGCCGCCGTTCTGGAATAACGCCGAATACACCACCCGCATCGTTGCAGATCCGAAGCTGGCGTTGATCGACATTGGCCTGACGCTCGATCCGAGCGAACCGGTGGAAGTCGTCGACACCACACCTGAGGTCCGTGCGATGGTCATTCCAAAACTACCCGCGGTGAACGGCGATCCAGCCAACGCCGCCTTGGCGCCCTACGTCAACAACCTCAACATCACAGGCTACGCGAGGTAGGCAAAGAGCCCCAAACTCGCCTGCTATTCGATGCGGTCGCGTAAAGCGCTTACGAAGTCATCGGCGGATACGCCAAGGAAGTCAAACAGAACTTTGGAGAACCCTGTTTTCGAATAGTAATCGCCAAGCCGGCCATCGAGATCAGCCCTGCCTTTGTCGATGGCGCGAGGAAGAAAAACGATTCTCCCGAGCTTTTCATACGGGCTGCGCGGGACACCGTTCGTCATGTCCATCAGAAGGCCTCCTCGAATAGTTGACGCGCGCCGGCGGGGGGTTTCAGGACCGTACCGGCACCCCTTTGAGCAGACCGGCCTCGTGCATCTTCTCCCACTCGGTTTTGAATGTTTGGTTCCATTGGTCCGTAAGCGGGTGCTGCATCATCTCGCCGAGGATCGGCCAGAAAATAATTATGCCGTCCGCTCCGTCCCGGAAAGCGCGGTATGCAACGTCGACGGACCTTACAAGAGCCGCCGTAATGAACGGCCGCTCCGACCACCCGGAGAACGTCTTCGCGCACTCGCGGACGAGCTTCGTGGGGTCACCCCCCAATTCTTTAACTGGTTCGCAGAACGGCAGTATGTGCGTCGCCCCCGCCTGAGCCACGGCGCACGCCTGACCCAGAGAAAATACGGTTGTGCACATCGTTTCAACATTCTGGCTGCGCAACTCGGCAAACGCGCCGAGGGCATGCGGGGTGCAGGGCAGCTTGATCATTATCTGATCCGACATACTCGTGAATACCGCCGCCGTGCCAAGCAATTCCTCTGTGGATTCCCCGTCGACCTCAACGACGATCTGGAGGTCCGTGATATCCAAATAGCGTCGAACGACGTCCGTGAGCTGGCCGTATTTCTTGACCATGTCGTTTAGTACGACCGTATTTGTAACGATTCCAGCCGCGCCGTATTTGAGCCACGTTTCAAGATCGGCCGGATCGCCCGCCAGCCATATTGCGGGTCCTCGGCCAACCTTCTCTGTCGCGCTCGCGTCCATAGCCTTCTCCTCAGCCGTGCTAGCTGCCATTTTCGTGTTTCCCGTCCACTAGCTGCAGACCAATTCCGAGCGTCGCCGCTTCGTCGAAAAAGTTGATTCTCCAGCCGGACGAACTGATCATCGGTTCGGTTCCGGATATTCCGTTCTTTTCCATCTCTGCGATCAGTTCGTCCATCGTATCGCTGCGAAATGCGATGTGGTGAACGCTTGTGCCGTGCCGGTCGAGGTGGTCCGCGAATCGGCTGATCTCCTTGTTTGCGGGGGATATCAGCTCGAGATAATTGCCGCCGTCGGCCAGCTCTACGGCAGCGTATTCATTCCCTTCATCCTCGGAACTCCACTCCATTACGACGTCAAGCCCCATCTTGTCCCTGAATAGCGTCAATGCCTCATCTAATTTGGGCACCACGACCGCGATGTGGTGAAAGGCGTTGAACATGACGGCTGCTCCTGCTGACGATGAAGAAAATGTGGATCGAGTCTAGACAAGCTTTCCATGGGAGACAAAGACACCGATCCTCCCGTGAACTTGTGCATGCGCGGGCGCATGCCGTCACGCGTCCCGCGCCATGCCGCCTGTACGATGGACCGACGTCGACGCCATGCACAGGCTGCTTTCTGATGAAGTCGTGGCCAAGCGCGTGGAGATAAGACTGATTAGACGCGGAGAAATCGAGATGATTCGACGATGACGACCAAAGTACCCGGTGACAGTATCTGCCAGCGCTGAAAGGGGGCTGACTAAATGACGACTTGCCAAAAAAAGGTG
>PVBE011350923.1_pt1 | contig 13820 bp, 13 predicted proteins | sample 1631181 | NCBI WGS metagenome assembly PVBE01 (sample SAMN08397723, study PRJNA350692) | Marine metagenome, whole genome shotgun sequencing project. | isolation source: water | place: Pacific Ocean | collected 2012-04 | reverse complement strand
TGTTTTAGAGCAAAAGGAAGTAATAAGTTGAATGAACTATTACTCAGATATATAAATAATTCTGGAGAAATATTTATCACACATACGAAACTAAATGATTTATTTACTCTACGATTTTGTGTTGGACAAACTCATACTGACATTGAGCATATTAAGCTAGCTTGGAAATTGATTAAAGATGGGCTAGAAAAAATAAAGGAATAATACTTAGGATTTATTTTTTTGAATTTGACCTTCAACGCAAACTGTTTTGAAACCACCTCTGATATTATAAATAGTAGTTATCTGTATTTTTTTTGTTTTCAAAACTAAACTTAGGTCATCATATATTTGCTTGGTAACAGCTTCTTGATATATACCGACGTTTCGAAAACTTGTAAAATAATATTTCAATGATTTTAATTCAACGCATTTCCCACCAGCTGGAAAGTATTCAATGATTACTTTTGCTATATCTGGTAGGCCGCTAAATGGGCATACGGCACTAAACTCATTTGTTACTGTTTTGATATATTGATTTGGTGAATCAAAATCAAAAGTTTCTAGATAGCTTGGATCTATTTTTGATGTGTCTTCAAAATTAAAATTTTCCCCTTCAGCTTTTGCCATTTTGTTCCCCTCTATATATACAGCCAGTAGAGTCTGTCTCTTTTATTTCTATTTTATAAATATTTGGGAGTACTGATACAAGTTTATCCCAAATCCATACACAAATATTTTCACTACTTGGATTAGAGAGATCTTTTATCTCATTTAAGTATGTATGGTCTAGCATTGTCTTGATAGGCTGGAATGCATTTTCAATTTCTTGAAAATCTATTACAAAACCACTTTGTTCATCTATAGTTCCCTCAACACTAATTATTATCTTGAAAGAATGTCCATGTATATTATGACAGGGGTGCGTTTTTGGTAAGTTCGGTAATGACCTAGCAGATTCAATATTAAATTTCTTATATACAATCATGGCTGAATTTAAGGAAATCCTAATATTTTATGTGTTTGTAAACTGAGTTTCCATCTTGGGTTTTTTTTAATGAACTCTTTTGACATTTTTTCATTTTTATTATAATCATTTCCATCCATAGGCTGGATAAAAAAATGATCAAAACTAAATTTTTCGAATTGTTGTGGCTTAAAACCTAATTGAGGGTATACAAATTTTAATTCATCCCCTGTTTTTAAAATCAAATCAGTATTTTTTTTCGGACTAACACAGATCCAATCAATTTTATCAGGTGGTAAATATGTTCCGTTGGTTTCTATTGCAATTTCAAATCCATTTTTATGTATTTCATCTACAAAAATTTGATCAAGCTGTAATAGAGGTTCGCCACCAGTGCAAACCACAAATGGTTTTTCATTAATATTTTCTGGCCATAATTCACATACTGATTTTACTATATCATTTAGCGAATAATTACCTCCGTTTAATCCATTGGTTCCAATAAAATCTGTATCGCACCAATTGCAAATAGCTTTATTTCTATCTTTCTCTAATCCGCTCCATAGATTACAGCCGCTAAAGCGAACAAATACTGATTTTCTACCGGTATGATACCCCTCACCTTGTCTTGTTAAAAAAATCTCTTTTACTTTGTACATAGCTAACTAAATATAGTTTAGAGGATCCTTTTCACCAGCCTCTATAAATCCTTTTAACCTTAATTCGCAAGCATCGCAGTCTCCACAAGGATTTCCTTCAATATTTGGGTCATAGCATGATGATGTCATACTATAATCGACATTAAGCGCCATCCCTTTTTGAATAATTTCAGATTTTGAGAGACTTATTAAAGGTGTGTGAATTTTATAATGCCTTTTTTTTTCTACACCTTCTTTTGTTGCAAGGTTAGCTAATTTTTCGAATTCAGATATAAATTCAGGCCTACAATCAGGATAACCACTATAATCAAGTGCATTTACACCTATGAATATATCAAATGAATTGATTGTCTCAGCTCTTGCTAGCGCAATAGATAAGAAAACAGTATTTCTTGCTGGCACATAGGTTGAAGGGATATCATTTACATCTGCTGATCTATTTTTTGGTACCTTCATAGTTTTTGAGGTAAGTGAGGAACCTCCAAAGCTCCCTAGATTAATATCAATTATAGAGTGATTTTTTATATTAAAATAACTGGCAATAGACTTTGCTGCTTCTAATTCAAATATATGTTTTTGTCCATAGTTGATTGTTAGACCAAAAAGATCAAACCCTTGGTTTTTCGCTATGGCTACGCAGGTTGTTGAATCAAGACCACCTGATAATAAAATTACTGCAGTTTTTTTCATATGAGATAAATTAAGTATTTAAAATTATTGTAGATAAGTGGTTAATAATTAATATTATTTCTAATAAAGTAACTTTATTGTTATTCAGCACATTTCAATTAATTAGATTAAATTAAGATAAAGAAAAAATATCATTTATTTATTTAGGAGAAAACAATGCTGAAAAGAGATAACGCACAATCTATTTTTGATAGGGCAATGTCAGTTATTGCAAAAGGAGTTAGTTCAAATTTTAGGTATTGGGGGCCTAAGTCTACACCAGTGATTAGCCATGCAAAAGGTGCTTATATAACAGACGCAGATGAAAATACTTTTATTGATTATCGATTAGGCTGGGGCCCAATTATTTTAGGCCATGCAGATGAGAGGGTTAATAATACAGTATCGGATGCCGTAAAAAATGGAATAACATTTGCCGCTACTACAGAACTAGAAACTGAAGTAGCTGAGAAGATGGTTTCCATGATCCCAGGCATGGAAATGCTACGTTTCACAAACACTGGGACAGAAGCAACAATGCATGCATTGCGGGTGGCGAGAGGGTATACCAGGCGAGAAAAATTTATAAAGTTTGAGGGTCAATATCATGGTGCTCATGATTATGTACTTTTTAGTACAGCTAGCTCTCCTTTATCAGCAATGGGGTCAAGAAATTCACCTATACCTGTTCAGGTTGGCTCTGGTATTCCAAACAAAATTCGTGACTATGTTTTCTCTGTACCATTTAATGATTTTGAAGCAGTTGAAAAGGTAGTCAAAGATCATCACGGTGATATTGCCGCAATGATGATTGAACCGTGTTTAGGTAATATCGCAGGCCTAGAGCCTAATGAGGGGTATCTTGCCCATCTGAGAAAACTTTGCGATGAATATGGCATAGTAATGATTTTTGATGAAGTAAAAACTGGGTTTCGATTAGCGAATGGTGGAGCGAGAGAAGAGTATAACGTAATCCCAGATATTTCTACATATGCTAAGAGTCTTGGAAATGGGTTTCCTGTTGCTGCTTTTGGTGGGAAAAAAGATATCATGAGTGTTATTGGTGGTGGTAGCGTTACACATGCAGGTACCTTTAGCGCAAATGGCTCAAGTATGGCAGCGGCAAAAGCTGTTTTAGAGGTATTGTCTTCTTCCCCTGTTTTAGAAGGAATTAAAAATAGAGGTCAACGTTTAAAAGATGGGATGCACCAGATACTGAATGCTGCAGATATTAAACACCAGATGACTGGACATCCCAGTATGCAGGGCTTTATACTAACAGATCAGCCAGTTAATGAAGTGAGAGATTTAGCTCATCATGATGAAGAAATGTATGAGAAAATTATGGACTATTTATATATTCATGGTGTTTGGCCTGAGAATGATGCACGAGAGCCCTGGTTTTTATGTGAGTCACATACGGACGAAATCATTGATGAAACATTAAATAAATTTGAAGACGCAGTCAAATCAGCGAAAGATTAATGCAAAAAACACCTTTATGGACTGACCAGTTCTCAAGGCCAAATAACTTAATTACTTCTGATAGCCCTAATTCTAAGACAGATGTTTTAATTATTGGTAGTGGCTACACTGGTTTATGCGCAGCCAGAATATTAAAACAAAATGGCGCTGATGTTATTGTACTAGATAGAAATACTATAGGTTGGGGTGCAAGCTCACGTAATGGGGGTATGGCAACACCAGGTTTAAAGCAGGGTATACAAAAGATATATAAAATGTATGGATCTACACTCGCGCATGAATTCTGGAATGCTTCTGTGGATGCGATTGATTTAATTGATGAAATTGTAGAAGAGTATTCTATTGATTGTGAGTGGGAAAGAAATGGTCATGCGTCTCTAGCTACAAAACCATCACATGCTCCAAGACTGAAAAAATATGGGTCTTGGTTGGAAAAAGAATTTGGTCATTCTCAGAAATATGTCCCAAAAAATCAGATACGTGATGAGATTGGCTCAAATGCTTATTACGGAGCTCTGACTGATGAAATTAGTGGCGGTTTACATCCCTCAAAATATGTATTTGGGCTAGCCGCCGCCGTCAGTAGCCTAGGTGCTCAACTATGTGAGAATACTGATGTACTAAAAATAGAGAAAAGTAATTCTAATAATTATAAAGTGATTACCTCAAAAGGTTTTATAAATGCAAAGAAAATTATAATTGCAACCAATGGATATACAGATAGATTGGTTCCAAAATTAAAACCTTTAATTTTTCCAGTAGGAAGTTATATAGTTGTAACAGAGCCACTATCAAAAGATCTACAGTCTATTGTAAGCCCGAAAAGGCGTATGTTTTATGATTCAAAATGGTTTCTAAATTATTTTAGGTTAACACATGATGGCAGAATGTTATGGGGCGGACGTAATGATTTAAGCACAGATTTAGATTTAGATGATAGTGCGAATCGTTTATCAAAAGAGCTTTATACGATATTCCCAGACCTTAAAGATGTTCCTATTACACATACATGGACGGGAAAGCTTGGTATTACCTTTGATCTGATGCCACACATAGGTAAAACAAATGGTATTTATTATGCATTTGGATATGGTGGTCACGGTCTATCTATAGCAACATATCTGGGTACAGAGGTAGGCTTATTATTATCAGGGAAGAAAGATCGGAGCCCATTTATGGAGATACCACACCAGACCATGTTTTTCTATAGAAATAGGCCGTGGTTTATACCTTTTGCAGCAAGATATTTTCGGTTTCTAGATTGGGTTAGCTAAGCGAATGGCTTCAATTTCAAATATAGATTATTTTATTATCATTTTATATATGATGGGCATGGTTGGAGTTGGCTTTTGGTTTTCAAGGCGCCACGGAGATTTTGAAGATTTTTTTCTAGCTGGCAGATCACTAACCACTCCTCTTTTAATCACTACTCTAATTTCTACTTACTATGGGTTAGATGTATTATTTGGTGATTCACAGTTAGCATTTACAGATGGAGTTGTTGCTTGGTTTGGTTATGCGAGGCCAACGTATGCATTTTTTCTAATAGCTGCATTTTTATTAGCTCAGAGATTAAGGAATGAGAATTTTTTAAGTCTTCCAGATATTCTAGACAGATACTATGGGAAAGAAACACGTTACATTGGAGCCACAGCTTCTTTTATTTATTCACTACCATCTTTGTCTTTGTATGCTTTTGGGATGCTTGGCGAAGTAATTATGGGCTGGCCTCCGGTTATTGGGATGGCAGTTATTGGAGGTGTTGGATTAGTATATACCCTTACAGGAGGATTCTGGGCTGTCGCTTTAACAGATTCAATTCAGTTTTTAGTTATGTGTTTGATTATAGCTTTGGCGGTTCCTTTTGCTTTTAATCTTGTCGGAGGTTTTGATCAGATGATTAAAATATTACCGGAATATTATTTTGAAACAATGGGTGATTTATCTATTTGGCTTATTATTATTTACGCCTCGACAGGCCTTACTATATTAGTTGAGCCAACATTTTACCAAAGAATTTTTGCAGCCAAATCATATAAAAATGTGAGAAATGCGCTTATTGCTGGAATTTTTATTTGGGGTTCATATGACTGGATTGTTACAATCCTAGCGATGGCAGCAAAAGTAGGTGTTTTGCAGGGGACAATTACTGTAGATGTTGATTCTAATGCAGCTTTATTAACAATCATGGTTGCTGCGCTACCTGTAGGTGCCTTAGGATTATTTTTAGCAGGTGTAATTGCCACAGAAATGTCTACTTTAGACTCATACTGTCTGGTTGCTGGTGGAAACATTTCATACGATATATATAAACCAGCTTTTAAGCCTAATGCTTCAGATATAGAATTGATTAAAACAACTAGGATTGGCATTGGTGTCTCTTGGGTTTTAGGTTTTTTGATGGCAATCGCGTTTGAACAAATGTTAGGCTTGTGGGTGCTTTTAGCATCTATATTAATATCAAGTGTTATGGCGCCTATACTTCTTGGTCTTTATTATCCTTCATTAAGGAAAAAATTAGCAGGAATATTAAGTTCTAGTTTTGGTTTATTCTCAACATTAATATTAAATATATATATTATGGTTCAGGGCACTTTTGATATTGCAGAAGAGACATATATTTTACATTTTGGTGGTTGGGAGATTATGCAGGAATATGTGATGTATTTTACAGTGCCTTTTTCTTTTTTTGGTTTTTGGTTGGGGATTTTAATTGAAAAAGATAAGAGTTAATAGATGAGTGGTTGGGAAATCTTTACATGGCTTTGTACTGTAATCCTTGGGCTAGGTTCGATTGTTGTATTCATTTTGTTTTTAATTGATCTACCTTCACTTCTTAGTAATGAGCAAAAGAATAATAATGAAATATAAAAACTATATTAATGGTAAATGGCAGGATGCTAAATCTGGGAAAAAATTCTCAGTAGAGAATCCGTTTAATCAAGAAATCATTGCACATGTACCAGATAGTAATAAAGTTGATATAAATATGGCTGTATCTGCGGCAAAGAGCGCATACTTAGATTGGCGACTTATGAGTGCAGGCGAAAGAAGAGACTTGATGCGAGAGTTGGCTAATAAGTCGCGTGACAATGCTAAAGATTTAGCTAAAACAATTTCAATGGAAATGGGAAAGCCTTTTGCTGAGGCATTAGATGAGATTGATACTGTTGCTGATTTTTTAGAATATTATGGAGAACTAGCGAGAGATGAGGTTGGAAGAATAGTCGCGCCCGTTGACGTCAAGACAATGTCTCTGGTTCGATATGAGTCAACAGGAGTGATTGGTTGTATCATCCCTTGGAATTATCCTTTAGCTCTTATGGGTTGGAAATTAGCACCTGCTTTAGCAGCTGGGAATACAGTCGTTATAAAACCTTCAGAAATTACTCCACTATCTGTACTGCATTGGTGTAGTGTAATTGAATCTGTACTCCCACCTGGTGTAATTAATGTAGTTACTGGCTATGGTCGGTCGGCAGGAGAGCCTCTTGTTACACATCCGGATGTGCCAGTTATTACCTTTACTGGATCAGTTGCAACTGGCAAAAAGATTGCTAGCCTTGCAGCAGATAATCTAAAAAAAGTGTCTCTAGAATTAGGAGGCAAAGATCCAATGATTATTTGCGATGATGCGGATATTGAAATTGCAGCTCAAGGTGCTTCTTGGGGAGGATTTGTAAATGCTGGTCAGGTATGCACTAGTATTGAGCGTGTATATGTTTTTGAAAGCGTTGCAGACCAGTTTACAGAAGCAATTATAGAAGAAGCAAAAAAAGTAGTCCTGGGAGATCCTTTTGCTCATAACACTGATATTGGTCCAATGGCGTCAAAACTCCAACAGGAAAAAGCTATTCAAAAAGTTGGACAGGCAGTTAAGGAGGGTGCTCGATTGTTGACAGGAGGGGACGTGCCAAGAGATTTCGAGAAAGGATATTTTTATCAGCCAACTGTATTAGATAATATTAAACCTAATATGGAAATTGTAACAGAAGAGGCTTTTAGCCCTGTATTACCAATTCAAAAAGTTTCATCAATAGAAGAAGCTATTGAACAGTCAAATGACTCAATTTATGGATTAGGATGCTCTATTTTTACGAAAGATATTGATAGAGCATTAACTGCTGCAGATGATATCAAATCTGGTACTGTATGTATTAATAGTCCTTTGATGGAAAATATTGCTGCACCCTTTGGCGGTATGAAACAATCGGGTATTGGTAGAGAGCATGGTAAAGAAGCATTGGATGAATTTAGAGAGGCAAAACATATATTTATAGATTATAAGCAAGAATCAAAAGATTGGTGGTTTGTAAAAAAGGATGACTAGTAGTAAAAAGATAAGAGAAAAGCAAAAAAAGTATATTTTTGATGCAGTAAAAAATTATTATGAGGAGCCTATTGTTGTATCTGAAGCAAAAGGCTCTATAGTAAAAGACCTTGATGGAAATTCTTATTTAGATTTTTTTGGAGGTATACTTACTGTATCAATTGGGCACGCAAATGAAGAGGTTAATACTGCAGTAAAAGCACAAATTAATGATCTAACACATATTTCTTCTTTATATCCATCAATACCTGTTGTCGAGCTCGCAGAAAGGTTAGTAAAAATTGCCCCTCAAAATTTAAACAAAGTCTTTTTAAATGCTACTGGTACAGAAGCTGATGAAACAGCTGTAATGCTTGCGCAGCTTTATACTGGGAACTCTGAAATTATTGCACTAAGACATGGATACTCTGGCAGGTCTATGCTCGCACAGTCTTTAACTGCGCATGCTCCATGGAGAGCTATTCCAACACAAATCGCTTCTGTAAAGCACGCAATGGCTCCATACTGTTATAGGTGCCCACTAAAGCTATCGCCTAAAAATTGCGGTACAGCGTGTGCTACTGACATAGAAGAATTAATTCAAACAACCACAACGGGTAAAATTGCAGGAATCCTTGCTGAACCTATTTTGGGCGTAGGTGGATTTATCACTCCACCAAAAGAATATTTCAGTATAGTGGCTGATATTATTAGGAAATATGGAGGAGTTTTCATTTCTGATGAAGTACAAACTGGTTTTGGACGTACTGGTAAAACATGGGGGATTGAACATTACGGAGTTGAACCGGATATGATTACGGTAGCAAAAGGTATCGCAAATGGATTTCCACTAGCAGCAGTAATATCTACAAAAGAAATTGCAGGCTCATTAGAAAAAAATTCAATCTCAACATTTGGAGGAAATCCCGTAAGCAGTGCATCAGCTAATGCTACCATAGATATAATTAAAAGAGAAAATCTGTCTGCGAATGCTAAGAATATGGGACTAAGACTTATGAATGGAGTCAAAAGAATTCAAAAATCATATCCAAAAATAATTGGAGATGTACGAGGAAAAGGTTTAATGGTTGGTATAGAGCTTGTCAAAGATGAAACAATAAAGGATCGAACACCTGATGTTGAATCAACTAATAGAATTATGGAAGAAACCAAAAAAAGGGGTCTTTTGATTGGTAGAGGTGGTCTTTATGGGAATAGTTTGCGCATAGCCCCAGCCTTAAATATTGGTCCAAATGACATTGATGAGGCTTTACAAATTATTAATGATTCATTCAAAGCTTTATAAATGAATGTAAAGAATAAAAATTATATTAATAATAAATGGGTTGATGCTATTGATGGGGGAACTTTCGATATTGAAAACCCGTTTACTGAACAGATCATAGCAACGGCCCCTTATTCCAAAGAAAAAGATGTGGATCATGCTGTTAATGCAGCAATGTCAGCTTGGGGAAATTGGAAAACTCTTGGATCTCTCGACATGAGAGATTTGCTACGAGAAGTTGCTGTAAAAAGCAGGAAAAATGATCGTGAAATAGCTGAGATTATTGTTGCTGAAAGTGGTAAACCACTTATTGAGTGCTTGGATGAAATTGAATGGATTGCTTCTATTTTTGAATATTATTCTGAAATTGGTAGAGACCAAAAAGGAAGGGTTGTTGCTCCGGTCGTAAGCAGATCTATGAGTATGGTTGTAAAAGAGCCATATGGTGTAGTTGGATGTATTGTTCCTTGGAATTACCCACTTTTGTTAATGGCGTGGGAAGTAGCGCCTGCATTGGCGGCTGGCAATACTTTGGTTATTAAACCTTCTGAGTACACACCATTATCTATTATGCGTTGGCTCGAAATTGCTTGTGATCATTTACCAAATGGGGTCGTAAATATGATTACAGGAGATGGAATTACAGGTTCATATATTGTTGAACATCCACTTACTAGAGTAATTGCATTTACAGGAAGCGTTGATACAGGCAAAAAGATAGCTATGATGGCTGCCAAACAATTAAAGAAAACTTCTCTAGAGTTGGGTGGGAATGACCCAATCATTATTTGTGATGATGTAGACATAGAAATTGCAGCAAGAGGTACAACCTGGGGTGGACTATTGAATGCTGGTCAGGTATGTACCTCTCTTGAAAGAGTTTTTGTGATGGAGACTGTTGCTGATAATTTTATAGAAGCTGTTGTTGAAGAGGCAAAAAAAGTTCGTCTAGGTGATCCGATGAATGGTAAAACTGACATGGGCCCGATGTCTTCGTTCGAAGCACTTAAGAAGGTAGATGACAAGGTAAATAGGGCAAAGGCCGAGGGTGCTCGTTTATTAACTGGGGGTTCAAAACCTGAAAATTTTGATAAAGGTTATTTTTATCGGCCTACAGTTTTTGATAAAATTGAGAGTCATATGGAGATGATGAATATTGAAACATTTGGTCCAGTTATCCCCATCCAAAAAGTAAAAAACCTTTCTGAGGCTATAAACTTAGCAAATGATTCAGAGTATGGTCTTGGTTGTAATATATACACTAACGATATGGAAAAAGCTTTAACTGCTGCAGAAGATATCAAAGCGGGAAGCTTTTGGATTAATGACCCTTTAACTGATAACGAAGCTGCTCCATTTGGTGGTATGAAAATGTCTGGAGGTGGTAGAGAGTTAGGAATAGAGGGCCTCGATGAGTTTCGTGAACCAAAACATATACTTATAGATTATAAAATTAGAGATAAGGATTATTGGTTCCCCTATGACCTTGATGAAGGAAGAAAAACTTAATCTGTTGTTTTATGGCAGTAAAAATTAATACTTCTATTCCTGGCCCAAAATCCCGCCTACTAATAGAACGAAGATCAAAAAGTGTCGCAAAAGGACATGGTACAGTTTGTAATGTGTATATTAAAAAAGCAAATGGGGCAATACTCATTGATGTGGATGATAATATTTTTATTGATTTCGCCGGTGGAATTGGGACAATGAATGTTGGCCATAGTCATCCTAAGATATTGGACAGAGTAAAAATGCAATTAGATGATTATACCCATACCTGTTTTACAGTAGCTCCTTATGAAAGTTATATAGAATTAGCAGAAAGGCTATCTGCTCTGGTTCCAATATCTGGCAATTGTAAAGCGGCATTTTTTAACTCTGGGGCAGAAGCAGTAGAGAACGCAGTTAAAATATCAAGATCTTATACAAAAAGGACTGGTATATTGGTTTTTTCAGAGGCTTATCATGGAAGAACACTTATGACAATGACAATGACATACAAAGAAGATCCTTATAAAAAAGGTTTTGGTCCTTTTGCGTCTGAGGTTTATCGTTTACCATATCCATCTGATAAAAATAAATTTAATTTTAATAATCTTGATTTTAATCCAAATAAAATTGCATGCGCAGTGATTGAACCTGTTTTGGGAGAAGGGGGTTTTATACCAGCATCAAAGTCAGGTATGAAAGCGCTTGAACATTTTTGTAAAGAAAACGGAATCCTTTTAGTTATTGATGAAGTTCAAACGGGCTATGGTAGAACTGGGAGCTTTTTCGCAACTGAGCAGTTTGATGTTGAACCTGATATCATTACTGTAGCTAAATCAATTGCGGGGGGACTCCCATTAAGTGGTGTTATTGGAAAATCAGAAGTCATGGACTCTGTACATATTGGAGGCATTGGAGGAACTTATAGCGGGAATCCTTTAGCATGTGTGGCAGCGCTAGAGGTGTTAGATATAATGGAATCTGAAAAATTATCAGAGAAAGCTAATGAGATTGGAATAGCCTTTCGTACCAAAATAGATACAATAATAAATAAAATTCCTTGGGTCAAAGAAATTCGAGGGGTAGGAGCTATGATGGCGATTGAAATTTTTGATCCAGATTCTGGTGAGCCTGATAAAGATAGAACTAGTCGAATTCATCAATACGCACTAGAACATGGGCTTATAATGATTACTGCAGGTACATATGGAAATATAATTCGGACACTAATGCCATTAAACATTGATAAAGCAACATTAAGCGAAGGATTAGAAATACTCTGTGATGCATTAACGGCTTAGTATCTATCAAACCATTTGGGATTAAGATCTGGCCATTCATCGTTTTCTGCTTGTTCAGCTTTTTCTGGCCAATTATTTTTACCGCTCCATTGGTCAATTTTTATTTTATATACGGATGTTTGTTTTAGTTCGCTATCCGTAATCGGACGGTAATCTTTTCCATTGTCTATTGTTTCTCTAGCTAATTCTACTCCTTCTTCAAATTTGTTACACATTCCTCCTACAAGAAGACCTCCAGCTGCATTTAGAATTGTAATTTCTTTCATTGTTTTATTTGATGTATTATTCAATACTTTAACAAATGCATCTATAGCTTCTTTTTTTGTTGAAACTTGAATTTCAGCCAAGTTGCCTTTTTCCATGTCGTACTTGCTAGGATCAATGATGAATTCAGTTATCTCTTCATTTTTTAACAAACATGCTTTGTTTTTTGACGTTGTTGATAATTCATCCATCCCGTCATCAGATCTCACTGTTAACACCGTATCTGAGAAATTCTTTTGCATAATTCTTGCAATTCTTTCAATGTAGTTGTCTGCAAAAACACCAATCATTTGATGTCTAACTTTTGCTGGATTACATAACGGTCCTAATAGATTAAATGCAGTTCTTTTACCTATTATCTTTCTAGCAGGTGCAACATTTTTCATAGCAGGATGAAATTTTGGCGCAAACATGAAGCCTATTCCAATTTTCTCTATCATTTCTTCTACCATCCATGACTCTGAATCCAAATTGAATCCAAAATATTCAAAGATATCTGCACTTCCAGATATGCCTGAAACTGAACGATTTCCATGTTTTGCAACATTTCCGCCTGCCCCTGCAATAACAAATGCTGCAGTTGTGGAAATATTGAATGTCTGTAGATTGTCTCCTCCTGTACCACATACGTCAATTAAATTTCCATGACATCTTGGATTGATGTTTACTGAATATTCGTTCATTTTTGTTAGCATGGAACGTAATTCTTCATTAGTTTCTCCTTTGTTTGACAAATCTTGTAGAAATTCTGCAATTTCGTCATCACTATTTTTTCCATTCAGAATCTCACTCATCACTGATGACATTTCATCAAATGAAAGATCACTAGTTATTTTTTTCATATGTCCTTACCTTTTCTATAAAATTTGCAAAAATCTTTGTCCCTTCATCTGTTAAAATTGATTCAGGATGGAATTGAACTCCTTCAATTAAATATTTTTTATGACTGACTCCCATAACTTCTCCATCATCTTCTGCTACTGCAGTAATTTTTAATGAATCTGGTATTATTGTTTTTTCTCCCACCAGTGAATGATATCTAGTTGCTCTAAATGGATTTTTCACTCCTACAAACAATGATTCATTTGAATGTGTAATGTTACTAGTTTTTCCATGACGAATATTTTCTGCATTGACTACCTTTCCGCCAAAACATGAAATTATTCCTTGATGTCCTAAACAAACTCCTAAAATTGGTTTTGTAGGGCCGATTTCTGTTATAACTTTTTTACAAATTCCAAAATATCGTTCATCATCTGGTGTTCCGGGCCCTGGTGAAATAATTATTGCATCATAATTTGATTCTTCAATATCCTTTATTGTTACTTTGTCATTTCTTATTACATCCGATGTGATTCCTAACTCTCCTAATCTCTGAGCAATATTGTATACAAACGAATCATAATTATCAATA
>PVBE011100309.1_pt1 | contig 13820 bp, 5 predicted proteins | sample 1631181 | NCBI WGS metagenome assembly PVBE01 (sample SAMN08397723, study PRJNA350692) | Marine metagenome, whole genome shotgun sequencing project. | isolation source: water | place: Pacific Ocean | collected 2012-04 | reverse complement strand
GTGCAGGCACCACGCCAGCGCGACGTGGCCCATCGGCTCGCCGATCCGCGCGCAGATGTCGCGGACCGCGTCGATGGCGGCGAAGGTCTCGGCCTCGCAGCCGGATTCGCCGTGACGGACCGATTCGTGTTTGTTCGCGTCGAAGTGGCGCGTGCGCTGGCGGCCGGGCGGCACGTCATCCGCCGATGGGAACTTGCCCGTGAGCAGACCCTCCATGAGCGGTCCCCAGCATATGATCCCGATGCCGTTCGCCCTGCAGCAGGGCTGTATCTCGCGTTCTGATACGCGCCAGATCAGACTGCAGGAGATCTGGTCGGTCTCACAGTGGCCGCCTGCCGCCAGGAGATCGGTGAGATCGCGCACGCCCATGTTGCAGACCCCGATGGCCCGGATCTTTCCCTGCGTCCGCAGCTTCTCCAGGGCGGCCATGGTCTCTTCGATCGGCACGCTCCGGTTGGGCCAGTGAATCTGGTAGAGGTCTATGTAGTCCGTGCGGAGTCGAGCCAGGCTCGCCTCACATGCCTTCGGCACTTCGTCAGCCGTGAGATGGTCCGGGCCCACCTTGGTGGCGATGACCGCCTGATGGCGCTGTCCGACCAGCGCTTTCCCCAGCACTTCCTCGGAGCAACCGTACCCTTCCGCGGTGTCGAAGAGGTTGACGCCGGTATCCAGTGCAGCAGCCACCGTGTTCAGCGAGTCACGCTCATCCTGCTGTCCCCACTCGCTCCGGCCAGCGCCCTCGACGCCGCCGGCAAAGGGCCAGCAGCCGAGTCCGACAACGGAGACTCTCATGTCCGTCTTGCCCAACGTGCGATACTCCACCATGCGCATCCTTTGGATCAACCCCGCTGTACCCGCCAGGGATGGGCCATGATCTTCTCAAACCCCTCTGTATCTATCTCGATGCCCAGGCCCGGCCCTTGAGGTACGGCCACGCAGCCCTCGTCATCCAGTTCGAAGGGATCGGCGAAATAGCCTTTGCCAATCAGGGTCCTGTTCCCTTCACGCCAATCATTGACTTCGTTGTGCTCCTGCACCAGGAAATTGGGGACACAGGCGTCGAGCTGTATTGAGGCGGCCAGGGCCAACGGACTCAAGGGACAATGTAGCGCTAATTTGGCGTAACATACCTCGCCCAGGACGGCGATTTTGTGACATTCGGTGATACCGCCGGCATGGCACAGATCCGGCTGTAACACGGAAAGGGCGCCCTGCCGCAGCGCGTCGAAGAAGATCCATTTACCCATCCAACGCTCCCCGGCGGCGATGGGGGCTTCGCTGTGGCGGGCGATTTCCGCCAGCACGTCGACGCGTTCGACGGGCATAGGTTCTTCGATAAAAAGAGGGCGGTGCGGGGTCAGAGCTGTGATCAGTTGTCTGGCTATGGCAGGATGGGGGTTGTGGATATCCACCGCCACTTCGACCCGGGGTCCCGCCCCTTGTCGCACAGCGGCAAAACACTCGGCAATGCGATCGACCTCGGCCGTGGGTTCGAGGCCGTCTCCCATGCCGAAGTGAGCTTTCAGACAGCGAAACCCCCATTCCTCGACCAGGACCCGGGCGGCCTCGGCATAGGCTTCGGGAGAGCCGGGCGCATGGGGGCTTTCCCGCGGCGGTTTGCCTGCGCCGTAGGGTTGACCGGGTTCGACGCACCAGGGCAGCTGGGCGCCGGTGGCGTGATACATGCGGACGCGATCCCGGCAGGCGCCGCCCAGCAGGCGGTGAACAGGCAGCCCCGCCGCCTTACCGGCCAGATCCCACAGGGCCATGTCTATACAGCTGATGGCGCTCATTTTGATGGGGCCGCCGACGTAACCTGAGCCGCTCTCGTACATGGTGTGCCAGAGCGATTCTACGCGGCAGGGATCTTTGCCTGCCAGGAAAGGCTCCATGCGCCGGACTTCGGCCACCACGCTATCCGGGTGATTCTCCAAGTAGGGTTCGCCCCAGCCGACCAATTCGGTGTCGGTATGGACTTTGAGCCATATCCAGCTGGGAGGTACGCGCAGAATTTCAAAGTGTGTGATTTTCATATGGCCTTGCCGCCTCTTGTTCAGGACTGATAGAAAGAACAGCAGATGCAACGTCTGAGCCTGGATCGTAGCGCAATATCCACTTGCGTCCCAGAACTTCGAATGAGAATACCGCCACCCGTTGATAAACCAAAGAGGCCTTTTGGTCAGCAAGCCGGTTGAGCGTCAGCCAGTCGCTCACCACAACTCGATAACCTGCATTGTCTCCGCGCGCGATATTGTATTCACTGCCAAGCTTTTCCACATTGACAAAAACATTAAGCTCGCCCGGAACATCTACTGACTTATAGAGCGGTGTTATACAATAGATAGCACGTATCCCCATGGTCCGAGCATAATCAAGGACCCGGCGCATCAATTTTTCTGCGCGCCCTTTGCCAGGCATTCGATTGCATCGGCACGCACATCTTTGTTGCCGCCTCAGGTAGAATTCCGCAGTGCAGGTTGTCCAGAAGGTGCTCGCTGTCCCACATGTTATAACGTTTCTTTACCAGCCAGTCCACCCAAAATCTGAATTGATCCCAGTTCCACCAGCGCATGCCGCTGTACGTGTCCTGAATACTGAAGTAGATGCGCCATTCAAAATGGGGTCTCTCAACGATGTTCATTTCTTTGATTTCTACTGCCGAACGCTCTGGTATTTGGTCGCCGTCCTCGAAGAAGCCACATCCAAGGTAATGCTCCAGAAGGTGATAAACTGCATACAAACATGAATATGGCTTTGCTCCCGATAGATAGATATTGCCGCCTTGTGCTTTGACGAAATATCCGTCGAATCCCGCCTGTTTTCTCCCTGCTTCATAGAGAAGATAATTCGGGATGAACGCCGCTTACTTCGCGGCTATCTCGTATACGGCGCCCGGCTCAGTCGCAAAGGCAATCATCGATTCGTCCGGCGCCTCGACCTCGACCGCCTGCCCTTCTCTGCGGATACGCACCGGGCTATCGGTCCAGAGCACACACCGCTTGCCCAGGGCCGAACGGAGGACGGCCTCGTCCAGTTTTCCGTCCTTCCAGGCGATATCCACCTCGAAGCCACCGCGGGCGCGCAGGCCTGCCACACGCCCTTCCACCCACGCCGCAGGCAGCGCCGGCAGCAGCGAGATCACGCGAACGAGCGGGTCGTCCTCCACGGCTTCGTGGCTCTGTAGCAGCATCTCGGTAATACCGGCCAGGCCGCCGAAGTTGCCTTCGATCTGGAAGACGCAGCCGTCCGCAAGGGGATGGTGGTCGAAAAAGTTGGGGAGCGTGAAGTGGCCGAGTAGCTGCCGAAGATCTTCGTTCGCCCTGTCTCCTTCGCCCAGCCGGGCCCAGAGGTTGACCACCCACGCCCGGCTCCATCCGGTGCCACCGCCGCCATTTTCCATTCGAAAATCAAGGGATTTACGGATAGCCGCTACCAGTTCGGGATCCTTTCGGAGCGTAATCATATCACCGGGGTGGAACGCATAGAAGTGCGACATGTGCCGGTGGCCGGGTTCATGATCCTCGTAATCCTCGACCCACTCCTGGAGCCGGCCGGTTTTCTCGCTGATCCGGTACCCTGGGAACCTGGCGCGTGCTGTTTCGAGTTCCCGGCGGAAGTCGGCTTCTGAAGTCAGAGCAAGGATGTCGATCGTCCTGACGCAGTTGGTAAACAGTTCGCGCGTGATCATGGTGTCTACCGTCGAGCCGTAGCTCAAGTAGCCCGGTGTCCCGTCCGCCGTGATGAAGTGGTTCTCGGGCGACTGGGAGGGGTTGGCCACCAACTTGCCTGCCAGGCGGGTTCCCTCGGGGGCCTCCACAAGGAAATCGAGCAGGAACCGGGCCGCGCCTTTCATGAGCGGATAAGCGCGTTCGGCGAGGAATCGTTCGTCGCCGCTATACAGGTAATGTTCCCAGAGGTGTCGGCACAGCCAGGCCGCGCTCATGGGCCAGGCGCCGTGGGCGCCGTAACCCGGCTCGGAGAAGCCGTAGACGTCCGTCATGAGATGGACCGCCCAGCCTCGCGCGTCGTAATTCGCCCGAGCGGTCCTGGCACCCGGTTCCACCAGCATGTCCATGAGGTCGAAGAGCGCGGTGTGGCATTCGGCCAGGTTGGCCGTCTCGACCGGCCAGTAGTTCATCTGTTCGTTGAGGTTGAGCCAGTATCCGGCGTGCCAGATGGGTACGATGTTCTCGCTCCAGATGCCCTGCAGACTGGGCGGCAGCGTCCCGGCGCGGGCGCTGGCCATCATCAGGTAGCGGCCGTACTGGAAGTAGAGCGCGGCCAGATGCGGGTCGTCACCGCCGTCGCGCACGGCCTCGAGGCGTTTGTCGGTGGGCTCCTCTGCGGCCTCGCTTCCGCCCAGGTCGATCCGGACGCGCCGGAACAGGCGCTGATGGTCTTCGATGTGGGTGGCGCGCAGTTCTTCGTAGGACTTGTCGGCCACGCGTGACAGGCGCGCGCTGCAATCCCCGTCGGCGTCGCCTGACTGGTCGCTGATGCTCCGCCAGCCGGTCGATGCGGCCAGCAGGATGGTGACTTCGTCGGCCTTTTCGATCGACAACTCACTGTTTGGCGCGGGCTTCCAGTCCGGTCCGGCCGTTATCGCGCCTTCCTGCGTGCCCCGCCTTACGCGCGCCCGGAGTCGTGCGAAAAACTTCACCAGGGCGCCGCGCATCAACAGCGTATCGGGTGTTTCGTTCCAGACCTGGTAAGGCCTGTCATCCCCGCCGTATGGACGATCCAGGTCGAGTGTAAAGCTCATGCCGCCCGGTTGAGAGCAGCGGATGTTCACGACGATGACCTGATCGGGTGCGCTGGCGAACACTTCACGGGTGTAAGTCGCCCCATTAGACTGGTAGGTTACGGTGGCGATGCCTGTGTCGAGATCCAGCTCACGGCGGTAATCCTCGGTGTTCCCTATACCTGTGAAGGAGAGCCACATGTCCCCCAGCGTCTGGTAGTCCTGCGCCCGAGGCGGCGTGCCCAGCATTCGTTTTTCCACGAGCATGGCGGCTTCGTCGTGGCGGCCTTCGAAGATCAGCCGGCGCACTTCCGGGAGGACTTCAAGCGCCCGGGGATTGTTCCGGTCCACCGGTCCGCCGCTTCGGAGGGTCTCCTCGTTGAGCTGAATCCGCTCCACCTCTATGCCACCGAAGACCATGGCCCCCAGACGGCCGTTGCCGACCGGCAGCGCCTGGAACCAGGGATTGTCCATGCCGGGGTTGAAATAGACGTCGGGGTTCCAGGATTCCCGGGCCGTTTCCCATCCGGCGGCCGGTTCGCTGTACCAGAGTTTCATTTGCGTTCTCCTCCTGCGGATGCGTGTCCTTGTGTGTAAGATTAGTAGAGTATGGAGACAACACACCGGGATGTCAATAAGCATTATAGAGACAGATCGATTTTGGTCTTGACATGGAATGTATTCAGAAAACAGATTGTTGCTGTCCTGACTCTATGAAATCCGAAATCCGAATTTGTGCTCCGCGTAAGAATCCTAAAAACCTTAATCGATTTTATCCTCACCTGCAAGCCGGCCACATGTTAAAGGAGCTATCATGCGTATCACCCATATCGTCCGCGAAGAAATGGACCTCGGTGTGAGTCACGGGGGGGCTGCCGCGAGTTATTTCAAGAATTGTTTCGACGACCGGCATTTGGAGACGCCGTGGACGTTCATTCATGCGGTGATCTTTCCGCCCGGCAGCGGCATCGGTCAGCACAGCCATACGCATGCGGAGGAGATTTTCGTCACAGTGGACAACGCCGCGCAGTTTACCCATAACGACCGGACAACGGAAGTTATCGGCGGGGCGGCGGTCCCGCAGCGCTCCGGTGAATCCCACGGCATCTACAATCATACCGACCGGGATACGCTGTTCTTCAATTTCCATTGTGTCGATCCCACGCACGAATCAGTACATGAAGATTACAACGACGACCGGGTCGGCGTCCCGCTCGAATCCACGGACCGGCTGCCTGTAGGCCGGTTCGACCGGTCGCTGCTCACGCCCGTCCGGTGCCACGGCGGCAAGGGCGAGGTCCTGTTCCGCGAGGTCTGGGGCTCCCGGGACTTCACCACCAACTTCGAACACCTCAATCATATCCTGATACCGCCGGGCGCCTCGATAGGATACCACCGGCACGATACCACCGAGGAGGCCTACATGATTATGAACGGCCGGGGCAGGATGACCGTGGATGATGAGACGGAAGAGGTGGGCCGCAGCGATGCGATCCCGAATCGGTTGGGCGGATCACACGGTATTTATAACCATACGGATGAAGACCTGGAGATGTTTGTGGTGGGTGTAAGCATGGAAAAAGGCAAGGTGGATGCGACGGACCTTGGCGATGACCTGTCCGGACGATAGACGGCCGATAAATCGGCATAGAAAGGACGTAAACGGATGAATACGTACCGGCTCCGTATGCACTGGGGTTACTGGATGTTTTACGGCCAGCACCATTTCCAGCATACCGATTACTGCTGGGACGGCGGCGTGTTCGCCTCGGGCGGACGGATTGGAAGCTGCGCCATGATCGTGTACGACGGCATTTGCGGACGCTTCTCGCCAGGTACCGACCGTCTGATGCCACTGTCCGAACCGCGCTGGCACTGGTTCGTCCGGCATACGAACTACCGGCTGGGCGGCGTGGTATTCGAGGTTGAAGGAACACCCGAAACCGTCGTGCATGTACGCACACGAACCGCTGACCTCGATTTCACCATCGGAGCCTTGCTCGAGCAGCGGCATATCCTCAAACATATAGGGTCACGGTACAGTCATGTGAATCTGGAAGTAAGTTTCGACGGTGATGATTTCCGCAACTGGCAACCTCAGGATCTGGCTGCCCGGAGCGAGCAGACCGGGCGATGGCATAGCGCGGTCTACGCTAATGACTTAGATGTGCCTATAACACGCATACAACTCGCGGACTGGGCGGTGGTGGATCCCGGCGGTGCCCTGGACATCCCGATTCCGCCGCCGCAATGGCGACTTCCGGACGAGGGCGCGCGCGCTGTCCGGGCGACGTTCAGCACGATCGCCCGCAACCTGGACGGCATAGCCGCTGCGATCGGTTATGCGGTGTCGCTGAACGGGCAGATCGTCGCGCAGGACCGCCACAGTTATCAGATCATCGGTCATGCGGATGAAGAGATCGTCGGTGTCGAGGAACTGGACGTAGCGCTTCCCGAACAGGCGTTTCAGCCGGAAGGGAATACGCTGACGATCATCCATAAGGCGGGAGAAGCCTCTCTGGTGATCGGTAAGGTCTGGCTGGAGGAGGTCCCGTTCCGGGATCTGGAAATCACGGTATGCCCGTCCTGGGTCATGCAGGACGTTCCCTTTGTCGTCGAATTATTCTGCCGTGCCGCGCAGCAGGACATACGGGCCGACCTGCCGGACGGCATCCGCTGTGAAGATGAATTCCCCTCCACACTTCCCGCCGGCAACCACCGGTTCACGTTCCTGGCCGGCCAGCCGCTGGCCCATGCGACGGTCCGTTTCACGTCCGCGTCCGGTACATGCGAAGCGGTCATCCAACAGGTGTTTTCGGGAACCCTGGAACCGTTTCCCATGCGGGTCGGGATGGACAATGTCGTGTTTCCGGCTACCGTGCCGGAAAAGACACACGAAATATTCAAATACATCACCGATCATCAGATTCTCGACCACTATTCTATCCGTTGCAAACCCTCTGTCGAAACGTTGCGTGGATGGATCGAAAACTGCCGTAAGTATGACATCCACTACTCCATCGAGCACGACAGCGATCCGGCCAATGTGCGGGACCTTGACCTGGCCGGCGATCCGCTCTTCACGGCCGGATACCGCCTGACCGAATGCGACGGCCCCCTCTTCGGCTACGACCAGATGTCCGAAGTCTCCGATGCCCTGGTGGATATCCTGCCGTCGGAACAACGGACCATGCGTACGGCCTACGAGGCATTCGAAGCATACTGGCACGCCTTGAAGAAGCGGAAAAGCGATGTATTCGGTCCAGAGATCGATATATGGGGACACGTCTCGACCATCAGCCACTACATGTGCTTCCGAGCGGGGCTGCCGGTGTGCGTCACTCAGCTCAACAAGAGCCACAACGTGCTGCTCATGTCCGAAGCGCGTGGTGCGGTGCGTAGCGCCGGACGATCCATGTGGGCCACCTACATCGCGGAAGGGGCGCATGTCAATCCGGAGGGCGATCAGCACCTGCGCATGTGGTGGCTGTCGCTCTACCTGTCCTACATCATGGGTGCGTCGTTTGCGGACGACGAACAGCATCTGCTGCGTACCTGGCACGAGTACCTGTACGGTCCCCACGACAGGGATCTTGCCATCCGGATACAGATCACAAAGGACTTCAACCGGATGGTTAAGACGCATCCTCGGCGGGGCGCCCTGCAGGTCCGGCAGGCCGTACTTATCGGGCGTTACGCCTGCGATGTGGCCGACGGCCTCTGTAATCCGGACGGCGCCCCGGTTCGTGTCTGGCGGAACTTCGGTGGGCTGGATGACACCTGGGCGCCGGGAGAACCGGAATACGGCATGGCCTGCGTGGACAAGCTGTTCCCCGGCGTGTGGCTGCATACCCTGACTCAGTCGCCCGAATCGGTGCGGCGCTGGTATTCGGGGTCGCCGTTCGGGGAGACCGAACTGATCCCGGTCGATGCGCCGCAGGAGGCGCTCGGACATTACGGGTTGCTGATGCTACTCGGCTGGAACACCATGGATGAGGCGCAGTACGACTCGCTCAAGCGGTACGTCGAGGACGGCGGCACGCTGTTCATGGCGGTGCCCCACGCCACCCGCAACGAAGAACGGTCGTTTCTTGATCACGGCCTTGACCCGCTGAACCTACTGCACGATGGAGACCTTTCAGATTTGTTCGGCGTCAAAGTCACCGGCCCAGGGGTGCCGATCCGTGCCATCGAAGTCGTGGAGGCAACATGCAACCCCGCCGCATGGGCGGACGTCCCGCTCGATACGTCGACGCATTTTCGGCGCGTCCCGGTGGGACCGGACCATGAGATAGCGCGTGTGGCCGAGGTGGAACTGGCCGGTGCCGAAGTGCTCGTCCGTGATCTGGATAGCGGTAAGCCTATACTCGTACGGCATCGAATCGGTGAGGGTATGGCCTACCTGCTGACCACCTGGGCATACCCCGGCAATGCCTGGCTCCGCGGCTTCGTGACTGAAGTGGTGGCCGGCCTGGCGGAGCGTACGTCGCGGGATGTGATGCTGGACGATCCTTCCGGAGACGTGTATTACACGGTTCGTAGAGAAGAGGGCATCGGTCTGACGCGGATACACCTGCTCAATACGGACTGGTCGAGCGCCGGGAATGAAAAGCCATGCCGGATGCGCCTGGGTGACTATTGGGTGGATGTCACGATCCGGGAGGGACGGCTGAGCGAAGTGATCTGGTGCCAGGACCTGGCGATTCTGATCGAAGATCCGAAGGTGTTTTTGGACTCCATAGAGGCGGTCAGTAAAGGCTGGTCGCTCACCGTACATGGTTACGGCAACGCAGCCATCCAGGTATGCTGCTTCCATGCGGCACATGCGGCCTGGGAAGAAGTACCCGTCCATTTCGGAAACCGCAGTGTGTGTACGGTGGCGCTGGGTGAATGAACTGATATTCGAGCGATGATCTGATGTAAGTCCCCGGTATATGATAGGGTCTTACCAAGGTTACAGTACGGCACGACCAAAAATAGAGCCTGAAGAGGACTTGCACCTCTCTGGACAATCACGCTTGCAGGCGCACTCTCACCGACGGAAGCCGGGGTCCAGTGACTTTAAATCCTGTTGGAGGCGGTCATGTCATCAAATATGAAAGAACCCCCCTTATACAAGAATCCCGCCTGTTCTGTCGAGGAACGGGTGGAGGATCTTCTGAGCCGTATGACGGTGGAGGAGAAGATCGGCCAGCTTCGGGATGAACTGCCGGACTACAAACTATGGGAAAAACAGGGCGCCGATGTCGACCTGTCTCCGGGACTGAAGAAGATACTCACCGGCGTCGCCATAGGACAACTGGGCATATTCCTGCGGGCGGATCCCTTCTCCCGTCTTACAGCAGAGACGGCCCTGACAGCCAGGCAGGCGGCGGAGCTGTCGAACAAGGTTCAAAAGCACGTCATCGAACATACCCGGCCCGGTATCCCCGTACTGATCACCAACGACAACAACCACTGTCACCTGGGGCTGGACAGCACCATGCTGCCGTCCGTGTTCAATATGGGATGCACCTGGAACCGGGATCTGCAGAAAGCCGCGGGGCGCGTCATCGCGGTGGAATCCAGAAGCCGGGGTGAGACGGTCGCCTACGCCCCCAATCTGGACGTGATCCGGGATCCCCGGATCGGACGCAGCGACCAGAACTACGGTGAAGACCCCTACCTGGTGGGTCAACTGGGCGCCGCCATGGTGCGCGGCCTGTATGGTGCCTCACTCGACAGCGACAGCGCTATGATTGCCATGCTACGCGCCTATCCGGGGGTGGGTGATGCGGACGGCGGGCACGACTTCGGCGAAACGAGCCGTGGCATGATCGAGATGCAGGAATTCATCCTCCGGCCATGGGGGGACGCCGTACGGGCCGGCGCCGAGGGTATCATGGTTGAGCGGGCCGTCTACGACGGCATCCCGGCGCCGTGCCATAAATACCTAATGACGGACCTGCTGCGGGACGAATGGGGCTTCAAGGGCATCACCATGGGGGACGCCTGGGATGTGATGTACCTGCTCCGTTGCCGCGTGGCGGGCAGTGTCCGGGAAGCCGCGGTGATGGCCCTAAAAGCCGGTCTGGACATGAGCAGTCCGGACGCGGTCTATGAGGAAAAAATACTCGGTAAACCAGAACGGGCGGCCTATGTGCAACTTGCCGAAGCGCTGGAAGAAGGGCTCGTGTCCATGGAAGACATCGACCGTTCCGTGCGGCGTGTGCTGCGACTGAAATTCCTGCTGGGCCTGTTCGAAAACCCGTATGTGGATCCCGACCGGGCGGAAGCGGTCGCGCGGCGTCCGGAGCATCTTCGCCTGGCGCTGGGGGCCGTCCACCAGAGCATGGTCCTTCTGAAAAACAACGACCATCTCCTGCCGCTGCCGAAGACACTGGACGCCGTGGCCGTCGTCGGCCCGAACAGCGACGACGAATGGACCCAGCTTGGTGATTATGCGCCGGCCCATCGTCCGGAAGAGGTGGTGACGGTCCTGGCCGGTGTCCGGGCTATCGTATCAGGGGCAACGACCGTTCATTATGCGCATGGCTGTGATGTCCGGGATCCGTCCACGGAGGGTCTTGATGCGGCGCTCGAAGCGGCCCGGAAATCGGATGTGGTCATCGCCGTGGTCGGTGGCAGCAGCAAAGGGGAATGTGTGGAACAGGACGGTGGCCTCACCAGCCGGCGGACGGCGAATTCCGATTGCGGCGAGAGTACGGACCGCGCCACGCTCGATCTCCTCGGCGTTCAGGAAGACCTGCTGAAGGCCCTCAAGAAAACCGGCAAGCCCCTCGTCGTGGTGCTGATCCACGGCCGGGCCATGAGCATAAACTGGATCGCCGAACACGCCGACGCGATCCTGGACGCCGGCTATCCCGGCGAAGCGGGCGGGACCGCAGTGACCGAGACACTCTTCGGCGACTACAACCCCGGCGGTCGCCTGACCGTGTCCGTACCCAAGCACGTCGGCCAGTTGCCGGTCTATTACTACCACAAGTTCGACTCACGCCCGGCCTACGTGGACATGGACGCCGAACCGCTGTATCCGTTCGGCTACGGTCTGAGCTACACCACGTTCGCCTATGACAACCTGACCGTCTCGCCGGAGCGAATCAAGGCGGATGAAACGGCCAGGGTCTCGGTGGATGTGACGAATACGGGCGCTATGGCCGGCGATGAGGTGGTGCAACTGTACATCCGGGATGAAATCTCTTCGGTGATGCGACCCTGGAAGCAGCTCAAAGGGTTTGAACGGGTGCATCTGGCGCCGGGCGAGACAGAAACGGTTACATTCGAGGTGGGATGGGAAGCACTCTGTTTCTACGGCATGGACGACCGATGGACCGTGGAACCCGGCGAATTTACACTGATGATCGGCAGACATGCCTATGAGGATGTATTACAGACGACACTGATCGTGACATAGGAATGTCTACCAGAATCGAAAGGCTATCCCATAAAACTCGACATACTCATAGCAGATTTCGAAGGCCCTGATTACGGCGGCTGGACCACGACCGGCGAGGCGTTCGGCGATCGCCCCTGGCGACGGACGGATGATAAACCGCTCCACTACGGCGAAAATCGCTATATCCTCGGCCAGGAAGGACGCGGACTCGCAGCCAGCGTGTTTCGTGACGGCGTCCCTGTCATGGGCGCGCCCACAGGCACGCTCACTTCTCCTGATTTTGTGATTGAACGGGACTACATCAACCTGCTTATGGGCGGCGGCTGGTATCCGGGACGTACCTGTATCGACTTGCTGATAGGTGAAGAGACGGTATATTCGGACACAGGCAACGGGTGTGGATACGGCGCTCATCAGGGTGATTACTTGCTGGAGTGGTTTACCTGGGACGTTCGTGGCTACAGGGGAGAGACGGCCCGAATCCGGCTGGTGGATGATTTCGACTTTCCTACCGCCTGCATCCTGGTGGACCGAATCGTCCAGAGCGATACGCGAAAGACCGATCCCGTGGACCTGACGCCCTATCACGAGACCTACCGACCGCAGTTCCACTTTACCGCCGATAAAGGCTGGGTCAACGACCCCTGCGGCGTGTTCCTCTATAACGGAGAATACCACCTGTGCTTCCAGCACACGAGCTACGACGAGATCGAAAGCGCGCTGTTCAGTCCGGTTATCTGGGGACACGCCGTCAGCACGGATCTGGTACACTGGCGGCAGATGCCGGACGCGATCCGCTGTGAGGAATCGTTCCACTGGCCCGAATACCCCTGTCTCGCCATAGCCAGCGATAACGGCAAACCATCCGGGCACATCATGTCCGGTTCGTCCATCGTCGATGTGGACAACGAAGCCGGCCTGCAAGAAGACGAGCACCCTGCAATCCTGAGTTTCTATACCTATCCGGGCGACACGGTCTGCGGGCAATGCATAGCGTACAGCACCGACGGTGGCCAGACGTGGACAAAGTACGCGGAAAATCCTGTACTACCCGGACCTGGGGTGGCCGACCGTGATCCCAGGGTATTCAAATACGACGGCACATGGTACATGGCGCTCTCGCATGCCTGGGGACCCCATGTGGACCGGTCCGAATTTACCATACACCTCTATGAATCCGACAACCTGATTCAATGGAAACATCTGGGGGAGATTCCGTCGTCGGTAAATTTCTGCGAATGCCCGGATCTCTTCCCGATGCCAGTGGATGGTGATAAAAACACTGTCAAATGGGTGTTGGTGGCAGGAGATGGGAAGTACCAGGTAGGCCGGTTCGATGGGAAGATGTTTCATCACCAGGCGGGGCCGTTCCGGGGCGACTACGGGTGCAACCACCTGGCCACGCAGACGTGGTTCGACGGCAGCCGCCGGATTCAGATCGCCTGGATGCCCAGGGGAGGCCGGTACCGTCATATGCCGTTCAACCAGCAGTTGACGTTCCCCAGGGAACTCGCACTGAACTCCACCGCCGAAGGCCCCATGCTGTTCAAAACGCCCGTACGAGAGATTGCTTCGATTCGCAAGAAAAAACACCACTGGAGGGATGTCTATATACAGCCCGGAGAAAATCCGTTATCGGCAGTTTTCGGTGACCTTTTCGATATCCTGCTCGATATCGATGTG
>PVBE010087546.1_pt1 | contig 13820 bp, 25 predicted proteins | sample 1631181 | NCBI WGS metagenome assembly PVBE01 (sample SAMN08397723, study PRJNA350692) | Marine metagenome, whole genome shotgun sequencing project. | isolation source: water | place: Pacific Ocean | collected 2012-04 | reverse complement strand
GTCGTCACTGGTCCCCAGAACGCGCAATAGCGCCACCACACGCGGTCTCGCTGCGACATCACTGGATCACTGGTATCACTGGTAGGATTTGTTGGTTCTATATGGGACTGTCAGACGACCACATGCATTTTAGAGTCATCACTTATCCACCACTGGTCGTCACTGGTACGGAAAATGCATAATATTGCAACCACGACAGCTCTCATTGCGATATCACTGGATCACTGGTATCACTGGTAGGAGTTGTTGGTGCCTATAGGGATAGCCAAATGACCAAACGCCGCTTTTGTCAGAGATGGATTTTTTGATATTTTTCTCAAAATTAATATTTATAGTAGAGCCCAGCGCCGCCCCGCTGAAAGTGGTGCTTCATCAAATGGCTCAGCCCTATAGGGACAGAAAAAATCCACCAGTGATACCAGTGATCCAGTGATCGTCGAGCGAGAACTGCTGTAGTTGCAATATTGCGCATCTTCGTACCAGTGATCGACCAGTGAGTGCCCAGTGATGGTGGTCTGGGGTAGGTCCAGTGTCCTAGTCGGCCTACGATTTTTAAGTGCATTCTGCAATAGGCGGGCTAAAAAATCGAGCCGGGGTCGTTGTGGGCAGGTGGTGTCGCATTTTTTTCCCCAAGCGTGGGTGCTTCGTGCCCTCGCAAAGGCCGCACTTCACCTACGGCCGCAGGCGACGCCGGTGCGCAGCCAGTCAACCCGCCTCCCGCGCTGCGGCCTCGCTGTGGATCTGGTGCAGGGCGTCTCGCAGAGCGGCGCGCCAACGCATCATCGACTTCTCCCAAGTCCTTTTGCTCATCCCACCGTCGTGCGGATCGGGCGCCGGAGGCAGCTCCGACCCATGAGACTTGACGACGATGTAGGCAGGCGTGCGCTGGAGCGCGCTTATTCCTTCCACTCTTTTGGCAAGCTGCGTCGCGCGCTGTTCATCCGAGCTCTCCGCGCCGGCCATTATTTTTGTCTCGATGGAGTACTATAGTGGCGGGGATGCGTCTCGTGATGAGAGCGCTTCTTGTCTAGTCGAACGCGCGTGCGCATGCTAGTGTGTAAGCTGCGCATGCAACACCACACGCGCGCATCTATTTTTCATCCCTCTTCAAGTAGCGTGCTCTCCAGGCGCCTCTTCGCCAGCGAATTGCTCGATGACATCTCCCCCCAGCTGCTCGACGCCCTCGCCGTTTGGTTCCATGCCGTCGTTGGGAAAGCATTTTCGACAGAACGTGCCCCATTTCAGGCGCCTCGAGTAGTAGACGATGCTCGTGGATTGTTTGATGCGCCATCCGCAGGCCACTCGTCGCTGGTGATGCGGCAGCCGCGCCGTGTCGGCGGTCACTCTGTGCACCTTGCCTTTGGCCTTGCTGTTCGCGGCGTAGACGGTCCTTCCCTCCCTTGATGGCATCATGCCTTTCGCTGCTCGGCTTGAGCACGAAAGGCAGCCTGCGACGGGCGTGCGAGAGCACGTACTATTCACCATCACCCTCGCACGCGACATGACCATCACGCATGCAACTTTTCTTGCATCCCCCTGGACGATCACACTCCGCTCCTCTCCTCGATGCGCACGCAGCGCCCTGGACGTACACTCGTCGACGCCAACGTGGCCCTGTCGTCGCTCAGCACTTCGTCGCTTCCCAAAACGCACAGTTGCATCCGCGAGGGCGCCATACCGCAGATCGCGCAGAGATTCTTCCTCAGTGCCGCGACTGTCTGTTTCTTCTTGTAGTGCACCACGAAGCCGATGTCTCCCGCTTGCGCGAAGAAGTAGTGCTGGGAGAGCTCGCAAACGATCGCCGCCTCCGCTAAGAATTCCTTCATTTTCGGCGTCTCCATGTGGTTATCGTCGCACCAGATCTCGACGGCGTCTCTCTCCTCGTGCACCCTGATGACGCGGAGGCGCGACAACACAAACATCTCCGTGGGGCTGTGCTGTAGTGTTGTAGCCGTTTGCACGAAGCCGGCGCGAGTAAGCGTCACGCGAAGTCGCATGGTCCGCTCGACCACATAGCGCCTGCACTCCTCAGCGGCGGTGACGAGGAGCCTCTCCACCCAAAGTCGCCATGTTTCACACAGGGTTTGGCTGCGGCCTTCGCGGAGAACCTCCTCGTCGTCCTCTCCTCGCGGTCTCTCCGTGGTCGCTGTCTCTGCCGTCTCGGCTGCCTCCTTCGTCTGCAGGCGGCATCGGCAAAGCACCGCCGGAGCGCTTGACAGCCTCACCTTTGAATCATGAGAATAGAGATCGAACTGTAGGAACGTGCTCTTGACAATCAGAGGCGCGCCGAACGCTTCCGACGCCAGCGGCGGCAGAAACATGGGGCGGAAGACGGTGGCTATCATGGGACATACCTTGAAGCCAAAATGGGTGATTATCATGATGACCGCTTTGGGGTGTAAGACAGGGCGCCTGCAACGCGAGCTTGCGTGGTTTTCTGCCCGGCGCCAGGTGAACCCCCCATCGTGAGCGCGTTCGGGCCAAGCGGGCTAAACTCGACTAAAGCGTGTGCCCGCACTCAGAGCAGGTTTCGTGGTATTCCCCGTTGTCTCGCATCGCCCCATTGTAGATTCTCTTCCAAATGTGGCGTCCGCCAGGGCGTCGGCAAGGCGGAACCGTCATCTCGTGAAGGGCGCGAGCGATTTTCAAGCATATGGCCGCATTCTCATGCGCGGTATGCCCCCGCAGAGGCGTTGCGATATACTCGGGCAAGAGCAGGTGCAGGACCTGGTTCATGGGAAGAGCGTTGCTCGAAGGCTTCTGCGTGCAGTCGTGGTTGTGGCTCTCTAGCAACCACATCCCGATGTCTGGATCCATGAGGCAGAGGCCCTGGCGCAGCACAGCCCTCCAGTGTTGCTGCAGCGCCGTCATAGAGCACCTTGCCAGCTCACGCTCGACGACGCCGCCGTGGAAGCTCAGGTCGTGAGCCAGGAGGCGCCCCCTTTCCGCCCCGATCTCGAGGACGTCCGTCAGAAACTCGTTCAGCACCGTCTCGATCGGCGCCCCCTCATCTCGCGCGATGGCCTCCGTAACGCCGTGCAGTTCAGAAGCGCTCGGCAGTATAGCGCCGCGGGGTTGCACGAGTATTTGCCGGTACGACCGAAGCACGCCCGCGGAGCCGGTGACCCATCCAATCCGCACTATTTGTAGCGGTTCAAGAGCGTCCGGGGACCTCGTGGAATCGTTCTGTTCGCCGTTCACCTCCACGTAGAAGGCGAGGAAGAGCTGCTCCGCCGGGCCGATCTTCGTTTGGACGATCGGTGAAGGAGCCACAAACCTGCGCATGTCTCCGAGCCGTGACGCTTTGGGTCGTCGTGGCGGTGGCGAGTGGTACGTGACGCGGCCTTGGCCTACCCCCTCCGCCATCACCTATGCAGCGCCACCTATGTACATCAAGCTGGGCTTGCACTTGAGTCCTCGGCGGACGTGCGAATAACATTTTTCTTCGGAAACTGGACAAGGCGGAGCATTGTCTTGGTGATCGCCTTGTCGCGCCCGCTTCTGCACTGGATTGCACAAGCGCACCAGTCCCTTTTCTTTGTTCCCGACCCCCCCGGGTGCGCGTCTCACGTCTAGGGCGCTGCAGTTGTCCCGCGCCGCGCTTTCAGGTGTAGATGTCCAGAATCATCGCGACCGCCTGGCGGCAGATGGGACACCCGTCTTTCTCCACCTCCCGGGCGCACTTGCGGCAGGTGACGAGGTGGCCGCACGGTACCTATTTGAGTGAGGGCGTCCGCGCACTATAGGGGTCTGGCAGGACGCGACGCGCGACGGACTGGACTTGCATGGAGGCCCAAGTACGAAGGCACAGGCCGACGGCTGGCAATAGCATACGCAGCAATTCTTCCTGTCCTCCGCAGTCTCGCTCCGAGCCTGCTCCTCGCGCTTTCTTTTCTCCTCCGCGCGGCGCCTGTCCACAACGTATTGGGCGAAGTGCTTCATGCCATCGCCTGGCTGCCGCAACTCGGCTGCCCAAGCACCGTAGTCAGGGTGCTTCGCCAGCACTTCGTCGAAGAACGTCCCCTTGTGGATACCCACAGTGAGGACTCCTCCGTGCTGCGTGGCCAGATGATCGGCGAATTTGCGAAGGTCTCGCGGCAACGGCTGCTTCTCGCGCTGCGCCCGCAGCACCCAGGCGCAATATCCCTTGTCCAGCTTCTTCACGTGCTCGTGGGTTTGGCCCTTAAATTTGCCGCAGCGGAGCATTGCGCGCACAAGGCTTGGGCCACATGCGTGCGCGCGCACTTCTTTTCGGACGTGCGTGCACACCCCTCCACGCACATGTCGCAACGCAGCTCACAACAGATAGGCGGCCAACTTCTCCCTACGCGCCTTGCCGATGCTGCGTTGGTTGTCCAACGCTACCTTCGGGAACTTTTTCTCCCGCAGCGCGTCCTGCAGTGCGGGTAGCGTGCCGAACTTCTCGTAGAGTTTGCGCGCCACATTCTCTGACACCGTGGGGACACACATGAGCTGCCGCATGAAGACGAGTCCGGGGTCTGCGTCGCGCTTCCTTTTCGTGAGCGCGGTCGGAGGCGCGATGCCCGATGGCGGCGGCGGAGTAGCGCACCCCTTCTGGACGAGCAGGCGCACCACGGAAGCCGTCTCATTGATATCAGCTGTGCGAATCAGGTGCGCATTCCTACGTAGCGAGGCGTTGATGATCGCACTCCAGAGAGCATTGTACGGCACGCCAAGCTCGCACTCCCTCAGGTCGCCCTCCACGATGAAGAATATACAGACGTAGGCTTGGTGCAAGCGTGAGACCTGCTCCGCCCAGCGTCCTGTGATGAAGTGCAAAGGTCTCTCTCGCGCGCGCGCCGCGCTTGGATTTGTTGTTTGCACGTGTGCGCGCGCGGGGGCGCTGGCCATCCTGTGCGGATTGATTGTGCCAGGTCTCGTGTCGTCTTGAGCCCCTTTTTTATTACAGAAAGCATGACCTTGGTCAGCCCCTCCCCCCTGACCAAGGTCATGGGCCATAATCAGAAAAGCGTCTCCTTCCGTTCCGCGATCCACTGCGTGCCATCCTCGTAGCTGCACAGGACGTCACCTATCGGCAGATCCTTCATCACATGCGGATACTCGCCCAGAGCAGCGCTGAGCGCGCGCTCGCGCCTGTCCACTATTGGCACTGCCATCACGCCCGCGGTGCACTTTCTCGGTGTGGCGGCTTGAGTTGTCATCGTCCACGCAAGGGTAGGAAGGGTAGGCAGGGGAGGATGCATGATTGCATGATCGCACGCGCTTTTGTTTCCTCCTGAGTCGTTTCTTCTCTTCCGGTCGTGGCTAGCTCAAAGCTCGGCCTCGCCTACCTTGCGCTTCTCACCGCCCCCATCGAGGCGCAGGGCGGGCACGTCCATCGGAGGCGGTGAGCTCGTCATGGAGACCCGCGGGAGGATCTGTCCATCGTTGAAGTAGCCCGGCGCCGTGCCGTAACCCATGTTGAAATCGAGAAACATTTTGAACACCATGTCGAAGAGGACCCAATCCCCGGAGCAACGGCGGAACTCAAGCACCGCATCCTCCCCATTCGTGTGGTAGTTCACCTCGACGTCGCTGCCGAAACCATCGGGATGAGAGACTGCCGCGAGCATCGAATGCACCTCCCTCTTCACGATGCTCGCCCCGAGTGCGCAGAAGAATCCGTCAGCCTTCTCCATGGCGCGGGCCGGCCCGCCATCGACGCCGACGCATGTCCCCGCGATGTGCGCCATGTGTCTATATGAGGGGAGCTTGAACTCGGACTCTATAGAAGGTCACGCGCACCACGAACTAAATTACAGGCCATGCACACGCGCGCAATGATAACACAGGGCGCCTTTTCCCGAGGCGCACGAAACCCTCCCCAATCTCATACGCCCCTTGGTTCTTCTTTGTCACGTGTTCCGCGGCGCGCGCTTACTCAGAACAGCGATTCGATGCGAGCCGACGAAGCGCGCTAGTCTGAGTGTGCGCGCGAGCCTTCCTCCGGCTCCTTGGCACGCGTTGGCCGCAGCCTCACCCAGCCGAACGCGTGGAAGTGGGGGATCACGTGGTTGCAGAAGGCGCGCTCGGCCCGCAAGAAGTCCACGAGAAGGCGGTACGCACTCTGCGGGAGGACCCACGCAGCTCTTTCGATGTTGACGGGGGGCGCCACGGTTTCTACACTACGCCCGAGGCTGTCCACGGACATTTGAGCACTACTATATTATATTATATTACGTCGCCAGGAACGGTGCTGTACATGGGACCAACCTCTCAGTGTGACTGGCTATTGTAGTATCGATGTTTCTCTCCGGGTGGGAGGCTGGGCTCGCCCTCTCTTTTCCCGCTCCGCAGAGTGGGCAGCACCGCGGCTTCCCCCTACGCGGGCCTACAACACGCGACGGCTACACAGGCTCACGCCATCGCGTCGCTGAGCGGCTTCAGGGGGGAGCCGACAATCTTTTTGGTAGCGTGCTGGCGCGCCTTCCACACGCAGGTCTTTCCCTTGATGATTTTGGTGAAGGAGTCGCGCACGGGCAGAATCTGGACGCGCAGGCGCACCAAGCGCGGAATACGACTCGAGCTCGTCTCTCGAAGGTTGCGGGCCACGGCGACGCGCATCCCATCCAACGCCTTGCGCACGTCCCCGACCGAGGTCTTCGCTGCAGCCGCGACGTCAAGCAGGAAGCCCAAGCGCGCCGCCCTGCCTCGCAGCGGTGCCTCCCGGGGCACTAGGCTTTGCGCACGAGGTTTCTTCTTGCCGCGTTGCGACGACGGCGCCTGCTTAGCCTTCTTGTCAGTGGACTTGCTTTTGGCCATCGTCTATGAGAGTGGACTCGAGTGAGGGTGGGCACGGCCCTGGAGAGACAGAGCCGTAACGCTATCGCAGTGCAGCTTGGGAGTTCGAGCTGCAGGTGCTGCACGAGCGCGCGCCGCCCCACTGCACAATGTCACGCCTTTTCCTCCGATATCGCGCAGCACGCTCCTCCCCACTCAGTGACTGCGCCTCCCCGGACGATCTCACCCGACGACCGCCTCCTTCAAAGGCTTCAGCGCGGAGACGAAGACTTTCTTGATAGCTTGCCCGCGCGCCTTCACTTGGATCTCCTTGCCGAACGCAAGCTTGGTGCAAGCCGCCCGCGCGGGGAGGATCTGCAACCGCAGCTGCACCATATTCGGGATGCGGCAGTAATTCTTCTCCCGGATGTGGCGGCCCACAACGATATGTAGGGCGTCCAGCACCTTATGGACCACTGCGACGTCCAGGCCCGATGCAGCGGCTACGTCCTGGGGAAAATCGATGCGTGCTGGCTTCCCCCTGCCGAGTGCCGAGTCCACGAGATTCTTCTCTGGGATCGGATCTGATGGAGACGCGGGCTTCTTCCGCTTTTTGGCAATCGTCACGTGGGATCCGTCTTTGCTGACAGCCTTCTTCGGCGCCATGCTGCGGTGGGTCTGAAGGAGGCCGTCGGATAGAGAATGAGCCAGATTGCTGCGGAAAGCGGGCGTTGAGGTTGCGTTGTGTAGTGCTATCATAGTATGGTGTGCGGGCTGTGTGTGGTCCACGATGGTCCACGCAGACCCTTTTTCGCATCCCCTATATCGGCAACACAGTCCGTGCTCACAAAAGCGTGAAGGGCGCAAGCTCTCCCGCTGTACTCGGACCCGCCCTGCCGCATGCAAATTCGTATTCGTGGATGGCCTGCATCTCTGCGTCCATCCGAGGGCACGAGATCAATCGAGGGGCGTCGCCTTCGGGATGCACCTGGGCCAGATAGTAACCGGCAACGCTCATACCATACTCCGTCTCGAGGATGTAGCCGTAGAGGTTCACCTGTGCTTCGTCGGGCGTGGCGGACCCACGTTTCAATGCGGTGCGCGTGCGCCCATACTCAGAGTACATGCAATGCCACCTGTAAGACGTAGGCCCAATAGTTAGCCGCGCAGATGTGCTGCAAAGGCGGTTTCATATTCGCCCTCTCGTTCTCCATGCGGATCATCTTGGAGCGCTTCCAGTCGACCACGACGATCCGACCTTCAGAGGTCTTCATGAGCAGATCTGGTTGGCCCGCCACACGAAGGCCACAATGGAACCTTAGCCACATTATGCGCGTTTGCTCGCTCAGGTCTAAAGCCCCAAGCGCAACGCAGCTCTGAAGCTCTTGCTTCCGCAGACGCGCCGCCAGGTGAAACTAAGCGCGAGACAAATTCACTTCTGCGCGGTAGGGTTCCAGGCCTTTTGACCGAAGGTGTTCGTAGAGCGCGGTCGCTTGCACGAGTTCCTCGCTGTGCGGCTCCTCGATCTCCCTCCCGTTGACCATCTGTTCGGCTTGATAGTGCAGGAGGTGTCCACGCGCACGGGCAATCTCGCCGTTCCGCTCCCAGCTTTTAAGGATTCCGTCGCCCTCGGTCGTGACGCCTCTTTCTTCGAGGGCCGCCTTCTTCAGTTCCCACTCCCTCGAGTGCATCATCGCGTGGAGGGCGCCTTGTGGATTGAACGAGGGGGTATATTCGTGCAGCAGTCCCGTGACGGAGCGTGGCGCCTTGAGCCCGTCGATTGTGTACTCGTGCCGTCCCTCGTCGAAGCTGATACGGCTCTCGCGCGGGAAGGGGGAACGCGCGGCCAGCGCTCCGGCGCCTTTCTGCGGGAGCCGGAAGGCGGCCAGAAAGTCATCATCCGATAGGCGCCTTAGCGGGCGCTGATCTTACGAGCGGGATCAGCGAGCGCGATCAGCAACGAGATCGGGTGTGATCGGGTCCGCCTTCTGAGGTAGGGGCCAGTCCGCTACCTCAGTAATGGGGACTAGCATGTTCCTGGCCGTGATTATTTGAGCCTGACGTTGCCACGTGCGTACCATCGTGCCCACTCACATGAAAGGGGCAACAATATCGAGTAGTGAGTGCCTGGTCGGTGGGGAGGGGGGTCGACTAGCCAGCATTTCTTTCGCACACGCGCCCCCACGCCCCCTATACAGGAGCGCGCTTTCCATAATATGTCACTCACGGCCGGTACCTCACGATGCCGATGGCGCCTCGAGGATGATTGAACGAAAGTGGCTCGACCCTGGTTGCGCTCAGAACCGGCAGCCCAAAGGTTTTCTTGTATGGGAGAGCGTCGCCTTCCACGCAATGTCGCCCACGCAGGGCGGCCCACATATTTTCGTTGATAGCGATGGCGCTGCCCAGCGTGAGCCGGCCACTGATTTGTCCGCGGCAGCCGACCCAGTACCTCCCGGCTTTCAGGGCCGCGCCCCGGACCTCCATCGTCTTCCGGCGGCGGAGCACTAGGTCGCGCCAATGTTCTTTGAAGATGAGTATCTTGTCCCCAGCCTTCGGGCGGGTAGTACGAACCATGGCTGAGAGATGCAGGGCAGCTTGAGCCAATGCGACCCACGGGCTCTATTCTTTAATACGGGCGAGGCGAATGGACGAGTGTGCGGCACCGCGTGGCGTGGGCGGGCGTTTTCCAGGCAACGGGCGTGGACGGCATCCCGCTCTATCCAGCTCTGCCCTACAAGCGCCTGCCACCTGCAGCTCACACAAAATGCATATTGGGCATCTCGCGGAGCTTGGCGATGAATTTTCCCACAGGCGTTTGGGGGTCACATTTGCCCTCCACGGGCACACGCAAAGCCAAGTTTTTGAGAACCTTCTCGATGACCTGCACGACGCGCTCGCTCTCACCCTCCTTCGTGATATCGATCTTCAGCATTAAGCGGACATACTCTCCCTTACTAGAATCCGTGGCGTTCATCCTCCCGCCCTGAATGCCCTGGGCTTCGAAGAGCTCGCGATAATTGTACACCTGCGTGATCACGATCGAGAGCTCCTTAGCGGACGGGCGTTGGCCCCCACTCTCGGCCGACTGCGCGCGCCGATGCAACCCCCCACATGGATGCTATCATGCTAGGGCGGACGCCGTATCATTGTGCAGCTCGATGGCGAAAGTCGGTACTTTCTTTCCAAAGATCGGGGGCGCCTATCAAATGTTGGTGGCTAATAATTGTTTGTTGGGCCCGCTGGCTGGTGGCTGGCTATATTGGGGCATGAGGCGGCCTCGAAGATGCGAAGCGGCGGCTTCGCGGTGCTCTCTTGCAGTGTGTAGTTCTCGTACATAAGGTCGTCGAAGACATCCTCAACGCTGACGTTAGTATGCGGAGTGATGTGCACATCGAAGGACTTCTCTTTGGCCAACGCCTCAGCGATGTACGCGAAGAAGCCGTCCAGTAGCATCAGCCTGCGCAGTTGATTGGATATATATCGCGGGGACGGTGGTCTGTTGCGTTTGGAACGGGTCTGTTACGAAACGACAGCACAGGCTAGTGCGCATTGCTCAGGTCACCGACGGCATACAGCGCTGGGCGCCACTGCACAAAGCCGACCTTCACCGACCAAGCATCTCGACAAAAAGCCCTCTCCAGAAAGTACCCCTACAAAAAACGTCGGCGCAAACATAAAAGGGCCCTGCGACGTCATCAGGATCGTTTTTGTCCCCGACCACGAGACGTATGCCGCATTCGTCCTGTAGCTCTTGGATCGTGTCCGGCACGTCCTTGGTCGAACGAAGATAGTCGCCGAAGCGGTCGCGGAACTGATAGGTAAGGGGGCGAGCGGAGTCTTGCGAGAGCTGCAACTGCCAGAGCGGCTCGTCGCTTCCTTTGAACCGCTCCCACACGTCGCCGGCAGCGTCCGATACCTTGTGGATCACAAGGTTCACGGGAGCATTGGCGGCGAACTTCCGCGTCATCTGCGCAGGGGGCTTGGGCCCATCCTCGATCACAACATCAGACGCCTTGAGTACCTTCGTGCGCCGCTGGGATTCTTGAGGTTCTTCCGCCGGGCGCTTGTCTTGCTTCGCAGCGCCGCCTGGGACCGCCTTCGCGAGGCTGAACTTCATCACGAGCGGGCTATCTATAGTATATAGCGCGCGGCGCAAACACGGGGTAAACAGCTCGAGCTATAACAAGGCCGCGGCGCACAGTGCATCACGCAGCAGCGGGCCTTTTGCCCTCAGAGGCAAAACATACGCCAACGCAAACGCTCAACCCTCCCTAATTTTTCATCGCAGAGACGCGCGCCGTCGAGCCCCCTGTGGCACGTGTCCACTCCATGTGCTTGCCTCGCGCTACTCATGGTATAGACGGGGGCGTTCACGCACCGGCCGCGTAGTAGTGAAGACTCGATCGTTCCTTCAGCTCCTTGACGAACTGCTCCACGGGACTGTCCTCCTCAATGTCACCGTCCACAACCATGCGCACAGAGAGGTCGTTCAAGACACCTCCGCCCATCATGTCGAACACGCGTTGCTTGTCCTCCGCCCTCGACACATCAAGGTCCTTGAGAGTACGCCTTAGAATATAATGTTTGTTAGGCACGAGCGGATTCTCTGAGAACGCGCTTTCAGGTGATTCTGAACCGTTTATGTTTGGAGGTCAGCTGACATCCGCTAAGGCGCGTGCACGTAGGGGCCCTTGTCGTCAGCGTCCGGGTTGGCGTAGCCGCCGCCAATACCCGCAGTTGCGAACTGCGTACGGAAGTTCCACGTGGATCCGGAAATCACGATGCTCACCTCGGTTTCGCTTTGGGCCTGCACGCTCAGAGTCACGATGCTGCCCCCCCTGGGCGGAGCGGCGGCGAACACGGGGAGCGGCAAACTAGAAGCCGGATCGTGGAACACGTAGTGCGGGAAGTCCAGTTCCTGCAAACAACACGCGGGTGTAATATCTCAGAGATTGCGCAGCACGCGCGCCACAGCCGGACACGCCCATGGTCGCACCCCCGTCCTCCTTGACACTGGCCACGTCGATGCCCATGTGTGGATGAATGTGGATCGTAGTGGGCTCGCCGTTTGCCGGGCGCACCTCGCGCAACCAGAAGGCGTCGAGCAGCAGCAGCGCCTTATATGCAGGTATATTGACCGTTTTGATCGTTGTGTGCGGACACTCCGATCCCCCCCGCGATAGGTAGAGAAGTCCTATCATAGTATGGGTTGCAGCTAGGGGCCGGGCGTTCTTCACACTCGCCTCGTCGCCGGCCACATAGAGCGCGACCCTCCAGGGCGTAAAGACGCCGCCTTTCAAGTTGTCGCCGGGCGCAATCACGACGTGAATGCCGGCCTGCGCGACCAGTCCGTCGAGGCTGTCCGGGAGGGAGTCGGAAATTTCCCGCGACGCGCGGAGGAAGGCTTGAAATTTGTTCTTGAACTGAAAGGTGACTGAGTTGCGACAGTCGTGGTCCACTTGGATCCTTATTTGTCATGTAGCACGCGCGTGTTGTAAGGGACGCGCTCGGGATCGTGCTCGGGGGGCGGCTTGAGTGCTCGTGCCCCGCGTTCCTCCTCCTAAGCCCCCGTCTGATAGAGGCCCACACTTTTCTCGGCGTACTCCGGAAGAGCATCGCCGGCGTTGGCCGTCCACTTGTAGATGCACAAGACCACCGGTGCGTTTGCCGCGCGAGTAGAGGAGGCCCTCGGGACCAAAGCATCGACGACAACGTCGCCCGCCCTGGGCACCTTTGTGGCCTTACCCGGCGCATCCTCGAGGCCGCGCTTCGTGGGCTTTGCGCATTTTGCCATGCTGAATTAAGGCGGCATGCTCCTTTGCTTGATCGCTTGGCGCGGCGAGAGGAAGGCGCGCAAACTGCAGAATGATTTCCGGCTCTCTTGAGCCAAGGCGGCGCCACAATATAACACTAGATGGCGCATCGAACAACAAACAGGCAGGGACCATGCGCGGTCACGCGCGGCAGTACGGCATCGGCTGGCGGGCGGTCGCCAGCGTGCAACGTTAGGCCGCTTTTCCCCCGATGCGGTCGCCACGTCAAGCCCACGACCGTACTAGACGCAGTAGCCGCGCCCCCCGCCCCGTCAAGTGGGCGTCGCCATGCTCCTCGTAGTAGAGAACCGCAAAGAGCTGACATTCGGCCAGGCCACCGGGTTTCGCTCGCAAGATAAGCCCGAAGGTTCCTGGGGTATTCTGAAGCCACTTCAATGCCGGAAGGAGACTTGCGACACGCGCCTCGAAGTGGGATTCAGCCGTGAAGAGCAAACAACGCGAGCGATCCAAATTGAGGAGCACGAGGCCATTAGGATAGTCCCAGGCCGCGTTGCGACATAGACGCGAGAAATCGTTAACGCTCGTTCCGAAGGGTCTCGCGCCAATCTCATCCTCGACGACGACATCTCCGAGAGGCACCGCGCGGCGCAGCAACGTTCCGAAGGACAGCGCGAAGGACTCCGTGTGCGGATCGCGCAGCTGGTCGTACAGCGTCGGTAGGACCGTCGCGACGAGCTCTTCAGTGGACCCGCTGCCGCCGGTAGCGACACTCTCAACGACGGTCCGGGGCGAGTCGTCGGTCACGGAAGGCGTCGCGATGCAGATGGGACCTAGATGGAATGCAGATGCAAAGGATTACTGACAGGTACCTCCCGCTATTGTTCGAGCGCTCTAGGGCACTGACACGGGAGACAGTGAGCGCAGTATGGTTGGCCGCAGAAATCGCAGGGCGCCTCGAGCACGACGGTCCCGCACAAGCAACACCCAGGAGCCAACACGAAAGGTATTTCACCTGGAGCTAGACGTCCGGTTCCGTCATCGTAGACGCCCGTGATCTTGAGAGAATATATTTCCATAGCTGTCGAAGCTAGAGCCAGATCGCTACACAAACGGGCGTTCTATGAAAAGGCGTTGGTGCTCTTTTGTGCACGTGGTTAGACAGAGTGTGTGTTATTTTATTTCGAACCAGACCCCGCGCTGCATCCCCCGGTGCGGGCGGTTAACGCAGCAGCCCTCAGTAGACGCCTTCGAACATATTCATATCGATAGGGATCCGCCTCTTCTGCGATACGAAAGTCAGAT
>PVBE011490434.1_pt1 | contig 13822 bp, 13 predicted proteins | sample 1631181 | NCBI WGS metagenome assembly PVBE01 (sample SAMN08397723, study PRJNA350692) | Marine metagenome, whole genome shotgun sequencing project. | isolation source: water | place: Pacific Ocean | collected 2012-04 | reverse complement strand
CTGCTCTGGATCTTCGTCGCCGCGGCGGTGGTCAACAACTTCACGCTGTCGTGGTTCCTGGGGCTCTGCCCGTTCCTCGGCGTCAGCGGCCGCCTCGACACCGCGTTCCGCATGGGGCTGGCGAACATCTTCGTGCTGCTGGTGACCGCGGTCTGCGCCTGGTTCCTCAACGCGTTCATCCTCCCCCACGCGCCGTATTTGCGGCTGATCGCGTTCATCGTCGTCATCGCCAGCGTCGTGCAGTTCGTCGAGATGGCGATCCGCAAGCTCAGCCCCGCGCTGTTCGAGGCGCTGGGGATCTTCCTGCCGCTGATCACGACGAACTGCGCGATCCTGGGCCTCGCCTTGTTCCAGACCAACCGAGAGTACGGCTTCGTGGAGAGCATCTCCTTCGCCCTCGGCGCGGGGGTGGGGCTGACGCTGGCGCTGGTGCTGATGGCCGGCGTACGGGTCGAGAACGAGCTCCGGGACGTGCCGGACGTGCTGGAGGGGGCCGCGATGAGCTTCCTCGTCGCGGGGATCCTGAGCATGGCCTTCATGGGCTTCGCGGGCCTCTTCTCAGGGGTTGCGTGATGACGCACGTGTTCGCCGTCGTGGGCCTGGGGCTCGCCTGCATGGCCTGGTTTCTGGTCCAGCAGTGGACGGGGAAGCTGCCCGAGGAGGACGAGTGCGGCGGCTGCTCGCAGTGCGACTCGGAGCCCGACGAGGGGCCCGGCGGCGGGCGGCTGAACGTGCTCCCGCCCTGCTGAGAGGCCGCTACCGGAGCGCGCTCCCGGGGTGCCAGGTGTTCAAGGACTTGAGGTAGTTGGCCCGCTCGTATGCTTCCGGATCGGGGGTTCGGGCGAGGCTCATGCTTCCGCGCATCTGCCGGATCGACTCGTACTCGAACTCCGCCATCCACTCGCGCACGCCCGTCAGCATCTTGATCGCGTAGTCGGGGCCGTGGATCAGCAGCGCCGAGGTCATCTGGGCGATGTCCGCCCCCGCCATCATCGACTTGATCAGGTCGGTGGGGGTGTGGACGCCGCCGGTGATCGCCAGGGAGCAGGAGACCTTCTCGAAGGCGGCCGCGAGCCACAGGACCCGCTGCTTCATCGAGCCGGGATCCGACAGCGGACGCTCTGGTCGGACCTCCAGTTGCTCGATGTCCAGTTCGGGCTGGTACAGCGGGTTGAACAGGACCAGGGCATCGGCGCCCGCCGCATCCAGCCGCTTCATCATGTGCACCGGGGCGGAGAAGAAGTGCGGCAGCTTCATCGCCACCGGGATCGTCACCTGCGCCTTCACCGATTCGAGGATGTCGAGGTACCGCTGCTCGACCTCCATCGGCCCTTCGTCGCCGCTGAGGGGGACGTAGTAGACGTTGAGCTCGAGCCCGTCCGCGCCCGCCTCCTCGATCAGCCGTGCGTACCGCGTCCAGCGGCCCGAGTGGGTGCCGTTGAGGGAGCCGATCACCGGGATCGACAGCGCGCTCTTGAGGCGGGTGACCTGCTCCAGGTACTCCTCCGGGCCGAGCGCGAAGTCGGTCGGCTCGGCGAGGTACGAGCTCGCCTCCGCGTTGCTGTGGGAGTGGGCGTCGAGGTCGGCGAGCGCTTGCTGCTCACGGAGGATCTGCTCCATGAACAGGGAGTGCATCACCAGCGCCGAAGCGCCCGCGTCCTCCAGCCGCCGGCTCGCGTCCACGTGGTCCGAGATGGGCGAGGGCCCCCCCACGAGGGGGTTGGGGAGCTCGATTCCCATGTAGGTGGTCGACAGGTCCATGGCTTCTCCAGACCGCCTCAGCGGCTCTCGTCATCGGTGGGCACGACCCGCGAAAGCGCCTGGTACGTCGCGTAGCGCCGGTCGATCTGCTCCTGGGCGGCCTTCATCAGGTCCGCCGCGCGCTGCGGGTGCGACTTCAGGAGCATCCCGAACCTCGCCTCGTTGTACGCAAACTCCCGGAGCTTCAGCTTGGGCGCCCCCGAGTCCAGCTTCAGCAGCGGCTTGCCGTCGTCACGGCGGCGGGGGTCGAACCGGTACAGCGGCCAGTACCCCGTCAGCATCGCCTTGCGCTGCTGCTCGAGCCCGTTGGCGAGGTCGAAGCCGTGGGCGATGCAGTGGCTGTAGGCGATGACCAGCGACGTCCCCGGGTACGACTCCGCCTCCGTCAGCGCGGCGTACGTCTGGGTGTCCTTGGCGCCCAGCGCGATCTGCGCGACGTAGACGTTGCCGTACGCCATCGCGAGCATGCCCAGGTCCTTCTTGCCGATCCCCTTGCCGGCGGCCGCGAACTTCGCCACCGCGCCCAGGGGGGTCGCTTTGCTCGCCTGCCCGCCGGTGTTGGAGTAGACCTCGGTGTCGAGGACCAGGATGTTGACGTCCTCGCCCGAGGCGAGCACGTGGTCCAGGCCGCCGTAGCCGATGTCGTAGGCCCAACCGTCTCCGCCGATGATCCAGACGCTTTTGGGGACGAGGTAGTCCGCCACCTGGGACAGCTGCGCGGCGGCGGCGTCGCCGAAGCCGGCCAGGATCTCACGCAACTGCACGACCCGGGCGCGCTGCTCCGCCAGCCCCGCCTCGGTGGTGGGGTAGGCGAGCAGGAGCGCGTCGACGAGGTTGCTGCCGATGCGTCCCGCCTGCTCCCGGACCAGCCGCTGGGCGAACCGGGTGACCTGCTCGACGGCGAGGCGGAACCCGAGCCCGAACTCGGCGTTGTCCTCGAACAGCGAGTTGGACCACGCCGGCCCCCGCCCCTGGGCGTCGACCGCGTACGGGGTGGTGGGGAGGTTGCCGCCGTAGATCGACGAGCAGCCCGTCGCGTTGGCGATGAGCATCCGGTCGCCGAACAGCTGCGTCAGGAGGCGGATGTAGGGCGTCTCTCCGCAGCCCGAGCAGGCGCCGGGGTACTCGAACAGGGGGCGGAGGAACTGGGACTCCTTGTTGCGGCGGCGCACGGTCGTGCGATCGACCTCGGGGAGGCCCAGGAAGAAGTCGAAGGAGGCCCGCTCGGCCTCCATGTGCTCCAGCGCCGGCTCCATGTCCAGGGCCCGGTGGCGGGGGTTGGACTTGTCCTTGGCGGGGCAGATCTTCGCGCACAGCGTGCAGCCGGTGCAGTCGTCCGGGGCGATCTGGATCGTGTAGGTCTGGTCCTTGTATTCGGTCGCCTTGTAGGCCATCGAGCGGAAGCCTTCGGGGGCGCCCTCGAACGCCTCGGGGGGCGCGACCTTCGCGCGGATCGCGCTGTGGGGGCAGACGCCGACGCACCGGTTGCACTGGATGCAGATCGCGGGATCCCAGATCGGGAGGGTCTGCGCGATCGACCGCTTCTCCCACTGCGAGGTCGCGGTCGGCCAGGTGCCGTCGGGCGGGAACGCGCTGACAGGGAGCCGGTCGCCCTCGCCTGCCAGCAGCACCGAGGTGACCCGCTGGACGAAGTCGGGAGCCGCGGGGGAGACGATCGGGGGCCGACAGCGGTCGGTCGTGACCTCGGTCGGGACCGCCACCTCGTGCAGGTGCGCGAGGGTGGCGTCGACCGCCTCGAAGTTCATCAGGACGATCTCTTCCCCCTTGCGGGCGTACGTCTTGCGGATGGACTGCTTGATGTGGTCGAGCGCTTCGTCGCGGGGCAGCACCCCGGAGATCGCGAAGAAGCAGGTCTGCATCACGGTGTTGATGCGCCGGCCCATGTCGGCCTCCCGGGCGACCCGGTAGGCGTCGATGACGAAGAAGCGGAGCCCCTTGTCGATGATCCCGCGCTGGACCTCGGCCGGGAGGTGATCCCAGACCTCGTCCGCCGGGTGGGGCGAGTTGAGCAGGAAGACGGCCCCAGGCTCGGCGTAGGCGAGCACGTCGTAGCGATCCAGGAAGACGAACTGGTGCACGCCGACGAAGCGGGCGCGTCGGATCAGGTAGGTCGAGCGGATGGGGCGGGGACCGAACCGCAGGTGGGAGATCGTCACCGCGCCGGACTTCTTGCTGTCGTAGACGAAGTACCCCTGGGCGTAGTTGTCGGTCTGCTCGCCGATGATCTTGATCGTGTTCTTGTTGGCGCCGACGGTGCCATCGGAGCCGAGGCCGAAGAAGACGGCGCGCATCACGTCGTCCGGCTCGATGGTGAGGTCCTCGTCCCAGGGCAGGGAGGTGTGGCTGATGTCGTCGTGGATGCCGACGGTGAAGTGGTTCTTGGGCCGCTGCTGGGCCAGCTCCTCGAAGATGCCGATCACCATCGCCGGCGTGAACTCCTTGCTGGAGAGGCCGTAGCGGCCCCCGACGACCGCCGGGTCGTGCTGCAGCGGGCTCGTCCCCGCCATCCGCGCCTCGTGCAGGGCGCAGACCACGTCCAGGTACAGCGGCTCGCCGGGCGCACCCGGCTCCTTGCTGCGGTCCAGCACGCCGATCGAGCGGACCGAGGAGGGGATCGACGCCAGCAGGTGGGCGGCGGAGAAGGGGCGGTACAGCCGGACCTTGACGACGCCGACGCGCTCGCCCTGCGCCAGCAGCCACTCGACCGTCTCGTCGACCGCCTCGGCGCCCGACCCCATCAGAACGACGACCCGATCCGCGTCGGGGTGCCCGACGTAGTCGAACGGCCGGTAGGTGCGACCGGTCAGCCCCGCGAGGTCGGCCATCGCCTGTTCGATGTGGCCGACGCAGTCCTCGTAGTAGGGGTTGATCGCCTCGCGCGCCTGGAAGAACGCGTCGGGGTTCTGGGCGGTCCCGCGCACGGCGGGACGGTCCGGGGTGAGGGCCCGGGCGCGGTGGGCCGCGATCGCCTCGTCATCCACGAGGGCGCGCAGCACGTCATCGGACAGCCGGTCGGTCCAGGCGACCTCGTGCGATGTGCGGAAGCCGTCGAAGAAGTGCAGGAATGGGACGCGGCTGTTGAGGGAGGCCGCGTGGGCGATGAGGGCGAAGTCGTGCGCCTCCTGGACGGAGCCGGAGGCGAGCATGCCGAAGCCGGTCTGGCGGGCGGCGTAGACGTCGGAGTGGTCGCCGAAGATCGACAGCGCGTGGGTCGCGATGGTGCGCGCGGCGATGTGGATGACGGCGGGGGTCAGCTCGCCGGCGATCTTGTAGAGGTTGGGGATCATCAGGAGCAGACCCTGGGACGCCGTGAAGGTCGTCGTCAGGGCCCCCGCCTGGAGCGCTCCGTGGACCGCGCCGGCGGCCCCTCCCTCGGACTGCATCTCGACGACGTGGGGCACGTCTCCCCAGAGGTTGGCGCGCCCCCGAGAGGCCCACGCGTCCGCGTGCTCACCCATCGGGGAGGCGGGCGTGATGGGGTAGATCGAGATGACTTCGTTCAGACGGTAGGCGACGTCGGCCGCGGCCTCGTTTCCGTCCCAGGTGGTCGTCGTGCGTGGCTCGGTCACGGGCGTCTCCGGGAGGACGGCTGGCCCCCGCGCAGCGCATTGTGTCAGTGACTCGCGATCCGCCGTATGAGGGTCGCCGTCCCCGCCTTCAGGGGAGCGAGACCCCCGCTGCGGGGGCGGCCTGCCCCGGACCGGGAAATGCGCCATGATGGGGCGGATGACCCCGATCGAAGCCGACCAGGTGTCTCGGGTCCTGCTCGGAGATGCGATCGCGGCCCGTCGGCTGGCGGTCGACCACGGGCCCCTGGTGCTCAGCCTGTGCTCCTACCTCGCCGACGACCCGGAGCAGGAGTTCGTCCGGACCTGGGTCGCCATCGTCGCCGAGCTCGCATCCTGGAGCGGTGATCCCCCGCTGGACCGGTGGATGGCCGGGGTCGCGCACCTGCGCTTCGTCAACGCCTACGGTCGGGGCGCTCGCGGACTGGTGGTCTCCCTCGGCTCGCGGGGACCGCGAAGGGGGGAGCCGCCCCGGGGGCCCATCAACCAGGAGACGGTGGCCAAGGCCCTGTCCGAGCTGCCCCACGAGCGCAGGCGGGTGGTCATCTTCTCTCACGTTGCCGGGATGCCGGCGACCCGGATCGCCGCTACCGAAGGCGTCCACGTCGACAAGATCCTGGCGCGCCTCCACCAGGCGCGTGGCTACGTGGCCCGGCAGCTCCGCGGCGATCTGCCTCCCTGGGATGAGCTGTCCCAGCTGGTGGATGGCGGCCTGAGCGCGACGGAGCGGGAGGAGCTCGAGGCCCGGGTGGTCTCCGAGCCCGACATGGCCGCGGCGTGGGAGGACATGAAGACGCTCTGCGCGGTGTTGGACTCGCCGCGCCGGGCGGAGCTCCCGACCGCGCTGCTGGACGAACTCATCGTGGTGCCCGCCCAGGAACCCGAGCCCCCCGTCTCCCACTGGCCGTGGATGGTCGCGCTCCTCGCCGTGGTCGCGGGGCTCACCATCGCGTTGGTGCCGCCAGACCCGGTTGTCGGGTCACTGGGGAGCGGTACCCACGAGCTGGCGGGGCGGGCGCTGGTGTCCGCGGGATCGAGCCAGGTGGACCTGAACGGCAGTGCGCGAATCGAGGTCGCCGAGGACGGGGCGATCCACGTCGAGGTGCTCGAGGGGCGAGCAACGCTGGTGGGCCCCGGCGGTCGGAAGCTCATCGTCAACGCCGGAAGCAGCAGGAGCCTGGACGGCGCGGGCGGGGACTGAGCGCAGGCTCAGCGCTTCCAGGTCTGCAGCGCCTTCATGTAGTTGGCCCGCTCGAAGGCCTGCGGATCGGCGCACTGAAGCAGACTCATCGTGCCGTGCAGCTGCTGGATGGACTCCAACTCCTGGCCCTCGAGCCAGGAGCGCAGGCCTGCGAGCACGGAAGCGGCGTGGTCGGGACCGCCGCGGAGGATGGCGGTGGTCATCTGCACTGCGCTCGCCCCCGACATCACGCCCTTGATCAGGTCCAGGTGGGTGTGCGCCCCGCCCGACAGCGTCAGCGGGCACTTCACGCGGCCGTACATCGCTGCGAGCCACAGCAGGCGCGAGCCCAGGTCCCCCGCATCGGAACCGTGCAGAGCGGGGATCACGGTGAAGGTCTCAAGGTCCACGTCGGTGTGGAACAGCGGCGCGAACAGCACCAGCCCATCCGCGCCCGCGCGCTGCAGCCTCCGCCCCAGGTTGACGGGGGAAGAGAAGAAGTGGGTGAGCTTGATCGCCACCGGGATCTGCACGCTCTCCTTGACCTGGGTCAGCACCGAGAGGTGCCTCTGCTCCACGTCGTCGGCCGACTCGGTGTCGTCCAGCGGCAGGTAGTAGACGTTGAGCTCCAGCCCGTCGGCGCCGGCCTGCTCGATGAGCTTGGCGTAGCGCGCCCAGGCCCCACTGGCGGTTCCGTTGAGCGACGCGATGACGGGGATGTCGAGCGCGTCGACGAGCTGCCGGACCTTCTCCAGGTACGCCGTCGGGCCCCGCTCGGGATCTGGATCGTCGCCGGGGCCCGAGCGGCCGAAGCGCGCGCGGTGCTCGGCCTCGATCTGTTCCATGAAGAGGGACTCCATCACCATCGCGCCCAGCCCGCAGTCCTGCAGCTCGCGGCAATGATCCGGACTGTCGGACAGAGGCGACGATCCGAGGACGAGGGGGCTCTGGATGTGGTGTCCCATGAAGGACGTGGAGAGATCCATGTGGAGGCCTCGGCAAATCCGGGGGAAGGGGCTCCCGAATAGCACAGACGAAGTCGGCCGGTCCCGGCACGGTCAGCCCTGCGGAGGCCCGTCTGGGGGGGAGCTTCCGCCTGTGTGATTCCGCACTCAGCAAGTGCGGGATCGCCCCATTGGCCAGCGGAATGCGACGCCTCCCGGCCCCCCTGTCCCCGGCCGCCGGTCCGGCACGGTGCTTGCGACGCAGGGGGGGGAAAGGACGGGCCATGCCTGAATCGCTCCCCCGCGCTCCCCGGGCCAAGACGCGCCCGAAGCCCCGACTGCACGGCAACGGCCGGATGCGGATCGCCCTGACCGGCGGTCCGGGCGGCGGAAAGACGACGGCTGCGGACCTGTTCCGTCGCGAAATCGGCGACGACGTGGTCGTGGTGCCGGAGGCCGCGACGCTGTTGTTCTCCGGCGGCTTCCCTCGCGTTGACACGGAGCAGGCCCGCCGCGCCGGGCAGGCGGCTGTCTTCCACGTGCAGAAGAACCTCGAGGACGTGCAGAGCGCCCGCTTCCCCGGCCGCATTCTGCTCTGCGATCGCGGCACCATCGACGGCGCGGCCTACTGGCCCGAAGGCGAGGAGGACTTCTTCTCCGCCATGGGCACCGACCTGGACGCCCAACTGGCCCGCTACGACGCCGTGATCTTCTTCGAGACGGCCGCCGCCGCCGGCCTGGAGATCCTCGAGAGCGGCAACCCCACGCGCATCGAGTCCCGCGATGAGGCGGTCGAACTCGACCTCCGGCTGCGGCAGTACTGGAAGCAGTATCCGCGGTTCGTCTTCGTGCCGCACAACCCCAGCTTCTTCAAGAAGATCACCTTCGGCCTCGCATCCATCGAGAGCATCGTCGCGCAGCTGCGCAGCGGGGTCGCCGAGATCTGACCGAGACCACCCTGGAGGCAGCATGAGCAAGGTCCAGTACAAGCCCCGCAAGATCCTCGTCGCCCTCGACGGCTCGGACCCGTCGGGCTTCGCCCTGGCGTACGCCGCCGGACTCGCGGCCCGCGTCGGAAGCCCTCCGATGGTCGCGATTCAGGTCGTCCCGCCGTTTGTCCACATGCCCGCCGTGCCCGGGGTGGGGCCGGGTGCCGGGGACCTGGTCAAGGAGAACGCCGACCGCCAGGAGCTGATCCAGGAGCAGCTGAGGGCGGAGATCGCCCCCTACGCGAAGCGGTTCGACTGGGAGGCCGCCGCCGCGCCCGGCGCCGGCGGTCGGGTCGTTGCGCGAGAAGCCGAAGAACGGGGAGCGCAGCTGGTGGTGCTGGGTTCGCACGGGCGCACCGGGGCCAAGCGGGTCCTCCTGGGCTCCTTCGCCGAGGAAGTGGTGCGGCACAGCACGGTCCCTGTGTTGGTGGTCCGGCAGCCCACGGGAGGCTCGCCCGAGGCGCCCAACAAGGCCCCGCCCGCGTTTCCCCCGGCCCGCGTGATCGCGCCCACGGACTTCTCCGATCCGGCGCACCGCGGGGTCCAGTTCGCCGCCTCCCTGGCGGAGGCCTGCGACGCCCGCCTGGAGCTGCTCCACGCCCTGAAGAAGGGGGGCAACGCCGAGGAGGCCCAGGCCCACTGGTCGAGGGAGCAAGCCGAGATCGGCCATCACGCCCCCACCTCGCCGCTGAGGATCGTCGAGGGCTCGCCCGTCGACGTGATCGTCGAGGCCGCCGGTGACGGCGAAGGTGCCCTGGTCGTGCTCTCCAGCAAGGGCCGCACCGGCGCCGCGCGCCTGCTGCTCGGCTCCGTAGCCGAGCGGATCGCCCGCACCGCGCCGTGTCCTGTGCTGATCGTGAAGTAGCGCTACTGGGGCGCGGTGTAGAGGAACAGGGCACCCGCGTGGTCCCGTCGGCCGCAGTCCCCGTCGGCGTTGGACGACCACTCCGGCGCCGTCACGAGCAGGTCGGGGACCCCGTCGCCATCCACGTCGCCGACGGGCAGGACCTGGTGTCCGAGCTGGTCTCCCGCTTCGATGTCGAGCCCGTCTTCGTCGCTCCCCGGGCCGGACTCGCAGTCTTCGGTCGCGCCGGCGATCGTCAGGCCCCACTCGTCGGGGTGTCCGAGGGGGGCCGCCAACGGAGTGAACTGGATCCCCGCGCGGCCGGCGTCTCCCTCGGAGTTCCAGGAGCCGCTGGCGAGGTCGTCGAGGCCATCCCCGTCGAGGTCGCCGACGAACCAGGCGCTCCGGCTCCCGGTCAGCTCGGCGTCCTGGAACCAGCGCTCTCCGTCGAAGGGGCCGTCCAGCAGCACCAGCCGCGGGAACGCCAGCGCCGAGACGTGGAGGGAGACCAGAAGGTCGAGGTCCCCGTCGCCGTCGTTGTCCCCCGCGGTCACCTCTCGGGGGTGGGGCACCTGCTCCATGTTCGAGCGGACCGTCGCGGCGGCGTCCGCGAGCGATGCGGCCGTCGTCACCGGCCCGGCGAGGACGGACAGGTGCCCGGTGAACGGCTCGCCAGCGGCGGTCTCCCACGATTGGCCCGTGACGACGAGGTCGCCGACTCCGTCCCCGGTGAGGTCGCCGAGTGCGTGGACGCTGTCGACCCGCAGGGTGCCTTCGGCGCCGGCGTCGACGCCCTCGATGGTCAGGAACGGTTCGAGCTCCCCGTCCGCGAGGTCGCTCCCCCGGTACAGGTGCAGCCGTCCCGGCTCCGGCCCGTACAGTGGACCCCGGTCGTCGGACGCCACGATGGCCACGAGGGGGCCTTCGTCGTCGTCCTCGAAGACCGCGATGGAGGCGCCGAAGTCGAGGCCGTCCCCGCCCTCGAGCCGCGTCGTTTCCCGGTTCGAAGACCAGTGGATGCGCACCCGGGTGAGGCTGGCGAGCACGATCTCGTCGCGGTGATCTCCGTCCAGATCGCCCACCGCGAGGGCTCGCCCCAGGCTGGCATCGTGGGCGAGGTGGACTCCTCCGTGAGGGTGGCGGTCCCCGACTCCAGGTCATCGAGCACCCAGGCGGCCCCGTGCTCGGGCCAATCCGCCACCGGATCGGAGCCGAGCGCATCAACGCTCGCGATCACCAGGTCGGGGCTGCAGTCGGACGTGAGCTGGCCTCCGAACGCGAAGACGCGGGTCGAGCTGAGCCCCGAGATCCGCAGCTGCGCATCGTCCAGGGTGCGGCCCCCGCGGGCGATCCCCTCGCCCGCGAGCGCTGGCTCTGAGTACGGGGGGGACATGCGTTGAGCGAAGGGAGCAGGGCCCCGAGGAGGGCGCGGGCAGAAGCCGGGGCATGAGGAAGTCTCGCTGATGGGCGCGGCGCGCTCCCGGGGTCTTCCCTGCCTGGGCAAGGTTCAGCCCGACGCGAAGGGCCGCCCGCGGCACTGCTCGGCCTACTCCTCCGGGGGCGTCCAGCGGGGGCTCGCGTTCTCGATCGGCTTCACCTCACGCAGCGTGTCGTAGATCACCCCCAGGTCCTCCTCCGTCATGCCCGAGTAGGCCTCCCACGGCATCAGCGAGTTGAACCCCCCCGGCTCGATCGGGCGGGCGCGCACGACCTCGGGGGTGGTGCGCTTGAACCGTGAGATGAAGTCGTCCCGCGACCACGCCCCCAGCCCCGTCGGATCCGGGGTCAGGTTGGTCGACCAGGAGAGCCCCCCGCCCGGAGGAGGGATGAGCATCGGCACCCCGCCGCTGAACTCCTTGCCGGGGATCGGGAAGGCCAGCCTGGTCTGAGGGCTGTGGCACCACAGGCAGCCGGCGGCGTCCATCAGGTTCTTGGCGTAGCGACGGTTGCCCGGCTCCGCCCGTTGGGTGTGCTTGGGTGGGGGCTGGGGCCAGGTGTTGACCAGGGTCTCCAGGGATCGGTACTTCAGGTACCGCTCGGGCAGCTCGTCCGGCATCGGGGGCAGCGTCCGCAGGTAGGCAATGATCGCCTCGATGTCCTCGGTCGGCATCGTCCGGTACTTGGAGAACGGATGCGCGGGGAAGAGCGCGCGGTTCTGCCCGACGCCCCCCGCGATGGCCCGGTAGATCTCGCCGTCGGTCCAGTCCCCCAGCGCCGCCGGCGTCAGGTTGGGGGCGGGGATGATCAACCCGCGAGGCGCCTTGAACAGCTCCGGGATGGTCAGCCCGCCCCGCCCCTCGGTGCCTGGCTTCGGCGGGGCCCCGAGGTAGGCGTAGTCCCGCTCGGAGTGGCAGGTGATGCAGATGGCTACGTGGTTGGCGAGGTACCGGCCGCGCTCCACGACGGCCGGGTCGAGCCCCACGTCGATGACTCGGGGCCGCCAGCGGGGCACACACGAGACCGCGCACGCCGCCAGCACCAGGACGAGCAGCGGGAGGGTCCGTCGTCGCAAGGCGTCAGCCACCCCCGGGTTCTACCAGCCGCAGAGGCTTCGAGAGGGGGCCGTGCGCTAGTCTCCAGGGGAGCCGTGCACCGTTCTGTCCCAGCCTTCCTCCTGCTGTCCGGCCTGCTCCTAGCCGGGTGCGTCACGCTGATCGAGCCCGGCGTGGCCCACGTGGATTGGGCCCAGGAGACGTGGCCGGGCACGTCCCTGCAGCAGCTGGAGGACGCGCGGGAGCTCTACAAGGACAAGTGCACGCTGTGCCACCCCGTCCGCGACCCCCGCCGCTACGAGCCCGACGAGTGGGAGTGGGCCATCTACCGGATGCTGGAGGGCGAGGACGTGATCTACGCCGAAGGCGTCATCGACACCATCGTGCTGTACCTCGCAGTCGCGTCGGCGCTGCCCGACAGCGAGGCCGTCGAGGCGTACCTGGCCGCTCACCCCGAGCTGGTGCCCGAGGCTCCCGAGGAGTAGCGCGTTCGAGGAGGCTGGGGACCGGCTATTCGAACGGCTCCGGAGAGGACCGGACCTCGAAGTCGGCGCCGGAGTCGTCGGTGTCCTGCAGGCTGTCACCGTCGCGGCGGCGGCGGACCGACTCCCCGGTGTAGATGTCCGAGACGTGCACGAAGCCCGCGTCGACCGAGTCGGGGAGGCGCTTGAAGTCGCCGCTGTCACCGTCCATGAGCGCTTCAACCGCGTCCACGACCGCCTCGACGGGGGCGCGGCGGATCTCGCCCCAGGCCCCGTCGAAGGGCTCGAGATCGTTTTCGCTGTCCAGCTCCAGGACCACGATGGTCGGCCCGAAGACGGTCATCAGCCAGTCGACGCCGCCGGTGAAGTGGATCGACTCCAGGTTGTCGACGGTCGGGTGGTCCTCGTCAGCGCCGCTGACCTCGACGAAGGCCTCCCAGTCGGCGCCGGACAGGTCGACCGTGGAGAAGGGGATGTGGTTCGTGCCGTCGTGGGCGATGACCACGCTGCCGCCGGGCTCGAGGATCACGTCCTCGGGCGCGCCCGGGATGCGCCAGACGTTCTCCAGGTAGACGTGGTCGGGGTCGTCGGCGTAGCCGTCGGGGACCATGCCGGGGTTGATCTCGCCGGCCGCGCCGCTGGCGTCGCCGAGGACCAGGCCCCCGATCATCACCGGCTCCGCGGAGTCGTTGCGCAGCTCGACGAATTGGTCGGAGAAGTAGTGGTCGGCGCCCACGGTCTCCGCGGCTCCGGCGTAGTAGAACTCCTCCACGACAAGCCTTCCCCGGGGCGAGACCGGGTCCAGCGGCACGGGCTCGGGCTCGGGCGTGCAGCCGGCAATTGCGAGGACCAGGGCGAGGACTCCATGAAACGCGCGCATTGTCCCTCCAGAAAACCAACGCGGTGGACCCTCGGATCCTGCGTGGGCGCGCTGCTGCTGTCGAGCGGCTGCCCGGGGCCCTCGGCCTCGGACGGCGATCCCTGGATCGAGCTGGGGGTCGGGCGCCAGGCGTGGGAGCCGTTCGGAGAGGACGCCGAGCTGGTGTTCGGCTCGCAGGGGGGCTGGCACGTGGATCTCGCGCTGCGTTTCGGCGGGTGGGAGCCGGACGAGTTGGCCCTCGAGTACCTGGCTGTCGACGTCGAGACCGACGAGCAGGTCAGCTACCTGACGACCGCGGTGCTCAGCGAGGCCAGCGTTCTGGTCGGCGACGACGCCTGGGAGCGCGTCGGCGATCGGGTGGTCTTCGAGATCGAGTCCGACGACGAGGTCCTGGGCCGGGCGGTGCGGTTCGAGGTCGTGGCCACGCACGGGGAGGTCGAGCTGGAGGACGAGGCGACGGCGAACGTGGTGGACGAGGTCCCGTAGGGGCTCTGTCCAGGGGATTGACACGCAGTGGGGGATGAATGGCGGAGAGGGAGGGATTCGAACCCTCGGCGGCGTTACCACCGCACGCGCTGTGTCGGACGCGCTATTGAAGCGCAAGGCGGATGGCACGGAGGACGAGCCCGAGTTCGACGCTCCGCCTAAGGAGGACGTGCAGCG
>PVBE010012225.1_pt1 | contig 13823 bp, 11 predicted proteins | sample 1631181 | NCBI WGS metagenome assembly PVBE01 (sample SAMN08397723, study PRJNA350692) | Marine metagenome, whole genome shotgun sequencing project. | isolation source: water | place: Pacific Ocean | collected 2012-04 | reverse complement strand
TCAAATCCCCGGGCCAATACCCCGTATACCCCCGGGTTGATTCCCAGACTTTCCAGCACCGACGCCAGAGAAACGCCGGTCCATTCTCCGGAACTCAGCAGGCAGTTGTGGTCATTTTCCGGAACCAGCCGGGTCGGCTTTCCCTCCTGGGTCGGATGGACGTAACAACCGTAGGTCTCTCCGCCGCTCTCCAAGTACTGAAAGAAGTCCTGCTCGCTGCCGGAGCATTCATGGACACACCGAACCGTCTTGGCGGGAAGCTTTTGCAGGTCTTCCAGGGTGAAGGTCTTTGATTGTCCAACCTCACCACCTATCTCCATGCTCCAGTCATCGGGGTGGACCGGATCCGGAGCGTCAAGCTGGACTACCACGTAGCGGAGGTCCGTGGGGGTGATCAGGCCTTGCAAATCGCCCACCGGGGTATGCTGACTAACCACCCGGCCGTCGGCGTCGGTCAGGGTGTAAGGAGTTGGCCGTTTTCGGTCAGCCCACCCCATGACAAAATCGCCCTCGATCTCTCTTCTTGCCGCCATGCTGAATCTCCTATTTGGGACCCGGTTCAAAATCGCAATCGTGGATGCTACTAGAATAATTGGCCGAGCGGGCCGTCACAGGGCCATTCGTCCCAAGTTCGTTGCGCCGAACGGACTCGATGCCGAGCGGATCGGTGATAAGAAAGCCCCGGCTGAATCAGCCGGGGCTTTTCGTTAGAACAGCGCGAGTTTTGCAGATCTAATCTGCGGCGTATTTGTCGCCCAGGGCGGTCTCCCAGCGGAGATAGTGCATCATGTCGGCAAAGTTTCGCTCCGGGCCGGACGGTACCACGTCCGTCGGAGGCCGCATGATACCGGACAATCCCTGCTCTACGTCCAGACCAGCCCGACGCCAAGCAGCCATGCCGCCGTCCAAGACCGAAACGTCCTGGTAGCCCATAACCTTGAGCGACGCTCCGGCGAAGATGGCGTTCTGTCCGCTGTTGCAGGTAACGACAACGGATGCGCTCTTGTCGGGCGCAACCTCGCCAATCTGCAGTTCCAACGAGCCGCGGGGCACCCAACGGGCTCCGGCCACGTGGCCGTTGGAGAAATCAGTGCTGACCTCAACGTTGATGATCGACGCTGGATTGGCTGACTCCAGCTCCTGGGGTGTCATCATCTTCACCTGACTGCGAGCTTCTTCCAGGCCCATGGGCCCGGGGTCGCCGGAGCCGGACTCCAACTGACGGCCACTGGCGCTCCAGGCTGTGGTGCCGCCCTCTACAGCGTATACCTCTTCAAAGCCGAACTGGCGGTACCAGGAAGCAATGAAGGTCGCGCGGGCCTTACCGTCGCAGGCGAAGACCACCGGGCAGTTCTTGACCACCAGAACATCGTCGGACCGCTGCACCACCTGCCCGCCAGGGAACCAGCGGAAGCCGGGAATATGGCCGGCGGCGTATTCTTCAGTCGTGCGTACATCCACAAAGTAGCTGGTCTTTTCCTCGCGTTCGTCCAGCATCGACTGAACGGTGGCCACGTCCAGATAGCGCACTCCGTCCTCTTCGGCCAGCCGGTCGGCATAGGTTTCAGCGGCGGCCAGACCCTCGGCGGACGGCTCCGGTAGTTCCAGGCGATCACCGCCAGTCTCAAGCTCGTAACCGGCCAGCAGCCAACCTGAAGTTCCATTCTTCAGGCCAAAGATGTTGGTCAGGCCCATGCGCTGCAGGACCCTGGTGCCGATCACGCTCCGAGTGCGACCGGCGCAGTTCACGATCACCGTGGTGTCCGGGTCCAGGTCTTTGGTGATATCCGTCACCCGTAGGGCCAACTCTCCGCCGGGAACGCTCCGTCCACCGGGGATGCAGAAACGCTGGTATTCCTCCGGGGTGCGGGTGTCCAGAATCACCAGTTTATCGCCCCGCTCGATACGAGCGTGCAGCTCCGTGGCCTCGATCTCAGGGACGTGGTGTTCAACTTCCATCCGCTCCCCAAAATCCTTGCTAATCACATTGCTGCCCCATTCGGTGGGAAAGCCTTCAGTGGTCCATTGGTTGATGCCCCGGTCCAACACCGACACGTTGGAAAAGCCGACCTGTTCCAGAGTAGCTGCGGCCAGGGCGGCGCGGCGGCCGTCATCGTCACACAGAATGATGCTCTCGCTTTTCACCGATGCCGAAAGGTCCATCCTAAACTCCAGCTCTTTGCGGGGAATCAGGCTGGAATCTGCGATGTGGGAGCTGTTATATTCCCCGGCTTCCCGCACGTCGATCAACGCAAATTTGGTCTTGCCCTGCAGCAGGCCATTCAGATCCGTGGCAGAGATTATATTGGCCATGACAATCTTCCTCTTGTTTTGATTTTTAGGTTCGGTTAGACGCCCGGCGGGGTGGATTTGAAATGAAAACCCGCCGTAATTTGCCGCTAGCATAGCCACATCCAGGGAAACAGACAAGCTCCACCGAAAATGCAGGCCATATGGCACGTCCGTTCGGCCCTTCCGAGTCCATTTTCTGAGTGGTAAAAATTGGAGCAGAATCGAAATCTAGGCTCTTTTGGATTCGGGCCAATCAACGTCGGCCATCGTGCCGCAAATTTGGGAGGCGAAAATGCCAGATCCAGCATCAAACTCATACGGCGATTTGAATGTACTCTCACCGGACCCCATCTGTGCCGCGCTCTTTCTGCCGGATATGGACCTGCCGGTCTCAAAGACCGAGGGCCACTTCATCCGCAGCCATTTTGCCGCCCCTCAGATTTCTACTGCTGGTTGGTCACTGCCCATCAGCGGAGACGTGGACAACCCTGTGACACTCAGCTACGACGACCTGCTCAAGATGCCAAGTCATGAGGTCACCTGTCTTATGGAGTGCGCCGGTAACAGCCGGTCCACCATGCAGCCCCCGGCCGAGGGGGTGCAATGGAACAACGGCGGACTGAGCGTTGGCACCTGGAAGGGCGTGTCAGTCAAGACGGTGCTGGAACGAGCTTCAATCAAGGGCTCGGCCACCGACGTTTTGTTTGTGGGGGCAGATTCCGGCACCGAATCCCACGCCGAGGGAACCCTGGTCTATGAGATGAGCGTGCCACTGGAGAAATTGCTCCACCCAGATTCCATACTGGCCTACGAAATGAACGGCGAGACCCTGCCCAAGGACCACGGTTATCCCATCCGCCTGGTCACCCCCGGCTGGTACGGCATGACCTCGGTAAAGTGGTTGGAAAAGATCGTGGTGATGGACCACCCCAACGGCGGGTTCCACGAGATGGACTACTGGATCTATCCGGCCACAGACGGCAAGAGCGACGCCAAGGCCCGTCGGGTGACCAACCTGAAGGTTAAGTCCCTCATCAGCTCTCCGGAAAAGGGAGACATCATCGCCCCTGGAAAACACCAGGTCACCGGTGTTGCCTGGTCTGGAGCCGGAGCCATCACCAAGGTTGAGGTCAGCACCGACGACAACCGCACCTGGCACACCGCCAAGCTGGAAGAGCCCAACGGCGGCTATTCTTGGCAGCACTGGTCCTTCGACTGGGAGGTTGTCTCGGTTGGCAATTCCCTGATCCGCTCCCGGGCCACCGACAGCGCGGGCAACGTGCAGCCCATGCTGGCCGCCTGGAATTTCCGGGGCTATGAGGTCAACTCGATCCACTCGGTGCCGATAACGGTGCGCAAACCCTAGATTTCACACACCGCAAAACAAAAGCCGCCCAGAGAATACTGAGGGCGGCTTTATCGTTTCAGGGGCGCTCAAAACACGTTGAATGATGCAGATGCATCAATCCAGATGATCTAGGTGTATCTTTCCTGCGGACCGCGGTCAAATTACAGTCTTAACGGCAGATACCGAGGCACGAATAGTGGTGCTAAGATTTAATTGACAGGGATAAGGCAGGCAGCAGCACTCACTATCACTCAACGAAACGCAGAAAGGGAGGTCATGCCATGGCGGCTAACGCTTTCATCCTGGTCAACGCTGACCCGACAAGCACCGAGGAAGTGGTCAAAAAGCTGGCAGCTATCCCAGGAGCAGTGGTGCACGAGGTTTTAGGGCCGTACGACTTTGTGGTGGACCTGGAAGCAGACACCCAGGAGGACATCACAGCTATCTTGCGGAACAAGATTCGCCCCATCAATGGCGTAACCAACACCGTAACCTGCATTTGCTTTTAGACCAATCAATCATCCCCTCCCACTCGCAAGGGGGAGGGTTAGGGTGGGGGCTGCCACCTCAGGACAGTTCAGCTTTCCTAAGCGCCTCCGCGTCCACCGCGTATTCATCGGTGTCGCGACCCTGTATCGCAGCCAAAACCCTTTCTGCGGACAGGGGCAAGGTCTTGATCCTGACTCCCACCGCGTCAAAGATGGCGTTGGCGATGGCCGCCGGTGGGCCAAACCCTGGAGACTCGGCAACCGCTCTGGCACCAAAGGGCCCGTCGGCGCTGGGCACCTCCACCAGGATATTCTCGATCTCCGGCATATCCACGGACAGCGGCATCAGGTAGGTCGCCAATGAAGGGTTCCTGACCTGCCCGGTCTCCTTGTCGATCTGGATCTCCTCACTGAGGGCGCGACCGATCCCCTGCACCGCGCCGCCTTCCAGCTGGCCTTCCACACCCATTGGGTTGATGGCCTTGCCAATGTCCTGGGCCTGCACGAACCGGGTCACCTTGACCTGGCCGGTCTCCCGGTCGACGATCACCTCCGCAACCTGGGCGTTGAACACCGGTGCGTAGGGCAGGCTGGAGAGCGAGGCTGTCCCGATTATGGGACCGCCTCTGGAGCTGAGGCTCATCCTCGCCAGTTGTCCCAGGTCTACGGACTGGGGCGGGTTGTCTTGCACGTATATGGTGCCGCCGGAACATTCCAATGCGTCCGCAGGCACGCCAAACCGGTCGGCTGCCAAATCAAGCAGCTTCGCTTTCGCGTCTTCGGCGGCGTTCTGCACCGCGCGGCCCTGGCTGTAGACGATCCTGCTGCCCCCGCTGGGTCCGGTGAATGGGGCCATGTCGGTATTCCGTTTGACGACCACCACCTGCTCCAGTTGCAGTCCCAGGGATTCGGCGGCGATCTGGGCCAGCGACGTATCACTGCCCGAGATATCCACCGAGCCCGTAAGCAGGCTCACCGTGCCGTCTTCGTTGACGCTGATGGATGCGGTGGAAGGGCCGCTGCCGCTACGCCATTCGCCGACCGCGATACCGATCCCGCGACCTTCCTCCAGCTTCTTGGGTAGGCCCATCCGTTCCTTGACGGCCAGGATGGTGTCCATCAGTCCGTTTGCCGGAATGGTCGAGCCGTTGACCGCAGTCTCGCCCTCACTCAGGGCATTCTTGATCCGGAATTCCAGGGGGTCCATGCCCAACTTATGGGCGATCACATCGGTATGGGACTCAGTAGCAAAATTCATGTCAGCCACGCCCGATGCCCGGTAGGAACCGACATAGAGTTTGTTAGTGTAGACGCCGTAGGAGCGGAGCTTGAAGTTGGCGATGCTGTAGGCACCCAACCCGTGGCCAACTCCGGCGTTGGGGCCCGCGCCCAGGTAGGCACCCACATCGAAGACACTTCTGGCTTCGCGGGCCAGAATCTTGCCGTCATTGGTCACGCCTGTTTTGAGATAGATATTCGTCTCGAGGCGTGGGCCGTTCAGCGTAAAGGCTTCTTCTCGGGTGCAGACCAGCTTGACCGGTTTTCCGGTCTTGATGGACAGCAGCGCGGGGAAACCCTCCAGGGCCAGGCGCAATTTGGCACCAAAGCCGCCGCCCATCTCCATGGCTGTGACCTTGATATTGCCAATTGGCATGTCCAGCACCGAGGCCAGTTGGGAGCGGACTTGGTAGGGGCCCTGGGTGGACGCGTAGATGTCCAAGCGGCCATTGGCTTCCACATCGGCCACGCAGGCCATGGGCTCCAAGAAACCCTGGCTGATGGGCTGGGTGTGGTAGGTCTCCTCGACTATCACGTCGGAATCCCTGAAACCTTGATCCACGTCACCCCGGTCGGCCTCCAACATGGTGCAGTTGTTTCCGCCCAGTGCGAAGCCAAACCCCTCAAACTCTTCCAAGTCGGGATGTACGTCCACGGAATTGCCCGAGATGGCTTCCAGAGGGTCAACAACGTGCTTGATATCCTCGTACTTGACCTCGATAAGGCCCACGGCTTCCAGGGCCGTGATCTCATCGTCAGCAGCCACCGCGACCACAACCTCGCCCATGTAGAAGACTTCGTCACGGGCCATGACTCGCCGGTCTTTAAGACCGCCGGAACCAAACCAGCGGTCCGGATAGTCTTTTCCAGTGATGACACAGCGCACGCCGGGCAGGGCTTCGGCAGCGGTGGTGTCGATGCTCACGATTTTGGCGTGGCTCCGGGTGCTGGTCAGCAGTTTGCACATGAGCATACCGGGCAGATAGACATCTCCGGCGTAGGTGGCGCGTCCGGTCACCTTTTCCAGGGCGTCCACCCGGATGGAATTCTTGCCGATGGCATTGAATTGAGTCATCGTGTTTACTCCGTCCCTTTGTCGGTGGCTTTCACCGCCACCAGCACCGATTCAATGACCTTGGAGTAGCCGGTGCAGCGACAGAGGTTGCCGCCCAGGGCGTGTTTGATGTTCTCTTCGGTGGGTTCCTCACCACTCTCAATGAATCCCACGGTGGAGAGGATGATCCCTGGAGTGCAGTAGCCGCACTGGAGTCCACCGTGTTCCACAAAGGCCTTCTGCACCGGATGCAGTTCCTGGCCGTCTGCCACGCCCTCGATGGTCGTAACCTCGCCGTCGTGGGCAGCGTGGGCGAGCACCAAGCACGAGCAGACCGGTTTACCGTTCAGCAAGACCGTGCAGGCCCCGCAGTCGCCTTCGTCACAGCCCTTCTTGGTGCCGGTCAGGTGCAGTTCATCTCGCAGGGTATCCAGCAGGGAGTAGTAGGGTTCCACCAGAGCCTGCTTGAGTTCGCCGTTAACTGTTATTTGAAGTTGTTTTTTCATGATTTTCTATTCTCAGTGTTCAGTCGCTCAGAAAGCAGCTTGAACGGTGAGCCTCCGTTGTTCTTCAAAGGTCATGGCCCCGGTGGCAGCTGCGTTCAACGCTTGTTCCAGGGTGCGGCGAGTTAGCACGCCCACTATCTCCTGGCGGTGGGCCGCGGAGCCGCGGATATCGTCGATGGGACGGACACCGTCTCGGGCGATCCGAGCCGCAGCTTCGATCAGGCCTTGGTCGATGGACTTTCCCCGCAGCGAGTCTTCGGTCGAATAGGCCCGAATCGGAGTCGGAGCGACGGCTCCCAGGGCGATGCGCACCTCGGTGCTTGGGCCTCTCCTGCCGGCCAGGGTTACCAGGGAGGCCACGCCCACCGTGGCGATGTCCATGGCGCCCCGTGGGCTGTGCTTGATGTAATGGGAACCGGTGTTCCGGCCTGGCTTGGGGACTCTGATCTCCGTGAGCAGCTCACCGTGTTCCAGCACGGTTTGTCCCGGGCCGGTGAAGAATTTATCAAGTGCGACGACTCGTTCGCCGGCAGGGCCGACGATCTTGACCTCGGACCCAAAGACCAGCAGGGCCGGGATTATATCTCCGGAGGGGGAGGCGTTGCAGAGGTTCCCGCCTACAGTGGCCAGGTTCCGCACCTGCACTCCGGCGAAGGACGCCGCCGCCGCCGCCAGCGCCGGGTAGTGCCGCCGCACCGCTGGGTTCTCTTCCAGCGTCCGCACGGTGACCAGCGCTCCGATGCGCAGGCCGTTACGGGCACTGTAGGTGATTCGGCCCAGACCAGCCACACGCTGGATGTTGATCACCTGATCCGGGTTCCAAGCACCGGCACGCCAGCGCACCAGGAAATCGGTGCTGCCAGCCACGATGCGGGCGTTCTCGCCGTACCGTTGCAGCATCGATATGGCCTGACGCACGGTCTTGGCTTCCAGGTATTCAAATCGTTTCATATGCAGTTCTCTTTTTCGGGGTTATGTCATTCTGGGGGAGTGTAGTCACGAGGCCCAAAGGTGTCAACGAGCGGCACAGCCGCGCTTTGTCCCTGACGGTTTGCTAGAATGGCGTCGCACCAGCTAATTTCACTAGAGCTTTCAGTAGGAAAAAAGACAACTATGGACGACTATTCTGTTGCTGTTGACGTGGGTGGGACATTCACCGACATCGTCCTCTGCAACTTGACCACCAACGAGCAGATGGTCCACAAGACACCATCCACGCCCGACGACCCCAGCACCGGATTCCTGAACGGCCTGCGAGAGGTACTCGCCGCAAACTCGGTAGAAGCCTCCCAGGTCAAACACGTCTTCCACGGCACAACCATCGCCACCAACGCCATCCTGGAGAACAAAGGCTCTCCAGTGGGTCTGGTGGTGTCCGACGGGTTCAAGTTTGTGCTGGAGATCGGCCGGCACGGCACCCCGAGACAGGTGAACCCGCAATCCTGGGTCAAACCAGAGCGGCCGGTGCGCCCTCGGGACATAGTCGAGGTGCCCGAACGAGCCAGCTTCGGCGGCGAGATACTCACACCCCTGGACGAAGCGGCCGTGCGCACGGCCGCCCGCAAGTATCGCGAGGACGAGATCACGTCCATCGCCGTTTCGTTCCTCCATTCCTATTCAAACTCGGATAACGAGAACCGGGCCCGAGATTTGATCCTTGAGGAATACCCAAGCGCCCAGGTCTCGGTATCGTCCGAGGTCTTGGCCGTTTTCCGGGAGTACGAACGGACCATGACCACGGTGCTGAACGCCTACGTCATGCCCCGGGTTAGCAGTTACATCGGCAACCTGGAAAACTCTTTACGGGCCAATTCGGTCGATTCGTCATTCTCGATCATGAAGTCCAACGGCGGCATGATCGGCGCGGAAGTCGCCATGCGCCAACCGGTTCACACCGCCCTTTCCGGCCCGGCCGCCGGAGTCATGGCCACACTGCAAATCGCTGAAAATACCGGAGTTGCCAACTCCATCTCCTTTGATATGGGCGGCACGAGCACCGACGTTGCTTTGCTGCGGGACGGCAATCCCACCCTAAACTTGGCTGGCCGTTTGGGCACCTGGCCCATCCAATTGCCCATGCTGGACATCGCCACCATCGGGTGCGGCGGCGGCAGTATCGCCAACGTTTCACCCTACGGCAGCCTGACCGTCGGCCCCGCCAGCGCCGGTTCGGTGCCCGGCCCGGTATGCTACTCCAAGGGCGGCACCGCGCCGACCGTGACCTACGCCAACATGGTCCTGGGCCGGATCAACACCGAGATCGCCGGAGGGTCGCTGCCCCTGGACGCCAACGCCTCCACCAGGGTGATTCAGGAGAAGATCGCGGGGCCGTTGGATATGGACCTGCACGCTGCGGCCAGCGGCATCTTGAGCATCGCCAACAACACCATGGTCGGCGCCATCCGCAACGTCAGTGTGGAGCGCGGGCACGACCCCCGGGAGTTTGCCCTGGTGGCCTACGGCGGGGCTGGCCCGATGCACTCCATCGACGTTGCCAACCTGCTGGGCATCAACAAAGTGGTTGCGCCGCTCCACCCGGGCATCGCCTCGGCCTACGGCCTGTTGGTGGCCGAACTGAAGAATGACTATGCCCGTACATCGCTGCAAACGCCGCCGGACTACGACCCGGAAGGCATGGAACAGGTCTACTCCGAGATGGAGGCCGAGGGCCGCGCCTGGTTGAGCGAGGAGGGTGTGCCCGCAGAGGCCCACGTATTCTCCCGGTGGGCTGATGTCCGCTATGAGCATCAAGGCTCGGAAGTCACCGTGGAATTTGGCGCCGACCAGGTAACCCGCGAGTCCATTGAGAGCGTGATCAAAGGATTCCACGGTCGCCACGAACAGCTCTACGGGTTTGCCCTGGACCAGCCTGTGGAGATTGTGACTCTGCGGATGACCGCCTCCGGAGATGCGGGCTCAGTCGAGATGCCAGCCCTTCCCAGCAACTTGGGCACCCCGGAAAACGCCATTGCCAGCCAGAGACCGGTGTTCTTTGACGAGGCTGGCGGCTTTGTCGATTGCAACATCTACGACCGGGACCGACTGGCTCCGGGCTCCAACGTCAACGGCCCGGCCATCCTGGAGGGAATGGACTCCACTGTCCTGATAAACCCCGGCTGGGCTGGACAGATCGACCAATACGGCAACTGCATCATGAGCCCAGTCAAGTAATCGATTTTAGGATCAAGAACCCATGACGAGTACCAACCAAGACCAGGTGGTGGACCCCGTAACCAGACAACTCATCCGCGGCTCCCTGCGGGCGGCCCGACTGGAATGTGAGCTGCTAATCGAGCGGACCGCAATGTCGGCCTTCATCCGCGAAAAAAAGGACTACCAGGTCAATTTCCTCGACCGGAACGGCCACGAGCTCTTTGGCGATGCCATGGGCAGTGACATGGTCGGCTGTGTCTGGGATTTCTACCCGGTGGAGAACATGGCCCCCGGCGACCTGTACTGGTACAACGACCCGTATATGTCCAAGGGCAGTGTCACTCATACGCCGGATATGACGTTTTTGGCTCCAGTGTTCTTTGAGGGCGAACCGGTGGCCTACTGCCATTCCTTCGCCCACTTCTGGGACCTGGGCGGCTCCCGCCCTGGCAGCATCGGCCCCGCCAACACGGAGATATTCCATGACGGCACCCTGGTACCGCCCATCAAGATTATGGACAAGGGTAAGCTGAACGACGAGGCCTACCGGGTAATCCTCAGGAATTCCCGCTACCCAGACCTGCTAGAGGGCGACACCAGGGCATTGATGGCCGCCGCCAAACGAGCCCAGGAACGCCTTTTGGAGATGTTCAGTCGCTTCGGCAAGGAGACCACCCTCGCCGCCCTGGACGCCGACCAGGCAGACACCGCCAAGATGGTGCGGGAGAAGTCCCGGGAGATCATCCCCCAGGGCAGCTTCAGCGTTAGGGACTTCATGGACCACGCCGGTGTCAGCGACCAGTGGTATTCCTACCACGTGGAGCTGACCCGCAAAGGTGATGAGATAACCCTGGACGCCACCGCCAGCGATGACCAGGCCGACGGCTCCATCAATTTCCTGGCCAGCGACGGCGCACTGGCCGCCTACTTCGGCCAGTATTTCCACCAATATGACACCTCGCTGTTATCCAACCACGGTCTTGTGGCGGCCATCGACGACGTCCAACTCCGGCAGGGCAGCATCCTGCAGCCAGACTGGCCGGCGGCCCTAGGCTGTCGGGCGCATACCTTCACCAAGCTGAAGAGTTCTGTCAGGGCGTTGTTGGCCAAGGCCACCGACGGCAAGGTCATGGCTGGTTCGGCCGTCTATGTGATTGCCTACTGGCGGATGAAAGATTCCGACACCAACAACTGGCTGCTCTGCACCGATGGCATCGCCGTTGGCCACGGTGCCAGGCCCTTTGCCGACGGCCTGGACGCCATCTACAGCCGCCACAACGAGAACTACCCCGGGGAGTTCATGGAGATGGAGTACCCACTCCGCATGGAACGTTACGCCATCGCCATGGACTCGGGCGGCCCAGGCAAACTGCGCGGAGGCTGCGGAATCATACGCGACGTCCGCATCCTGGCCGACGAGGGGACTTTCGGGCTACGTGTGGAGAACAATCTCTTCCCAACCTGGGGCGTTAACGGCGGCATGGGCAGCGGCACATCAAGGGTAGTACTCAATCCAGACACCCCCCAAGAGACAGAGATTCGGCCCTTCTCCGACGATAACTTCTGGAAGAAAGGGGACCTGGTGCGCGTCTACACCGCCGGTGGCGGCGGCTGGGGCGATCCATTGGAGAGAGAAACTGACCAGGTTCTCACCGATGTGCTGGACGGTTTCGTAAGCGTCGAAGCCGCCAACGAGTCCTACGGGGTGGTCATAAATCCCGAAACCCTGGTGGTCGACCAACGCGCCACAGAGACCAGGAGACAGGAACTGCGAGCCTCACGAGGCCCAACCAAGATGTTCCACCGGTTCGAGTACTTCGACACCGCCGAAGAAGAGCTGGAGTGGGTGGAGAAGAACATGCCCCGGTAGGGGCGGTTTGAATATGTCGAGGAAGTCCGAACTCTTCGGCTATTACCTATAAAGCTCCCAGAATTCCTCCCTGGTTAACCCTGCATCCCTGATTAAGGCTCGGAGCAGGCCTCTTCCCAGCTCGCGGTGCCTCGGCACAGATACGCGTAATCCATCTGGATTTAGCAATATCATATGGCTGCCCTGCGTGTAATCCCATATAAACCCAACCCGATCCAGGATTCGCACTAGCTCATCTCCGGAAACCATGCGAAGACGGACCACTAAAGGGCAACCTCAACGACTTCCCATTTTTCGTTGGGTAAGGTTTCGCCATGCTTCTGCATGCTGGCCAAGTATCCTCTGATTGCCTGAGCTATGTTATTCAAAGCCTCGTCGCGGGTTCGGCCTTGACTGTGGCATCCAGACAAAGCGGGGCAACTCGCCACGTAGAAGCCATCCTCGTCGGTCTCCATGGTGACCGCAAACTGCAGGACGTTGTGGGTTTCACTCAGAACATCAACATCAGGGGTCGGCATAGTCATGGTGCGAAGATGGACTCTGGGGCGCGAGGGTCTAAACTCTTCTACCCGGAATCCCAATCTGCTCAGGATACTGTGAGCGTACTGTGCCGTGAACGCTGCGTGGCTAAGACCAGTGACATTGGCTAGCAATTGTTTGATGGGATATTTGCGGTTATCGATGTCAACGAAATACCTGTGTCGCCTATCTGGTAACTCTGGCGGCATTCCTTCCACGCATTCAATGATCATCTCTTCGGTTATTTCGTAATCTTGCCCAGAAATCTTAAAAAACATAGATGCTGAAGGTCCTTCTTTTAAGTAGATGCACTTCCTACTACATATTCTACCAATTCATCCAAGTTGCGTCTATTTGAAAAGCGGAGTCTCATAGGGACTCCGCTTGCCAATAACTTCGAGTGGATCAAATGAGGAAGGCAGCACTCCCTAACAAGTTACGAACCGGCTACTCGGCGGCCTTGGCCCTCCCGGTAGGGTTCGCGTAGTTCTCGCTTGAGGACTTTGCCGGAGGGGTTTCTGGGTAGAGTGTCGGTGAAATCGACGGACTTTGGAAGTTCAAAGCCTCCCACCTGGCCGCGGCAGTGTTGGATGAGTTCGTTTTCGGTGGCGGATGCGCCCTTACGTAGTTGGACCACCGCTTTTACGGCCTCACCCCACTCCTGGTCAGGAATCCCGATCACCGCGGCGTCGGCGACGGCCGGGTGCTTGAACAGGACTTCTTCGATCACCTTGGGATAGATGTTCTCGCCGCCGGACACGATCATGTCCTAGACCCGGTCCTGGACGAATAGATAACCCTCTTCATCAAGGGTCCCCGCATCGCCGGTATGCAGCCAGTCGCCGCGCATCGCCTCTGCCGTTACCTCCGGTAGGTTCCAATATCCCTTCATCATCTGAGGACCCCGGACGCAGATCTCCCCCATGGTCCCGGCGGGGACCGGATTATCTTCTTCGTCCACTATCTGCAAATCCGTGCCCAGGGCTGCCCGTCCCGCAGAGAGCAGCAACTCCTTGTTGCCGTTCAGTGCCCGGCGGTGGTCCGCTACGCTCATCACGGTGGCAATCGGAGATAACTCAGTCTGACCATAGACTTGGACGAAGTCGCAGTTGAACACTTCCATGCCTTTGGCGAGGGTTTCCTCTGCGATGGGAGATCCTCCATAGGCGATGAGTTCAAGGTCGAAGAACTTGCGTTGTTCGACGCCTGGAACTGCGACCAAACAAGCCTGGATCATCGCGGGTACCAAAACACCCCAACTGATTTTTTCTTCATCTAGCGAATTTTTGGTCCTGAGCGTAATTGGGAATGCTTT
>PVBE012422168.1_pt1 | contig 13825 bp, 12 predicted proteins | sample 1631181 | NCBI WGS metagenome assembly PVBE01 (sample SAMN08397723, study PRJNA350692) | Marine metagenome, whole genome shotgun sequencing project. | isolation source: water | place: Pacific Ocean | collected 2012-04 | reverse complement strand
GCAGCGGGATGGGCGGCAGCGGCGGCAGCGGCGGCAACGGCCAGGGCGGCTCCGGCGGCAGCGGCGGCATGGGCGGAAGCGGCGGAAGCGGCGGGACCGGTGGCGACAGGCCCAATCCATGCTTCGATCCGATGCCCGACATGGAAGTGTTCCAGACCGAGGTCCTGCCCGCACTCGACCGCGGCTGCTCCAGCCGTGACTGTCACGCCCGGGAGCCGAACCTCGAGGACCGCCGCTTCCAGATGTGGACCTTCCCGACGGTCCGCCCGGATGCGCGCACCGACCAGCAGAACGCGGACAACTACGCCGAGACCATCGACTTCATCGACTGGTGCGACGTCGACGCGAGCCTGCTCCTCGTCTACCCGCTCAGCGACCAGTCCGGGCGTCCACGCCACCCCACGGCGGGCCCGAGCTGGTTCAGCAGCGACGAGGATTACCTGCTCGTCCGCGACTGGATCCTCGACGCGATCGCGCCGCCGCCTCCACCCGATATGGGCCCGCCCGACATGGCGCTCCCGTTCGACATGGGCGTCGATCCCGACGACGGCGTGGAGCCACCGCCGCCGCCCGACATGGGCCCGCCCGAGCCGGCGGTGCCGTGCGAGGCAATTCCGGAGCAGGACCCGCTCGGCCGCGCTGGGTATTACGAGCAATTCGCGCTCGAGGTGAACCCCATGCTGGCAGGCCGCCCGGGAGACGAGATGCCGGGTGGGAGCTGCTCGGAGCCGACCTGCCACGGCACGCCCGGCGATGGCGGCCGCCTCTACCTGCTTCCCGCCGACGACGCGTGTTCGGTCCCCTGGAACTTCCTGACCGCCACCCAGTTCATCGATCCGCGCAGCGCGATCCAGTCGCCGCTGCTGACCCAGCCCGTGAGCCCCAACCACGGTGGGCGTGAGGTGTTCAACGGCACCGCCGACCCGCGCTACGTGCTGCTCCGCCGCTGGATCGAGTCGGGCCTCCAGTAGGCAGCCTTCAGCCTTCAGCCCGCGACCGGTAGACGTGGCCGCGGTTCAACGTGAACGTAGACACCACCGTCGACGTCGCCGTGGCCGTGGCCCTGAACCCCATCGGTTCTGGTTGTCGCCACCGTCGTCGTTCCACGTAGTCAGTGGGGCGTAGTCGAACGTCGATTGAGCGCGACGCTCGCATCGATTGGCCGAAGACGCCCTACGCACCCCACCTGGAGACGCATCAGGTTGGTGAGCCACAAACACCTCGACGTCCGGTGTCCATCTGGCCCGGGTGGGCCGACGAGAAGAAGGTCTACGACCAGCGCGCTGTATCGACGAAGTGCGGAGCCGTGTTCGACGCGTCGTGCAGTGAAGGACTCGTCCCAGGCGAGCTGTCCGGGCAGGACGTTGCAGCTCGACGGACTCGGCGCGATGGTGATCGAGGCTCGCGATGGGTCGAGCGTCGACTACGCCCCACTGACTACGTGGAACGACGACGGTGGCGACCACCAGAACCGATGGGGTTCAGGGCCACGGCCACGGCGACGTGAGCTATGACCGGAAGTTGTGGATCGGCAGCATGAGATGGGCGGCGCCGGAAGGACTCGGACCCAGCTCGTCGAGCACCAGGCGACGACTCACGTAGGTCGCACCCTCGTCCTCGGCGATCGCGGGGATGTACACCGGACACTCGCTGGGCGCGACGCGCAGATGGTCGCGATTGACGACGTAGTAGTCGCGGCACCCGGCCAGCGCGAGGACCGCGAGCCATGAGGTCCCTGCGGTGTACGCCGCGCTTCGACATGGATGCTTCATCCCCACCCCTCTTCTTCCCGTGGGTGGCTGGAGAGAGCAAACGCCATGCCTGGAAGGACGTGCGCGACCCGGACGTACCCGAGGTCCACCTGCAGCGCCCCCCGGCGCCGCGTCTTCAGAGTGACGTCACCCGCTCGGAGTACGCACCTCCCATCGTCGCCCCAGGTGTACTCCGAGTCAGAAGCTCGGCGAGGTCAGGTCGCAGGGCGATGTCGCGCGGATCGTCTCGGCGGCTGACCAGGTCGACGAAGTGCAGCAGGGCCACGAGGCCGTAGTCGCGGTTCATCGCGTCCACGCGGAGCAGGACGTCCCCGTCGTCTGCGGCCGGACAGGCGTCGCCTGCGGTCCAGTGCCACCGCGGCGACTCGAAGTCGTACCGGTCGTAAATGAGCGGCCTGCTCTGCAGGTAGAGCGGGGTGTTGTTGAGGACCTCGTCGGCTGGCTCCGGCTCGGAGTCGTCGCCGACGCAGCCGGATGGCCAGAGCAGCAGAGGCGCGACCAGTCGCTGGCCGCGCGCGTGCAGCATGCCGATGGCCTCGAGGGGGTTCCGGCAGTGGCGGGCCAGCGTGGTGAAGCGGATTCGCTCAGCGCAGCGAACGCCCCAGGGCCGTCAGCGCTTCGCGCACGTCCGGCAGAGGAGGCGCGACGGCATCGATGTCGCCGCACAGCCCGTCGAGCCCGTCCACCAGCTTCTCGAGCCGTTTGGCCGCAGTCGCCGTCTTGGCGTAGTGCATCGGGCGGGTCACCGAGCGCGTGGAGGACAACCCGTCGCGGCGCTCGGCCATGTGCTCCGCGAATTCGGCGAGCACGCCGCGCACCAGCGAAAGCGGACGAATGGACATCGGCTCGGCTTCGAGCCCCACCGCGGTCGGGAGCGGGTCGAGGCCCAGCAGGAACAGCGGCGGCTTCGCCTTGCGGGGGATCTGGAACAAGCGGATCGAGCGGATGTAGCGCAGCTCGTCGTCGCCCATGTGCAGGAGGTAGCGCTCGACGTCGCGCACGAAGTCAGCGAGCACGTTCGGGACGTCGTCGTTGGGTGGCAGCTCGGTGTCGGGCTGGTTCGGGTCGCGCCCGACGCGCCTGACGAGCACGCCCGTCGCGCTCCCGTCGCGCACGAGGGTGCGGACCACGCGCCCCGTGTTGCAGGCCTCCATGTACGCGCCGAGCCGGTTGATGCGCTGCTCCGCCCACTCGCGGAACCAATCCGCAGGGCGGTCGTCCGCTCGGACGAGCACCACCAGGACCCGCTCGAAGAGGCCGGCGTGCTCGCCTTCGACCTGCAGCCAGGCGCCGTGGCTCGCGGTGCGCCAGTCGGCGCCCTCGAGCGGCTCCTCGCCCAACAGTTCGACGAGCTTCTCGCCCTTCTCGCGGATGAAGCGGCGCACATGGCCGCCATTGCGAAGTCCCTCGCTCACGCGCGGCGATTCTGACACAATCCGCTCCACCCGTCCCCAGCCTCAAGTGCGCAGATGGACGACCCGCTCAGCGGCCAGAATCTCCCCTTCGTAGAAGCCCTGTATGCCGACTTCCTCGAGGACCCCTCGTCGGTCCCGGAGGACTGGCGTACGTGGTTCCGCGGACTCGGACCGAACGGCAACTCGGCCGCCGACCTGCGCGGCCCGTCGTTTCGACCCTCCAGCATCTTCCGTGCGCCCGGCGGCAACGGCGACGCAGGTCTCGACGTCGCTGCCCTCCAGGACCGCGTCGACCAGCTCGTTCGCGCGTATCGCGTGCGCGGGCACATGATCGCCGACCTCGACCCGCTCGGGCTGCACCGCGACCCGCACCCGGAGCTCGCGCTCGAGCACTACGGATTCAGCGACGCCGACCTGCATCGCACCTTCTCCGCGCGCACCCTCTCGGGGCCCGCGGTGCTCCCGCTCGGCGACATGGTCGAACGGCTGAAGAACACGTACTGCAACGCGATCGGCGTTCAGTTCATGCACATCGACGACATCCACGTGAAGCACTGGCTGCAGTCGCGCATGGAGCAGACGCAGAACACGCTGGAGCTGTCGCGCGAGCAGCAGATCCGCGTGCTCACGAAGCTCACCGACGCCGAGATCTTCGAGCAGTTCATCCACCGGAAGTTCCTCGGGGCCAAGCGATTCTCGCTCGAAGGCGGCGAGAGCCTCATCCCGCTGCTCGACCAGGCCCTCGAAGAGACCGCGCTGCACGGCACCGAGGAGGTCGTGATCGCGATGGCCCACCGTGGGCGCCTCAACGTGCTCGCCAACATCATGGGCAAGGCACCGGCCAACATCTTCCGCGAGTTCGCCGACGCCGACCCCGACCTCTACTTCGGCGGCGGCGACGTCAAGTACCACATGGGCTACAGCTCGGATTACACGACCCGGTCCGGCGCCACGCTGCACCTGTCGCTGTGCTTCAACCCGAGCCACCTCGAGTTCGTCAATCCCGTGCTCCTGGGCCGCTGCCGCGCCAAGCAGGACCGCCGCGGTGACACCGCACGCGACAAGGTCGTGCCCATCCTCATCCACGGCGACGCCGCCTTCGCCGGCCAGGGGGTGGTGCAGGAGACGCTCAACATGAGCGAGCTCGACGGCTACACCGTCGGCGGCGCGCTCCACGTCATCCTCAACAACCAGATCGGGTTCACCACGCCCCCCGAGTCGTCGCGGTCGACGTACTACGCGACGGATGTGGCGCGGATGCTCGAGATCCCGGTCTTCCACGTCAACGGCGAGCACCCGGAAGCCGTGGCGCAGGCCATGAAGATGGCCCTCGACTTCCGGCAGACCTTCAAGCGCGACGCGGTCATCGATATGTGGTGCTACCGGCGCTACGGACACAACGAGGGGGACGACCCGACCTTCACCAACCCGACGCTGTACCAGACCGTGCGCAAGCGGAAGTCGGTGCGCGAGGGGTACCTCGACAACGTGATCGCGCTCGGCGCGGGCATCACGCGCGAAGAGGCGGACGAGATCGCGATTCGACGGCGGGCGCGGCTCGACGAGGCGCTCGAGGAGTCCACCCGGGCCGAGTTCACCTACAGGCGCGACTTCGGCCGCGGCATCTGGCGCGGCTACCTCGGTGGTGACGACGCGGCGGTGCCCGAGGTCGACACCGGGGTCCCGCGCGACCGCCTCGCGCGTCTCATGGCGTCGCTCGGTGTCGTCCCGGACACGTTCACGCCCCACCCGAAGATCACGCTCCTGCACGACAACCGCACGAAGATGGTCGAAGGCGGCAAGCCCGTCGATTGGGGCTGCGCCGAGACCCTCGCGTTCGCCACGCTGCTCGACGAGGGGATGCGCATCCGGCTGAGCGGACAAGATGCCGGTCGCGGCACCTTCAGCCACCGTCACTGCGTGCTGCACGACAACCAGACCGGCGAGCGGTACATCCCGCTCAACCACGTCTCGGGCGAGCAGGGTCCCTTCGAGCCGCTCGACAGCCCGCTCAGCGAGACCGGGGTGCTCGGCTTCGATTTCGGCTACAGCCTCGACATGCCCGAGTCGCTGGTGATCTGGGAGTCGCAATTCGGCGACTTCGCAAACAGCGCCCAGGTGATCATCGACCAGTTCATCAGCAGCTGCGAAGACAAGTGGCACCGCCTCAGCGGGCTCGCCATCTTCCTGCCGCACGCCTTCGAGGGTCAGGGGCCGGAGCACTCCAGCGCCCGGCTCGAACGCTGGCTGGGGCTGTGCGCCGAAGACAACATGACGATCTGCAACCTCACCACGCCCGCCCAGATCTTCCACGGTCTGCGGCGCCACATGCTGCGCGCGATTCGCAAGCCGCTGGTGGTGATGACGCCCAAGAGCCTGCTGCGCCGGCCTGAGGCGGTCTCCGACATCGAGACCCTCGCGAGCGGCGGCTTCCAGCGGGTGATCCCCGACACGACGATCTCTGAGCCCGAGCGCATCACCCGCGTGCTGATGTGCACCGGCAAGGTCTACTACGACCTGGCCAACACGCGATCGACGCTCGAGATGGACCACGTTGCGATTCATCGGCTCGAGCAGCTCTACCCGCTGCGCCAGGACGAGATTGCGGCCCTCTTTGAGGGCTATGCCGCGGACGTGCCCGTCGTCTGGGTTCAGGAGGAGCCCGAGAACATGGGCGCCTGGCCCTACATGCGGCTGCGCTTCGGCGAGAACATCCACGGCCACTCGCTGTCCTGCGTGACGCGCCCCGAGAGCGCCAGCCCGGCGACGGGCTCAGCGGCGAGCCACCGGATGGAACAGGACCTGTTGATGGAGCAGGCCTTCGAGCTTTCCTGACCGACCACCCCTTCGAACGAGAGAACGATGCCTGTCGAATTGAAGGTGCCGCCCGTCGGCGAGTCGATCACCGAGGTGATCATCGGCGAATGGCTCAAAGGTGAGGTCGACTGGGTCGCCGAGGATGAACCCGTCGTCGTGGTCGAGACCGACAAGGTCAATATGGAGGTGCCGGCTCCAGTCGGTGGCACCGTGACCCGCGTGCTCAAGAAGACCGGCGAGACGGCCACCATCGGCGAGGTGGTCGGGCACATGGAGGCCGGTCCCCGCCCGGCCACCGAGCCCGAGCCCGCCCCCGCATCCGCCGCCGCACCACCCGCGGCGAGCGGCGACGAGGCTCGGGTGACGCCCGCGGCCCGCCGGATGCTGGCCGAAGCCGGTTTGCAGCCGAGTGACGTGCAGGCGACCGGGCCCGGTGGGCGGCTGCTCAAGGAGGATGTGCAGCGCCACCTCGCGGCACCGGCAAAGCGTGCGGCGGCGCCCGCGGCGGCCCCGGCGCCAGTGGCCCACGGCCCACGGCACGAGGAGCGTAAGCGCATGTCCCCGCTGCGCCGGACGGTGGGACGGCGTCTGCTCGAGGCGCAACAGAACGCAGCGCTGCTGACCACGTTCAACGAGGTCGACATGTCCGCCGTGTCGGGGCTGCGCGGCGACCACAAGGAGGCCTTCGCCAAGCGGTACGACACCAAGCTCGGCTTCATGAGCTTCTTCCTGAAGGCGGTCGTCGACGCCTTGAAGGTCTATCCCGCGGTGAACGCGCGCATCGACGGCGACGACGTCGTCTACCACGACTACTACGACATCGGCGTGGCCGTCGGCGGTGGCCGCGGGTTGGTCGTACCGGTCGTCCGCAACGCCGAGCAGCTGAGCTTCGCCGAAGTCGAGCAGACGATCCGCGACTTCGGCGCGCGCGCCCGCGCCAACAAGCTGAAGCTCGACGAGCTCCAGGGCGGCACCTTCACCATCACCAACGGCGGGGTCTACGGCTCGCTGCTCTCGACGCCCATCATCAACCCGCCGCAGAGCGGCATCCTCGGCATGCACGGCATTCAGGACCGCCCGATCGCCGCCGGTGGCGAGGTCGTCATTCGTCCGATGATGTACATCGCGCTGACGTACGACCATCGCATCGTCGATGGGCGCGAGGCCGTCGGGTTCCTCGTCCGGGTCAAGGAGTGCATCGAAGCGCCCGTGCGCATGTTGCTGGAGGTCTGAGGTGAGCGACACGTACGACCTCGTGGTCGTGGGCGCAGGTCCCGGCGGTTACGTCGCCGCCATTCGCGCCGCCCAACTCGGTCTGAAGACCGCCTGCGTCGACGAAAACAAGGCCCTCGGCGGTACCTGCCTGCGGGTGGGCTGCATCCCCAGCAAGGCGCTGCTCGAGTCGAGCGAGCGCTTCCACGAGGCCCAGCACGGTTTCGCCGCGCACGGCATCGAGGTGGACGGCGTCCGCGTCGACCTGAAGAAGATGCTCAAGCGGAAGGACCGCATCGTCCGCATCCTCACCAAGGGCATCGAAGGCTTGTTCAAGAAGAACAAGGTCGAGCGGGTCCTCGGTCACGGACGTCTCGACGGCCCCGGCAAGGTCGTGGTCGAGGCGGGCGGCGAAACCCGCGTCCTCGAAGCGAAGCACATCCTGCTCGCCACGGGCTCCAAGGTCGCCACCTTGCCCGGCCTCGAGATGGACTGGGACCGCATCGGCGGCAGCACCCAGGCCCTCGCCTACCCGGAGGTCCCCGAGCACCTCATCGTGATCGGCGCCGGCGTGATCGGCCTCGAGCTCGGCTCCGTCTGGAGCCGTCTGGGGGCGAAGGTCACGGTCCTCGAGTACTTGGACCGCATCCTGCCCGGGATCGACGACGAGGTCGCCGCAGCGACCCACAAGATCCTGGCGAAGCAGGGCCTCGAGTTCCGCCTCGGCACGCGCGTCACGGGTGCCCGCGTCGAAGGTGAGGGCTGCGTCGTCACCTACGACGGCGGCGAGCCCATCACCTGTGACCGGGTGCTGGTGGCGGTCGGACGCAAGCCAAACACCGAGAACCTGGGCCTCGACACGGTCGGCATCGAGCTCGATCCACGCGGTCGCATTCCGACCGACGCCCACTTCGCGACCTCCGCGCCGAGCGTCTCCGCGATCGGCGACGTGATCGCCGGGCCCATGCTGGCCCACAAGGCCGAGGAGGAGGGCATCGCCTGCGTCGAGCGGCTCGTCACCGGCTACGGGCACGTCAACTACGACGCCATCCCGAGCGTGGTCTACACCCACCCGGAGGTCGCTGGCGTCGGGCGGACCCAGACCCAACTCGAGGCCGATGGCGTGCCGTTCCGCAGCGGCAGCTTCCCGTTCATGGCCAACGGTCGGGCCCGCGCGCTCGGTGACACCGACGGGTTCGTGAAGATCCTGGCGCACGCCGAGACCGACCGCGTCCTCGGAGTGCACATCGTGGGCCCGCGCGCCGGCGCTCTCATTGCGGAAGCGGCCGTAGCGATGGAGTTCGGAGCCAGCTCCGAGGACATCGCGCGGTCCTGTCACGCCCACCCCACGCTGGCCGAGGTCGTCAAAGAAGCGGCCCTTGCCGTCGACGGGCGGGCTTTGCACATTTGACAGCGCCGCCTGCGTCCGATAAATCCTGCCGGCCGTTGACTCGTCGTCGGGGCTGTTAGCTCAATTGGTAGAGCAACGGACTTTTAATCCGCTGGTTCCGGGTTCGAGTCCCGGACGGCCCAGGGTCCCCATCGTCTAGTCAGGCCCAGGACACCGGCCTTTCAAGCCGGCGACGCGGGTTCAAATCCCGCTGGGGACGTGCAAAAGCCCCGAGGCGCCCAGGCGCCTCGGGGCTTTCCTTTCTCGACCCACGCCACTACCCTCCGTGCCCGGACGACTCCATCTCGTGCCGGCCCATGAACACGTACGAACTCGTCATCTGCGGGCACCCTCTGACGGTCCGCTCCACGGCTGACGAAGCATACGTTCAGAGCCTTGCACGGTTGGTCGACGAGCGGGTCAAGGCCGCGAGCGCACAAGGGGCACCGCCTACGGGTGGGGCCTTGCTCGCAGCGCTGGCTCTCGCCGACGAGTTGATGAAGTCAAAGGGCGAGCTCGCGCGCATCACGGGGCACCACAAGGCGCTTCGGAAACAGGCTGGCGCTCGAGCTGATGCCCTGCTGACCTTGCTGGACGACCTGGCGCTGCCCCGGAGCTGAAGAGCACCAACGGCGCGCAGGTCCGAAAGGACCGCGTGAGCGCGACGCTCCCCGAGCGGAAGTCGCTGAGGCGTGCTTTGAGGGCACGAAGGCGGAACCTGGAGCCGGATTATCGGACCCGCGCCGTGGCGGCCGCACAGTCGCGCCTTGCTGCCCTGCCCCGCTTCGATGCCGCCCCGCGCGTCGCGCTTTACCGTGCCTTCGACGGCGAGGTGTCCACCGACCAGCTCGAGGTTGTCGCGCGCGCTGCCGGCCGGCAGGTCGTCTTCGCGCGCCACATCGCCGAGCAGCCGCTCGAGTTCGTCGACGCCACGAGCTGGCGCATCGGTGAGTGGGGTCTGCCCATCCCGGAAGGACCCACAGTCGACCTGGGGCCAGACGACCTCATCGTGGTGCCCGGAGTCGGCTTCGACGCCGACGGCTTCCGATTGGGGATGGGCGGCGGCTACTACGACCGCACGTTGGCGGCCAACGACGCGTTCCCGGTGGGCCTGGCGTTCGAGTGCCAGCGCGTCGAGCGACTCCCCCGCGCTTCATGGGACCGCCCTGTGGCGGCCCTCGTTACTGAGACAACTACTTACGATTTCGAACACTTGGAGTCCGACAATTGATCGGGTACATCATCGCCGGCATCGTCGGCGTCGTCGGCGGCGGCCTCGTCGGCTTCCTCCTCCTCCGCGGAAGCGGAGAGGCGGAGCTCGAGCGGGTCCGTCGTGAGGCGGCGGAGGCGGCAGAGGCGACACGGCGCGAGGCAGAGGCGTCTGCCCGGGCGGAGCTCGAGAAGCTCTCGGCCCAGGCTGAGGCCGAGGTCTCCGACCGCCGAACGGAGCTGAAGAAGAGAGAAGGACAGCTGCGCAAACGCGAGGAGCAGCTGGAGAAACGCGACGGGCAGCTGGGCAAGCGAGAGGGCCAGATCGGGCGCCGCGAGAAAGACATCGGGCGCCGCGAGACCAAGCTCGTCACCCAGGAGGAAGAAGCGAGCGAGGCGGTCCGCGAGGCGCGCGAGCACCTGCAATCCGCCGCCGCCCTGTCACGCGACGAAGCGCGCGCCATCCTGCTCGACGAGATGCGAGACGAGGCGCGCCGCACTGCGATCGACCAGGTGCGCACGATCGAGAGCGAGGCGCGCAACATGGCCGAGGAGCGCGCTCGGACCATCGTCGCCGCGGCGATTCAGCGCTACGCCAGCGAGCACGTCGCGGACCGCACGGTCACCCCGGTGAGCCTGCCGAGTGAGGACATGAAGGGCCGGATCATCGGCCGCGAAGGCCGCAACATCCGGGCTTTCGAGTCGGCGACCGGCTGTGACCTCGTGGTCGACGAGGCGCCCGACGGCGTGCTCGTGAGCTGCTTCAACCCCGTCCGCCGCGAGGTCGCGCGCCAGTCGCTCATCAAGCTGCTCGCCGATGGACGCATCCACCCCGCGCGGATCGAGGAGGTCGTCGCGCGCACCCGTAGGGAGATGGACCAGACGGTCCGGAAGATCGGGGCCGAGGCGGCGCTCGAGCTCGAGATTACGGGGATGCAGAACGAGCTGCTCAAGGGCTTGGGCAAGCTCCACTTCGCCACCAGCTTCGCCCAGAATGTGCTCGCGCACAGTATCGAGGTCGGCTTCCTGGCCGGTCTGATGGCCACCGAGTTGGGGCTCGACCCGAAGGCTGCACGCCGCGCGGGGCTGCTCCACGACATCGGCAAGGGCATCGATCATGAGACCAAGGGGTCTCACTCTGAGGCCGGCGCAGCACTATGCAGGAAGCACGGCGAGAGCAAGGCCGTGGTCCAGGCGGTGGCAGCGCACCACGACGAGCGGCAGCAGAAGAGCCTCCTGAGTCAGCTCGTCGCCGCGGCCAACTCGCTCTCCGGAGAACGACCAGGCGCGCGTCGCGAGGCGCTGGCGGGCTACATCAAGCGGCTCGAGGATCTCGAAACGCTCGCGACCGAGTTCGAGGGCGTCGAACGCTGCTTCGCCTTGGAATCCGGGCGTCAGGTGCGGGTCATGGTCGACAACGCGCGGCTCTCCGACCGCGACGCAGACCTGCTTGCGCGCGACATCGCGCGCAAGATCGAGCGGGAGCTGAGCTACCCGGGCGAGGTCAAGGTGACGGTCATCCGCACGACCCGGGCGGTCCAATACGCTCGTTGAGAATGTCCCCTGCCCGGAGTATTCTACCATCCAGTACAATACTGGCGGTTACGTGGTGTGACTTTTGCGAGCACTACCGCCGCACTTTCGGCCCGGGGGTAATTTCATGCACTTGAACAGCAGCAGCACGGCCAGTGATGATCACGCGCCCGTAGGAGTTGGCGACGCCGCAATGACCAAAGACGAGGTTTTCCACCAGGTTCGCAACGCCTTCATGGAGGCGCTCGGAGTGGATGACGACGAGGTCGTGCCCGAGGCACGCATCTTCGAGGATCTCGGGGCGGAGTCCCTGGACCTCCTCGAGATCGTGTTCCTCCTCGAGCGCGCCTTCGACATCAAGATTCCGAGAGGCGGCCTCAAAGAAGCGAGCCAGCAGGGCATCGACCCGTCCGACTATGAAGTCGACGGCATCCTCACGGAGAAGGCGCTCGACAAGCTGCGCGAGCTGATGCCCGAGGTCGATCCGAGCGAGATCACCCACGGGCTCACGGCCAACGACATCCCGCGCCTCTTCCGGGTCCAGTCGTTCCTCAACATCGTGGTCGGTCTCCTCGAGGAGAAGGGCACCACGGTCGGTTGACCTTCGGGTTCATCGTCCATCCGCTCACGCGCTTCCAGCGCGACCTTCTCAGCATCCGGACCGCGGACGTCCCCCTTTACGTGCGCGGTCAGACGCGGCGTACGCCTGCCCGCGTCATCGCCCGGCTTCAGCTCACCGATCCGCACGCGGGAGCCGTGGACGGCGTACTCGTGAGCATCCCGCAGCTGCCCGACGAACTGCTCGGTGACCAGGAAGCTGGTGTCGCCGCGGTCTCGGACGCGGTGGCCCTGTGCGCAGCCGAGGGCGCCGGCGTCGTCGGGCTCGGCGCGGTCGCCGCGGTCATCGGTGGCCAGGGCAAGGCCGTCGCACGTGAAGCCACCGTCCCTGTGAGCACCGGCAATGGGTTCACCGCGCTCGCCGCGCTCGAGACCTACGCCGGCCTGCGCCGCGTGGGCGTGAAGCACCCGACCGTCGGGCTGCTCGGTCCGCCCGGGCCGGTCGCGACCGGCATCCTGCGTGGCCTCGTCGCCCGCGGAGAGCACGTCCGCGTCGTCGCTGCCCAACCGCCCAACCCGCTGCGGAAGCTCGCCGCGCGCCTCACCGAGGCGGGACCGGGCGCGGTGAGCTTCATCGACGACGTGCGCGAGACGCTCGGGCCCGGCTCGGTGCTGGTCGCCGCTTCAAGCACCGGAGGACGCCTGCGCCTGTCGGAGATCCCGAGCGGCAGCATCGTCATCGACGTCGCCGAACCCCAGGACGTGAAGCACAACTGCGGCCCCCGCTCGGACGTGCTGTTGCTCGACGGGGAGTACGTGCGCCTCCCCCGCCCTCTCCGCGGTGGCCTCTGGCGGCGCATATACACCCTGGTGACCGGCCAGGGACGCTCCGTCTTCGCGTGTTTCGCCGAGCCCATGCTGATGGCGCTGGCCCAGGATACGGCGCTGTGTTCGGTCGGTCGCGACGTCCCGCTCGAGCGGATGCGCGCCCTCGCCGCGCTGGCCGCGGAGCACGGCTTCTGGGTCGACCGCCTGCACGAGCGGGGTCGACCCGTCTCGCCGGCCCGGATACGGCGGTTCAGCGCCTCCGGTTGAGAAGCGCGTACATGAACGCGGCCTCGGTGACTTCCATCATCTCTGCCTCGCCGTCCTCAACGTGGTCGAAGCCGAGCAGGTGCAGCACGCCATGCAGCATCAGGAAGGTCACCTCGTCGGTTAGCGACCACGGACCCGACATGCGGAGGCGCGGAAGCGCCCCCCGCGCTCGTTGACGCTCGGCGGTCTCGATGCTGACGACCACGTCACCGAGCGCACGACGCACGCCGGGAGGGCGGGGCATGTCCTCCTGCGGGAAGCTCAGCACGTCGGTGGCGGCGTCCTTCCCGCGCCATGAGGCGTTCAGCGCGCGGATCTCCTCGTCGCCGGTGAGGACCAGCGACAGCTCGGAGTCCGGGAGGTCGAACTGCCGCAGCACCTTGATGGCGCGCCGGCGGAGCGTGGACGAGTGCACACGCCCGCGAATGCCCGCCCGTTGCTGAATCTGGATCACGTGCTCTGATGGTGTTGGCTCAACCACCGCGCCGGCTCACTCGTCCTGAACGTCGGCCTCGTAGGCGCGCACAATGGCCTGGACCAGGGGGTGGCGCACGACATCCACCGGGGTGAGGCGGCACACCCCGATCCCGTCGATGCCCGTGAGCACCCGGATCGCGTGTTCGAGGCCGCTCTGGCCGCGCTGCAGGTCGATCTGCGTCGTGTCGCCGGTGACCACGGCGCGCGAGCTGTTCCCCAACCGAGTGAGGAACATCTTCATCTGGTCGCGGGTGGTGTTCTGCGCCTCGTCGAGGATGACGAACGCCTTGTTGAGCGTGCGCCCGCGCATGAAGGCGAGCGGAGCAACCTCGATGGTGTTGTTCTCG
>PVBE011256002.1_pt1 | contig 13825 bp, 12 predicted proteins | sample 1631181 | NCBI WGS metagenome assembly PVBE01 (sample SAMN08397723, study PRJNA350692) | Marine metagenome, whole genome shotgun sequencing project. | isolation source: water | place: Pacific Ocean | collected 2012-04 | reverse complement strand
TGATTCAAAGAACCTTGAAGTGCACTTGGCTACGACTTCTACTTGAAACGGGAAGAAAACATCAAATTCGCGTTCATTGTAGCGATGCTGGCCATACAATCTTAGGAGATAAGCGCTACGGCTCTACTCTGAATCCTCACAGGCGTCTTTGCCTTCATGCACATAGAATCGCCTTTAAACATCCCATTATATCAGAACAGATTGACATACAGGCAAAACCTGCTTGCTTTCTACCCGCGTGATTCAAGAGTCGATTTTTGAATTATCATGGGTAGCATTAAAATTCTGACTCTACCTCTTTTTTTCTAGATGTATAGAAATTTCCAAGCAATATAAGAAAAGTAAAATAGATGCAGATGAAGATAACAGGAATTTTAGGAGTACGTATATAGCAAGAAACAGCAGGAGCGTAAAGAGCAATTTTTAAAAGAGTGTCTGTGTAAATTGTAGTTAGAGTAAAAAGTAGAGGACAAAGAAAAGAAAGGAAGAGAAGCGTTAAAGATCCCGCTGCTAAAAGAGGGTAAAATAAATTATAAATAATTCCAACTAGGGGAAACTTATGAAAGTGATACAGAATAATAGGGAGTAAAAATAAATTTACAGATAACCCCAGGCTTAGGTTTTTTCGAAGCCAGGCTGAGAGAAGGTGACCATATAGGGATATAAGAGAAAGAGACTGGATCTTTTCTTTTGAGCGCTTTTTGAAAACGAGGGAAAGAAGGTTTTCGAAAAATTGAAAAAAATACAAAATTCCAAAACAGCTTAAAAAGCTCATCTGAAAGCCTAAATTCAATACGATCAGGGGATCTATCAGCATTTCTATAAGAGCAGAAAATCCTAAGATATTAAAAGCACAAGCCTTTTTTCCTAAAATTTCTCCTAAAAGATATAAAGATAAGATGAGATAGGCTCTAAAAATAGATGGAGAAAATCCAAGCAAAAGGTAGTAAAGAGTACAGATCACAAAAACTCCGATGAGCGTTTTTTTATAAGGGAAAAAAAAGGAAAGGCTAAAAAAAGCGATCAAAGCAAAAAATCCGAAATGAAGACCTGAAATAGCAAGTAGATGAGAAAGGCCGAGCTGTCTAAAAGAAAATTCAAGCTCTTTATGATCTCCTATGCCTAAAGTCATCCAACTAAGAAAAGCGGTAGCTTTTTTTGAAGAGATGTTTTGGGAGTAGTAAGATTTGATTTTTTGTTTGATTTTGTGCCTAAGCTCTACAAATCTATGCGTATTTTTTATTTTTTGTACACTTTGAGGTTTAAAAACATATTGGTAAGGACGCACCTTTTTTAAAGTCCCCTGTAGTAAAAGGTCCTGATCTGCTTGTATTCTTTTTTGAAGAAAATAGACTTTGGTATTTAAATTCTTAAAATCTGATGTAAAAAATTTGCCTTCATATACCCAGCCTTTTCTAAAATGAGAAGAGTAAGGCGAGATTTTTTGAGGTTGAAAGATACCTTGAACTTGGATTTTTTCGATCTCTATGTCTTGAGGGGTGTACAAAAAAGATGTGAGGCTAATGAAAAGTCCTAATAAAATTCGTATGTAAGATGCAAAAATTAAGGGGATGAAAAATAAGCAAAAGAAAGGGTTTGCCGTAATTTTAAAAAGAATACCTATACAAAAAAAACAGGCATAGTAAAGAGCGCAGCGATCTTCGAAGAAAGAAATTATTCCTCTTCGATACTTTTGCGAATCAAACGCGCTCCTCTTTGACTTGTGTAATAGGCGAAAAACCATTGAAATAAAACTAAAAAGCGATTTCTAAATCCAATGAGATACATAATATGCACAAAGCACCATGCAAGCCAAGCAAAGAATCCTTTAAATTGAAATTTTTTAAACATTCCTACTGCTTTTGTTTTTCCAATAGTTGCCATCGAGCCTTTATCGAAATATTTAAACCGGGGCCTTTTTTCTTTTGATAAGTTTCTTAAAATGATATTTGCGACATAACGACCTTGTTGTACAGCAACAGGGGCAAGACCTGGATAAAAATGTCCTTTTTTATCCATAGCTGCAGCACAATCTCCGATACAGAAAATTTCAGGGTGATCTGGTATGCTTAAATCTGCATCTACTAAAGCCCTTTTTTGACGATCTAAAGGGATGTCGAGTGTTTTTAAAAGGGGAGATGCTTCATTACCTGCAGCCCAGATCACATTACGCGCTTCGATGAACATGTTTTCAACATAAACACCTTCATTTGTAATGTTGGTAACTTTTTTTCCAGTGATGACACGTACGCCAAATCTTTTCAAATACATCTCTGCTGTTCTTGAGAGATTTGCAGGAAAGACAGGTAAAATATTTGGAGAGCCTTCTACAAGGTAAATTTTTGTTTTTTTGACATCGATACGTCTGAAATTACGTAAAAGTGTATCATAGGCAACTTCTGCAATAGCTCCAGCTAGCTCAACTCCGGTAGGTCCCCCTCCGATAATGACAAAGTTTAGATATTTCTTGGCTTCTGAAATACTGTCACATCTTTCCGCCTTTTCAAAAGAGATTAAAATTTGCTCACGGAGTCTTAGCGCATCTTCTAGTGTTTTTAATCCAGGTGCAAAAGGTTCCCATTCGTTTTTTCCAAAGTAAGAATGTTTAGCTCCTACAGACAAAACTAGATAGTCATAACCTAAATGATCTCCATTTGTTAAAGTGATTGTTTTGTTTTTTTTATCAATTTGGGTGACCTCTCCCATCATTACAGTGATGTTTTCATGGGGAGCTAAAATTTCTCGAATCGGTACGGCAATATCAGAAGGAGACAGGGATGCAGATGCGACTTGGTATAAAAGAGGCTGAAACAAATGATGATTCGTTTTATCTAAAAGCCATACATCTAATTTAGCTCCGCCCAATTTTTTTGCAAGAGTGAGCCCCCCAAAACCGCCTCCAACAATTACAACTCTGGTATATGCCATGATCTTCCTCAAAGAGCATTTTTTTTGAGTGTAGCATATATTTTTTGCCTAAAAAACATTTTTTTCTTTTTTCTTTAAAATTGTTTGTTTTAAGATTAGTACTAATTATTTTTTGTATATACTCCTTCCATTTCAAAGGCAGAATTTTGATGTGCTCAAAATGTCGGTTTTTGAACTTTCTTAGGTCCAAACCGATATGAATGTTCTTATCCAAAAATATTATCAGGTAAACAAAGAGCCTCAAAAGGGTTTTGAGGATGTGATTTTTCTTGTAGATACAGAATTTTCTTTTGAGAAATGCAAAGAAATATGTCCTAGCTTGCCTAAAGGATGGTATGAGCTTGCAAAACTAAATCTTCAGGATCGTATTGATTTTACCAAAGAATATTGGTTCAAAACTCTTCCTTTAAAACCTCAGATGTACAAAGTCTTTGAGGCTTTTTTTCAAAGCCTTGATGATATTGGCGTGTTTCTTGTGAAAAAAAAGCAAACAGAAAAATATACTTCTCATTTTGTCTATAGTATCCAAACAGGTGCGGCTTTTTTCTATGGTTTGCCTCCAGTGGAAAAAGAAAGTGATCCCGTTTGTTTTGTACCCTCCTTAAATTTTCCTAAAGACTTTTTAGCATTTTTTAAAATTCATAATGGCTTTTCTAAAAACTCTGATCTCGGAATCATTCAGATGCAAAATTTAAAAAATATATACTCTGATTTGCAAGCGAAGTGGAAAGGAGAAAAAATCATTATTAAACACAAAGAAAATTCTATTGATTTTTCTTTGTTGCTCCCTTTTTATGAACGTTTTGGTCTGGGATCTTTTCAATGTTTTTTTGGAGACTGGTATCCAGAAAGCGAAATGGGAAATGTTTATTTTTCAGCAATGGATTATACTATTTCAGATTATAAAGCAGCTAGACAAGAGCATAATAGGTCGTTTGAGAATTTTTTAAGTTGGTTGATTTCTTACCTTGAAGGTAGGGAGACGAAGGATATTTAACTATGAAACTACCCCGTTATTTAAAATATTCGTCTAAAACTTTTTTCCTATTTTTGAGCTCCATTTTTGTAATAACAAAACCATTAAAATGGTACTCAAAAATATGAAAAAATCTCTTTTTATCCAAAAATCTTATAATAGTGGAATAATCTCATGTATCTTATACAAAATTTTTATGAAACTTATGGTAAGGAACTTGACTTTGAACTAGTAACGGGAGCCGACGGATTACACCGGAGGATTCGAAAACCAGAAGTGCATAGACCGGGTCTTAGTTTGACTGGTTATAAGAAGAATTTAATCACATCTCGTATTCTCATTTTTGGCCAAGCGGAAGTTGAGTATATTCGTGATTTAGATCAAGATCTTCGAAAGGAAAGATTGCAAAGTATATTAACCAATAAAACACCTGCTGTGGTTGTTGCAAAAAATTATCGACTTCCCAAAGAGCTTATTCAGATTTGTGAACAAGGGGGAATTCCTCTTTTTCGATCAAGCCTGACGGCTACAAATCTTTTGAGCAAGGTGATGTTCATCTTATCAGAAGAATTTTCTCCTACAGCTACCATGCATGGAACTTTAGTCGAAGTTTTTGGTATTGGAGTGTTAATTCAAGGTGAATCTTCTGTAGGAAAAAGTGAAGCGGCTCTCGGATTAATCGAAAGAGGGCATAGATTAATTTCAGATGATGTTGTGAAAGTACGAAAAAAAGAAGGCGCTTTTTTAATCGGGTCAGGCCCTGATCTTACAAGGCATCTCATGGAAATTAGAGGCATTGGAATTATCAATGTTGCTCATCTTTATGGAGCTGTTTGTGTGCGCCCCAGTAAAGGGCTCAATATTGTTGTAAAACTAGAAGAGTGGGATGATCGTCATTTTTATGATCGTGTGGGGTTAGAAGAACGTTTTTGCGATATCCTTGAAATCAGTGTTCCCTTTCATCTTCTTCCTGTAAAACCAGGTAGAGATGTAGTTCTTTTAATCGAAACGATTTCTTTAAATCATCGTTTAAAAGTAATGGGCTATCACTCTGCTAAAGAATTTAATGCAAAGCTGCTTGAAGCGATTACACAAAGACAAAAGAGAAGGACACTGAATGAAGCTTATCCAAAAAGTGAAAATTAAAAATAATTTAGGCTTGCATACCCGACCTGCTACCGTGATTGTGAAACAACTGCAAACTTATAAGTCAAAAGTATTCTTTACATATAAAGATGAAACGATCAATGCTAGAAGTATCATGGGTATTTTAATGCTAGCTGCAAAAAAAAACTGCCGCATTACAATTCAAGTCGAAGGAGATGACGCAACGTCAGTAATGGATATGTTAGTTGCGGCCTTTGAGAATCGGTTTGGGGAAGATCATGAAAGAATATGAAATAAAAGGACTTGCCGCTAGCAAAGGAATTGCTTTCGGCGTTCCTTTTTTTTTATCAGACTCGAAAGAAGAAATTCCTGAATTTTTTATAGAAGAAAATGAGATCGATAAAGAGATTTCTCGTTTTCAAAAGGCATTAATCTCTTCTAGAAAAGATGTCGAATCTTTACAACAAGGACTGATTAAAGAAGGCTCATTTGAAATTGTTGCGATTTTAGATACACATCTTGAGATGCTAAAAGATCCTTTTATTACATCTCAGATTGAAGAAAAAATTCGAAACATGTGTAAAAATGCAGAAGCCGTCTTTCTTCAGGTGATTGAAGATTATAAAAGTCGTATCAATACCATGAAGGATACATTTTTTCAAGAAAGAGTGAGAGATGTAACAGATGTATCAAAAAGGGTTTTAAATCATTTACTTTCTGTAAAAAAACAAAACATTGTCAAAGTTCCTCCTCATTCCATTTTGATCGCTGAAGAACTTGTTCCTTCTATTATTGCAAAGGCGAGTCCCAATCATATTGCAGCTTTTATTAGTAAATATGGAGGAATTAGCTCCCATGCATCAATCATTGCAAGAGCCAAAGGCATTCCTTATATTGCGGGTATTGAGCTGAATGATATTTTAAAAGAAGACCCTAAAGAACTAATTGTTGATGGAACAGAGGGTATTTTGATTTTGAACCCCTCTTTATCTACAAAAGAAAAATATGAAAGACAAAAAGCTCAATCGAAAAAATACTTTCAAATGCTGGAAAATCAAGCTTATTTGGATGCTGAGACTATAGATGGATATGCGGTCCGTATTTTTGGAAATTTAGAAAGTTATGATGATATAGAGCTTTTGAAAAAACAAGGAGCTTCAGGAGTTGGCTTATTTCGCTCAGAATACCTTTTCCTTTTAAAAAATCGATTTCCGAGTGAGGAAGAGCAATTTGAAATTTACAGCCAAATTGCCAAAAGTTTGCCAGATCATCCTGTAGTGATTCGTATTTTTGATGTGGGGGGAGATAAACATGCGGTTGATATAGGGGACAAAGATTTTATAAAACGAGAACACAATCCTGCTTTGGGGTGTAGAGCCATTCGTTTTCTTTTACGTTACGAAAACCTTTTAAGAACGCAACTTCGTGCTCTTCTTCGATCTTCTGTAAATGGAAATATTCATATTTTGATCCCTATGGTCTCTGATATCTCAGAAATACAACAAGTAAAAAAGTGGATAAGAACAATACAACAAGAGCTTCAAGAGCAAAATATCCCCTTCAAAGAAGAGATCCCTTTAGGGTGTATGATTGAGGTTCCCTCTGCTGCTATCATGTCTGATGCGATTGCTGAAGAAGTAGACTTTCTTTCTGTAGGGACAAATGATTTAGTTCAATATGTGATTGCAGCGGATCGCTCTAACCCTCATATTAGTTATTTATACTCACCTGCTCATCCCAGTATCTTAAGACTTTTAAGAATTATAGTTTCAGCCGCAAATTGTCATCATAAAAAATTGATCCTTTGTGGGGAAATGGCATCAGATCCTAAATTTATTCCTTCTTTAATTGGGCTGGGGATTAGAGATTTTTCTGTCTCTGCGAGAAACATCCCAGTGATTAAACATACGATTCGGAATTTAAGTGTTGTGGATGCATCTCATTTAGCAGAAGAAGCTTTTCAATATACGAGCGCAGAAGAGCTTCATGAATTTATTCAAAATCAGTCTTGAATTCTTTTCAATATAGAAGCTTTAGTAAAAGCCTCTACATTCCTAAATTAAAAGGTAAAGAGCTATTCGGCATAGGACATTCTTTATCCACTTGTTGGCTTGCATCTTTATAGGCAGCTAAAATGAGATCTTCTAAGCCTTCTACATCATCTTTATCGACACAATCAGGACTGATTTTTATTTTTGTGATTTCTTTTTCTCCATTGAGGGTGATTTGAACTAATGTTCCTCCAGCAGACCCTATTTTTTCGATATTTTGCATGTCGTCTTTTATTTTAGACATTTGGTCTTGAAGCATTTTAGCTTGTTTTTTCATTTTGGAATAGCCAGATCCCATGATAATTCTCCTTTAATTTTGTTGAAGGATTCCTTGAAGTTCAATTGATGCAAACCTAATAAGGGTATCATAATGATACTGTGGTTTTTTAGATAGATTAGGGGTGTTCTTTTTTAGTGTAAAAGGGATGTTTACAAGTTTGGGTGGTTCAGAAGGCTTTGGTTGCTCGCTTAAGGGGTTTTCAGGTAGTGATTTTTCTATTTTTTCATTGGGTATAAGAGGAGCTGTAGGTGTGCTTTTTTGTGGTAAAGAAGGAGGCTTAGGTAGAATTTTTTCTGTTTTTTCAACTGGCAAAATTGAATGGGGAGATAAAGTGGTTTGGGAAAGAGGAGGTTTTTGTTCTACAGGTTTTGATAAATCCCTGTTTTCGAAAGAAAATGTTTGTTCTAAATCGATCAAACGACCGATTAAATTTTCTATAGAGATATGATTTTTAGATCTTAATATTTTAAGAAGAAGTATTTCTATATGAATAGATTTTATGAAGGTTTTAGGAAGATTTTGTAGAGCATCTGAGAGAAGATCTAAAATATAGATGAGCTGTTCTTTCGTAAAAAAAGAGGTTGTTTTTAAAGCTTTGGAAGAAGAAATTTTGCAAGCTAAATGAGAATGGAAATGAGAAATTAATTGTTCTATGAAATGGGAAAAGTCATATCCATTTGTATAAATTTTTTGAGTAAGAGTATAAGCAAAGGATAGATTGTTATCTTCAATTGCCTGGTCGAGTTCAAAAAAATCTTCCTTAGGAGGCAAGGCAAGAGTAATATTTACAGTGTCTTGGGTTACTTTGCCCTCTGTAAAACAAAATATTTGATCTAAAAAAGACTCTGCATCTCTTAAAGAGCCTTGAGAGAGAGAGGCTATTTGATCTAAAGCTTCTGTTTCGATATCTCGACCTAGATGAGAGACGATTGCTTGCATTTTTTGAACGATGTCTTGATCAGAGATTCTCTTCAAATCAAATCTTTGGCATCTACTGATAATTGTGGGTAAAACTTTATGGGGCTCAGTTGTTGCAAAGAAAAATTTTACGGTTTGAGGCGGTTCTTCTAAGGTTTTAAGAAGAGCATTGAATGCCTCTTTTGTTAGCATATGAACTTCATCGATGATATAGATTTTATACTTGCTATTCGAGGGGGAGTAATTCACTGTTTCATTGAGTTTACGAATATCATCGATACCTCGATTCGAAGCACCATCGATTTCGATGACATCTAATGAAGAGCCTTTTTGAACTTCTGTACAAGTTTTACATGTATTACAAGGTTCTAAATGATGAAGGTTTTCGCAGTTTAGTGCTTTTGCTAAAATTCGAGCTAATGTAGTTTTTCCTGATCCACGTCCTCCACAAAAAAGATAGGCAGGAGCTATTCTTTGATGGGCGATTGCATTTTGTAAAGTTGTTACAATCGATTTTTGACCAAGCACTTCATCAAAAGTTTGAGGACGAAAGCGCCTGGCTAAGTTTTGATATTGATAGGACATGCTTTTTTACCTTTTAAAAACTGATGTTAGTGGCAAGAGCAAAAACTCAAAAAAAGCTTTAAAAAAAAAGCTCTAAAAAGTAGTTTTTCTGGTTTGTTCGAATAACAGATACAGGAACGTAAGTTTACACAATCAAGGGTTTCCTATCAAGAAGCATTATTAGTTTGATAGAGGTTTGTTTAGAGTTTTATGCTTTATTTTAATATTAATTTATTTAATAAAGTCATTAACTGAATAAATAAAATTTAATTTATGGAAAAAATAAGTCATTCTTTTTATGTTTCCTTGCTTTTGAAAATAGGAAGAAATTTGTTACATTTAAGAAAGAAAGATTTATTAGAAAAAGCCTTTTACTTTGAGATGAGAAGGAAATAATGGAAGGTTTTTTATGTAGCGTTGAATGTCAGTGCTTTAAAAATAAGTGATTTTTTGATTTACTTGAATATATAGCCTGATTTAAGCAGGCTGGAGATCTATGAAAGATTCAATTGAGGATGACAAGCAAGATCAAAAGGATAAGTCAGGGTTTAAGGAAAGGCTTGCCTATAGAAATTTGGGATGGCGTCTTCTTGTTGGATTTATATGTATTTTGTGTTTAGCGGCTTTTCTGCATTTTAGAGAGGCTCGTACTGATGTATTAGATTTAAATACAAAGGCTCCTCATTTTGTGGTGAGCCAAGTGGATTTTGAATTTCCTGATGAGGAATCTACCCTTTTAATTAAACGAGATGCTCTTCGTGATATCGGGACGATTTATAAAATCGAAGAAAGAGAGATTTCAGAAGTTCGTTTTGAATTTGAGAGCTTTTTAATCAAGAACCCTGATTGGAAATCAGAGGTGCACTCTAGTTTTGAAGAACTCTATAAAGCAGCAGATTCTTTTGAAGATGTTCTTCGAGAAAGCAGGTTTACTGACGCTAGAACCTTGCAGAAAATGAAAGAATTTAATCTTCCCATGATTTACTATCAGGAGCTTACGCCTCATTCAAGTGAAAAAAGCATCCACTTTCCCAACAGGGTTTGGGATCGGATGAAAAAATTATCTTCTCGCTTAGATAAATTCAACTCAGATTCACTTCAATTTGTCATTGATTTTTTTCGGAAAAAGAATTGGAAATTACAAGAAGACATTGTGGGGGAGACTTATTTTAGGCAGCTTATAGAGAAAAGCATTCCTGATCGCTATACGAAGGTAAAGGCTGGCACAAAAATTATCGATCAAGGGGAGCGGGTGGCTTCTAAACATATCGCTATGCTTCAAGCGATGAAATCATCGATGAATGAAAGCCGAAATCTTTGGGAAGTTTTGCCGATTATCTCTTCTGTTTTATTGGCTTTTATTTTTGTAGGGCTTTCAGCGTTTTATTTTAAAATTAATAAACCTGAACTTTTTTATTCGGTTGAAAAACTAGCTCTTTTAGCATCCATTGTGGTTCTTTGTTTAATTTTTGCAAAGATTGCAGAATATGTGATCTTAAAAGGAACGCCAAACTTTTTCGATACAGTGCGCTATCCTATCATTATCCCCTTAGCTACTCTCTTAATCTGCATTTTGCTCTCTGCACCTATAGCGCTCTATGCTTCGACTTTTTTAGTCATCATCATGTCGATTGGACTAGCTGTTGATCACAGCAGATTTTTGATTTTAAATCTTGTCACCTCTCTCATGGTGATTATATTAACGAAGGCTTTGAGGAAGAGAAAGGAAATATTTGGGGTTTGTTTAAAAGCGTATCTTCTCACGATTCCTGTGCTTCTTGCCTTTAACTTTTCTTTTAATAGTCTATGGAGCAAGCCGTTACTGGGAGACTTGATCAGTTCTTTTGTTTTTCTCATGATCTCCGCGATTCTTGTTGTAGGTCTTTTGCCTATGTTGGAGTCTTTGTTTAGGGTTATGACAGAAATGACTCTTATGGAATATATGGATCCTAATAATGAATTATTACGGAGGTTGACTATCGAAATTCCTGGTACCTATCAACATTGTCTTGTACTGGGGAATTTAACAGAAGCGATGGCGCAATCTATTGGTGCTGATGGACTTTTTTGTAGAGTTGCTGTGCTGTATCATGATATTGGAAAATTGAATAATCCTCATTTTTTTACAGAAAATCAGCAAGTTGGGGTGAATATTCACCAACTCCTAACTCCTTTAGAATCGGCGCAGGTTATCATTTCACATGTGACAGATGGGGAAATTTTAGCCCGTAAATACCGACTTCCGAAACAGTTTATTGATATTATTCGAGAGCACCACGGAACGACTCTTGTATATTATTTTTACTGCAAAGAACTCGAGTTGAAGGGAGGGAAAACGGAAGATGTGGATGAAAAGCAATTTCGGTATCCAGGGCCTAAGCCCTATTCTAAAGAATCTGCAATTATCATGATTGCGGACACGGTCGAAGCAGCTTCTCGTTCTTTGGATGATTTTTCTGAAGAATCATTAAAAGAACTTGTGAACAGGCTTGTAAAAGATCGTGTTGAAGACAATCAATTGGATGAGTGTTTATTGACGTTTCAAGATTTACAAAAAATCAAAGAAACGCTTGTTAAAACATTGCTTTTAACCCACCACATACGGGTTAAATATCCACAAAAAAAAGAACCGGGTGGCCTTGAGCCTATCACCTAAAGATTTACGCCTTCTACATTAAAACTGATTCAAATTTTTTGTGAACCTATCTTATTCAATTTAATAAGGTTCATTAGTCCTTAAAACTCATTTCCTTTGGAAGAGCTAAATGTTTTGAAAAAATTAAAGGAAATAAGATGACATGTCTTATATAAGAATCATCTAGTAAAGAGCTTCCATAAGCCGTATGCCAACTCCAGGGAGTTCTTAAAATAACAGCAAGAGTGTTTGGTTGATAAGGAATGTTTTTTGCAAATGTACAATGATTACCTCCATTAGAAGAATCTATTCCTGCTTTGATATAATTGGGGCCGTATAATAATTTTGTGCCTATTTCAAAAGGTATTTCATCTTGATAATTACCCAAATAAAAAAGAATAGCACAATAGTAGCCAGGTAAATCAACGTGATTATGTAATTTGAATTTTTTAGTATCATAATAGATTTTATCAGAGTATGCATTTTCATTTGAGTTATGAAAGGAAAGGTTGTTTACGATTTTAAGAAGTTGGGATGGAGAAGCGTCAGGAAATACCTGTGACAGATACGGAAGGAATTTTTTTGCGATTAGAGGTTTAATCCATTGATTTGCGATCAAAGTTAAGTGGTGCCAAAATTCTACCTGCTGAAGTGGCACATTTATATTATTAAGACCAGATGTATTTAGATTTATTTTTTTTCTCCCAGAAAAGGGAGTCTTTACTGCTAAGGAAGCATCAAATAGGTGTGTCATTATTTTTTCATAATAATCTAAGGGAAAAAAGTTATTAATGACTAAGTGAGGAAAGGGATCTATTTCTATTTGTGCATGAGTAATTTTTTCTTCTAATATCTGATATAAATCGTTTTCATAGCTGAGTTGTAATTCTTCAGGTAATTCATGATATTGCAAGGTATTTTCAAATAAACATTTTTCGTTAGGGTTCCTTTTGTTGCTTTCATAAACTTTTGTAAAGATTTCTTTGTGAGTATCGCTGTAAAGGAAAGAAAAAATCAGAGCAAAGAAAACGTATTTTTTTAGCATGGCCAAAGTCCTAAATTTTGAAGTGGAATGAGTATAAATAAAAAAATATAATTTTACAGTAAGATTATATTTTTCTATAGAGCATCAGTATAGAGCATCAGTGTAGATCAATATTTTAATTCAGAAATAGTTTAATTTATGTTATTATACTCTCAATTTTAAATAACAATAGTTATTATTTTGAGAAAGTTTGTTTTACCTGTTATTATTTTAATTTTTACTTGTTTTATTGCTACTTCAGCTATAGCAAAACCTCAGTCTTTTTCTAAGGATGAGAAAATGTTTTTTTCGAAACTGGATAAAGAATATTTGGATGTTTTAGATGATGAAGAGGATGAAGGATGGGTGATTTTGATCAAGCAATTTGGCGAAAATAAAATAGAAACAGCTTTTCCTTCAAATCCTGAATTTTTTTATGAAAAAAAATTAAAGAAGGAAGTGTTTCGATTTTTGTCTCAGGAAGAGGAGGCTTCTTACACCTTTGTAATTGAAAAAGGAATAGAATGGCCGAATGACTATAAGTTTAGAAAAGAAAATAAAGATCTTTATTTAGAGAGATCAGGAGCGTATGGCCCTATTTTTGATCGTGAATTCCAACAAAATGGAAAAGTGATTAAAAAGCGTGTACAGTTTGCAGAAGACCTTTTATGCACTTTTACCACTGAAAAAAGAGGGGGTGCACCTGATTTACACGATGAATTTGTCTCTTCTTTTAGTATTATTAAACCTCTTGTTTAATGCAGTAAAAGATATTCCTTTTTTTTTCTTAAAAAATATTGCATAGAATATTTTCTAATAAGGCAAATTTCATCAAAAATTTTTCTGAATTTTATAGAAATCCCAATTCAAAACCATATTTTTGAACTCGAAGAAATTTATTTTTCCTTAAGATTTTCTTGGCATTAAAAATTATGAAATTATTGTGAGTTAAGAGTTCAATCAATTTTTTAGGGAAAATTTTTCCCTGTTGAGTTTGAATTTAAAATTCACATGCTCTTTAGAGTAGGTAGTTTGAAATTTTAATTAAATACAAAGAAGTGCCTCAGGGATCGATGCACTCTTAACTTATAACGCTTCTATTATGCAAAAGTGCTTTGCTAAAAAGGCGATGCTATTGTATTGTGTTTTATGTTCTTTTGATGATCTTGAGAGGAACTTCAAAAGAAAAGAACAGCAGAGATTGTTCAGGTTTTTTGACAGTAGAGAAAGAGTGCTATGTATAAAGCAATAAATAAAAGTTTGTGAGGGCAAAGTGGAAACTTTGCCACAAATCGTCAAGAATCAATTTCTATTTTATTGAGAATTTGATCCTGGTTCAGAT
>PVBE011248377.1_pt1 | contig 13829 bp, 13 predicted proteins | sample 1631181 | NCBI WGS metagenome assembly PVBE01 (sample SAMN08397723, study PRJNA350692) | Marine metagenome, whole genome shotgun sequencing project. | isolation source: water | place: Pacific Ocean | collected 2012-04 | reverse complement strand
CCTCAGTGATGACCTCCGGATCTCCACAGGCAGCTAAAAGTGCCGACCCCCCGGCCGCTACTGAACCAGCTCCAAAGACCTTTAACCATTTCCGTCTGCTAAAATCTCTTGTATCCATGCTGTGCCTGAGATCTCCTTTCCTTCAGTAATCTACCCATGTTTCCCCAAACGGACAGGATCAGGCCACTCTAACCGCACGCTTCCCCACAGGCAAGACCTTGCTACTCGGCGAAGGCTATAATTCGGATCCGGTTGAGAATAGTGGATTCTGGATCTATAAGTAGGGAATGAGCGGGTAATCAGATGTCACTGGGATACGTCCTCAGACGCCTTGGCATGTTTGTCCTCATAGTCTGGGCAGCAGCATCGATCAATTTTGTTATTCCCCGACTGGCCAAGGGCGACCCCATTCAAGCTCAGTTTGCCCAGCTGGAGGCACTGGGGATTCGCAGCACAAACATGGGCGAAGTCGTGGCTGCTTACCGTAAACGCCTGGGGCTGGATCGGCCCATGATCGAGCAGTACTTTACTTATATTTCGAATGTCTCCCGGTTCGATTTTGGGCCTTCCATATCTTATTTCCCGTCAGATGTAGGCCGCCAGATCATGATGCGATTACCCTGGAGCCTCGGACTTCTAACAATGTCAACGATCATTTCGTTTGTTGTTGGCAATGTTCTGGGCGCCCTGGTTGGCTGGCCCGGGTCTTCTAAGAAGGTCAGGTGGCTGATGCCAGTGCTGATGCCGTTCGCCGCAATTCCTTATTATCTTCTCGGAATAATTATGATGTTCGTCTTGGCCTTTTACCTCAAGATATTCCCAATGGGCGGCGCATATAGCATCGGATCCACTATCGAGCTTAGCCCGGCATTCGCTCTCGACGTCTTGTGGCATGCCATACTCCCTGCCATGTCTATCATCCTGTCGGTAACCGGGTTCTGGATGCTGGGAATGCGAGGGATGATGATTACCAACATGGGCGAGGACTACATGACCATGGCAGAAGCGAAGGGACTCTCACCAAGACGCATCTTTTTCCGCTACGCCATGCGCAATGCCATGTTGCCGCAGGTGACTGGACTGGCCCTCACTTTCGGCAGCATCATCGCCGGATCGGTTCTGGTCGAAGTCATATTCGACTACCCGGGAATGGGCTGGATTCTCTGGCAGTCAATCCGGTCTATGGATTACTTCATGATCCAAGGAATCGTATTTGTACTAATTCTATCGGTGGCCCTGGCAATGCTAATCCTTGACTTTATTTACCCTCTGGTTGACCGGAGAATCACATATGGCCGGTAATAGGGGCATTGGTGAAAACGGCAGAATCTAGCAGACCAGAACGCTGGAGCCGGGGACGCGAGTGGGCTGCATATGGCCGACGAAATCCATCGCTGATCGCTGGTTTATCGATGGTTTCAATAATAATCTTATTCGGCCTAATAGCACCATTCCTGATCGACCAGGACGCCACTCGCACCACCGCATTTGACAGGGAACTAGCTCCGTCATCGAAACACCTACTCGGCACAGATAGTTTTGGCCGCGACATGATGGCAATAATCATCGTTGGCACTCCGCAAACAGTGAAGGTGGGGGTGGTTGCCGGCCTAATGTCGCTAATCATTGGCTCGACACTTGGCTTTGTACAGGGGTTTTTCCGGGGACCGATTGGAGCATCAGTACGAGGCGTTACCGACGTCACCCTAACCATCCCTGCCCTGCTCATCCTGATTACGATCGCCAGCCAGGTTAAATTTATGTCGGTCGAGACTATGGCAGTCATCATCGCCCTGCTTGCCTGGCCAGGAACGACCCGCGCCATCGGCGCCCAAGTACTGAGTATGCGCGAGCGTGCCTTTGTTCCAATAGCGCGTTTTAATGGCATGTCTTCCATGGAAATCATATTCAAAGAGCTCATGCCCAACATGCTTCCATACCTGGGGGCAAGCTTTGTTGCGGCTGTCTCCACGGCGATCCTGTTTGCTGTCGGACTTGAAGTCCTCGGCCTGGGTCCGCAGACTACAAATACCCTGGGTATGACCATCTTCTGGTCGCAGTTGCACTCAGCCGTAATTCTTGGAATGTGGTGGTGGTGGGCTTCACCCATTGTGGTGATCGTATTCCTTTTCATCGGCCTGTTCCTCACCAGTCACGGCCTAGATGAACTGGCCAATCCCCGCCTACGACGGCGTGTATAGAGCTCTTCAGATTTACGTGGTCGGAATGCCGCAAGGGAGCGCGGCCAAGTATTGAGCAGAAGACAGCGTATTAATAGGTGGCAGGTTCTTAGTACGCCGTTGGATTGGCGCCGTACCCCTTAGCTACCAGCTACTCCCAAAACGTAGAAGCGGCTGGAACGTAGCTCTGTTGATAGACACGGACAACCCTGAATTCTCATTTAGTCCTGTGCGACGGAGAGTGTCCAAGAATGCAAATCCCAAATCCTTGGGACAGACGTAATGCTCCAATCGGACTGAAGGTCCAAGTCCGAAAAGTAAAGAACTGGCAGCTGGAAGGAGACCACCTGCACCCGGAAACACCAGGCATACCGTATAAACCCCTAGACCTGAGTGAGCGGATATCGACAATGACATTATTACCCTACGGAAGCACACGTTTACGCCTTGCCTATCTACCGTGGGAAGAAACCGAACTCACACCAAGAAATTCCTGAGAAATGGCGTTCTTTGAATCCTGTACTGAATTGTTCGCCAGCATTGACGCAGTTACTTCTGCTGTGAGCATGGCGTCTTAATGCCTGTTGGCTATCTGCTCGCCAGGGTTGGGATGTTCCTTCTGGTCATCTGGCTTGCAGCCTCGATTATCTTTGTCATTCCGCGTATAGCACGGGGCTCCCCTGTACAGAGCCAGGCGGCCCAGGAACGTTTTGGCCTGGATCGTCCGATCGCCGAGCAATACGGTTCCTATCTATTAGATGCATTACGACTAGATCTAGGCCCATCCATTGTGTATTTCCCCAGTGACGTAGCTCGGCATATACAGATGCGGCTCCCGTGGAGCATAGGCCTGCTCGCCATCTCATCCACTGCAGCATTTATATTGGGGAATCTTCTTGGGGCTATTCTCGGGTGGTCAGGAGCCCCGCGCCGGCTAAGGATGTTGACACCGCTCCTCATGCCGCTGATGGCCATACCGTACTACCTTCTTGGTCTCATCCTGGTATTCCTGTTTTCCTTCACCTGGCCAATTTTTCCGCCTGGCGGAGGTTACTCGATGGCCACCAACGTAGAGTTGAGTCCGGCATTCGTGATTGATGTCATACATCACGGCACATTACCGGCGATATCAATCTTGCTGGCTTCAGTCGGATTTTGGACTATCACGATGCGCGCGATGATGATTACAAACCTCGATGATGATTACATGATCATGTCCGAGGCTAAGGGACTGGCGCCTATGCGCATATTCTTCCGGTATGCCATGAGAAATGCCATGCTGCCGCAAGTCACGATGATGGCTATAACCTTCGGACAGATCGTCTCCGGGTCACTGCTAGTAGAGGTGATCTTTGACTATCCGGGCATCGGTTGGATCCTCCGGGAGGCGATTCGACACAATGATTACGCTCTTATCCAAGGGATTGGGTTTGTCCTGGTCCTTGCAGTGGCCGGAGCAATGCTGATCCTGGATCTCCTAACCCCGTTGGTGGACCGGAGAATTGTCTACGGCAGACGTAGCTAGCCCAGCTCCTCCCGCATCTCATCGATGATCACCGGCGCGCCGGTCTCGATGCTCCGGGCGATGGCTTCGAGTGCCAGGAGGTTCTCGTAGCCGTCACTCAGCGTGGGACTGGAAGGCTCGCCGGTGTGGACGGCGCGGGCGAAGGACGCCAATTCGTCCACGTACCCGAACGCCTTCTCCATGGGGTAATAACGTGGCACAGTCCAGTTAAAACTGGGAATGACGTTGTGAAAACCGGCCAGTTCGGGCTCGGCCGGAACCACTCCTCTTTTCCCCGCCGCCTCCGGCGGCATCAGGTACTCAACCCGGTTCAGATCCACCACTTCGACGCTGGTGCCGGCGCTACCGGCAACTATCGTTCTCATCTGGTAGTAGGGCGTGGATGTATTCAGATCGACGAACCCCAGCCCACCGCTGACGAATTCCAGTATCACCGCGATCGGCCCGCCGCCGCTCACCTCGATCCCACTCACCTGGTAAGCCGATACGGACCGGATGTCACCCATGAAGAAGCGGGCCGTGTCCACCGCGTGGATCGAGTGAAAATACAGCAGGCCGCCCAGGAGAGGGCTCAGTCCCCAGCGCGGTTCCTCCGGAATCCAGCCGCCGTATTTCGTGATGACCGTGGTGGGCTCGCCGAATTCGGCCGAATCGGTGATGTGCCGGGCGGTACGGATAGCCGGCGAGTGGCGCTGGTTATGGCCGACCTGTCCGATCAGGTTGTGTTGGGCGGCGGCGGCGGCCAACCGGCGGGCATCTCGCGGGTTCAGCGCCGGCGGCTTGTCGACGAACAGGTGGAACCCCGCCTTAAGGCAAGCCAGGCCAACTTCGGCATGCATGCCACCCGGTCCGACGACGATGGTCGCGTCGGGTTGCTCCTCGGACAACATGCTATCCATGTTCGTGTAGATGGCGGATGTATCCAGGTTGCGAGCGGTTTCGCGAGCGAGGGACTCGTCCAGATCACAGACGCCCACGACTTCAAGCTCAGGCAAATAGGGCAGGCTGGGATGGATGCAACCGCTGGCATGCCGGCCGCAGCCGATCAGTGCAACTCGAACCGGTTTCTCACCCGTCGCTGTCATTGCGAATTCCTCCTTGGGTAGCCGCTATTCCAACTGCGGTGCGGATCGTATTTTCAAGAATGTGCTCGCGGACCCACGCCGCCGGCTCGGGCGGCCGATCCCGGCCGGACCGCCCCGTTCCGGCTCACGACGACGGGCCCGGCCAGTTCACCTCCGCCTCGCGCCCGGTCCGGGCCGATTCCCAACAGGCTTCGTTGACCCGCAGCACCGCCAGCCCGCCTTCACCGGTCGAGCGCACTTCATCGCGCCCCAGGATGGCGTCGACGAAATTGCGATCGGGGCTGGACTCTGCCGGCAGGTCTCCGATCGGGACCTTCTCGCTGTTCGCGTCGTATTGCACAAGCTGGCCGTCAATCGAATAGTCGCCGGAACGCACCAGCAGCGTGCCTTCGCTCCCGTAGAAGCCCAGGTCCTCCCCGGAGGGCGTGGCGGCGTTGCCGACGTGCATGAAACTGCCGATGGCCCCATCCTCAAACCGCGCGCTGATAGACATGTCGACATCCACTTCCAGGTCATAGCGGTTCTCGTAGGCCATCACCGCCGCGATGCGTTGCCGGGTCGCATGCATAACGAAATCCATCATGTGACTTCCCCAGTCGATCAGCTGGCCCCCGCCGGAGAGCTTCGGGTCCTGGCGCCACTGTCCCCGCTGCTCCCAGTACCAGCCGTGGTTCTGGAGCCCGGTGACAAACTGGATGCGGCCGATGGCTCCGGCCGCAATCTGGTCGCGTATGTAGCGATAAATCGACATGAAATGGCGCTGGTAGGAAATCAGCAGGATCTTGCCGGCCCGGTCGCGTCGGGCCAGCACCTCTTGGCCCTCCGCGGCCGTGCGGACCAGCGGCTTCTCGGTCAGGACGTTGCAGCCGGCGTCGAGCGCGTCCACGATCTGTTGGAAATGAAAGCTGTGCGGTGAGGCAATTTCGACCGCGTCCGGCGTGGCCTCGCGAAGCAGGTCCTGGTGTGAGGCGAACTCGCGCACATCGGCGACCCCCGGGAACTGCTCCTTCATCCGGGCGATCGAATCAGGGCTCGGATCGGCCAGGCCCACGATCTCCACTTCGTCCATGTCCAGTAGGCGGGGGATGTGGACCCCCATGAAGTTGCCACAACCGATGATTCCCATCCGAATCGCTGCCATCGAATCCCCTCCTGCTGAGCGGCGGGGCCATCGTGGCCCGCCAACTGGATCGTTGCCTTGTCGCCCCGGGCCTACCGCTCGGCCTCCCCGCCGGCGATCGTGTAAGGCCGCCCCATCGACTGCTCCCGCCAGCGCTCCGGCTCCACTGGCCGCGGCGGGTGGGCCTCAATGAAGTCCTCGTCCGGCTCCACCCCGAGCCCCGGCCCCGACGGCAGTTCGTAGTACCCGTCCACGATGCGGACCGGCTCTTTCAAGAGGCCGGGGATATCGAAGTGGCCAGCTTCCTGAATGAGGAAATTGGGGATGGAAGCGTCCACGTGGGCCTCGGCCACAAAGTTCAGCGGGCTGAACGGAGTGTGCGGCGCCATGGCGATACCGTACGCCTCGGCCATGCTGGCGATCTTGCGCAATTCAGATATCCCCCCGGCATGCGCGATATCGGGCTGGGCGTAGGCCACCGCCTGCCGCTGGAACAGATCACGGAAATCCCACCGGCTGTAGAGTCGCTCGCCGGTCGCCAACGGCACGGTTGTCTGTTGCGAGAGCTTTTCGATCGCTTCCGTGTATTCCGGCCCTACCGGCTCTTCCAGAAACATCGGCTTGAACTCGGCGATCCGTTCCGCCAGCTTGCGCACTAATGCCAGGTTGAGACGGCCATGGGTTTCTACCATCAGTTCTACATCCGCACCCACCGCCGCTCGTACAGCCCCAACCTTCTCGACTGCCCCTTCGAACGCAGAAGGCGATAGGTGAAAACCTGCAGCCGGAAGCGGATCAAACTTCATCGCTGTCCATCCATCTGCAACCGCTGCCCTGGCGTTGACAACAAGTTCGTCAACCGATGCCCCACCAATTCCCAGGTAACAGCGAAGTTTCGTACGCACCGGTCCACCCAGCATCTCGTAGATCGGCAAACCAGCAGCCTTAGCCTTAATATCCCACAGGGCAATATCGATTCCACTCATTGCCGCCGAAAAAATCACGCCACCGCGCACGTTGTGCCACATGTAGTACATGCTCGACCAGATCCCCTCGATCCGGCGCGCGTCATGCCCGTGCAGGTACTCGCCAATCGTGTCCACGGCCCCCTCCACCGCTCCAGGTATCAGCGAGCATTCGCCGTAGCCCACCAACCCATCGTCAGTCTCAATCTTCACGTAACAGTAGTTGAATGAGCTCTCGCCGTAGTAGGTCCCCGGATTGAACGAGAGAGTGGTAACCGATCGAATGTTCATTGCTCGCTCGATTCGCTAGGTGGCCGAACCGGCCTGTCGCCCGTCCGGCCTTGCAGCCCCGAATGATAGGCCAGTGATATCGCCAAAGCGAACCTTCCGCTTGGCGTCCCCGCGGCCCGCCCGACTGGCCGCGTCGGGCTCTACCAGATCACATATCCGCCATCGGCGATCAGGTCGAGGCCGGTGATCCAATTCGACGCATCCGAGGCCAGGAAGACCAGCGCTCCCTGCAAATCCTCAACCTCCCCGAGCCGGCCCAGCGGGGTGTCGCGCCGCCAGTCGTCGTGCATGCTGGCCATCCGCGCCGAGCCGGCCCCGCCGGCCATGATGTAGCCGGGGCTGATCGAGTTCACGTTGATCCCGGCCGGGGCCCATTCGGCGGCCAGCGACTTCGTCAGATGGATCAGCGCCGCCTTGGAGGCGTTGTAATGTGTCTGCTCGTGCGATCGGTTGACGATGCTGCCCGACATCGAGGCGTTGTTGATGATCTTACCGTGACCCCGCGGTCGCATCACCCGCGCCTCGGCCTGCGAGCACAGAAACGGCCCCTTCAGGTTGGTGTCCAGCACCCGGGCCCACTCTTCCTCGTCGATCTCGTCGGCCACGATGTGCCGGCCGGTACCGGCGTTGTTGATGCCGATGTCCAGCGTTCCCCAGGCAGCGACGACCGCGTCCACCATGGCATCGACTTCCACCTTCGAGCGCACATCGGTGGGCAGCGCCAGCGCCTTCCGGCCCAGCGCTTCAATTTCGGCCGCGACGGCCTCGATGGTGGCGGCGGTGCGGCCGGCGACCGCGACGTCGGCGCCCGCCTCGGCCAGAGCCAGCGCGAATCCCCGGCCGATTCCGGTGCCCCCGCCGGTCACCACCGCGGTCTTCCCCTCCAACGAAAAACGTTCCAGGATTCCCATTTCTCGACTCCCTGCTTGGCCACCCGGCGCGAAGATTCAGGGCATGATTGTGCGACAGAATCCGATCCGAGGCAATGGTGGCTCCCACCGCAGGCCGCGCACACGGAATGAGCGAACCCGTTGAAACTAGATACGTCCGGTCTGGACCGGGAGACCCTGGTCGGTTACCTGCGCGCTGAGTACGGCGTGCAGGCCGGCTCGTTAGCGTTCCTGCCGAAGGGCGAGGATTCGTTCAATTTCGTCGTGGACTCGGCCGCCGGCGAGCGATTCCTGCTCCGCTTGCAGCGACCGGGGGACGGGCGTGACCTGGAACGCTCACTGAGCATCGCCGCCGCGCTGCGCGATAGCGGTGGCCTGGCATCGATCGTCGCCGCCCGCCCGACCCGGTACGGCACGCTCACCGCCGCCATCGAGTCCTACCGGATCGCGCTTTTCCCCTATATGGAGGGCGAAACCGCCTGGGTGCGCACCCCTTCGGATGACTCGTTCGCGCGACTGGGAACGTTGCTGGCCAAGATCCACGCCGGCGCCGACGCCGTGCGCGCGCTGGACCCGCCGCGCGCGAGCTTTGCCAACCGGTTCCGCCGGCCGATTGCGGACGCGCTTGCCTGGGCGCGCGACGGGGCGTCCCCGACCGGCCCGCGGTCAGACGACCTGCGGCGGTTGCTCCTCACCGAAGCGGCCGATCTGACCGCTTTCATGGATGGCTTCGACGATCTGGGAAAGGAGATGCGCACGCTCTCTCCGGAGTTCGTGATCACCCACGGAGATCCCAACCTGGACAACGTCATTGTCGCGCCCGACGGCAACCTGCACTTGATCGACTGGGGCGAGGTGGCGCTCGGACCGCGCGAACGCGATCTCTCTTCCTATGCCGATGACCGGCTGAATCTTGTGTTGCTGGCATACTTCGAAGCCGCCGGCTCACCCCCGGTCCAGCCGGACCGGTTCCGCTTCTACCGGTACCGCTGGTGCCTGCAGGAGATCGCTGACTACACCACGCGAATCATCTTCACAAATGCAGAGCCCCTAGAGGACGAACACGCTTGGACGGAGCTGCAGCCCTACCTGCCGGTGCCTCACAAGGAGCTCGCCGCCGGGCACGAGCGGACCGCCACCCTGCTATCGACCATACAAGGGGCCTGAGGGGGGCGTTGCCTGGGGGCCGCGCCGCGCTTCCCTGTGATCGGTGTCGCGGGACCTCGGGGTGGCCCGGGCGGCATCACCGCAGGGAGCCGTTGCGTTCTTGGTTCCGATGGAGACGAAGTGCATAATCAGACTCCTGCGGCGGCCTGCGGCAGGGTCAGGAGGGTAGAAATGGATCTGGGCCTGAAGGACAAAGTTGCTCTGGTAACGGGCGGTAGTCGGGGGATCGGTCGAGCTATCGCCCACGAATTGGCTGATGAAGGTTGTCACGTGGCCATAACGGCCCGCGGAGGAGACGATCTTGCCAACACGCTGTCCGAAATTGAGTCGAGGGGAGTGCGGGGCCTGACTATCGAGGTCGACATGAGCACCGCCGAGGCCCCGGTTGAGGCCGTGACGCGGACGGTCGCAGAACTCGGCGCTATCCACGTGCTGGTCAACAATGTCGGCGGCGGCTTCGGCGACCCCAACGTGGAGGAATCGACCGATGAGCAGTGGGCCGACAGCATCAACACCAACCTGTTAGCGGCTGTGCGGGCCAGCCGGTCGGCGATACCCCACATGAAAGAACAGGGCTGGGGGCGGATCGTCCATATCACTTCGATTTACGGCCGCGAAGCCGGGGGCAATCCAGCCTACAACGCCTCCAAGTCGGCGATGAACAGCCTTTCCAAGGGCATGGCCAGAGAGCTTGCGGCGGAGGGTATCCTCGTCAACGCCCTCGCCCCCGGCTCGATCCTGTTCCCCGGTGGTGGCTGGGAAAAGGGCATCCGTGAAGACCCGGACGGCATGGCCGCGTTTCTGGAGCGAGACTTCCCCATGGATCGCTTCGGCAAGCCCGAGGAGATCGCGGCGGTGGTGGCGTTCCTGGCTTCGGAACGGGCCAGTCTGGTTACCGGCGCCTGCATCAACGTAGACGGGGGCCAGACTCGTACCAATATCTAGCGTTTCTGCGCCGCGGCCCGACCCGGCGCATGCGACCTCCGGTCCGCCATCGGATTTCGTCCTTCACCCGACGGTGAGGGGCGAGCGTGGGGCTGTCGCCGATACGTTCGCGCGGGTTCGCGCAAAGGGCCAAGAGGAGGATTTGGCATGATCTACGGCAGCGGTGAATACCAGTTCGAACTGGTTGAGGGTTGGGCGCGGCGACCCGATGAACTGAACCTGGGATGGATCGGTGGCGTGGCCACCGACTCATCCGACAACGTCTATGTCTTCAACCGCGGCGACCATCCCATGGTGGTGTTCGATCCCGCCGGCAACATCATCGCCACGTGGGGAGACGAATTCGTTAAGCACGCCCACGCCATCTGGATCGACGCCGAAGATATCCTCTGGCTCACGGACCAGAAGGCGCACTGCATCTGGAAGTGCACCACCGACGGCGAAATCCTCGGTGTCATCGGCAACATTGGAGTCGCTGGAAACCTAGGGCTGCCATTCAACGAACCGACCGATGTGGGGCTGGCCGGAGATGCCGGGTTCTACGTTTCGGACGGCTACGGCAACAATCACGTTCATCGGTATGACGCGGACGGTGGGCATGTTTCCACCTGGGGAGGCGAAGGCACCGGTCCGGGTGAGTTCCATTTGCCTCACTGTGTCTGGTTTGACGGCGAAGATTCTGTCTGGGTTGCCGACCGCGAAAACAATCGGGTCCAGGTATTCGACGCTGAAGGCAAGTTCAAGGTCGAGTGGACTGATTTCAAGCGGCCGGCGGACTTTTTCGCGCGGGACGACGGAGAGGTTTATCTGGCTGAGATGGATGCGGGGGTGGCTGTGCTGGATCGAAGCGGAAAGATACTGGCGCGGTTTGGGGATATGGGGGAGGGGCCGGGCCAATTCAGGTCAGTGCATGGTATCTGGGTGGATTCCTCGGACGATATGTATATCTGCGAAGTGCAGCGGGACAACGGTTTACACAAGTTCGCGCGGGTGTGACAGGCGGCAAGACTTAAGCCCCACGCCGGGCTGCCGCACACTTGTGGAAGCCCGTCCGCCTGTCGTCAGCTTTCTGCCACAGTGCCCGGTCGTATCTTCCGTTTAGGGTTGGGGCCGTCGGCTAGCGACCCCACTGATATCAACGAGTTAGTGCTGGCCTAGATTGGATTCACCTCATCATTGACGGTCTCCTCCGGTCCGGCGGAATCAACCCCATATTTCTCCTCCAAGAAGTGACCCAGGATACGCACTCTCGCCGCCAGGATCGCCTGCGACACCGCCAGACGCCCAAGCTCGGCCTCGTCGGCTTCCGGCACCGACTCCGGTCCTCCGTGTTTATCCATCATCTGCCTGGCCTCGGCCACGACCGCCTCCCACCTCCGAGTCAAGAACGACGCCTGAGCGGTGAGGGCCTCGGCGTCGTCAAACCGCCGCAGGTCATTAAGGGCCTCGGTCCTCGTTTCCCAGAAAATTCCCGGCGACAACTTCGCCACGAATTTCAGGTGTTCGGCGATCCCTTCGTCACTGCGAAGAAACCACTCCACCACGGCGGTGGGATCGTCGATCGGCGGCATGATTTCCTGTGCTCCCGACTCCGACATCTTAGGCTCCCTATCCGGTCCTCGTAAGAAATCGAGGGGCCGACACCACGGCGGATGCGGCCGATCAATCAATCGCCACCCTATCACTCGATGTCCGTCTCGACACCCTGTTCGAGCTCCTCGACGGCATCGCGATCGAATACAACGCGATCCTCGGCCGGATTCCGGTAGTGGATGCCGCTGACCAGGATCGCCCGCGTTACGGATTCATCCAAGTTAACTCGTAGATAGGGGTGAGCATCCGCAATTCCCAGCGTGATCGGCTGCGCGAGGACCGGCAGCGACCGACAAGCCCGGGCAACCGTCTGACCCTAGCCAGCACAACGTCGCCCTCCGGCAACATTCGAATGATCTGCTCCGGCGTATGTCGCTTCCGGGCCATGTCCAGCCTCCCTTCCGGGCTCAATTACCAACATCTTTCCTGGACCGGTTTTCGGGAGGCCGGTCAATGCCAGAAACGTGCAGGGGAGGCTAGAAGGGCCGACGGTTGAGGGAGAAGATCTGACCGGTGGGGCCGGTTTCGGCGAATGAGAAGATGTAGTGTACGAAGTCGGCAATTTCGCTGACCGGCTTGACGAGCGAGCTGGGGCTGAAGGGCGACGGCTTTCCCTCAAACTCTGCCAGGATCTCCTCCTCGCTGGACCCCGTCGCCCAGTTCTGCGCCATCATCGTCGCCACCGGACCGGGCAGCAGCGTGTTGACGCAGATCCCCTGCTCGAAGACCTCCATCGCCAGCACCCCGGTGAACGCGTGCACGCCGGCCTTTGAGGCGGTATACGAGGAGGTGTCTGGCGGGGGGCCGTGAACGATGCCCGAGCCGGTATTAAGGATCTTGCCGCCGCGCGGCATGTCGTTGATGAAGGCCCGTGCCACGTGGTAGACCCCGGTGAGGTTGACATCGATCACCTGCCGCCAGGTGGCCGGATCGCTCTCCGCGACCGGGCCGCGGTCAATGCTCGTGCCCGCGTTGTTGAACAGCAGATCGACGTGGCCGAACTCGTCCAACACGTCCCTGGAGAAGGCCTGCACCTGGTCCCACTCGGAAACGTCGGTGGGTCGGGACACGACCCTCCGTCCCAGCGCCCGCACCTCGGCCGCCAGCACGCCGAGTTCCTCGGGAGAGCGCGAACACATCCCGATGTCGGCTCCCGAGCGGGCCAGATACCGCACGACCGCCCGGCCGATTCCCCGGCCGGCGCCGGTGACGACCGCTACTTTTCCGGCGTAGTCTTCGATAGTCATACTGCGATTCCTTGCTCCTCGCTATTGAACGTCTGCACGGTCTCTGCCACCAACGGGAGCCTCGCCAGCTCGTCGCGCATCTGGCCTGCCCCCAATCGTCGTACCACTCGCTATGTTAGTCCCTGGGTGGTTGCCGATCGACGGGCCGCACTGCACAGACGCCTCGGCTCTCACTTGACACCTGCTGGGTGCCGGTAGAAAGCGGGGAGCTGCTAGTCGGACAGCATCTCCCAATGCATCGGATGCGGTACCCGTTCGCCCTTCTTGTTGAGTGAGCAGTAAGGCGCGCTCAGACCGGTCAAATGGGCAAGATCGGTCGTCCGGACGTTGCTCAGTCCAGGCAGAATTTCCGATCGAAAGAACTCCGGATCGAACACCTCCCCGTCACGCTCCCGCCCCGACACCAGCCGCGCCGTGCGAGTAGCCCGCCGTGCGCGATTCTACGATTTGTTGCGCCTATTCGGACCGGGGTCATAAGCCCTTACGAATGATGGCCCGCCCATCACCCCTTGGGGGCCCCCTCTTCGATTCCCCCGAAAGACCGCACGCTCGACCCGAAAGTGCTCAGGAAGGCAGGTCTTGACATCAATTCGGCGCTCGTGGTTGCAAAATGGTTGCAGACCGCCGACGCCGGAATCATCGCCGCACGTCTCACAACTGCTCCGAACCTGTGATCTGACGGTACCCCCGGGGCGACTCGAACGCCCGCACCCGACTCCGGAGGCCGGTGCTCTATCCACTGAGCTACGGGGGCTGGGGCGGATTCACTGGTTTGGATCGACTGCCTGCGCAGACCCCAAACGCCAGAAGAACCCAGAATG
>PVBE010651381.1_pt1 | contig 13829 bp, 9 predicted proteins | sample 1631181 | NCBI WGS metagenome assembly PVBE01 (sample SAMN08397723, study PRJNA350692) | Marine metagenome, whole genome shotgun sequencing project. | isolation source: water | place: Pacific Ocean | collected 2012-04 | reverse complement strand
TCACGTTGCCATTCCCTTCAGCACCAGGCATCCAGGCTCCGTTTCTCAGCTCAGCCGGCATCTTTGGTCCCGCGATGCAGCTTCCGACACCTTTTCCTGCTCCAAAACACAGCCTTGGACTCTATCCATGAGAAATGCGGGTTAGGAATCACCGCGAAGGCGCGGAGAACACGGAGAAAGGATTCTTACCGCAGAGGCGCAGAGGCGCAGAGGCGCAGAGGTAAAGAAGAACTCTAGCGCCTCCGCGCCTCTGCGGTGAAAACATCCCCTCCGCGTCCTCCGTGCCTCCGCGGTGAGCCGAAAGACGCAGTGCCATGTCCACGAACATGAAGCTCGGCCGATCCCCGACAGTGCCTCAAAAGCCCACTTTCTTTTCAACACGAAGACACGAAGTTAACGAAGGTGAAATGTACAAAACCAAAGCCCTCTTCGTGTCCTTCGTTTCTGCGTGTTGAAGTCCCTTCCTGACGTCTTTGTGTCCTTAACCATCGAACAGGCAAAAGAAAAGGGCGGCCAAATGGCCGCCCTCTTTCTGTAGGTGCGGTCTGTGACCGCACGACCTTAGCTACCCTGCATATCCCACATGAGGTGCCCACAGATCCTTGTGGATCGCGCCCTGGGCGTAAGGCGCCGGAGCGTTGAACATCGCTGCCACGGTCGGCGCGAAACTCTTGCGGTTGACCAACTCGTTTGACACGCCTGGCTTGAAGTCGGGGCCGTACCAGATCGATGCCGTCTGTTGGCAGTAGTAATAGCCTTCACTGTGGTGGATCTCGCCGTACAGGTTGACCTCATCGTCACGTCCGAACTCGGGCCGCATGACGATCGCCGTGTTCTTCGAGAAGTACGGGTCGTTCTTGACGAAGTCGATGATCTGTCCGATGCCTTCGTCCGTGCCCTGGATGACCTTGGAGTACTCGAACCATCCGGTCTCATCTCTGAGCAACCCGCCGGCACCGTGGCCCGTGTCGTGGCCCGTTTGCTGGAAGATCAACATCTTCGGCTTGAATTCCTTGAGGACGCTCGGAATCATCTGGAGTGCCTGCGCTTCTTCCCAGAAGGGTGATCTGGGGATCGGCTTGTGCACACGGTCGACAATGTAGCTTCGATCACTGAGCGTGTCTCCGACGAACTGTTCGAGCTTGACGCGCTCGGCCCTCGTCAGTCCCATGTCCTCGGTAAACTGCTGGGCAACGATTTCGGCGGGGCTGAGTTTCTGGTCTTCGAAGAAGGCCTGTCCGGTCGTCAGCATGGCCGGACGTGTGTCGATGCCGTATTCCGGATGCGACGTGTAATACTTCACGTTGTAGCGCCACATGCGGTAATAGCTCACGCCCTGGATATACCAGTAGTTGCTCGCCGCGTCACCGGCATGCTTCCTGACGTAATGCGGAATCGTCGGGTATTGCGGAACGCCGCTCTGGTACTCGTTTCCCGTGATCAGGGACGTCCAGGAGTTCCCGTGGTTTGACGTCGTGTCGTTCCCATCCTCGGCATAGACAAAACCTTCCTTCGCCATACTTGCGATGTTGGGCGACATCTCGGCGTTCTCGTAGTATTCCTTCTTCCGCGCCCCGTTACCGTTCAGGATGACGATCACATGTTTCGTCTTAAGATCCAGACCGAGGCCCGGACCTGCTTGTGGGGCCGCAGCCAGGCTTCCAGGTGCCATGCCGGCCGCCCCGGCTACTCCAAGACTCTTCAAGAAATCGCGTCTCTTCATCGTTCAAATCCTCCGCAAAAAATTAAACACAAGTGCAGTCAATTAATCAGAGATCAATCCCTGGGTTCGTCACGGGTCACGATTGGCGTGTCCATGTTCCGAACCCCTCCCTTGAGGTAGACCTTTACGGTCAGCATGTCCGGGCGTTCGCTCCGCCGTATGTCCAGATAGTTGTCGGCAGCGTCACCTGCGAAGATCCGTACGAGCTTCCAGTCGCCTGGCTCGTCCATCTCGTGGGTCGTGAACGTGCCCTCCCAGATCTGTTCGTCCAGGTTGAATCCGGCTTTCTGAAGAACGTCGCGTGGCGCCACCCGCCGGAGATGGATTCGTTTCTTGTCGGCGAAACTCGGATAGGCGGCAAAGTTGGCGACCACTTGCGTGACGCCTGCAAGATCATCGGAGACGATCATTGAAACCTTGATGGTGTCGCCGAGCTTGCCCTCGGTCTGGTCGAGCCACACCGTGATGACTTCCGGCGCCGTGCTGTCCACCTTTGCCGGATCCTGCGTCACCTCGAATCGCGCAGCCTGGACCATCGGATTTATCCGCGCGTAGGTGAACATCTTCCGACCGGCAACGTCATGAGCCCAGACCGATCGCGTGTAGTACTCGCCGCCCTCGTAGTGCTCCGGGATCTGGAAAAACCCAACGTAGTAATTCTCTTTGCCCATCCAGGGCTTGAGGCCAACCTCCTTGAACTTGCCGTCCGGACTCAGGATCCGCGCACCGGCCTGTCTTACGCCCGACTTGTTGTCGGTGATCTTCGCCCAGACCATCACGGGTTTGGAAATGTCATAGGTCTGCGCCACGCCTTCGGAGGTAGACTCTCCCGGCGTTCCGATTCCGAAGTCCTCCAGTGTCGGGGGCAGCACGTCTATGTCGTCCCCGGGAAGAACTTCCAGGACCAGGTTTTGCATTGCCGAAACATATTCCGGGAGGTTTGCCTTCAAGTGGCCCAGAACGTTTCCGAGTGCCATGTCGAAAGGCAGGTACCGTCCCGGCTCGGTCCACTTCGGGATCGTCAGCGTCCCGTCGAACATCGACTTGTTGCCGGCACGCGGTGTGAACGACATCCGTATCGTCGTTCGGCGGCCCATGGGTCCCTGGAACGCTACGGCGAAGCGTGCCACCCCGGCCGGGTCCTCGACGAATGCCTGGCCCCGAATCGTGTCTCCAGGTTTTACGACCTTCTTTTCGATCGTTACCCAGCGCAGGAACGGCGTGAAGTGGTAGCCCTTCAGATCCTTGAGTTTGATCGTCGGATCAGGATTCGAACGGAATTCATCGGGCCACCATTCGTCGGGAGTGCCGTTCTGAAAATAGTGATCAATGCTCGGCGCCTGCGGGATTCCCCACTTCTGGGGGGCCGGACCAGGCAACTCGTCCGGGTGCGGAAACTCGCTGGTCGGGGGGACCCTCATCGGCGGGACGATCGTGCTGTACTGCGGCAGCTTGCTAGTGCCGCCTTGGCCGAAACTGTCAATTGGGAAAGAAAAAACCATCACGGCGGTTACAACGAGAGTGACGGTTGTAAGGAAGACTTTCGAGGGTTTCATCGACGGTTCTCTCCAACTTGGTTAATAAGACTTGAGGCGGCGTTTTCACGCCGCTGGACCTTTATATTACTACAGCGATATATTACACCAACGACGTCCAGAGATCCTCTTTCTTATTATTTGATCACCGATAGGAGTGAGGTCTGTCACGCTGCATATTTTCCGGGTTCGAAGCGGTCCAGATTCAGGTGCGGTCTATGACCGCACCTGAATCACCAAATAAAAAAGGCCAGGGAGGCAGCGCCTCCCTGGCCCGAATGATCAGTCGATCAGTAAACGATCCGCAGGCCAAACTGCACCTGCGTCGGGTTGCCGAGCAACGTTCCGATCGATCCTGCTGTGGACCGGTCGACACGAGTCTCGGGGAATCCGTAGTTCACGTGATCCGAGAGGTTGAAAATCTCGGCACGGAACTGAACGTTGACCCGCTCATCTGCCAGCAGGTACGTGTTCTTAATGAACGCCATATCCATGTTGAAGAACCCGTCGCTGGCCAGAATACCGGTTCCGGAGTTCCCGTACGTAAACGCCGCCGGCGCTACGAAGCAGCTGGCGTCGAACCACTTGTCTTCTGTCGGGTTCGAAAGCTTGCCGTCGCAGATCCGGTTCGGGAACGACGTGTTGCCGACATTGGCGACGTTGGCGCCCAGTCGCGGCGTCATCGGGCGGCCGCTCTGGGCCGTGACGATGCCGCTGACCTGCCAGCCGCGCGTTAAGGCGTTCGTTCCGCCCGGGAACTCGTAGACATAGCTGAAGCTGTACTTCAACCGGACATCGAAGCTGGATAGCCCGTACGACCCATCCATGTCGTAGGAGTTCTGAATCCCGGCTCGGTTGCCGGCCGAGCCGACCGCGCGGTCATCCATCGCCTTGCCCCACATGAAGGAGTTGATGAAGGTGAGGCCGCCGTCGAACCGCTGCTCGAGCTTCGCCTGCAGCGAGTGGAAGTTGGAGTGGCCGCTGTTTTCGGTCAGCGTCAGCCTGCCGAACGGTTGGAATGTCCGGCGTCCGGACACGCCGCCCGGTCCCGGCGTCAACGGCTGGTTGACACGGCGACTCCGGCGTTGCTTCTGAGTCACCGAGCCCACGTAGCTGACGTCCACCATCAGGCTGTTGGTCAGCTGGCGCTGGACACCCAGGTTCCACCTCTGGGCGTACGTGTCTCTCATGTTGGGATCGTACGCACCCCCGGTCAACGATCCGGTTGCCGCCAGGGCCTGCGGGAACGGATCCACAGCCAGATCCAGGTCGTTGTAGTTGCTCGCCCGGAAGCTGAAGGCCTTGTTGAACGGTGCGCCCTTCACGCAGCAGAACGACTTGTGACGGTCGTCTGAGTCGTAGAAAACACCGTAGCTGGTACGGATCACCGTCTCTCCCCCGCCCGGACTCCAGGCCAGGCCGATCCGCGGAGCGAAGTTGTTCTTGTCGGGCGCGTGCAAGCCTTCCGGCATAATGCCGTTGCCGTCGTCCTGAATGACGAAGAAGTTCGGGTCAGCGACAGACTTGCCGCACTCCGACTCGTAGGCCTCGCGGCAGATGACGTGGATCTTGTTGTCAGACGCGAGCCACCCCGAAAGTCCGTTCAGGGCGGTCAGAGGATTGTAGTATTCCCAGCGCAGGCCCCAGTTGATGGTCAGGTCGGCATTCACCTTCCAGTCGTCCTGGACGTAGGTGGCGAACTCGATCTTCCGCTCACGTCCGTATGACCGGGCCGGGATTCCCGCCTCCAGGATACCCGTCTGGGTGGCCGTGGAGATCGGATAACCAAGCAGGAAGTCGCCGAAAACGTTCCCAGTGAAATCACCGTTGAACGTGTAGGTGTTCGGGCTTCCGGTGATGTTGTGGAAATCCATCTTCCGGTAGTCGACGCCAACCTTGAACGAATGGTCGCCCGTGTTGATCGTCAGGGCGTTGATGAGGTTCCACGTGTTGTTGCCGCGCCAGAAACCACCACCGGAACCGAGGTTTTCGACCACGCCTCCCATGCTGAACGTATCGAACGCGTCGCGGTTCCGCGTCATCGCGGCCATCACCGGCGGCAGGGGGATCCTCTCCTCGCCGACCATCGTCGTGAGCGAGTTGAACACGTCGGTCAGCGGTTGGATGAATCTGTTAAACCCGACGCGAAATTCGTTGATGATCGTCGGTGAAAACACACTGGTTAGGTTGGCTCCGGAACTGGTCCGGTAGCGCGGGTTCCACTGGCCGAAGTTCGGCATGTTCCGCCCGGACGACGTCTCGCTGCCGTACGGGATGAAGATGACTTCCTTCGCGTAGCTGTAGCGGGCCGACAACCGGTGCACGTCGTTGAACGCCTCGTCGATTTTGATCGAGATGTTGTCGTAGTTCGAGGTCAAGCTACCCGCCGTCGTCAGGTTCCGCGACGTTCCGCTCGCGTTCGCTGCCGGCCAGAAGCCCAGGGCTTCCTTTGCGAGAGGATTGATCCGACTCGCCGGGATCGTGGCGTTCGGGAACGCCATTCCTGTAACCGGATCGATCAAATTGCTGGTGAGCTCGGAGAGGTCACCGGCTCGCATCTTCGTGGTTGGAACCGTGGCCTTTTTGATGATCTCCTGACGCTGACGCTGGCCCTCAAAAGCCACGAAGAAGAACGTCCTGTCGCGAATGATCGGACCGCCGAGAGTCGCACCGAACTGGTTCCGGAGGAACCCTTCCTTCTCCAGGCCCGCCTCTTTGGCGAACTTGGTTGAGGTGTTCAGGGACTTGTTGCGGTGGTAATCGAAAATCGCGCCATGGAACTCGTTGGTTCCCGAGCGTGTCGTGACGTTGACGACCGCACCGGCGTTGCGGCCGAACTCCGCCGAGTAACCGGTCGACTGCACCTTGAACTCTTCGATCGCATCGATCGACGGGCGGTAGGCGAAGTTCCGGATGATCGTGTCGACGTTGTCGACACCGTCGACGTAGTAGCTCTGGTAGTGCTCGTCCATGCCGGCGATGACGACACCGCCCCTCTGGCCCAGGTGCGAGCCCTGTTGCGACGTCACGGCCTCGGGAATCAGCTGCACGAGGCTTTCGAAGTTTCGTCCGTTCAACGGAAGCTCGGTCACCTTCTGCTGGTCGATGACCGTACCGACCGAAGAGTCTTCAGTCTGAATTAAAGGCGCCTCGGCGGTTACCTCGACGACCTCGGTCACCTGACCGACCTCGAGAACCAGGTCGATCCGGGCGCGCTGGTCAGTGTTCAGCGTGATGCCGCTGCGTATTGCCGTCTGGAAACCGGGAAGCAGCGCTTCCACGCGGTAGTCACCACCCGGCAACGTCGGTGCGGTGTAGTTGCCCGACTCGTTTGTAATCAAGTTGCGAGTCAGGTTCGTACCTTCGTTGATCACCGAGACTTCGACGCCCGGCAGTACCGCACCCGTGACGTCGGTCACGGTTCCAGTAATCGTACCACTAGTCGACTGACCCGCAGCGCTCACGACGAGCAGCAGGACGACGGCTACCGAAAAAAACGAACGAAAAACCATGCTTTTTACCCCCAAGGTGAGTCTGTTAAAAAAGCCGCAGACTCGACGGTTAATAGCTCAAATGAAAACCGGTGAGACCGATTCCCCTCCACATCACAAGCTCGCGTTCAGGATTCTGAGGCACTTCAATCGGTCATGGCCGGAACCAAGAACATTCACACCGTTCGAACATGTCCGTGTTCGCATTCTGTGAGCCGTTCTATTGGGCGGATCCTTATTTTGCCCATAAACCCTTGAGCCAGTGACACTAATCCCTGCCTACTAAACTACTAACGGGTATCAAGAGTGTCAAGAGAAAAGGTTGGGCTTTACGTTGCTTGTCGATACTTCTTTCCGGGGGCAGTTTTCTGTAAACGACCGCTCATCGGCCTCGGGATCGTTCTTTCGACAGCGCTTTACCGGGCGGTCAGCTTGTCGACAACCTTCTGAAGAAGCTGGGAAGGGGTAAACGGCTTCTGAAGAACATCTTCGCTCTTGATAGATGCACGGCCCTCCAGGGCGTTGCTGGTGTAACCGGACATGTAGAGGACCTTGATGTCTGGTCGGGTCTGCCGGACCTCATCGATCAACTCAGGTCCGCTGTTCTTTGGCATGATGACGTCGGTCAGTATCAGATCCGGGTCCGAGGATTCCAGTTGGGTCATCGCTTCGGCCGGGCCGCTGGCCTCGATCACCGTGTAGCCCTTGCTTCTCAGGACCTCGGCGGCCAGCGTTCTGAGAGCGGATTCGTCTTCGACGAGGAGTATCGTTGCTTCGATCCTGACAATCCGCCGCATCGGTGTTTCTAGAACAGTGGTGATCGGTTTGCTCACGGCGGGCAGGTAGACCTTGAACTCCGTTCCCCGGCCGGGTTCGCTGCGGGCCCGGATGGTTCCACCGCCTTGCCGGATCGTTCCGTGAACCGTCGAAAGGCCCAGGCCCGTCCCCTTGCCTCTTTCCTTTGTCGTGAAGAACGGCTCGAACACATGGGACTTCGTTTCTTCGTCCATGCCGACGCCCGTATCCGTGACGCTCAACAGGACGTAGGAACCCGCTTGGATCGTCGCGTGGCGGTCCTGCCCGGTCCCGTCCACCGCGATGTTGGACGTCTCCAGCGTCAATCGACCGCCGGAGGGCATCGCGTCGCGCGCGTTTGTCGCGAGGTTGACCACCACCTGTTCGACCTCCGCCGGGTCGATTTCAACATTGTTCAAGTCATCTTCGAGAATGGTGAGAAGTTCCACGTCTTCGCCGACCAGGCTGTGGAGCATCCTGTCCATGTCGCCCAGGACCGTGTTCAGGTTGAGGACCCGTGGTTTTACGGGCTGTTTGCGTCCGAAAGCGAGCAGTCCGCGCGTCAGCTGTGCGGCACGTTCGGCGGCCCGACCGATCGCTTCTACCCGTGGGAGCGCTGGATGGTTGCTCGACATCCCTTCCCTCAGAAGTGCGCTGTAGCCAGTGACGACCGTGAGCAGATTGTTGAAGTCGTGGGCGATACTTCCCGCGAGCCTGCCGACCGCTTCCATCTTTTGCGCTTCCTGAAACTGCCGCTCCAATAACTTCTGTTCGGTGAGATCCCGCACCATCGCGATGTGAGCGGTCTCTTTGCCTACAGGCATCGTGCGGATGCTGATCTCGGCTGGAAAGACCTGTCCGTCGCGACGACGCCCGTGGAGCCCTATCCCCGTCCCTCCCAGATCGAGTAACGTGCCGAGAAGTTCCTCTTCTCCGGCCGATTCGGGAGGTTCCAACACTTCCGCCACCGACTTGCCGTTCAGTACATCCTGCTCGTATCCAAACATGTCCACCGCTGCGGCGTTGACCAGCGTGATGTCGCCTTTGTTGTCAAAAACGAGTACCCCGTCCGGTGCGGACTGAAGCAAGGTCCGGAACTTTTCTTCACTGGACTTCACTTCGGCATGTGCCTTTCTCAGGGCGTCTTCAGCCAGTTTGAGATCCGTGATATCCGTGATCGTCCCGATGTAGCCAATGACGCGACCGTCACTGGAGCGTTCGGCCGCGGCTTGACCCAGGAGCCAGATCGTCGTGCCGTCAGTCCGCCGAAACCGGAACTCCGACATACAGGGTTTGTCTTCGACGAGCGCTTGTTCCCACTCGGCGAACACTCGTCGCCGATCCTCCGGGTGGAACGATCTCAGCCATCCTCTTCCGCGGGCTTCTTCGGGCCCGAGCCCGGACAGCTTGGACCACTTGTCGTTCATGTAGGTGAACAGCCTTCTTGTATCGGCGCGGAGTATGCCGACCGTGGCGACGGATGCGAGTGAGTGAAACCGTTGTGCTCCCTCTTCCAGTCCGAGTTCCGTCTCTTTTCGTTCGGTAATGTCGGTGAGAGTGCCGATGTAACCCGTGACGGTGCCGTCCTCGGAAAATGTCTCGGCCGCTTCGCTTTGAACCCATATCGTGCTGCCGTCAGTCCGGCAGAAACGATATTCCGATTTGAACGGACCATCTCCCCGCACCGACTCCGTCCATTCCCGCTCTACCCGCGCGCGGTCGTCGGGGTGGAGTGCTTTTGTCCACCCGGTTCCCACGGCCTGTCCGAGTGTCAAGCCCAACATTTCAAGGCCTTTTTCGTTGATGTATGTGGCCTTGCCGTCCGGGTCGTTTTGAAAGATTCCGACAGGAGAGGCTTTCGCGAGAGTCTGGTAGCGTTCTTCGCTCTGGCGTAGCGCGCCTTCCAGTTCCGAAATACGGTCGGGTCTACTGTCGAACCGGAACTCGGTCTTCAGTCGGGCCGTTTCTCGTTTATCGGAAAGCATGAATGGTTTGGGATTTGGCGTCTCAGCCATTTGTCGGTGTACCCGTCCTGGGAACAATATGCCGCGTTCAGGCCTCTATTTAACCAGAGAGGCGTGCTCTTCGGAACGGCATGATGGCCCATTTCCCATGGGAGATTTGTGCCATCGGGGATCAAGCCGGCGAGGGATGGTCTTCGTGCCATCCCGCATCAGCCAGGACCACCGAAGTTTCGATCTGTCGATCGCTCACCGTCCAGTACTTCCGGAGAAGTCGATTTTTTTCATCTGGAGTAACCAGTCGGAACCCATGACCTTCGTAGAAGCGAACCGCCCACTTGGCGGCCGCCCAGGTGCCGATGAGGAGTGGACCGGTGGATTGCCGACGAAGGGACCGAAGCAGCTTTCCGCCGATCCCCGTGTTCTGCTTTGCCGGTCGAACGTAGGCATGGCGGATGAGGGTGACCTCGGCGACCTGCTGGATCCCCATGACCCCGACGATCTCGCCTTCCTCATCCTGGCCCCAGAACGTCACTCCCGCGTTCAGTTCGTCGCGAAGTTCCTCCCGGGGCATGTAGGGTTCGCTCCAGCAGTCGGAGGGGATCACTCCTTTGTAGACTTCCGCCGCATCGTTGATGATCGAATAGATAGTCTCGAAATCGTCATCAACGCACCGGCGAATCATATCGGTCTTCTCAGGAAGCCTGCTCCCGGATTGTGCCCACGACCATATCTCCGATCTCGGTGGTGCTGAGGCCGCTTCGAGCGTCCACCGACGGAATCCGCTTCGATGACAGCAGAGCCTTGATCGCATTCTCCACGCGAACCGCCGATTTATTCTCGTCCACGAAGTCCAGGAGCATGCCGATGGCAGCGATGGATCCGAGAGGATTTGCGACGTTCTGCCCGGCATATTTTGGAGCCGAGCCATGGATGGGTTCGAACATCCCGTGTTTGCCCGGATGAATGTTCCCCGAAGCTGCGATCCCCATGCCGCCCTGGATCATGGCTCCAAGGTCGGTGATGATGTCGCCGAAGAGATTAGTCGTGACGACGACATCGAACCATTCCGGGTTCTTGACCATCCACATGCAGCATGCGTCCACGTAAGCGTGATCCTTCTCGATTCCTGGATATTCCTTTCCGATCTCGGCAAAACGCCGGGTCCACAGGTCGTGAGGGCGAATCGCGTTTGCCTTGTCGACCATCGTCAGCTTGGCTGTCTGACCGGGACCGCGAGCCTGTTTCCGCCCCTCGGCCAGTTCGAACGCATAACGGATTGCCCGGTCGACGCCGCTTCGGGTGTAGACCCCGACAACGGTCGCCACTTCGTCGGGCAGGCCTTTCTTTACAATCCCGCCGATCTGGGAGTAAAGCCCTTCGGTGTTCTCTCGGACAACCATGATGTCGATGTCGTCGGGAGTCTTGTCCTTGAGCGGGCAGAGGTGCTCCGCATACAGCTTGATGGGGCGCAGGTTCACGTAGAGATCCAGTCCGAAACGCAGTCCCAGAATCACCGACCGTTCCACCAGACCAGGTTCGACGTCGGGATGCCCGATTGCTCCCAGGAAGACGGCGTCAAGCGTCTTCCATTCCTCGATCATGCGGTCGGGTACGAGTTCCTTTGTCTTCAGGTAATGCTCGCCACTGTAAGGGTAGTCAACGATCTCGTAGCCGAAACCATCGATGTCAGATATAGCCTGCAACACTTTGAGCCCTTCGGCGGCAACCTCCGGTCCGATGCCATCGCCGGGGAGAGATCCAATCTTATAAGTCTTCATTTATGTCTTCAGTCCTGTGAAAGGTTATTGGTACTGGAAAATTACAAGACGTTACCCGAACTCATCTGAATATCGGGTAACGACCACGGGTAAGAAAACCGAACTATAGATGATAACCGCAATGCGGAGATTTGCTGCCGGAATTTGCCATATAGCGAGCAGCGTGCAACATGCAGCGTGCAGCTTTGGGGGAACCCGCTGGGGAGATCTGAGGTCCGAAGTCCGAGGTCCGGGAGCTGCCCGCTACTCGCTGCTTGCTCCCCGCTGCCCGACCCCGAAAGACAAAACCTGTACAATATGAGGTTTGGGGAAGTGACTGTGTCATCAGCAGAGGGGAACTATGAATAAGGAAATCGCCGCATCCGAGGAGCGGGTGCTCAATGAACTGCGAAAGGTCCGTGATCCGGATTTGGGGAAGGACATCGTTTCGCTCGGTTTTGTCAGAAACGTCAAGATCGACGGCGGATCGGTTTTGTTCGATATCAACCTGACAACTCCGGCGTGTCCCGTCAAGGATCAGATGCGCGACGAAGCTGAAGCGCTCGTCAGTGCCCTTGATGGTGTCACGAGCGTGAAGGCGAACATGACCGCTGAGGTTCGTCAGGCTCCGCGCATGGACAAGAGCGCCCTGGGCGGCATCAAGAATATCGTGGCGGTCGGCAGCGGCAAGGGGGGCGTCGGCAAGTCCACCATCGCCGTGAACCTCGCCGTTGCATTATCGATGTCGGGGGCCCGGGTGGGACTCCTCGACGGCGACATATACGGGCCGTCGACGCCGATCATGCTCGGAGTTACCGGCCCGCCCAATCATGTCGGCAACAGGATCACCCCACGAGAGTCGTCCGGATTGAAATTCATGTCGATGGGGCTCATGGTCAAGACACCAGACCAACCGTTGATCTGGCGCGGTCCCATGGCCCACAAGGCTTTTCAGCAGTGCCTGTTCGAGGTGGACTGGGGCGAGCTGGATTACCTGGTCGTCGATCTGCCGCCAGGAACCGGCGACGTTCATCTCACTCTGGCACAGGCGGTTCCCATTACCGGCTGCGTTATCGTCTCGACTCCGCAGGATGTCGGAATGCAGATCTCGATCAAGACCTTGCGCATGTTCGAGCAAACCAAGGTTCCCATTCTGGGGATCATCGAGAACATGGCGTACTACATCTGTCCTCACTGTAATTCCAGGGACTATATTTTTGGAGAAGGTGGGGCCCGGCGGGCCGCCGAGCAACTCGACGTTCCGTTTCTGGGAGAGGTTCCCCTGGATCTCCCGATTCGGAAGCAGGCGGATGCGGGTGTGCCAATCGTTCGGGCACATCCGGAAGCGGCCAGCGGAGTTTTGTTACGGGAGATAGCCGAGCGCCTGGCCGCACAGATAAGCATCCGTAACCACAACGCGCCCGTCCTGGAGGTTGAATAGATGCCGCCGGACGCCGGTCCAACGGATCCGGTAAAGATCAAGAAGCTGGATCCGCAGAACCTGATGATCCAGTGGGCGGACGCGCACGAGAGCCGCTACGTCGGACCGGTCCTTCGGGGTCTGTGTCCGTGTGCGTCCTGCCAGGATGAGGACACAGGTCAGCGCCTGATTCTGCCGATTCACATTCCCGACACTTTGGAGTTTCGAAACGTGGAGCTTGTCGGCCAGTACGCCCTGCAGTTCGAGTGGAGTGATGGACACCGCACGGGGATCTATAGCTTCGAGCGATTGCGACAGCTCTGTCCATGCGAGGATTGTACGAAAGCGCCCGCGGCCAGATCATCATGAAACTAATAGTTGGGATTTCCGGTGCGTCCGGAGCCATCTACGGCATTCGCCTGTTGGAGTTGCTCCAGGGACGAGAAGATGTCGAGACCCATCTGATAATTACCGAAATGGGTCGGGTGACCATCAAGCTGGAAACCGACTACTCCATTCCCGCCGTCGAAGAAATGGCCGACAAGGTCTACGGCATTAAGGACATGGCAGCTTCCCTTTCCAGCGGATCGTTCGTCACGGATGGCATGATTGTCGCGCCTTGCTCGGTCCGAACGCTCTCGTCTGTGGCGCGTTCCGCAAACGACAACCTCCTGACGCGAGCAGCCGACGTCACACTCAAGGAACGTAGGCGACTGGTCCTGCTCTTCCGCGAAACGCCGTTGCACGAAGGCCACTGTCAACTGATGCTGGACGCTTCCCGGATGGGCACGGTCATCATGCCCCCCTTACCCGCCTTCTACATCAAGCCCGAAACCATTTCCGACATGGTCGACCACACGGTAGGGCGCGTCCTGGATTTCTGGGGTCTGGACCTTTCCGAAATCAAACGTTGGAAACAGTAGTCGGTTGCACCGGACGGTTTTCTGTCAACGCAAAGACGCAAAACCGCAAAGAAGCGCAAAGAAGCGCAAAGAAGCGCAAAGGAAAATTAGATTTCTTTGCGGACTTCGCGTTTTTGCGTCTTTGGTGCGCCAGGCAAAGCTTGGGCATTCTAGTTGTCTGAAAGGCGCCAGCCATGTGAATTGCTCGTTCAACATGTAGCCAAGAAGGCAGTGGTTATGGG
>PVBE010385675.1_pt1 | contig 13829 bp, 11 predicted proteins | sample 1631181 | NCBI WGS metagenome assembly PVBE01 (sample SAMN08397723, study PRJNA350692) | Marine metagenome, whole genome shotgun sequencing project. | isolation source: water | place: Pacific Ocean | collected 2012-04 | reverse complement strand
GGTAGTCTCCGTTGGTTTTCCTTATTTTGGTAACTTGGAAAATGAACAACCAATTTTTGCGCATACCAAACATGACAGTATTTTACAGCGTAATATTCCGGCACGTAAGATTAAACTTGATAATAAAAAGGAAGTATTGGTTGCAACAGTCTACGATCTGATGGTGGCAAATTATGGTGTTAACCAAGGTCTTGATCGCATAAGCGGAGATAATGTTGCTAACTCATTCGAAGATGATATTCCTTATACCCCTGCATGGCAGGAGAAAATCACAGGCGTTCCTGCCGATACGAACCAATGAACACCCCGGTTCCCAGTGCATAGAGCAAGGCTTGAGGATGTTTACGGAGTGAGGTGGAATTCCGCAATCCCAGCGTGAGGATCCCCACAGCGGTCAAGCCAAAGGCGAGCAGTTGGAGTTGGGTAACCGGGTCGTCCAAGAGCAAGATCGATGCTCCTCCCACCAGCAGCGGGGCCATTCCCCGGGCAATGGGGTAGGTCAACCCCAGATCCCCGTGGGTGTAGGAACGGATGAGGAAGAGGTAGTAGCCGCCGTGAATGATCATGGACGCGATCAGCAGGGGCCACGATTCGAGGGCGATGACTCCTCCAACCCACGGCATCGCCGCCAAGGCGAGCATCCCGGTGACGGTGTGCATCGCACACATCATCGCCATGCGGTCGCCCGTCTGCTTCAAGAAAAGGTTCCACGTCGCGTGCGTGAGGGCGGCCCCCAACACGATGTAAAGCACATGGATTGGCATGTTGCGAATTTCCTCCAAACCCCCTAGGTTGATTCCTTGACTTTTTCGGAACATTTCAGGACATGAGAACCTTCCTCGACAAGATGAAAGACCTCAAGGCGGAAGAAAGTGCCCGGCGAGGTTTGCAGGTTTCCGAGGAGGCTCTGCGCGAAAAAATCTCCGGACTCCCCACTCCGAATTCGCTTTCCGCAGCACTGATCCGCAACTCCGACAATGCGCCTGCGATCATCGCCGAGGTCAAGGCCCGCGCTCCAGGACGCGAGAATGTCTCGGAACTCAAGCTTGAATCCGTCATCCGTGACTACGAATCCGGAGGAGCCGTCGCTATCTCCGTGCTGACCGATGAGCAGTATTTCGGCGGCTCGCTGGAATCGCTGGCAACCGCGTCCACACTCACGGACTTGCCCCTACTGCACAAGGAGTTCATCTTTTCGCCCTACCAGTTGCTGGAGGGGCGAATCCGGGGAGCGAGTGCCGCGCTGATCCTCGCCTACTACTTCACGGAGGATAAGTTGCGCTCCATCCTTGAGGAAGCGCGCAACATCGGCCTGGAGTGCGTGGTTGAGGTTTCGTTGGAGTCGGAAGTGCCGAGGGTGCTTGCGGTGAACCCGGACCTCCTCATGGTCAACAACCGCGCTATCGCCGCCCTCCCGGAAAACCCTGGAAAGACCTACATGCAAGGCTCGCCGCAGGTCACGGTGGGTTACTGGAACCGCCACTCCGACCTCCGAAAGTGGAAGCAGCAGCACGGCAAGCTGCTGATCAGTGCCAGCAGTGTCAGCACACCTGCGGACATTGCCGTGCTTTTTCCGGTGCCTTGCGATGCCGTCCTCGTTGGCAACGCGGCCATGACCGCCACAGACCGAGTGGGCTTTCTCCGCTCACTGAACACTCCAGCCCCATCTCACGCCACCTGATCGAAACATGCTCAAATCGCCCTCTCCTTCGGCCCTCAGCGTCCTTGTTGTGGACGACGACGAGAACATCCGCATGGTGTTGCAACGCGCCCTGAGCAAACTCGGCTACCACGTCAGCACCGCCCGCAGTGCCGAAGAAGCCCTCAGCACGCTGGAGCGCAGTTTTTTCCAGGTCGTGATCTCGGACATCATGATGGAGGAGATGACCGGAATCGAGCTACTCCAGCAAATCAAGGAAATGAACTCACTGATGCAGATTTACATCATGACCGCGCACAGCAACCTTCCGAACGTGATCCAGTGCATGAAGGGGGGAGCCTACGATTATTTCGAAAAACCGCTCAAGGTGGAGGAAGTCGTGACCTCACTCCGGGAGGCACAACGTCGGGCCGAACGTTGGAGTGAATTGTTCAAGCGTCACTCCGCCGCTGCAAGCCAAGAGTTCAGCAGCGAGGATTCGTGAGTCAAGTCAGGAGGTGCGGCTGACGACGAACTCGGTAATCTCTGAGAGCAGTTGCCGGGTTGGTGAATCTGGAAGGGAGGCGAGGCGGGTTCGCGCTTCATCGGCAAAACGCTGTGCGGCTCCAAGCGTGTAGGGAATCGAACCGCAGTCCTGCATCAAGCCGATCACTTGGGTCACATGGCAATCCGAAATGACGTGTTCGTTGAGGATGGACTGTACTGCGGCTTGAGCTTCAGAGGAGCCTTGGCGAAGCAGATGGCTGAGGGGCAGGGTGATCTTGCGCTCTTGCAGGTCCGTGCCCACCGGCTTTCCGGTTTGCAGTGTGTCGCCGTAATCCAGTGCGTCGTCCACGACTTGGAACGCCATGCCGAGCGCGGCCCCGTAATCGTAAAGACTTTGGGCCGCTTCCGGAGATGCCCCCGACAGTAGCGCCCCCATCTTGGTGGCGGCTCCGAACAGGCAGGCGGTTTTGCAGTTGATGATCTCGTAGTACACGGTTTCGCTCGTGTCCAAGAAGTTCCGGGTGAGTTGCTGCAACTCGCCACACGCCATCTTGGTGGTTGTGCCCGACATCAACTCCAGCACATCGGGTCGCCGCATCCGCGTGAGCGTGTGGAATGCTAGCGAGAAGAGGTAGTCTCCGGACAGCACACTGGCTTCGTCACCCCAGAGCATCCGGGGTGCCTTGTGCCCCCGGCGCGTTTCTCCGCCATCGACCACATCGTCATGCAACAACGTCGCGGTGTGCAGGTACTCCACGACGAGCGCGGCCTGCATCACCCGCTCGTCCGGAGGGCGGAACAGTGAGCCGCCCAGCAGGACCATCACCGGGCGCAGACGCTTGCCTCCGGCCTCAAGGAGGTGGGATGAGACCGAGTTGAGCAGCGGGATTTCCGTCTGGGCGTACTCCCGGATCAGCCCTTCCAATTCGGCCATCTCGGTGGAGATCGAGTCCAGAAACCGTGTTGGCTTGACCCACGCCGAGGAATTCGCACTGCCGTTGACCTTGGTTAGAGCTTGTGGAAACAGCGTCGTGGACGCTTGGGAGGGAGTTTCCTGCGAGGGCAAATTCAAAGAAAAGGTTTGGGTGGAATGGTTCTTGGTTGCAAGAAGTGGATGAGATGCCAAATTCAAATGCAGATGGAAGCATACCAGATGACCACGAGTGTGCCAAGGGTTAACGCCGATTGCGTGGCCTCCTTTTGTGACATCGCCTGATGTCCGACTACCACCCTGTCGTCGAGGTGCTTCAGTCCCGCAAGGCGATTGCCCCGGAACAGCTTGAGGCGCTGCATGAGCAACTGCTCGCTGCCCGAGACGACACGGCTCAGCTCAAGGAACTGCTGTTGCGGCATAAGGTCGCCACGGAACCCGAATACCTCCATGCCCTCGCCGATCACCTCGATCTGGACTTTCGGGAGAACTTTGAGGAAGTCCCGGTCAACCCGGAGTTCACGCAGCACATCCCGATCCGTTACGCCAAGCGCCTCAACTTCTTCCCTATCCAGCAAGTCGGCCAAACCCTTGAAGTCGCGCTGGACGACCCCTCCAACACCCAACCGCTCAACGACCTTGGGCGGCAGTATCAATGTCACGTCCAGCCTGTGCTTGCCAGCCGTCAGGCCGTGCTGGACCTCATCAATCGCGCCTACGACCAGAGCAACTCATTCACGGACAACACCGTCGAGCAATTGGAGGGCGAGGACGGCTTTGAGAACATCCTTGGTGTGGAGGAACCACAGGATTTGCTGGAAACCACCGATGAAGAGCCAGTGAAGCGACTGGTCAACAACCTGCTCTGGCAGGCGACCAAGGAGGAGGCGAGCGATGTTCACATTGACCCCTCGCCATCCGCAACCCTCGTCCGCTACCGACTCGACGGCATGTTGCACCCCATCACGAACTTCCCCAAGCAGGTGCATGTCACGGTGATCAACCGCATCAAGGTCATGTCCCGGCTCGACATCGCCCAGAAGGCGCTGCCGCAAGACGGGCGCACGATGGTGCTGATCGCGGGGAAGAGGATCGACATCCGGGTGTCCACCATCCCGACGGTCCACGGCGAGAAGGTGGTGATGCGCTTGCTCTACCAAAGCGAGCAGTTTCGCTCTCTGGGTCAACTTGCATTGGTCGGCCCCGTTCTCATGCCCTTCCGGGAAATGCTCAAAAAGCCCGGCGGGATCATTCTCGTCACGGGTCCGACGGGAAGCGGCAAGACCACCACGCTCTACGCCGCCCTCGCCGAAATTGACCACCAGATCCAGAACGTGGTGACCATTGAGGATCCGGTCGAGTACAAGATCGCCGGTTACAGCCAAATCGAGATCAACCAGCGCATCGGCCTCAGCTTTGCCAACGCCCTGCGGTCGGTGCTGCGGCAGGATCCGGACGTGATCATGGTTGGAGAGATGCGAGACACAGAAACCGCCCAGATTGCCATGCAGGCCGCACTCACGGGACACCTCGTCTTCAGCACGGTCCACACCAACAGCGCCGCCGCAACCATCACGCGACTGGTCGACATGGGCATCGAGCCGTTTTTGGTATCCTCAACCATTCTCGGTGTGCTGGCCCAGCGCTTGATCCGCCGAGTCTGCCCGCAGTGCCGCAAAAGCTACGCACCCCATCCGGAGCAAGTCCGGGAATTGGGAGTCAGCAAGGCTCGCATCCAGAAGGCTGGAGGGCGATTCTTCAGAGGACAGGGCTGCGAGCATTGCCGGGAAACGGGCTATCGCGGCAGGCTGGGGGTTCACGAACTGCTCGTCATGACTGAGCCTGTGAAAGCGGCAGTTCTGGAGTCAGCCGACGCAAATTTCATTCAGCGCAGCGCCCTAAAAGATGGTATGATAACGATGCGCAAGGATGGCACAAGTAAGGTCTTGCGTGGATTGACCACTCCGGAGGAGTTGCTGTCAATCACATCTGATGCAGAATCAGGGGGTAACTGATTTATTTTTTCAATTCCACGTCCACAAATGACCAACGAACCCTTCACTCTTGACGCCTACGGCATCACCACCCAAACCCTCATCCGCAACGCCGTCCCCGCAAAGCTTTACGCCGAGGCGCTACGCTACGAACCCGATGCTGCTGTTTCGGACCAAGGTGCATTGATCGTCAAGTCCTACGCGAAGACCGGACGCAGCCCCAAGGACAAGCGCATCGTCGAGGACGCAGCCAGCAAGCCCGACATCTGGTGGGGCGATATCAACATCCCGCTGGACGATCACACTTTCCTGATCAACCGCACTCGCGCCATCGACTACCTCAACTTGCAGGAGCGGGTTTATGTGGTGGACGGCTTTGCAGGCTGGGATCCGCGCCACCGCGTCAAGGTCCGGGTGATCACCACGCGGCCCTACCATGCGCTCTTCATGCACAACATGCTGATGCGCCCCAGTCCTGCGGAACTCGCGGATTTCGGCGATCCGGATTATGTGATCTTCAACGCGGGGCGCTTCCCGGCGAATCGCCAGACCTCACACATGACTTCCTCCACCAGCGTTGATCTCAGCTTCGAGCGCCACGAGTTCGTCATCCTCGGCACCGAATACGCCGGGGAGATGAAGAAGGGGGTCTTCACGATCATGAACTACATCATGCCCAAGCGGGGCATCCTCTCAATGCACAGTTCAGCAAACCTCGGCAGCGAGGGCGACGTTGCACTCTTCTTCGGACTCTCCGGAACCGGCAAGACCACGCTCTCCGCCGACCCCAAGCGCAAGCTCATCGGCGATGACGAACACTGCTGGACGGACGAAGGGGTTTTCAACATCGAAGGTGGCTGCTACGCGAAGTGCATCAATCTCTCCAAGGAAAAGGAGCCGGACATCTTCCGGGCGATCCGCTTTGGAACGGTGCTGGAGAATGTCGTCTATGACGAGGACACCCACGTAGTGGATTACGACGACACCTCCCTCACGGAAAACACCCGCGCCTCCTATCCGATCAATTACATCTCCAACACGCAAATCCCCTGTGTGGGCGGGCATCCGCAGAACATCCTTTTTCTGACCTGCGACGCCTTCGGGGTTTTGCCGCCAGTGAGTAAACTCTCCCCCTCGCAGGCGATGTATCACTTCATCAGCGGCTACACTGCCAAGGTCGCCGGAACCGAGATGGGCGTGACCGAACCGCAGGCAACCTTCTCCGCGTGCTTTGGCGCGGCGTTCATGGTCTGGCACCCCAGCAAGTACGCGGAACTGCTCGCCGAGCGTATCCGTAAGCACGGCTCCACCGTCTGGCTGCTCAACACCGGCTGGAGCGGCGGGGGCTACGGCACGGGAGAGCGCATGTCGCTCAAGCACACCCGCGCCATTGTCGATGCCATCTTTGAGAGCTCGCTCAAGGACACGAACACCACCCGTGATCCCCTCTTTGGGTTTGAGATGCCTGCTGTGTGTCCCGGAGTGCCGAGCGAAATTCTCCAGCCACGCACGGTCTGGGCCGATTCTGCCGCCTACAACGAGTCTGCACGGAAACTGGCAGGCATGTTTCGGGAGAACTTCCGGAAGTTCGAGGAGGGTTCAAGCCGGGAGACCATTGACGCCGGACCTGCTGTTTAACTCCGCCTGACGACCAATCCTCTCCACTATGACCATCCCGCAGGTGGACACTCCGATGATGCGGCAGTTCAACGCCGTCAAGCAGGAGCATCCGGACAAGCTCGTCTTCTTCCGCATGGGGGATTTCTACGAGATGTTCGGCGAGGACGCGGTGGTGGGAGCACGGGTGCTGCAAATTGCACTCACCTCGCGGGACAAGCGCAGCGAGCATGCGGTGCCCATGTGCGGGGTGCCCTACAAGGCTTACGAGCAGTACCTCAACAAGCTCACCGCCGCTGGCTACAAGGTCGTCCTCTGCAACCAGACTGAGGATGCGGCGGAGGCCAAGGGGTTGGTGACGCGGGAGGTGGTGCGCATCGTCACTCCCGGAACCACCGTCTCCCCACAACTCATCAACCCCGACCGCAACCACTACCTGCTCGCGATCACGCTCGACCTGCGGGCGCGACGGCTCGGGGCAGCCTTTGCAGACCTCTCGACCGGAGAGTTCGAGATCACCGAGTTCGCACAGGACCAACTCCCCAAGTTCTACGACTTCCTCGCCCAACTCGACCCGCAGGAAATCCTGCTCGCGCAGAGCCGCTCCGTAGCGGAAACCGCGTTTCTCGAACCCCTCACCCAGCGGGTTTCACAACTGCTTGCGCCCCGTGACCTTTCCCTGCTCAACGGACACGAAACCGAACATCAACTCCCGCAACGCTTCCAGTTCGTTGATCCCTACCTCTTCGATCAGGACGCGGCCCGGAAGTGCCTGCAAACGCATTTCCAGACGCACAACCTCGCAGGTTTCGGGATCGAGCATCTTACGCTCGGAACCACCGCTGCTGGTGGCTTGCTTGCTTATCTGGAAGAGACTCAAAAGTGCAACCTCGCCCACCTCACCTCGGTCAAGGCGCATGTCTTCGACCAGACGATGTTGCTCGACGAGGCGACCGTCCGGAATCTGGAACTCTTTGAAACACAGTCCGGCAACAAGCAGCACACGCTCTTTGCGGTACTGAACCACACCTGCACCCCGATGGGAGCTAGATTGCTGCGGCAGTGGCTCCGGACCCCCCTGCTGGGTATGGACGCACTGAACACCCGGCTGGACGCGGTGGAGGAGTTCGCATCGCAGTTCTTGCTCTGCGGAGAGTTGCAAACCCGGCTCAAGGGTGTGCAGGATTTGCCGCGCATCCTTGGGCGCATCAACCTGCCCGTGGTGGGGATCCCGGACCTCGTGGGGTTGCGGGAATCGCTGGTACACCTTCAAACCCTGCCGGACCTGCTGGCCAAGTTGCAGTGTGCCAAACTGCGCGCGCTGGCCGAGGAATTCGATCCGCTAGCAGACGTGCTTGCGCTCCTGCAAACCAAGCTGCTGGAAGCCCCCTCTTCAAAGCTCCGGGCAGGGGGGTACATTGGCAGAGGTGTTTCTGAAGAACTGGACGAACTGCGCAACCTCGCCCATAACTCCAAGCAGGTACTCAACGAAGTGCTGCTACGCGAGCGCGAGCGCACGGGCATCCCCTCCCTCAAGATCAGCTACAACAGGGTGTTCGGCTACTACCTTGAAGTCAGCAACGCCCACAAGGCTTCGGTTCCGGAAGACTACATCCGCAAGCAAACGCTGGTCAACGCCGAACGCTACATCACCCCGGAACTCAAGGAGTTCGAGGAGAAAATTCTCACGGCAGAAGAACGCATCGGAGAACTGGAATACAAAATTTTCCTGACGATAAAATCCGAGATTACTGCCGAAACTTCCCGGGTTCAGGCCAGCGCGCGGCTCGTCGCTGAGTTGGACGTGTTTGCCGGACTCGCCACTGCCGCTGAACATCAAGGCTATGTCCGTCCCACGCTCCACGCACTCGACGCCCCTCGCGTTTTGCAATTCAAGGGCAGCCGCCATCCGGTAATCGAGCGCATTGACTTTGGCGAGCCGTTTGTCCCGAACGATTTGGAGTTGGATGGGAATTCCTGGCGCATCATGCTCATCACCGGACCCAACATGGCTGGGAAATCAACGTACATGCGCCAGATTGCGCTCAACGTGCTGATGGCGCAGATCGGCAGTTTTGTGCCTGCGGATGTGGCCGAGTTGTCGCTGTCGGATCGCATTTTCACACGGGTGGGGGCCTCCGATAATCTTAGTTTGGGTCAAAGCACCTTCATGCTGGAGATGAACGAGGCGGCAGCGATCCTCCACAACGCCACTGAGCACAGCCTCGTGATTCTTGACGAAATCGGGCGCGGCACCAGCACCTTTGACGGCATCAGCATCGCGTGGGCGATTGTGGAACACCTCCACCAGCTTGGGGCGCTCACGCTCTGTGCGACGCACTATCACGAACTGACCGCACTGGCCAAGGAACTTCACAGCGTTGAGAACTTCAGCGTCAGCATCCACGAGGAGGGAGAGCAGTTGGTGTTCATGCGCAAGGTTGTGCCGGGCGAGGCCGACCGCAGCTACGGCGTGCAAGTTGCAAAGTTGGCGGGGCTGCCGCGTTCCGTGGTTGAACGGGCGCTGGCGGTGATGACCGAACTGGAGGCGTCCTCGGTCGCGCATCGGGTTCCGGAGTTGGCCGCTGCACTGGCCACCACTTTGAGTTCTCCACCAAGTTCGGAAGCCGTGGTACGCGATCCCGGAATTGTCCCTGCGAGTCCGCAGTTGTCGCTGTTTCCGGAGGAGCATCCACTACTGTCCGCATTGCGCAGACTTGATCCCAATCAATTGACTCCCATGCAGGCACTGACGCTTTTGCAGGATTTTGTCACTCAAGCCAAGAGGTAGCCCGTGCCCCAATCCCGCATTGTTGTTTACCCCACCAGTGCCCATCCGCCAACCCTTGGACACGCGGACATTGTTTGCCGCGTGAGCCGTCAGTTTGACCATGTTTTCTGGGCAGCAGCGGTCAACCCGAAGAAGCAGTACCTCTTCACGCAGGAGGAGCGGTTGGTGATGATGATGGAGTATGTCCGGCACCACGGGCTGGAGAATGTCACAGTGGAAACCTTTTCCGGAGCAACCGTGCGCTACGCCCAAAAGCGTGAGGCCACCGCGCTCGTCAAGGGCTTGCGCAATCCCGATGATTTTCAGGGGGAGTACCAGCAGGCGCTCGGCAACCTTGGCATTGATGCCACCATTGAGACCTTTTGCCTCTTTGGACGCCCGGAGTACTACGGAGTCAGTTCCTCGCTGGCGCGGGAATTGGCCTTGCTCGGAGAGAACATTGAGGGGTTTGTGCTGCCGTCCGTGGCCAAGATGGTGGTCAACCTCCTGCGCGAACGGGGAGCCTGACCATGCCCCTGGTGGATGCTGTCAACGAAATCGACTGGAGCAACGAGCCACGCTCAATCCCCCTGCTGGAACCAGCGGCTTGGGGATACACGACCCTCGGCGTTCTGCTCGCGGTTTCGGTGTTGACCTCGCACCTCCACGATCCCACTCTTTTCAACCAACTCTCACCCTCCGGAGGCGTCCGCAACGCCCTCAGTGTGGGCGGAGCTTTAATCGGCGGAACCCTCGTCGAACTGTTTGGGGGCAGTGCAGTGTTGCTTGCGTGGCTCGTGGCACGTCTGCCTTTTTTGAACAGAATGGCCGCCGGAAACCTCGAAGCCGGAGTGATCCGGAAAGCCTACTATGCCGTGCTGCTGACGTGGATGGTGGCGGTGCTGGCGGAACTCGTGCAAGCCCGGCACGCGCCTGAGTTCGACAGCGACTGGCTGTGGTACCACCACGGCTACTTGGGCGAGATCACCGCCTACTGGCTGGGACATTCCATCGGCCCCGTTGTCGGCATCGGCCTGTGCCTCGCAGTCGCCATGTTCGCGGCCTTCCGGATCATCGCAGCCCTCAACCCCTGGCCCCTCATTCGGACCCTGTTCCAAATCATCAAGTTGCTACTGTACCTGCCCCTCGCCCCCTTGAGTGCTGCCGGCTTCTTCCTGCACGCTCCGCGAACCTCAACTCGCCCCCTGCCCGCCCTGCACCTCCCGACTGATCCCTCCCGCTCCACGCTGGAAACCGAACTCCACGCCATCATCCATTCCGACTCCGCTTGATTCTGGAAGGCGTTCCATTTAGGCTGGTCTCCGGAGTCTCATCACCAACCCAAAACAGGAGTGTGCAATGCAGGTGAAGATTGAATACTGTGTGGTTTGAAACTACGAGCCGCGCGCAGCCGGTCTGGCTGTGGAACTCAACCAAGCGTTCGGGGCAGACACCGAACTCATCCCCGGAGGGCGTGGAGATTTTGACGTGACCGTGGATGGACGCGTGATTTTCTCAAAGAGACAACTGGAGCGCTTCCCGCAGGAGGGGGAGGTGCAGGCGTTGATTCGTAACGCCTGACGGAGAACTGTCGAATGGACGGGAGTGCTTCAGAAGTCGGCTTTGATGGCCGCTCGCACTTCACGCTTGATGTCCTTGTTGCGTTGCTTGGCGGCGTTCTCCCGCTTGAGGCGCTTGGCGCGCGAGGGTTTCAGGTAGAACTTGCGCTTCTTGAGTTCCTTGAAGATGCCTTCGCGGATGAGGGTGCGCTTGAGTTGCATCATGGACTTGCCGATGTTGCTGTCTCGGACTTCAATCGTAATGGGCATGTGATTCGTGATTCCGGGTCTGAGGTTAAAACAAAAAACTTCAACTCTAAACCACTGCCCACAAAAACTCAACCTATTTCTTTCCCTCGCCTCCGGAATTCCCCTCTGGGCTGGGCAAGGCCGCCCGTTTTTTCAGTTCCAGCAGTTCGGTGTCCAAATCCGGATCGGAGCTTTCGAGTTCAGCAAACTTGCGCTCCAGTGCTTCCTTGTCCGTGTCCATGCTGATTTCCTGATACGCCTCGGCGCGGGACTGCTGATCCTCAATCTTGTCCTCCATGCGTTCGATGGTCTCCAGTGCCCCCGTCGAGTTTCCAAAGCCTTCAATCGTCTGGTAAATCTGCTCTTGCGCCGCCGCCTGCTTCTGCTTGGCGAGCAGGAGTCCCTTCTTGCGCTTGATCTCGTCGATCTTGTCCTCGAGCTTCTGGTAGCCGTCGCGCAGTACATCCGCGTTCTGCTTGTGGTGGGCCAACTGCTTCTCGAACTCCAGCGCCCGCCGTTCGAACTCCTTCTTGCGGACTAGGGCTTCTTTGGCGAGGTCGTCCTTACCGTTTTGCACGGCGAGGATGGCCTTCTGCTCCCACTTCCCGGCTTCGGCTTGTTCCTTCTCGGTATCACGCTCCAGACGTTTTTGCAGCGCAAGTGCTTCGGTCATTTGCTGCTTGGCCTGACGCTTTTGCTCATCCAGATCCGTGATCATCTGCTGGAGCATTTTTTCAGGATCCTCCGCTTTGTCCAGAAAGGAACTGCTGTAAGCTCGGAGAACGTTGATGAATCGACCGACGATGCCCATGTTGTTTACTATGGTGAAGAGTGGAAGAGGATTCAGAACAACTGCTTGCGCTTGTTGGATGGCAGGATATTTAACGCTTCACGATACTTTGCAACGGTACGCCGCGCAACCTTGATGCTGCTGCGATGGTAGAGGATTTCGGCAATCTGGAGGTCGGTGAAGGGTGTTTTCACGTCCTCGCCCTGCACCAACTGCTGGATCATGTCCTTGATGCGCTTGGATGAAACCGCCTCGCCGCTGCCTTGTTCGATGCCGCTGGTGAAGAAGTACTTGAGTTCGAAGATACCCTGCGGGGTGTGGACGTACTTGTTGGTGGTGATGCGGCTGACCGTGGACTCGTGCACGTCGATGTCCTCGGCCACGTCCTTGAGGACAAGCGGCCTGAGGAAGTGGATGCCCCGGTCGAAGAACTCCTCCTGAAACCGGAGGATGCTCTTGGTGACACGGTAGATCGTCTTCTGGCGCTGTTCGATGCTCTTCATCAGCCACTGCCCCGCCTTGATCTTCTCCTGAATGTACTCCTTGGTGAGCTGGCCGTCTTCGGCCATCGTGTCGCACAACTCCCGGTAGTACTGGTTGATCCGAAGACGCGGGATGCCGTTGGCGTTGAGGGCAACCTTGTACTCCCCGGCATTCTGGTAGATGTACACGTCCGGGATGATGTAGTTGTGCGCGGAAGTGGGGACAAAGGAGCGTCCGGGCTTGGGTTCGAGGGACATGATGAGCTTGTACGCCTCGATCACGTCATCAAGCTCCTGCTTCTGACGACGGGCGATGCGGCGCAGGTCCTTGGACTCCAGGAGGTCCATGTCGTCTTCGATGATCTGGTAGCTGAGGCTGTCCTCCTGTTCGGAGTGGCGAAGCTGGATGAGCAGACATTCCTGCAAGCTGCGCGCACCAACGCCGCGGGGGTCGAAAGTCTGGATACACTCCAGCACATGCTCCACAAAGCAGCCGACCTCGTGCCGCACCTCCAGCACTTCCGTTTCCGTTTCTTCAGGATCGTTTTCTTCTTCAAACACGGGTGGTTCGAGCGTGCGGCTGCGTCGCACCTGCGTCGTCCGTTCTGGCAGGTATTTCCAGTCAAAGCGTTCGGGAGCAACTTCGAGCTCCCATGGGGTCATCCCCCAGCGCTGCATGATACGCTCGTGGAGGTCCGGTTGCGCTTGCAGAAGCTCCCGGATGGCCGTGACCAGATAACCGTCGTCCTCAATGTTGCCAATCAGATGGGCCCCGACCTCGTACTCCAATTCGTCCAGCGTTTCAAAATCCAGCTGCCGGCGCAAGTTGTCTGCGAGCGATTCACTCTGGGCGAGCGTGGCTTCCAGCGACGGCAGCTCGTCATCGCCTCCTCCGGCACTGCTGCGGTAGGAGTAGCCTCCGAACTGGTCGATTTGCTCGACATACTGTTGCCAGTCGATTTCGTCCTGATCTTTCGCTTCCTTCTTCTCCTCGCGGGCCGTTTCAAAGGCTTCAGTGTTCGTCGTGGTTTCCGGAGCGTCGGTGGAGTCTTGGGCATTGTCTTCTTCGGAGGGATAGGTGTCGATGTCCATGCCTTCCTCCAGGACTGGATTCTCCTGGAGGGTTTGATCGATCAGTTCCTCCAGTTCGGTGCGGGAAAGTTGGAGCAGTTTGATCGCCTGTTGAAGTTGCGGGGTCATGATGAGCTGCTGGGACAGCTTCATCTGCAACTTCATGTGCATAGCCATGGGGACGCGGATTGGGGTGACTTCAAGGGCCTCTCGGCGATAT
>PVBE011887487.1_pt1 | contig 13830 bp, 8 predicted proteins | sample 1631181 | NCBI WGS metagenome assembly PVBE01 (sample SAMN08397723, study PRJNA350692) | Marine metagenome, whole genome shotgun sequencing project. | isolation source: water | place: Pacific Ocean | collected 2012-04 | reverse complement strand
CGGGATATGTGGCTCAGGTTGGGCTGGGCCCAGTTCTTCCTGCTGGTCTCCAGCCTTGATGCGGTGTCCCTCCAGATTGGGGAACCAGTTGAGCGCCCTTGATTCTTCAAATCGCCGATGAGTGAAACGAGTGCTGTATTGGTCTTCCTGTCTGGCTTACTCATAGCATCCCCTCATGGTTAGGTATCGCGGCCACCCAAGTCGGTGTTATGAATCCTGCGGGCGCCCCTAGGGGCGGCAAGGCAGCACCACTACCGAGACTGGGTCAAATCCGGAACCCTTCGTCTTCCTCGGCATCGTCGATGCCGGCGAACCTGACATTGCCCTCTGCGTCAACGAACTGGCCTGCCTTGACTGATTCCCCGTACAGGGAAGACTCGGTTACTGATGCTCTGTTTAGCATGCTCTCTCCGAGAGAGCTATTCATCCTGCCAATCATCGATTGGAAGATTTGGATTGCCCTGTCCCTCTCCTCGGAGCCGATCTCGTGGTCTGAGTATCGGGCCTCCTCGAAGATGGAGAAGAACGTATCTAGCTCCTCTGGTGGGACAATTCCTCCCAGCATGTTGTTAATGACGTCCTCGAACTCCCTTGTTGTCTCGAATACCTTCTTCATCGCACCTTTCATTCTGAAGTACTTGATTAGGTCCTTGTAGCAGGAGAAAATGGCCTCGATGTAGTTGTTGGAGGCCTTGAGTGACATTAGTGCGTCAGTCAGAATCCCTCGGAGGATCTCTACCTTGCGGCGTTCCCTGTAGTTGTTGTACATCATTGCGCCGACTAGGGTCAGGGTGGAAAGGGATATTCCCGCCAGAAGTAGGGCTTGGGTGGTCCAAAGGCCTCCGCTGCTAGAGGATGGCGGCTCTCCGAGTCTAATCTCGGGAGTGCTGTTCAACCACTGCTCGACGAAGTAAGGCTTGTTCGCATCGGCCGATTCGAAATGGACCAGAACCCTCCATTTCCCTCCGGGGGCATTCCATTCTGGGTGACCTGGGATGAGCTCGCCTGTGTATGGGAAAGAGAAGTTCGCAGAACCCCTTTCGTTGGTGATGAAAATCTCTACTCGCTCGGTCTGCCATCCAGAGCCATTCCAGAACTGCCTGTGGAACTCGACCCTCTGGCCCTCCACTGTGAGGTCCAAGCGGTCCCTTAGTATCGCGACCTCGCCGGCGATTATTTCTCCCTCTTGGTATCCTGTTGGGCTCGACCAGTGTTCCTTGAGCAGGATGTCTACCTTGCTTCTGACGAGGACCTCGATGTCCGCTATGGAGCTGTTTAGCACTGGGTTAGGCTCCAGTGCCTCGTAGTCGCATCCACCGGGCACGTACTTCTCCGGTTCGTATGCGACTCTTACCGTCCTGAACCCTTCGAGATTATTGCCACTCGGCTCGACCCCCCTCCTGCTTGGATTGTCCTCGGGGTCGGCTGAGTACCAGACGAACTCCCCGGTCCCGTCGCTAGTGAACGCTGTCGCAATTGGCCTGGTGTTTACCTGGGGGTCAAGGTAGATGTTGACGCACTTTCCGCCGACTGGCTTTCCGTTCGACTGGGAAAGCTTGGCGTTGATGTGGAATGCCTCTTTGAGGTATAGGACATCGAAGGTTGACCCGTTTGGGAAGGTGTAGGTCAGGTAGTCGGACCTGAAGGGGCCAACCTCGGAGACGTCTATGGTGGAGTTCGAGAACACCGGGAAGAACATCGTCTGAGTCTTGTTCTTGTACCTGTATCGATCGTTGTTCAACGGGTCCCAGGAGTTGTACTCCACCTTCACCTTGGCCATGCCTGCGTCTACTCCGGCCAGTGGGCAGTTGATGTCGAAGAAGCCGTTCTCGTCTGTAGCCCCGGGTATGCACGCCTCGACCCCGGTGTCTCCGGCTCTGAATTTCATCCTGTTTTCTATTGGGTCGAATATCATCGAGCCCATCTCGAAGGTGACTCGGATTTGCCTGTTGGATAGGTTCCCCCCTAGCTCATCGGTCAGCTGTCCAGTGACGAGCATCGGCTTCTCCAGGATCTGACCGGTGTCTGGATCTATCTCCGATGTGTATACTATCTGTTGATCGACATCCAGTTCCGTATTGCCAATCAGACTGAAGCCGTCTACTTGGAACTGGAGGACCTTCCTGTAGTGATCGCTATTCAGGACGGTCACACAGGGGTCCCATGCCCCCGATGTGGAGAGCATCCCGGAATCAAGGGGTTCGCAGCCCTCGTGAGGGAGGTTCTGCTCGAACCTCAGAATCACGTTCACAGGGCCAAAACCGTCTGGTAGGAACGAGAATGGGTCATCCTTCAGTAGCTGTGGGTCCAGGTATCTGCCGTACCCAATCGAGCCCGAGGCAGGGCACTCCACGGAGACAACCTGCCTGTGTGTCCTATCTTCGAAGTCGATTCCCTCGAAGATGACCGTGACGTTGCCGCCCAAGTCGTTGCCGCCCGGGCTCTGCATTTCTCCCGCACAGCTATTCAGCACCTGTCCCCCGTCTTTCTCGAACGGGGTCCTGTTATCGTCCGTTACAACAGCGGTGAATTCCCACAAATCACCATTCGATCTGATGTTTGGGCTCGTGCTTTGGACGTTGATGAAGGTCCTAGACACCACCCATAGGTTGACCTCTGCATGGCTTCCTTGGCGGCGTTCGTCACCAAGGTATGTGAATCCGAGGGTGTAGTTCCCGAGGTTCTCTATATCCGTCAGATTTACTCTGAAGCGGCCATTGTTGTCGGTGATTGAGACGCCACTAGACTGATCCTCTGACCATGCCCAGTTCACTGGAACCTCGCGCACAGGTTGGTAGGCGTTGTCGACGAGTCGGACCTGGACTGAAGTGTTCTGCCCCCTGTACAACTGAGGGAGGGAGTTCAGTTCGGTGAATCCGGTTGTCCCGATCACGGAGACGTTGCCGTACGCCCCGGTAGCGGCAAGAACCTGATCCTGATCCCCAGTGAAGAAGTAGTCAGATTGGGCGAAGTCTGCTCTCATCCCGTATGTGCCCGCTTGGTATTGCGACTCCCACGTAAAGTTGTAGTCGAAGGTCGCTAGACCCTCTTCGGGGAACGGTAGCTTATTGAATTGGGTCTCGATAGAGCCGACGAAAATTCCGTTCGAATCGAAGTCGAACTGAAGTGCGACCCTAACCGGCTGCCCGTTAACAGAGTAGGCGGGTTCGAGGGTCCTGTTCCAAACGTTCCCTCTTACCCTAATTTCCTCACCGGTGAATACCTCGGGGACTATCTCGCATCGGACTTCGCTGGATGCTACTAGCGGATCCACCGGCCCACATGGGGGGGAGTCGAAATCTGCTCCGTTCTGGAGTGTGATTGTCCAATGGGTCCCATTGGCGGTCAAGAAGGGGGAAAGCGCGCCTGCAGCTATTCCTGAGAGCGTTGCCGGAGACCCGTCCCAGAGGATCGGATAGGCCTTGCCAAGGCTCGCTTCCTCGAACGTGATTCCTGCGTTTGCCAGAGAGGGAGCATGGAAAAGGGCACGCCAAGCGCCGAACGACGAGCCGGTGAACTGGGTCGCGTCCCAGAAGTAGACGGGTCTGAACGAAGGTGCGAACATGTCCGCCTCGATGTACATCCTGTGCATTGCACGAATGTAGAAGGTGTCAGTCTTGGAGCCCTCAAGATGGTCCCAAGGCCACTCGTAGGAGCCATCAGAACAACCACCGAGGTCTGGTCTGGCGTATCCTATGAAGCTGTAGTCGCCTACTGGGAGAGTGGTGTTCTTGTACTCATATGGAGATAGAACGGAGTGGGATCCGACTGGATTCAGGGGTGTGCATGGGTTCCACACAATCTCCTCGTATCCGCCTGTTGGGATCCCGGGTCCGTTGTCGAGGAGAGAGTTCCACTGAACCTGCTCCCACACATCCAATGATTGGTTGTATGCCAAGGAAACCCAGCCGCCCGAGTCAGCCCTGTACCCGTTTCCGTATCCATCGTACACTGTCGGTTCTGAAATATTCCCGAACTGGGTCCCGGGGTCGCTGATTGTGAAGGAGACGGGTGCGAATGCGAGCCTGTTGTCGAAGATCCCACGATTGTAGTCTGCCGTGTAGTGGACCTTGAAGTCGAGCTTCAGAGGCTGCTCGTCAGCTCTGAATCTCTGTCCGGCTACGAATCCTATCGTGGTGTTCGCCCTGACCTCGACCGGGAATCCGGCGTCGCCAATTCCATCCCCATCTGTGTCCGACAGGGTCGAGCTGTAATCATGGATGAACATCTCTGTGACCTCGGCGTATACCTCGTAGGTCGAGTTTGGCCCTACGTCGATGTCCTCGGGGAACAGGAATTGGCCGACGATGTACTCTCCGTTGGCATTCGTCAGCACGTCTATTGTCTCGATTACCGAGGTCCCGTTCTCAGAATATCTGATGTGGACCTGTACCGGGAGGTCCGGGGCGGGCACGAACCCTGTGTCGTCCAGCCAGAAGACAGACCCGTTGAATATGGCAGGCGTTGTCTCGTCCAGCCACAGAACGGGTTGTGCATTCAGAGTAATCCTAGTGGGTATCTTGTCGTCGTTATCCAGGACGCCGTCGTTATCGGAGTCCCAATCGGAACTCAATCCAGAAGCCTCCTCGATCTTGTTTGCAGGAGTTGGCCAGTCACCCGAAGAGGGGTTGTTCCAATCGGCGTCTTCCCTGCCATCGTTGTCGTCATCCACATCGAAGTAGTCTGGTCCGGTTGAGTTGTTTGACGGGTCGGCTAGACCCACCCCTCCTCCGAAGTCATCGTGATCCCATGGATTCGTAGATTGAACTCCAAACCTCGAAGGCCAAAGCATCACTTCGTCTTCGTCCTTCATACCATCGTAGTCGTCATCATCATCCAAGTCATCCCTGATGCCGTCGTTGTCGTGGTCCCATGGAGCTATCGGGAAGTTCAGACAGCAGGTGTCGTCGATTGGGTCGGCCGTCCCATTCGTGTCGTTTAGGTTCTGGAGCTCCAGTGAGTTGGGGATCCCATCGCCATCCCAATCGTCGTCGGCCCAGTTCAGTATCCCGTCGTTGTCGTGGTCCCAGGGACTCTGCTCCTCTCCGGTGAAACATCCTGGGAACGTTTCCTGTGTTTCATCCAGCAAGCCATTGTTGTCGTCGTCGGGATCCTCTCCATCGGGAACTCCATCATTGTCGTTGTCGACGTCATAGTACTGGGGGAAGAGGAGTGATTGGCCGAGGACCCCACGGTCCCATACGGCCTGGTAAATTCCATCGTCATCCGGGTCAGTGTCTAGCCCGTCGTCGTCGTTGTCCTCGCAGTTGCTCCCCGTGAAGTAGTATGGTTCCTCTATAGTCGCGTCATCGTCGAGATCGTCGTTGCTGTCTACTTCGAAGTAGTCCCACACGCCATCGTTGTCATCGTCCACGTCAAAGTGATCGTAGACTATGTCCCAGTCATCATCGAGATCGTTGGTGTTGTTGTACATGCAGTTCGGGGTCCAGGACACTTCGGGCATGGGTTGACCGCAGTCTATGTCTGGGTCTACGTCGTCGTTCAACTCGTCTGCGATCTCGTCTGGGAAGAAGTTGCCATTGTTATCGGAAGTCCATTGGAAGAATCCGAATTGAGTGACGCCGAGGTATGCTATCCAGAGATCCCTGTTGTGCTTCATATCGACATACGTGTAGGCCACTGATGGAGAAGGGTTGCTGGTTGGGTCGAACGTGAACCAGAAGCAGTTCATGTCACAGCTTCCCAACCCAGTTGGGTGATTGGTGCCGTCATACGCTCCGTCATCCCAGTCAACATCTGGCCTTGTGCTGTATGGTACTGTGAAGGATTGGCCGCCGGACTGTGTTGGGGTCAGGAGTGGTGCCTTGAACGCATATCCGTAGATGTGCCCACAGAATCTCTCTTGGGTGGCTGAGAGGATTACAGTACCACAGGAGTTCCCATCAAGCGTTCCTCCCATCTTGACGTCATCGACGTCCAAGACCCCGTCGTTCCCCTCGTCCTGGTCCCACCAGTCGGGCATCCCATCGCCATCCTGGTCCACGTCGATTCCATTCACCAACGAGTCCCCATCGTCGTCGATGTCGAAGAAGTTGTCTCCGTTGTAGGGGCTCCACTTCATCATCAAGAACCAGTACATCTCGGGGATGGTCCCGCTGATCGTGTCTAGTGAGGTCGGGTCATATCCGTTGTAGTCCAGCATGAAGCCGTTGTCCTCGTTGAACGGGTTGAATCCCCATGTGATGTTCCAGTAGTAGTGAGGGACTGCCGCATATGCGTCACTGTCCTCGGAGCCGTCGATTGCGTCCCCATCGCTCTGTGGCCAGCTGTTGCCCCAGAAGTTGTCTGTGTTGTCTGTGTCGACCACCCCACAGTTCCCATCGTCGGGGTCGTAGAAGTCGTTAATGCCGTCATTGTCGTCATCCCAGTCTTCGTCGTTCGCCAGGCCGTCGCCGTCCACATCGGTATCGATGTCGTTCGCACCGTCGTCTCTGTACTTCGATCCGTTTAGTTCGTGGAGGTCGGCATCGTTGTCCAAGTCACAGTCGGGGTCGATGTCGAGCCAGTCGAGGATACCGTCCCCGTCGTCGTCCATGTCCACCCAGTTGTTCAGCCCGTCTCCGTCCCAGTCATTGAATCCGGTGTAGGAGGTTCTCCAGAGGATGCATTTGTCACTGGGGTTCTGGGGGTTTGGGTTGGAAACGCTAGCGCAGTCCCATGTGGCAACCTCTGCCGATGAATTGAGTGGGTAGGGGTCGTATTCGTTTTCCAGTCCGTCGTCGTCGAGGTCCCACGGCTGCGAGCCCCCCATCAAATTGTCAGGGTTATCAGACCCGCCCATGTCCGTATCCAGCCAGTCCCACACCATGTCGTAATCGGCATCAATGGACCTGAATCTGTCATCGTCGAGGTCTCCATCATAGTCTATCTCGCAATCTGTCCCCGGGGTCTGGATATCGACAACAGAACCATTGAAGACTTGGGTTGGATAGTCTCTCTGTCCGTCCCCGTTGGTGTCCAGTTGTATGCATGAGTCTGGGATTCCGTCGTTGTCGTCATCGACGTCGTACATGTCTGCAAGGCCGTCGTTGTCGTCATCCGTATCTGACGAATCGGGAGCACCGTCGTTGTCGTTGTCTGGGTCGAGGAAGTTCGGAATTCCGTCTCCGTCGAGGTCCCCATCGACGATTTCTGTGAATGCCTGCAGCCTCGGGTGCTCAAGTGCGTGGAGGGCTACGTAGTCGAGTCCGTCCACGTAGTCGCCGTAGTCCTCTGGGTCCCATCTCTCCCAGTCATCCCAGAGAATGTCTGAATCTGAGGTGATGAGCGCTGTCTGGGTAGAATCCCATGGGTGGATGTCGTCTATGTCGTCTACCCCGTCGTTGTCGTCATCCAGATCGAAGTAGTCCTGAATGCCATCTGAGTCGAAATCGCACGGCCAGACGAACTGGTCTATCCTTCCATCGTTGTCATCGTCCTCGTCGTAGGATCCCCTTCCGGAGCCGTCTATGTCTTCGTCGGTAATCCCATCGTTGTCGTGATCCATTGGATTCTGATCTACCAGGTAGTTGAATCCGACAGCCTGACCGGTCCATGGATGAATAGTGGTGGGGTCAACATGGCGATCGGAGGAGACATTCCATGGGTCGTTTCCTTGGGAGTAGTCCACGGGGCCCTCAAGGATTCCGTCGTTGTCATCGTCCCAGTCGAACTCGTCCCGGATTCCGTCGTTGTCGTGATCCAATGGGTCTGTTCCGTAGCAACCATCGAACCGCTCGATTAAGTCGTTGATACCGTCGTTGTCATCGTCCAGATCGTTCAAATCGTCAATACCGTCGTTGTCGTGATCCTCCGTATTGGTCTCCTCTAGGAAGAATCCGTAGCTCGGATCGAGAGTCAGGGCCGAGGTATCCGAGACCTTTCCGTAGATAGCGGCTGGGTCATTGTAGAACGGATCGTGGAATGCTGCTTGGTGGAACGGGTTGGTGGTTGCGGGTTGGGTTTGACTTTCTCCCTGTACTGGGCCACCAAGCTGCTCAAGTTGCTGGTAGGCTGTTCTCTTGGGCGTATCGTCGGTCCTCGTTCTTTCCGGGGAGTCGTCCGACGCGGGCATGATCGAAAGCTGGGTGCTCAGGAGCATCAGTGCGATAATCGAAATCGCTGGTAGTATTCTCTTGTTTGTGTTTCTCTCTTCCTTGCTAGTCATGCAAATCACTGCTTACCCTCGGGTAGGTTCGTGGCCCGATTCTACGTGCTTATGAATGGGTGGCATCCTGCGGATAGTTCCGTATCACAGCGACGTCGATGTATCATCTCGGGGCTGTCAATTCCTATGATAAGGCGAGCCCCTGTTGATTTCCGAGGCCCTGTAGAGTTGCTCCATCAGCAAAGCAGCAGCCATTTCGTGGGTTAGGGTGAGTTGCGAGAGGGAGATGGTTTGGTCGGCTGACCTTTTCAGTTCCTTGCTGAAACCGTCATGGGGGCCCACTGCCAGATTTGTTGTCTCGCCCTCGAGCATTGCATTATTGAGCCAATTTGCGATTTCCTCACTGCTCATTTTGGTTCCTTCCTGATCTAGAAGGACTAGTCGCCCGGATAGATTTGAGAGGCCCGCCTCGTATTTGCTACTGTCTGTTGATTCGGAGAATTGGACTGAAATCCCTCTTGATTTGACTCTGTTCCGATATCCACTAATTATGGCAGCGATGTCCCTGTCTTTCGGCGTGCTGTCCATGTGGACAATGACTCGTCCCATGTTGACTCGTGTGGAGAGGAGCACTTAGGGCTTCACAAACCATCAAGTCATTGAGCACAGGCGTCCAGACAATATGGGATGGTGGCCTTTCCGGAGGAAGAGGGTTTTCCATAGCGAACCGCATATCAAGAGTGCGAAGATGTGGATTCAGGACCTTAGAGAGTCCTGCGAGAGGAACTTCGATCAGAGGGAGAGGGGGCAGTTGGAAGTCGAGGAAATCAGAAATAAATGGAGGAAGTCTCATTCTGATGGAGAGGTTGACCAATCGCTCCTCGATGGCCTGGAGAGGCGTTCTGAGTTGCTGATTGGAGCACAGGATTCTGAATGGTCCAAATTGCTAGATAACGAAGATTTTTGGAAGGTTGGATGGGGTAGCAAGGTGGAGGAGTGATATGTTGCTCTGGATTGTTCTGCTATGCGGACTTGGTGCGTATTGCTACTATCTCAGCAGACTGCAACCCTTTCCAGAAAAGGGCAATAGACTTGCCATGGTTCTCTTTTCTGGGGCTCTGATACTCTGGATATCAAGCACCAGCCCCGAGGAGGCGGGGGATGATCTGCCGGCAGCGATTTCGGTTTTTCTTGGGGGGGTTTTCGTTGTTTCTGGCATTAGGGATATGAGCATAATGAAGACAGACGTAATCGTGGCTCCACTTGCTGGGATACTATTCTGTGTTGGTGGGATTAGCCTACTTTCCTCAAGGTGGGAGGTGGCTACTCAGACGGAGCAAATCGGTTCTTTCTTTCTAGCCAGTACAATGGTGACCGTTGAGTTATATCTTGCCTTCAGGGGCCTGGTAATCGGAGTTCCTGGCATAGCGTGGTCGAAGTCAGGATTGAGGCAGATTCACAGAGGTCTAATTCTAGGCCCGAATGGTGCAATTGCTCACTTTGAGAGGTCTTGGGACGTTGAGGATCAATGGATAAATTCGATGAGTTTCTCTGCTCTTGTTCTAATCCATAGGCATCTTGGGAATCTCGAGGACGAGGAGAAGAGCCTTGCAGAGCTAGAGAAGTTAGGAGGATGGGAGTCGGTAGATTCTTCCTGGACTCAAGCGGTAGAAGAGGGTTTATTGGCTTCGGTTCCAATCTGAGTACGATTGAAAGCGAGTAACCCCTCGGGCATACATGGTCCGAATTAACAGAGTTCACACCGGGACCGGGGACGGGGGTGAAACGTTCCTTGTAGACGGGAAGAAAGTTGGGAAGCAAAGCCCCCGAGTTGGACTGTTCGGGACGATTGACGAGTTGAATTCACAGGTGGGCGTGGTAAGGATGGAGTTCGGGAGAATGCCAGGGGTTACCAGATTCCATCGACCCGACGAGGCCGACGAGGCGTTGATGAGGGTTCAACAGGAGCTCTTTGATCTGGGTGGAGAGTGTGCCTGCACCCCCGGCAAGCTTCCTGAACAAATGGCTCTGGTTGGAATGGAGCAGTGTGATCGATTGGTTAACGAAATGGATCATTGGATAGAGGAACTGACCCCTTTGGAGTCATTCATACTGCCAATGGGATCCGCGCCGGTCGCTTTCCTCCATGTGGCTAGAACTGTGGCTAGAAGGGCGGAAAGGGAGGCTTGTGTGCTGAGGGAAATCGAAGGAGGTGGCTCGGTCAGGGATGAGGTGATATGCTACCTCAATAGAATCTCAGACTGGCTCTTCGTTCTGGCACGGTGGATAGCAAAGAACACCGGAGAAAGTGAGACCCTGTGGACGCCACTTGGGAAGAGAGAGCCCGAATCATAGGTTTCGTCCGCTTGAGCGGAGGTGTTCCCGAGCTGAGCGGAGAGTTTCCTTCTCTTGCTCAAAGGTGATCAGATCCTCTGCATCATCCAGCTGAAGCCAGAGGTAATTGGTGTGTTCGTGCGAGAGGTGAACATCAATTTCATCCGTCTCAGCGAGATACCAGAAGACCTGCTTTGGAGTCTCTCTGCCCCTCCTAACGTATGTGTACTCTGTCTTTTCGCACCACGACCCATCTATGCTTACTTCCGATATTCCGGTCTCCTCCGTTAGCTCTCGAAGAGCGGTTGAGTGATGATCGGAGTCCGCCTTCTCGACGTGCCCCTTCGGGAAGCTCCAGTGCCCCTGTGGGTACTGGAGCAGCAGAATGCTGTCGAAGTTTAGCAAGATGAAACCGCAAGAGGTCTCGAGCGAACCGGGCGTGCTATGCATTGAGGCAGCATGTTGTGGTTAAGGATGAAAACCTTCCGTGAATCTGTTTCTTGATTCCGAAACCACCATTGGTGTGGCCATTTGCCCAATGGTCGTGGAAGAGGGCGTCTTCGAACTGGGAATTAGACGAATTGTCACGGATAGCGACCTCGACGGCGTGGTTACCGCTGCCATTCTTCGCCGTTGGTGGACGGATGCGGATGTCATCTTCGGCCACCCAGGTGAGTTGAGGGCTGGGGTTTTCGATGGGGTTATTGATCGCTCGACCGCTGTTTGCGACCTTCCTATGCATCGTAGTTGTGGTCTGAGTATCGACCACCATCAATCGAATAAACCGGAGGGGGATGTTGGGGAATCGATGATTATCTGGAGGGAGAGCCCATCGGCGGCTAGGATTGCATACGAAGTCTTCTCGGAACGAGTTGACCTCTCGGATTTGGAGGATCTTCTGGGGTGGGTGGACAAGCTCGATAGTGGTGCGATTTCGCATGAGGAGTACCTGTCCGACAGCCCGGTCCTATGGCTTAGCAGAGTAATCGACGCCGGAGAGGGGGTTGCAATGAAGGTCCTTGAGCACCTGCAGGAAGGCCACTCCGTCAATCAGATATTGTCTGATTCGGAAATTTCTGAGATTATTATCGATAAAAAGAGGGAGATGGGGGTTCTCATTGCGGCCATTCGAGATAGCATGCTAATTGAGGATAGGATGGCGATCGTCAGGCTTGATGGAACGGGGATCCGGTCAAATGGGTACCAAGTTACCGCTATGGCAGGTGACAAGTGTGATGCTTGCATGGTGATTCATGGGGAATTGGGGGCAGCGTTTGGTGATGGGGAGAATTATCCGGTCTCGGCATCGTTCTACACCAATTCCTTCCTTCATCGAAGTGGGGGGATATACGACTTGACTGCATTGGCGACTCGTTTCGATCGAGACGGTGGGGGTCATGCAAATGCCTGTGGATGTCGGATTAAACCAATCGAGGATTCAGAATTAGCAGATAGAGAGGTCTCGAAGGATGACATCTCCAGGAATATTGCGGCTTGGCTTCAGATGTGGTCTGAACGCTAGGGGGCATCTCCATCCCACCCGATTGAGAAATTATCATGCTTTTTTCCAGACCGCTCGGTATCGTTTGCCTTCCTTATCAGGGATGAATGCAGTGTGTTGCTCGACCTCTTGCAAACCTTCACCGATTTGATTTAGAAAATCCCAAGTCAGAGGCCATGGTGGTCCGCTATCCTCTATGTTCGATTCATCCGCTAGCCGCCCTATGCAGACGAGGGCCCCTCCAGTAGCTAGCAACGGCGCTAGGTTTGGGGATGCTCTTGTCCTGATCTCTTCGGGGATTGCTTGCAGGATGTGCACCTCCACCACTAAGTCGTATTGTCCGAGCCAGTCTTGTTCAGGATTCAGCAAGTCGCCGGCGACCCATTCGATTTCAGTATCCTTATGCAAATGCCGAGCCCACTCTACTGCTTCTTCGGAGATATCGAAAGCTGTTACTGACCATCCCCTATTCCATAGAAAAGAGGCGTCCTCACCCAACCCAGAGCCGACGACGAGGGCTCTGCCTGATGCCTCGTTTTCATTTGACCACTCTACCAAGAATGGATGAGGTTCATCCCAATCCCACGGAATCTGCCCCCTGTCTCTGTTCGAGTGCCGATATAGGTCCTCGAACCATGACAGGGGTTGCTCTGAGGATTCTGCTTTCTTTACCATTTCAAGCATTCTTTCACGGACTTCGTCCATTTTACCAGGCCTACATGTGGGAGACTACGGCATTTCCGAAGTCTGAGCATGAAAGGAGTGTCGCGTCATCCATCAGCCTCTCAAAGTCGTAGGTTACCGTCTTCGAGGAAATCGCCCCCTCCATCCCCTTGACTATCAGGTCTGCCGCTTCCGTCCATCCCATGTGCCTAAGCATCATCTCCGCGGATAGGATTAGGCTTCCTGGATTGACCTTGTCCTGGCCTGCGTACTTGGGTGCGGTTCCATGGGTCGCCTCGAAGATTGCGATTCCTGTGTCGTAGTTGATATTGGCACCCGGCGCGATTCCAATCCCCCCTACTTGTGCCGCTAGTGCATCTGAGATGTAGTCGCCATTCAGGTTCATGGTTGCAAGAACCCCATACTCCCTCGGTCGTGTTAGAACCTGCTGGAGCATTGCGTCGGCAATCACATCCTTCACCGTGATCGTGGTACCCGTGTTGGGGTTGTCGAAGGTGCACCACGGCCCACCATCGATCTCCGTGGCGCCGAACTCATCCTTTGCCAGCATGTACCCCCAGTCTCTGAATCCTCCTTCTGTAAATTTCATTATGTTGCCCTTGTGAACAAGGGTGACAGAGTCACTGTCGTTGTCTATGGCGTACTTTATCGCCGCCCTCACAATCCTAACTGTCCCCTCTTTGCTAATCGGCTTGATCCCCAGCCCTGCGGTATCCGGGAATCTGATTTTGTCCACCCCCATCTCGTTCTGAAGGAAATCGATGACCTTGCGAACGTCCTCGCTACCTGCCTCCCACTCTATTCCGGCATAGACGTCTTCGCTGTTCTCTCTGAAAATAATCATGTCCACTGCACCCGGGTCCCTCACTGGGCTGGGCGTCCCCTCGAACCATCGAACAGGCCTAACGCATGCAAATAGATCCAATTGCTGTCGAAGCGCGACGTTTAGGCTTCTAATCCCACCTCCCACCGGTGTCGTAAGTGGACCTTTTATTGAGACGAGCCCGTCTCTCATTGATTGCTTGGTTTCTTCAGGCAACCATTCGCCGGTCGCATCGAACGCCTTCTGTCCGGCTAACACTTCGGACCAGTGTATTCTCCTCTCGCTCGAATAGGCTTTTTCGACGGCGCTGTCGACCACATTGATCATCACGGGAGTGATATCTATGCCAATCCCATCTCCTTCGATATAGTTTATTTCGGG
>PVBE012030105.1_pt1 | contig 13831 bp, 14 predicted proteins | sample 1631181 | NCBI WGS metagenome assembly PVBE01 (sample SAMN08397723, study PRJNA350692) | Marine metagenome, whole genome shotgun sequencing project. | isolation source: water | place: Pacific Ocean | collected 2012-04 | reverse complement strand
TACAGCGTTATCTAGGGCGGCGCGCAGAATCTCTCTTTCTTGATCGCTGATCTCTTCACCGTCGAAGTCTTCGGCGCCGGCACTTGTTAGGGCGTCTCTAAGTTCATCGATGGAGAAAGTATATCCCTCTTCGGTCCGAAGTAGATCACCAGTGGCCTCGTAACTCGTAGTCAAGAATGTACTTAAGGCGTCCATGGGAACCGGGTTCCATTCGGGGAGATTTTGTTGGACTAAATTACCATAAAAAGTGCTTTCATCAGTTAGCATATTGGCCATTTCTTCGGCAGGATCGAACTGTGGTCGATCTTCCCCGGCCTGCGCAACAAGCCCTGCATCACCGCCGATCGAATTTAAAAATCCTTCTCGGGCATTGCCATGGCCGGCTTCATCCATGGTGCTAGCGAAAGTAGCATCTGCCCTTCGCTGATGCAAGTGATTAAAGATGCCATCGGCACCACAAGTTTCAGATCCGCCGGCCAGAGTGATGCCGTATGTAATATTGGTGCTGAAAACGGACGCCCCGGAGGATCCGGCCATGGCCTGGAGCGGGTGACTCTCTTGCGAGATTCCGTCAACTCCCAAACCATCATTCGGTGCATTTGTCGAAATACAAGGAGTCGTATATGTATTTCTATATTCGTCGCTATACCACAGTGTGTGGAATCCATATTCGCCAACAGTTTCCAAATCTTTGTTATTTAGCCTGCTAGCAAAATCAGAATCAATTCTTGAGAGAAGGATGGGAATGTCGTCGATCGGAGCCATCGGACCATAGTCTGGATTCTCTTCTGACCATTCCCAACCGGGTATTGGTCCTGCAATTTCCATGCGCTGCTCATGCGGAGTATCTGCGTCTGACCATGTAGCATGTCCATAATCATATTGGCCGCTATAGTCAATACTCCCTTCGGGTTGTTTTCCCGGATACCATCGGCTATCAAACTCATCATCGTCATCAAACTGTTCTTGAGTGTGCCGATCAAGGCCGGCCAAGTCATCTAATATCGATGGTCCATATGGAGTGGGAGAATAAGGATTATATGCACCAGTATTAATAAGATGAGTCAAATTGGATGCAGCCGTTGATCCGCCCTTCTCTTTGGCGTCATAATATCTATACAATTCTTCATTGGTAACTGCATACAGATATGCGCCTTCACATGTCCGATTCGTTCCGTCTAAGCTTTGTTCCATACAGTCTGGATCTGTCTGCACCCATTGCATTCTGTCCTCCATTGTATAGTGCTTCCAGTCAGGATCTGCTTGTCCCGTTCTTGGATCAATAGCCAATGGAGATCTCCCGAGCATAGCGCGCGAGTTTCCTTGAGGGTCCGTATAGTACCCTCCGGAAGCCCAAGAACCGAACTCCATCGCATCGGCAAAATTTAGATATTCGATGCCATCATCTTCGGCGCCGAGCATCTTGATGGCGCCGGAAGAGAAGTCACTGATTATCCCATCCCAATGCTCCTGATCAGCTAAATTTTTATGATGGTCTCTAAAATCTCTCCAGCTTGCTCCGTCTCTGTGGTAATCCATGGCCCGTCGAGTCCTCTGCTGGCCGGCCTGAGCTATTTCGTGCTCTTGACCAAAATATTCGTCTTGATCCTCCACGGGCGTAGTAGCACTCCAAAGACCTTGACCAGCAATTTGGCTAACATCGGAAAATTCATCAATATACAGATCATCGCGGATCCGCGGGTAATAAAACATCGATTCTGGGTTTCCGAGTCCGAGAGGCGACCAGAGTCTAACAGTTGGCGCCGGCGCTGTCGAAAAGGCCCGCGGACCATCCGGCAAACTGAGATAAGGGCTATATGCCGTTTCCAAGTCAGAGAGAGGTCCACGCATCCCCAGATCGAGTGGGAATTCTATCGGATCTCTTCCGGTAAGTACATGACCAACATCTTCGCCCGTATCAATGACATCGCGTATGAAGCCATCTTCAGCACTTTGATTGAGAGCAGGGCCGATATGGTCGAGATGGTATGCTTCTGGGCTTGTAAGGTCTACATGGTCCGACCATGGTGCATAGAGACCGCCAAGGTCCTCCTCCCCGCTGACCACATCGACGGTTTTGTCCCACAGACCACCCATCACTTGAGCAGTAGGGCTGAAGAAGTCTATCTCGTTTAATCTGCGCCTTGATTCTTCATCGAGTTTGATACCTGCCAATTCAACAAATCTTGTTTTTTCATTTGGCGAGAGGTTCTTTCTTTTATGTTCGCGCATTAATAGAGTCTTTTTAATAAACCTCTGCTCTATCAATTGCAATAAATGTTTTTGGTAAGCTACCTCTTTTTGTATTAAAGCTTTTCTAACCGCACTTCGGATTTTCAATTCCTCGGAAAAAGAGATTCCTTCCTCCATCGACGACGGCCGCCTAGCGCTAGGAATCGGAGCCTCCGTGTTGTCCGAAGGCATGTACCCGGGCATTCCCGGCGCCGGAGGTAGTTCCACCGGTGGTTGACTGAGGTGCAAAGCCAATGGATCGAAGTACTCGCGTCTGGGTCTTTCGGGCTCTGGAGTATATTCCAGAGGCTCCGGAGCATCGATCAAGTCGCTCGGGTACCCGGGAGGAGGAACCGGCTCAGCAGGCGCAGGGGCTCCCCTAGAGTCTGCAGGGCTCTCCCCTTCTCCTCCGCCGCCTTCGCCGCCTTCTGGCGCCTCTGGTGCGGCTTCTTCAGCCACTTCTGCGGCCTCCTCGGAAGGATCCTCGCCATCCATGGCCATCTTCTGAGAATACACTTGATATATTCTCATTTTTTTGTCCATACCGACTTCTTCATCATACAATAATGAATAAAAGGCCTTTCGCTTATCTTCTGAGGTTTCATGCAGGAAAATCCAATCTCTCCATCCAGATATATTGTCTGGGTATCTCTTAGTTCGAGAGGCCTCTTCTTCGGCCGATTCCTCTGTGGGTGCTTCTTCGGATTCTTCTTCCGGAGCTTCTTCGCTCGGCTCATCGACATCTTCTGACAGAAAGCCGGATTTATTAATGTCTCTCGGTATCGGCCGCAAATCCCAATGTGGCCCTTGGTCCTCTTCATTAAAGTGAGGCTTTTTATCAACAGGTTCATCTATGCCGAATGCTTCATGTGTAAATGGGGCACTCCCCGGCCTCGCTGCAGCCATCCAACCACCAAAGGCTCCTTTAAGTTTGCCTCCTAGGCTTGACAAAGTATCTTCGAGCGCTCCTTCGTGCAGATCCCATTGTTGCTTTTTCTTATATTCGTCTTCCCAATCGCGAAAACACATATTACCAAGCTCATATGCCTCTCTTTCCATCTCTCTGAGGTGTTCATCTTCTTGAGCGTATCCGGCCGTCATAGCGCCAATATTATCAAACATCCCATTACAATTTTGAGTATGGTGTACGAGTTCGTGAGATAATGATCTTAATATATCTTTTGGATGCCTTCCATCAACGAAAATTGTAATAGACATCTCTGTCGGATCATAATATGCCGTTTTTCCGAGAGGATTCAACGAGTTTTCTTCGTCGGACATAAGATTGATATTTGAGATCGGATCAGAAAAACCCATGACCGATTGTGCATGGGGTAAAAAGAGGTTCGCAAGTTCAATTAGATCTGATAAATCTAATTCAGATTCATTTAAAATATTGGTGATAGAGTTCATGATATAGTAAATAGTTTTATTTTTTACATTTTGACAGCAATTGTAGCTTTAAAAGAAACACTTCTTGCTCATTATAGCTTATGCGATTTAAAGAAAATACGCTAGCATATAAAACATTGCGCCCTTCTCGTTCATAGGAGTATATCTTTTTTATTATTCCGAGTTCGCTATCCGAACTCAGACTTTTCCAAGTAACCAGATCTCCTATGCCTAGATTTTCCGCCGCGCTATGGCCGAAGCCTGTTTTTTTCTCTTTGTTTGGCATAATAAATGGTATTAAAATAGATCGCCGCGCTCATCGCAGTGATTGCTCCTATAAGTAGGCACCTATCTACAACAAATTTAATTTTTTCTTTCATCTCTTCACCTTAGCTAATATTTTAAACCTTTCTAGATCGTACCACGGTCCATCTCGGTAGGGAATTCCATCAGACAAGTACCTGTCAAAATAAGGATCCCCGAAGTGCTCATCGCCGACAAACGAAATAGGAACCGGTCTAGCTCCCTTATCTTTGATCCAGCGTATTTTTATTGCATTTTCAACGATGTTTGGGCCAGAGGCCCATACACTGTGTCCTCGATCGAGGTTCCGCATGTGATTAACAACAATACCGACTGATTCATATTTTCCCGTTCCGGTGTCATACCATACCATAGTTCCAATCATAACATAATAAATATTCGCTATTTTTTAGAATGTCTATCTGCAACGGCAGATGAAGCCCAAGAATCAGGCTTTACTTTGCATGGAAACCCAGTACTTTTTGCATATCCAGTTAACATATCTGAAAATTTACTGGTTTCGCCGGGTTTATTAGTTGCACTTATATCTAAATGTAATTCTATAGTAAGATTCGGACAAGTTTTGTCCAATTCCATTGCAATAAAGATTGTTTTTTCTACTTCTGTCATAATTCGACCAAGTAGTGATTTAAATTTCTTTGACGAAGCTTTATTTCTGTGAATATAATATTTTCCACTGTGGCTTGTCTTGGCGCCATGTAAACAGATTGCTGTGGCGAATATACAATGATTCTTGGCGAGAAAGGAGTCTGTACCAACATAAATCGCGCCACCTTCAGTTGTGTGCTGGTTTATCGTCTCCAATAAGTCCTCGTATTCTATTTCATACCCTGATCCGCTAAACCATCGGCTCATCTTCTTCTCGTTATATCTTATATAAGGCCATTACTCCGAAAGAATGCCATTTGTTGCTCAGTTAATTCAGTATTCTCGTCGCCTTCTACTGGGGCATCTGCAGAAATTGCAGCTGCGGGGGTGCCAACATCGGGCACATGCTCTATTTTGCCTGTTTCATCGCCACCCGCCGGTAAAGGCGAAGTTGTATTTACGCCATAATCTTTCCAATCCTGTTCAGAAGCTTCCTCAGTTAAGAATTGGCGCCAACGATTCCTCCAATCTTTCTTTTTATTTTCAGAAAAGGCACTTATTTCGGAAGATTCCTCAGGATTCCATCGATTTTCGTCCCCACTCCAGCCCGAAGTATCGATATCGGAGTCTTCAGCTTCTTCACGCCAATCAGGCGCCTGCCCGGGCGCCCGCCCAATAATCTGATCTAATCCTTGAGTTAACACTCGATCAAATCTCTGATCTTGTGTTTCTTTCGGCTGTTGTTGTCCCCATGTCGATGCTCCCGGTTCTGTACCATGCCCTAACATGCCTCGGATAGCATTGTAAGTTTCTCCACCAGTCGGCCGGCCGTGTTGATCATAATGTACATCATGAACCATCCCGCCATGGCCAGCAGTGCCCGACCTAGAGAACGGATTTGTGCCCGATGACCCAGCCGTGTCTATCCATTCTAAATTATCGCGTGTCATCCGGCCCGTTCCGCCGCGCTGCATATCCTGATCACGCCACTGAGTATATCCTGCTAATCGTTCGTACCCTTCATCATCGTGCCCGGGCCTGGCGCCGGTTGCTCCTGCGGGCCCGACGAGATCGCTGAAATATCCCGAGTGTTGAGCCCCGGCTGCCGTCGGGTCTGCAGGAGGAGCCTTGGTAAATCCGGTTCTTTCTAAATGAGGCCTTTGAAAATCTAGAACAGAAAAATGCTCAGTGTCTCTTATACCATCATCGTCGGAATCTCGCATAAAGGCGCCCCGATCGCGCATTGTTTGAAGTCTCCCTCTAGTAGCAGCATCTTCATAATATCGGCCTTCTGCATCGGTACCCAAAAGACCGACGAAAGGGTCTATAGATTGAGCACCAATCTGTCTAGAGTGATACATTTCGTGCTGCATGGCATCTGACATATCGAGGCCGGCGGCGGCGATCTGGTCAGGCCTGACTTGGACGAGTTGAGTACCAGCACCATCAAAGCTTGCCGGAGAAAGTTGGTGCCCATGCCGGGTCCGATTTTTGATTGTTTCTGGCGTAAGCCATGGGTTCGGTTCGATTGCCATGGGCACAGCGCCGGGTGCTGAAGGATCTGTCTGTCGAATCTCCCCCCATCGACCAGCGACCGGCCGGCCAAATTCGGCGGTACCGGCATCCAATTCGCCTCTTTGATAACCACTAATATCTCGTAGATTTGTAGCTTCCATATGTTGAGGCCAAATATAATTTTCGAAATATTCTGTTCCCCGGCCTTCCCAAGATGTCCCGGGAAGTATGTTTGTTTCTAGATAATTGACCCAAGCTTCTGCATTTGCACCTGTGTTATATGTACCCTGTTCATCGCCTATGCGCATACCTCGGTCCATTCGTCCTTGAGCTTGCGTTATTGGTATATCTATCAGGGGTCTCTCTGGGCCCATAAGTTGCCCGGGATTGTTTATCCAACTTGCCATGGGATCGGGGTTTCCCGGGGCGATCTCCCCGGACAGGCCCCACCCGACATCACTAATATTACTTTCATAATCCGGCCGTAGCGTGGTAGGATCAACTCCGGGGAACAGCCTCGATTGTTCCGCAGCTGATAATGGGCCCATCGCAGGATCATAAGCATGCCGATATACATGATCGCCCGGGATCCCGGAAAGGCCAGCATATTCGCCGACGACATCAGGCAAGGCGCCGACTCCCGCCATGGGGCCGCTATAAGGGTTATTATAATAACTGCTATCGGCTGACCAGTTATATACGCTTGAAGGATCAAACTGTCCAACGCCGGACCAAGAGTCACGATACCTTTCCCACCCCGTGTCAGACCAATCTCTTGGATTATCCATTTGCCCGCGCGCGGATTGCGGCCCGGGTGCCACCCTACTGAGTGTGTTGGCTGCCACCTGAGCGGTGGGTCCGTACATCGCAGGCGCTGAGCGTAGCGGCGCAAGGCCGGCAGAGGTTCGCATGTAATTGTTGAAGTCATCACCCCAAGCTGGGTTAAACGGCACGGTGCCCCGAGACATCTCCCAATCAATTGGCGGCGCCGTTTGACTTCCGCGCCAACCGGACATTTGTCCTCCGGGCATCTGTGGGGCCGGCATCGGTTGCGTTAACGGACTGTTCCTATTGGCCTGCACTGTGCCGGGCGTAACGCCTTGAGGTAAATATCCTCCTAATCTGTAGTCTGCGCCGCGATAGGCATTTTGTAACCTTTGCCGCGGCGCCGGCCCCTGTTCGTTCAGAGGCGCGACAACATTTTCAGGCCGTCTCTGCCCTCGAAAGGATTGAAGGGGCTCCCCTAAGTCATCGATCCCTTCTTCTTCGTGCGCATCCGAGTCCTGCGCTTCAACAAAATATGGTTTGGAATCGGGCTCATCGACAATTGATGTGGTGTCGGAGCGCCGCTTGTTCGCAGGAATGGCACGGTCAGGCTCAGGCTCAGGTAAAGAGACGGATCCTCCCCGCGTACCCATGCCGGGCAGGTCACCTTGGTGAAAACCGGCCGTTTTTTTTCGTTCGGCCAAAATTTTTCTTCCCCTCAACTTAGCCTTAGCATATGCAGCCAATTCTTCGCGGATAATTTTTTCTATTTTTTGCTTGCGTTTGTTGTTTTTTGACATCAAAAACCTCTTCATTTCACGCGTATACGAGATTCAATGTAGTAAATAGTCTTCAATTGCTCTTTGATTGGGTATGCCTGCTCAAAAAGTGCTATTTTTCTCTTATTCCACGCAAGGTAAGCACGATTATGCTTAACAGTCCCACGACAACGAATTCAAATCCAAATGCCCACCAGCAAAAAAGCACAAAAGCATGCCACAATGCATGCAAATAGAGAGGATTAATGATTCTGTCCAAGAGTGTTCCCTGCTTGGTGGTTTAGTCAAAGCTTAGTTAAAGCTTAGTTGAAGCCTAAATTAATAATTTCGTCTTCGGGTATTAAAAAATATCGACCATGTAAGTCGACAACATGAAAGCGGCCTTGTTCATCAGGATCCAAGGGCAGTACCAATATCTCACTTCCGCGATTAACCTTGATGTGGGTACGGGCTTGCGGGGCCATATAGTATGCCGGCCCCGAGCCACTGACAACTTGATACGGGGTGATGCCGGCACCTTTACGCTTGGTCTTAGCAATCGTCATAAGCTGCGCAATGTACTTCGCGACCATTGCCTCTGTAGAGCCCGATACTGGTTGTGCCATTATATATCCTTTGTCGCTGGTGGTTTAGGTACCCTTACTTAATATATATGATCGTATACGCTCTAAAGAAGACTATCAAGGGCTAAGGCTCCTCTTCGCGAATAGGTAATGCGCTAAATAATTCCAGTGCGAATGCTGGGAGCCATGAAAATTCGTTTGATTCGAATTTGTAAACTTTATGCTGTACCCATGCCCGCTCCATACTAGGAATACCTGTGCGATGCAGTTCCGGGGGCTCGATTATGCGCGCGTCGACTACAACACCTATACCTGCGTTGGACACGATATCACCCTCTGCAAAGAATTCGAACCATCTGACAAGCTCTCCGTTCTTATACATCGTCCTTAAGTTAGGATCATATACTTCAATGTCATCTATACTGTGCATATACCTATCATAACACGGCTCGGCCGCAATTACAACCTTTATTTGAATTTATTTTTCGGTTTTGGCGGATCGCTGCGCTGGGTACGGGACAATATTCGAAGTTCTCTGCGCAAATAGAGGCCGGGCTTCCCGGCTTCCTTATGCAACCACTTCACTTTGCAATAGTTTGTGTTCTTAACCTCGACGATCAGGCCCGGTTCCGTCAAAATGCGCATATCTTCCGGGATTGGGTCGACATACTGCACCAAATCACCCACTCTGAGCAGTTCAAGCAGCTGTAGAGGCCTTTGCTCGGACAGATCGACCGGGGGAAGGTCAATCAGCGGCCTGTCTGTTATATCGTCACTGTGCATGTGTACCCCCTATACTATAATTACCCTTTTAAATCTCAAAATTTAACTGATTTTTTAAAATCTGGGATTTTTTTGGATCCATCTCGAATGTATCTGCGCGGAGCTACTCGCTGATAGCCCGCTTTGATACTTACATTCCGGGAGGAGGGGGAGGGGGGGTACCCTGTAGCATGTATTGTGTGACAGTTCTTTTAACATTTATTTGTCTGTCTGTAACTGTAGGTTATACCTGCCTTATGCTGTAGTGGTTATGTATACTCTTGTATACTGTAACATTTATTATATTGTTACCCTCGGCTAAGGTTTGGCTACCAACATGAGGAAGAAGTAGCCGACGGCTAGCCCTGCCGTCATGCATAAGCATGCATGGCATACTCGCTCTATGATAATGCTGGTTCTTCCTTGGTTATCGTGATACACTTTGTCACACTCCTTTGTATACACTGTGTTACTGTTACTCTGATACACTTATTCTTTCCTTACCCTCGGCCGTATACCTTTTGATACGCCAAACGCGCCGTTGCCTCGCCGTATACTTTTTGATACGGTTAAGTTAATCGAGGCCATGTCACATCTATTCCCTCTCAGCCCTCGCTTGTCGCATGTTGTCACGCTAATGAAGTTATACACTCGCTGATAACACAGGTTACACCTTGCTTATCGTGTCGCATATATTCTGTCGCATGTTACATGTGTTATGTGTAGCGTTGTGTAGCCCTGTGCGTATACGATTTGATACGGACAATAAAAGGCTTGACGCTCAGGCGTATATGTACTAGTTCCTCCCCTGCTTTCCCTTAGCTTTCCTTATGTATTAAAAGATGTATACACTGTTACAACTATTATACGGGCTATACATAGTCATCCTCACACACAACTAACTCATCATCTATCCATCCTGTGGTTGTTTTCTTCTCTCTCCTATACCTACCCATGGTTACACCTATTCCTAAGCCTGTGAGTAGTCCCATGGCCCATGGTGCAATAATGTTTATAAATGCTTCCATTACCTTTTCATACCTCGATGATTACTGGTTCCATAGTTGTGAGCAACGATACTGCGAGCATGCTGGAATCCATCGCAATACCCTCCGTGTCTTCACCTTCTGGAATAGTATTATTTTCTTTAGCCTCGGACAATGTTCTGTCCATCTGTTCCATTTGGTGTGCCAAGGTTTCAAATGCGACACACAAGGCAAGGTTGTCACCGAAAGCCAAAGCCCTACATGCGCTAGCTTCAAATGGAGTGATCGGATCATCCTGATCCCGACCTGCCAAACTGATCATATCTTCTTTAGTGTAAAACATTTATTTATTACCCCTCGATCTGTTCTCTGATCTTAGTTATGTGTTTGCATTTGCCTCGCCAACCATAGCCGGGACAAGTACAACTGAAAAAAATCTGGCGCGAATCGCTTTGGTTTCGCTTCACAATATATTCATCACCCTTCGACCCGCGCACCTTCCACTCTGCAACGCACACCGGCTCGTCCGGCGCCGCTGGCGGGCTCTCTCGCTTCTTCTTTACCATGTAGCGGGGTAAGTCATCGAAAACCGTATCTGGAGGCACTGAGAGCCATTCTGAGCCGCTGACCGCATAGGTGCCTGAAAGAGTGCGAACGATACACGGAGGCCAGTCAACCTCAATCGGGCTGACCGGCGGCTCCTGTGAAGGTTTATTATTATTCGCAGTCAATGGCGATGATCCTCTCATTGGTCTGGAAGTATGGACGCTCCGCATAACGCTTGGTCGTCATCCACATACGCTGGCATCTGGACGAAATAGGCTTTGGCGCCATGAGGTCTGTCAGGACGATGTGACCATCGAAGCCGTGATCGTTGACATACTTGGTCGGCGGGTTGAAGTCGGTGCCGCCATAGCGCACACGGACCCATTTGCGCTTCTCGTTACGCTTCCAAACATGGATATGTTCTTCTGCAACCTCGGTATCAAAGGGGATTACCGTGAACTCGGCAAGTTCGGCCAGCTTGTTCAACTCGGAGAAGAACGCGGCGAGCATGCTATCATCAACAGATCCCGACTGGTCAATACTGATTGCGATGCGGGCCTGACGGCGCACCTTGGACCCTGCGTGGATGTAGGGGTAACGCTTATTTAGACGCTTGACCGTGCGGGTCTTGTTCGACCGTTGAGAAGTTTTAATGAAGTATCGGAGCACCTTGCGCCAGTCAACCTTGGAAGCAATCCGATCAAGGATGTCGCGGCGGCACTGACTGGACACAGAACCCCAGCTATTCGCCTTCTGAGCCTCTTCTGCAGCCTTCTTGACTGATTCCTTTAGGCGCTCTTTCGCGATGTCCTGAGCGGCGCCCTGACCCTCGCCCCAGCCGCTATGATCGTCAAAGCTGTCGCCCATCTGATCGGACGGCTCGCCGGAGCCGCCACCCTCGCCGTCGCCCTCTTGCTCGTCTTGTTCTTCTTGCTTCTTCTTGAGCGCGGCGAAATAATGTTCGGCACTCTTACCCTTTTCCATATCTGCAAACGGACCCTCACCGGGCATGCAGCACATTTCGGGCAACTCGCCCACGAGGTGACTATTGATGGCGAGGTCAGTAGCGATATTCCACATTCTCGACATACCAGCATCAGGCAGGCGGCCGGTCACATGCTCAAAAACAAGGTGATAAAACTCATGTTTAAGAACGCCTGCGCGCTGTACATCGTCCAACTTTGCGAAGAAAGCCGGATTATAAAGCATTTCAAAGTGACCATCGTCGGTCACGCGAACACCAGCAGTCGGGATCGCTCCCGATGCTTTCTTGTTAATGCGTCGAGAGAGAGCCGCAAAGAACGGCTCATCGGTCAGAAGACGAGCCGTGTGACGGTTTAGGTCGAACTCGGCCACAGCAGCGGCAAGCTGCTCTGGAGTCATTTCGGGCGCGGGGGATGAAACGGGCTTGGTCATAGAAATCTCCTTACTACACATATAATATAGCATCCTGACGGGCAAATGTCAATGGCAAAGTTGTCAAGAGAATGTCAAGAAGTTTCACCGTCGCGCTCTCGGGCTTCCTTCTCCAGTTCTGCAAGGTCTTCAGCGACATCGGCGACGGTCATAGCGCGGGTCTTTGTGCGTTTCGTAGCCTCGCGATCCAGCTTACCCCAACGACGGGAGTTCGCTGGATGCTCACACACATGCAGGTTAGTGATTCCGATGCCTGTGTAGCGTCTGAGCGCCTCCTGAGTGGCTTTGCGGGTGTCTGGCTTGGTAAGGACTGTCTCGTACCCTGAGAGCCTTCCAGAGCCGTCTATCTCGACATGGGTTTTGCTGATATAATACTTCATTATCGGCCCTTGTAGAAAGCGCAGACGGGGATCCCGATAAGCGCGGTGCTCCAAAGAGTGATGATAACGATTGATGCGATGGTTGCTGCCATGATGTGCCTCCTAAGGCGTATTGAGAAAGGTTTAATATGGTGGGCCTTGTCGGATTTGAACCGACGACTATCCCGTTATGAGCGGGGCGCTCTTACCACTGAACTAAAGGCCCGGTAAAGGTTAGCGATGGTGGGTCCAGTGGGAATCGAACCCACAACCTACGGGTTAAAAGCCCGGTGCTCTGCCGATTGAGCTATGGACCCGCGACGATGGTAGGGGTGACGGGACTTGAACCCGCATGCACCACTTACCCAAGTTTTATGCACCGCTTATAAGACGGCTGGGATACACCCCATCATCGACGAGTGGTAGCTGTGGCGGGAGTCGAACCCGCATGCTCATACGAGCGAGAGATTTTAAGTCTCTTGTGTCTACCGTTCCACCACACAGCCAAGGTTTATTTTACTCTTGGGCCTCCCCGGTCAGAAGTTCGACAAGGTGACTGCTGACAGTCGTGCCGCTGGCTGCGGTCGCTTGGTGGAGTTCCACAGTGTTTTGAATCTCGCCCTGACCCAGCACAACCCACAGTTTCATAGCAACCTCGGAAGGCAGCGAAACGAAGTAGTTAGCAAGGTTCTGAATCTGCTCTGCGGGCAAGGCTTCCGCGAAAGCCGCAGTCGCTTCCATCTTCTCAACGAGCGCACTGTGATCGTTGATCGTGAAGTCGCTGGTGCGCTCGATCTCACCGTTTACCAAGATGTCCTCGACAGTCACCTGACGGGAGTAGTTCACGAAGAAGTCCTGCAGTGCCACTGCAGCTTCAAAGCCGACGAAAGCGGCCGCAAGGTTAAAGATCGTGCCTGCGTCGGCGTCCTCGCCGAGAAGATCGGATCCAGTCGCAGCCTGATTCAGACGATCCCAAGAGCGGCGAGACGGATATACCTTGTTCGGCTCAAAATCGCCGGTGTGCTCAAGGTGATTGCGGTTCTGGTTAATGAAGTCCCAGACCAGACCATCAACCTCGGTCTTAGCCCAATCAAGCCAATCCTCGTGGGAAGGCTCGACATCGAAGACCGTGTAACGGTCAAGTTCTGCAGGGTCCATTTCGCCCACCTGATATTGAGCGCCATGCTCGCCACCGTTGACGGCTGCGACGATGATAGTATCAGCGTGGAGGCTGAACCCGGCCAGCTTGCGGCTGTCCGTCAACTCAAAGATGCCCTGACGGACCTCGGGAGTCGCACGGTCAACCTCATCGAGAAAGAGCACCACAGCCTCATCACAGGCGGTCTTGAACCACGCAGGCGGGTTCCAAGTGGTGACGGCACCATCGGTGCTCGGAAGGCCAAGAAGATCGCCCTCAGTCATCTGAGAGGCGCGGCGCTCCACAACCGGGAGACTGAGATCGCCCGCCAACTGGTAGACAACCTGAGATTTGCCGACTCCGTGGCGGCCACGAAGTAGCACGGGGAACCGTGCAGCGGTTACATGAGGAACGATTGCGCGAAAGGTCTTGAAATCAACTGCCATGATAGGACTCCTTAGTCGAG
>PVBE010945853.1_pt1 | contig 13831 bp, 11 predicted proteins | sample 1631181 | NCBI WGS metagenome assembly PVBE01 (sample SAMN08397723, study PRJNA350692) | Marine metagenome, whole genome shotgun sequencing project. | isolation source: water | place: Pacific Ocean | collected 2012-04 | reverse complement strand
TATTCCAAGTCAATCTGGACAGGCAGGTGAATTCCTACAAACTGATGGAACAACTTTAAGTTGGGAACCAATAACATCGGCTACAGCAACAGCAGTATCAGATCAAGCAAACACATCAACTGGATATTTTGATTTACCTGCAGGAACAACAGCACAACGGCCTGGTCCCCCAGCAACTGGTAATTTACGTCTTAATACAGATACGCTTTCTGCAGAAATTTATAATGATGGGTCGTGGGTTGGTTTTGCTGGATCGACACCAACTATTTCGGGGATAAGTCCTACAACAGCACCTGCTGAAAATACAGCAGTTACCGTTAACGGTACAAATTTCCAAACTGGTGCAGTAGTAAAACTAATAGGGGCCGATGCCACACAGTATAATGCTATTTCTACAACAGTTATTAGTTCTGCTGAAATTTCATTTAATACACCCAATCTTCCAGTAACAAATGAGCCGTATGATGTTAAAGTTGTAAACACAAATGGTGGAAGTGCAACATTAATAGATGTATTAGATGCAGGCGGCGTACCTACATGGACGACAGCGGCCGGTAGTTTAGGTACTATACAAGATAATGCAACTGGTACACACTTTACACTTGCGGCAACTGACCCAGATGGTCAAGCAGTTACATTTGCAGAAACAACATCTGTTCTTTCAGTAGCTGGTTTAATATTAAATTCAACAACTGGTGTAATTTCAGGTGATGCTACTGATCAAACAGGAGCTTCTACAACATATAATTTTGATGTAGACGCAACTGATGTTACAACTATTAATACAACAGCTAGATCGTTTGGTATTACTATTACAAAGTATCTAGATGGATCCACATCGTCTAGAGCAAATTCTCCAGGAGGTCTTAAGGCTCTTGGTATAACAACCAATGGTTATTATTGGATAGATGACGGAACAAATACACCATATAAAGTATATTGTGGTTTGGGCGGCAATGATGCATTAAGTCAGGCATGGCCAGATAGTGCTGGTTGGGTAAGATTTTGGTGGTATGGAAAAGCATTTTCAGGTGGATCTGCTTTAACAACATGGCCGGGTGGTTCTCCGGCTACATTAGGTAATACTTTACCAGGTGTAGATACAGAAGCAATAGTAGATAATTATGGGTTTTATCGTATACCTCCTACTATTACTCCAACAAAGTTACTTATGTATGGATATTCTAATCAACAAAATTCACCCGGATGTTATCAAATGTGGAATTTTAGTAGTGGTAATAGCACATCTAATGCGGCTTTAGCTGCGTTTCAAAATGGTACTCAATATAGTGCCGCAGCCGATACATGGAATGCAGTAGAAGGAAATGCTATAGGGTCTAATACTAGTAACGGAATTTATGATTGTTGTGGTGGCAATGGTTGTGACTATTTTTACTATACAACCAACAGTGGTCAATTGTCTTTTAGTTTAGATGATGATAGTGGGCATGGTTGCACAGCATTTGGTGCAGGGCACGATGGTACAGGTCTAGGAACAGATTTTTGTGATTCTGATACTAGTCCAACTTCTAGTGAAGCGTGGCCGATGGAACTGTATTTTAAGATGGCAGGATGGTAAAGAATAGGTAATAATTATGGCAATTAATTTTCCAACAAGTCCTACATTAAACGATGTCCATACAGATGGTGAAAATTCATGGACATGGAACGGAACTAGCTGGGTATCATCTGCGGTAATAGTACCTCCATTACCAAGTCAAACAGGACAAGCAGGCGAATATTTACAAACTGATGGCACAGCCATGAGTTGGGAAGCAGTAGATGCATTACCGAGCCAAACAGGGCAAGCAGGTGAATTCCTACAAACAGATGGAACAAATGCTACTTGGGAAGCAGTAGATGCATTACCTAGTCAAACAGGACAAGCAGGAGAGTATTTAACAACAGATGGTACAAATGCAAGTTGGGAAGCAGTAACATCTCCTACAGCAACAGCAGTATCAGATCAAGCCAATACATCTACAGGATATTTTGATTTACCTGCAGGAACAATAGCACAACGGCCAGGCTCACCAGCAACTGGTAACATGCGTTGGAATACAGACGATGAAGCACTAGAACATTATGCTGGTTCGGCTGCTGGATGGGTTCAATTTGCTGGAGCAAGTCCTATTATTACTAATATTACTCCTACAACGTCAATTGCGGCAGGTACAACTATAACTGTTACTGGTGTTAATTTTCAAGCAGGTACTACAGTAAAATTAATAGGTACAGATACAACTCAATATAATGCACAATCAGTTACTTTTGTCAGTACGACTGAAATACAATTTACAACGCCAGAGCTTCCGGTATCGGGAGAACCATTTGATGTTAAATTAACATTACCTGCAGGTGGATTTGCAATATCTACAGATGTAATAGATGCAGGTGGAGTACCAGCATGGACAACAGCAGCTGGTCTTTTAGGTACTGTAGCAGAAGATACAACCGGAACACATTTTACATTAGTGGCTACAGATCCAGATGGACAAGCGGTTACATTTAGTATGGATACAGCCAATACAACAATTCTTACAAATGCTGGTTTTGCATTAAATGGAACGACTGGTGCTATTACAGGTGATCCCACTGATGTTTCGAGTCCTACTACATATAATTTTGATGTAACTGCAACAGATAGTACCGGTGTAAATGCAACAACTAGATCATTTAGTATTACTGTTTCCGATCCTTGGACAGGTGCTAGTGGTGGTACAGAAACAACTTATCAATCAGGTGGTATAAATTATAAAGTACATACATTTACCTCTAGTGGTACATTCGATGCAGGTCCTGGCGGCACAGCAGCTGTTCTTATGATAGGAGGTGGCGGAGCCGGCGCACATTTTCACTGTGGTGGTGGAGGTGGCGGTGGTCTTATTGAAATTCCAGATTTTGTAATGTCTGGAGGAACATATGTCGTAGTTATTGGCGCCGGCGGTACCGGACAATCAGGTACAACTGATCAAACAGTCAATAGTGGCGGTGATACAACTTTTATAAGTGAAATTGCTATTGGTGGCGGCGGTTCTGGCACGTATGGCGGCGCCAATAGTAAAGGACAAGATGGTGGTTCTGGAGGAGGCGACACCGGCGGCGGCCCTGGAACATTTGGAGGCGGTGGTGGAATTCAAGCAGATCCAACAACACATACAGGTACTGGCTATGGATTTAATGGCGGATTTTCGACTACTCCATGGACCCATGCTGGTGGAGGTGGAGGTGGCGCCGGCCAAAATGGCCATAATGCTACCGGTTCAGGTGCTAGTGGTGGAGGAGGAAATGGAAGGGAAAATAACTACCAAACAGGTTCCAACATAACTTATGCTGGAGGCGGTGGTGGAGGTTGTTGGTCTGGTTCCAATCCTGCCGGCGGATCGGGCGGCGGCGGTAATGGCGGTTCTGGCAACTCTACCAATAACCAAAATGGAACTAATGGACTTGGTGGCGGTGGCGGAGGTTTTGCTGGTAATAGTGGAGCTGCTTCACCTAATAATGGTGGATCGGGTATTGTAATTATAAGAACAAAATTAACATAGGTATATGGTAGCATAACAGGTAATAATTATGATAAATAATTTAGAATGGAATAGATTATGAGTATACTACAAGTTGATAATTTAAGCGGTTTATCTGGTACAGATATTACTATTGAAATTGGTAAAGCAATTACTGGTGCAGCTTCTCAGTTTAAAATTACTGGCGGTACTGCTGGACAAGTTATACAAACAGATGGTTCGGGTGGTTTAAGTTTTACTACAGCGGGTGGCTTACCAGCACAAGCAAGTCAATCAGGTAAGTTCTTAACAACTGATGGTAGTGCGGCAAGTTGGGCAAATGCTCTACCTACACAAACAGGACAAGCAGGCGAATTCCTACAAACAGATGGTACCACGGCAACTTGGGAAGCAGTAGATGCATTACCAAGTCAAACAGGGCAAGCAGGTGAATATTTAAAAACAGATGGCACAACTGCAACATGGGAGCCAGTTACATCAGGTACTACAATACCAGCACAATCAACTCATAGTGGAAAATATTTAACAACAGACGGAACTAATTTAAGTTGGGCATCAGTAGATGCATTTCCTACACAAACAGGTAATGATGGAAAATTCTTAACAACTGATGGAACTTATCCAAGTTGGGCAGTAGTAGATGCATTGCCTAGCCAAACAGGTAATGACGGGAAATATTTACAAACAGACGGTACAACTGCAACTTGGGAAACTCTTGCATTAAGTGGCGCGGCATATGATACAGAAACTACATCAACTGGTTATTTAGATATTCCCGTAGGAACTACAGCACAACGTCCAGGCACGGTTGATGGAGGCGGACTTACAATTACTGCACCATCGGTTGGTGCTTTACGTTTTAATTCTGAACTAGAATCACTTGAAGTTTATTGCGGAGAACAACCAGTACTAGGAGGAAATGAACCCATATGGTCCGGATTTGGTGGATCAACTCCTGCTACCGCATCTATTAGTCCTGCAACTTCACCTGTAGCAGGTACAAGTATAGCTCTTACTGGTGCAAATTATCAAAATGGTGCAATAGTAAGAATATTAGGAAATGATGGAACAGTTTATGTTCCACCTACAATAACATGGGTAAACACTGGTAGTATACAAATTACAACACCAGAACTTCCTATTACAAATGAACCATTTGACATAAAAGTAACCAATCCAAATGGATTATTTCATATATTAGTTGATATATTAGATGCAGGTTCGGTTCCTGCATGGACAACTGCCGCAGGTAATGTAGGTAATATATATGATATGGCTACAGGTACACATGCTACTATAGTAGCAACAGATCCAGACGGTGGAGCAGTCACATATAGTGTCGATAGTACTAGTGCCGCAACTCTTGCATCAGCAGGAATGACATTAAATTCAGACGGTACTATTACTGGTGATTCATTAACTGATGTATCAGCACAAACAACTTATAATTTTGATGTAACTGCAACAGACACTGAATCAAATACATCAACAAGAGCTTTTAGTATTACACTTAACGAAACACCTGCATTCCACGGAGCAACTGGTGGAATAATTACCTCTTATGTAGCAACACATACAGGTGGTGGTGCAGGTACCAATAATGAAGAAATGACTCCCGGTACAAAAATGAAGGCGCATACATTCCTTGATTATGAAACAGCAGAAAATTTTGTTGTTCCTTTAAAAGGTGGAAAGGCAGAATTAATGTTAGTTGGTGGTGGCGGAGGTGGAGGTAATTATACTTCTACTAACGGCAATGGCGGTGGTGGTGCAGGTGCTATGTTAGTAGTAGGTAGATTAGATATCAATCTTGGTTATGAAATAGGTATAGGAACATTTCCTGTTAATGTAGGAAATGGTGGGTATGGTTCTCAGCATCAACAAACAACACAAATGAAATCAGGAGAATCTAGTTGGATTGATTTTCAACCATCTGTTAGTAGTGCCGGATTTTTATGTGCAAATGGTGGTGGATATGGCGGCAGTACACATACACGATCGCCGGCTGCTGGTGGTTGTGGTGGAGGAACGGCATATGGTGCTACTAGCCAACCAGGATCAAACCAACAAGGTAGTGTTCACTCAGGTGGCGATAATGGCGCACCTACTAATTCAGGAGCACCTCATAATGTAAATATTCCAGGTACAGCTACTGATAATACAAAACAGTGGTTTGGTTGGGGATATCCGGGTGGTTCAAGTCAATATACATGGACTGGTGCTGGAGGTGGTGGTGCAGGCGGTGCTGGTCGCAATGCTGGTGGTAGTCCAGGTGATCCAGGCGATGGTGATGGTGGTGATGGAAGGAAAAACCATTTTAGAACTGGTTTAGATATATATTATGCTGGCGGCGGTGGCGGTGGCGCTAATAGTAGTGAACATAGCGGCGACGGATACCACGGTGGCGGTAGAGGATTTGGAACAACAACTCACTATGGTTATACAACATATTTAAATGAAGTTAATGCAAGTACACAAGGAAGTGGAACATTACATGCTATAATGGGAACAGGTGGCGGCGGAGGAGCCGCCACTTATTGGTCTAATAACGAACCGGCCTGGCATAGTAATGATTTTAATACAGATGGAAATGGTGAATCATTACCACACGGTATAGTAAATGGTTCAGGACATGGCGGATCTGGTATTGTAATAATAAGATACGTAGACGAATCTGTTTAATTATTATATAAATTTTTTTCTAATCGAAAAAAATTGTTAATGAAACCTATTAATTTTGGTTTAGTTTAGTATTATAATCTTCACGTTGTTCGTCAATTCTACGTTCTACCTCTTTATAATACTCCTTGTATGCGCTTATAATCGCTTGCTGTTGCGCGATTAACTCTCTTATCTGTCCTAGGTTCAAGCTCAGTCCTTTATAACCATTGTCTGTAAGAGCAAATAATACAACATCTGTCCTTGCATTTGCAAGTTCAGCAAAAACTTCTTCTGCATTTTCAGGAGTTACAATATACCATTTTATATTTTGTAATTCTAATTTTCGTACAGTGGGAGGATTAAGTTTAACTTCTTCAACCGGTACACTCAATACTTTTATTGTTTGAGTTGAAGCACATCCCGACAAACCAAAAATTGAAAGAATGGCCATTAGTGCAAGTATTTTCATTTAATCTTTCTCCACATAATAAGGATTTGCTAAAGCAGGACATTCTGGATTTGTTTGCGATTTCTTTCTAGCTGCTATTTCGTCATGTGTTCTTTGTGCGCCAGCGGCAAGTTCAAAACATCGTAGAACATTTTTAGTTGCCTTGTTAATAACTCTTTCTATTAACTTTGGTTTATTTTCTGCTAGTTTTCCTATATCTCTAGTACCAAAATTTATACTATTTTTATTAAACCTATCTTTAAGATCATCATAGTCTTTTCTTAAATCTGTAAATTGTTCGTTTAATGCCGCAACAATTTCTTGACTACGTTTTATATCTTCATTAAGTTTTATAATTGCGGCTTCTTGTTGTTCTTTTGCTATTGTTAAAATAGCACTCTTTTCTGCCGCGGCTTGTAATCTACTTTGAGTATCATTATAATACCAATAAGCAATTCCAACTATTCCTGCAAGAAGTAGTGCAAGAATTAAGTATAGTTTTAATCGTCCAAAAAGCATATTTTTATCCTAAGGTAATACTTTATATTATAATAGTATTTAACAAAAATGTCAACCTTATCGTGCATAAATATGAGTATGGAAACAAATCTTCAAATCGAAGAGTTAAATATCCCCGACTATGAACGAGTAATCCATGCTACAAATAGTGACACTGGATTAGATTGTTTCATAGCAATTCATTCTACGGAATTGGGTCCATCTATTGGTGGAGCACGATTTTGGAAATACGATAAAAGTCATGATGCTATAGAAGATGTATTAAGATTAGCAGAAGGTATGACATTTAAAAATAGTCTTGCAGGTTTAAAAGCAGGTGGTGGAAAGGCTGTTATAAATTTACGTAACGCAGAAAAAACACCAGACTTATTAAAAAGTTATGGAGAAGCAGTAGATGCATGTGAAGGTACATATATTACAGCAGAAGATGTAGGAAGTTGTCCTGCAGATATGGCAGTCATTGCAAAAACAACTAAACATGTTTTAACTAGTTCAGGTGATCCAAGTCCTGCTACATCACTTGGTGTTGTTAAGGGAATGGAAGCGGCAGTAAATTTTTATAGAGATGAAATGGCCCCAGGACAAAGTTTAAAGGATTTAAAAGTTGCATTACAAGGATTAGGTCACGTGGGTTTTTATCTTGCAGAAATGTTAGTTAAAAAAGGTGTACAATTAATAGCAACAGATATTAACGAGTCTTTGCGTAACAGAGCAAAAAAAGAATTGAATATAGAAATAGTAGAACCTGATGAAATTTATGATATTTCTTGCGATATATTTGCTCCTTGTGCATTAGGTGCAAGTGTTAATGAAAATACAATAGAAAGATTTAATTGTAAAATTATTTGTGGAGCAGCTAACAATCAATTAATTAATCCAATGGCAGGGTATGCATTAAAAGCAAGAAACATATTATATGTACCTGACTTTCTTGTCAATGCAGGCGGTGTAATTTATTGCTATAAAGAGTTAGGCGAAGTACAAACTGATTTTCATATTGCAAATATTATAGATGAAATATATGACAGGGTATTAACTTGTTTACGTCAAGCACAAGAAGACGATGTTCCTACCAATGTAGTTGCTGATAAAATGGCTCGCGTGAGATTAGATAAGATAAATACTTGAATAATACAACGAGAGTCGAGTTCATGCCAATTATACGAGTAGATACTATAATACCAAGCCAATTAGGGCAACCTGGTGAATATTTACGTACAGATGGTACAACTTTAAGTTGGGAGCCCGCAGATGCATTACCAAGTCAATCAGGACAAAGTGGTGAATTTTTACAAACAGACGGAACTACTGCAACATGGGAACCAGTAGATGCACTACCAACTCAATCAGGACAAAGTGGAGAATATTTACAAACAGATGGTACAACAGCAAGTTGGGAGCCTATAAATTTAAGTGGTGCTACAGAACATGGATTTTCTTATATTAATACCGCTCAAACATTTGCAACTTCATTACGTGCATTAATAGATACAACTGCTTCTGCTCTTTCATTTAATATGCCGGCAAGTCCGACATTGGGAGATACAATTAGATGTGCAGATGCGGCAGGTACTATGGCTACAAATTATGCAACAATTAATGGAAACGGCAATACTTTTACAACGGCAGCCGGAGCAACAGATCCACAATTTATTATTAATACAAATGGAGCAGACGTTGGTTTTGTTTGGAATGGCTCTACATGGAGAATTTACTAATGGCATTATATTATAGTTCTATTAGAGGAGCAGAAGTACCAGGCGGGGCCGGCGAAACATTTATTGGAATGCGCCGAACTACAGATGGATTATTAGTTATGACATCTGTTAGTTCTAGTGACCAAGATGAAACTACAGTTTCTATGGAAAGTGTATCAACTCAAGATTTGGAACAATTTGATCAATCGGGATTAAGAGGTACATATACTGAATCCGAAGTTGTATATGCAGAAAATTATGATTTAATTACTAGTGATGGTACTAAGACTGTATCTCTATCAAAGAAACCTAGAGATATACATTCAATGGATTTATTCCAAAATAATATTCCTGACTTTCGTTCAGTGGGCGGCGCATTAACCTTATCAGCAGAACATTATGTACGAAGGAAACCAGGTTCGGGTAATGATTATACATTAACACATCATGGTAATACAGTTACTCTATCACATGCTCCTACAGCAGGGGATAAAATATTAATAATGTATCATAGTAAAAGGCATTACAACGATGATAATGATAAATTTCAACAATATGCATTTGCAAGTGGTGATATAACTTATTTTATTGGTCCAGCGGGTAATTTTATAAAAAGAACTGTATATCCATATAGTAACGTAGGAGTATCAGATACTTACTTTGAAACATATGATGATGCAGCTTTGGTTAATTCAACAACCTGGAGTAATGCATAAATATTACTAAATATTAGTATAGTTTATAGGATTAAAATATGGCAGATTTTAATTTAGGTCGGTTAAAATTCAAATGGCGCGGTGACTGGGCCATTAATACTCAATATCTAATTGATGATATTACGAAGTATGGTGGTCTTACCTTTGTTTGTATAGAAAACCATACAAGCGGTAACGCAATAGCAAATTTTTATACAGATTCAGCTAAATGGAATGAACACACCCAAGGATTATTTGTAACAGGTGCATGGGTTGCTAGTTCTTTTTATAAAGTAAATGATGTTTTCCGAAAGGGTTTAAATCAATATAGAGTAACAACTCAACACACGTCACCGGCAGTATTTGATCCAGCTGCTTCTGAAATAGAAGTATTGTTAGAAGGTGGGTTTGAATGGAGTGGTGTATGGAATATTGGTACTGTATATGTAAAAGGTCAAACAGTACGGTATGGTGGTTCTACTTATGTGTGTGTAGCAACTACTACAGCAGGTGATTTACCTACTGATACTACAAAATTTGCTATACTAACATCAGGTTTAAAATGGAGAGGTGTGTGGAGCGGCGCAACAGCATATTTAATCGATGATGTTGTTAATCATAATGAAAGTTCATATGTACTTGTTGTAAACACAGATACAGGCACAACACCGGGAACTAATTCTGCTATATGGAACGTTGTATCACAAGGTGATCCACAGGCAGTACTAACAACACAGGGTGATCTACTTACACGTAATGCTACACAGCATGTTAGATTAGCAACAGGTTCAGCAGGACAATATTTAAAATCAGATGGCACAGATCCAAGTTGGTCAAATTTAGATCCAGATGCGTTTCCTTCACAAACAGGTAAGGATGGTTGGATATTAACTACAGATGGTACAAATGTTGTTTGGTCTGATGTAATAAATTCAGCACCAGCGGCATTAGATACATTAAATGAATTAGCAGCTTCATTGGCAGACGATGCAGACTTTGCAGGTACAATGACTACTAATTTGGCTACCAAAGTTGCATATGCAGATAGCATAGGTACTTTAGCAGACGTTGCTACACCTACAGGACAATCGGGTAAGTTTTTAAAATCAGACGGCACAGGCACAGTATGGGCAAGTGCTGATCCAGATGCATTTCCGTCACAAGCCACACATGCTACAAAGTTCCTTCAAACAGATGGAACTAATGTTAGTTGGCAACCAACCCCAGTAGAACTACCAGCACAAAGTGGTGCTACAGCAGGATTGGTTCTAATGTCCAATGGTACAGTTGGCAGTGAATATTGGGGAAGTGTAGGCGGAGTAACAAGTTCAGAAACACCTCCAACAGGCGTACTTGCAGATCCAGGTGCATTTTGGTGGAAGTCAGACACCGGTGAACTTTATTTTAAGTATCAAGACACAGACTCTGATCAATGGATTAAAGCATCTACTAGTACAGCATTTGGTGTTTCGGGCGGTGATGCAAAAGCATATACAACAGCTACACCTCCACCTGCTTCAGACGGTGGTCAGATGTGGTTTAAAACAGATACTGGTGAAATGTATGTATACTATATGGAAGATAGTACAGCAAGTCCAAGTAACCAATGGGTTAAAGTATCAACTGGTGTAATAGAAACAGGATCACAAATTAAAGAATATGCTATATTAGAAGAACAACAAGCATCAGGAACTGCTGGCGGCGCATTTACAGCAGGCTCGTGGGTTACAAGAGTTCTTAATACAGAAGTTGTAGATGGTGATAATATTGTTGCATTATCAGGCAATGAATTTAGTTTAGATGTAGGTGGTTGGCTAATAGAATGGTCGGCACCTGCTGTAGGAGTTGACGGTCATACTACTAGATTATATAATGTTACTGATAGTTCATTAGTAGCAGATGGTTCGGCAGCATGGTCAGATACAGGCACATCTAATATTTCTTATAGTACTGGTAAAGTACATTATACTAATTTATCATCAGGTCCTCGAGTACTTAGAATTGAACATCAATGTGGAACATCTAATGCTGGTACAGAAGCATTAGGTAAAGCACTCAGTTTAGGTATAGAACGTTATACAACAGTTACTATATACAAAGAAGGATAAATAAATATATTATAATACAGGATAAACAATTATGGCAGCACTAGATTTTCCGGCATCATCGAGTAGTCCATGGACAGATCCAAATGGTAATGTTTGGGTATGGAATGGAACAGGATGGGCACAAAAAATACCTTATCCAGGTTCAGCAGCTGAAGTTTTAAATACTGTTATACCTTCATTATCAGTACCAGGTGGACAAACAGGTAGTGATATCGGTGATGTAATTACACTAGATAGAGGAACTTGGCTTAATGCAGCTTCTTTTATTGATAACTGGTTTATGGCAGACGGAGCAGGCGTAGAAACTGCACTTTCAGTTACTGGTCTTTCTTATACTAGATCTAGTGCAGACGCAGGCCAAACAATTTATGCAAAGATTACAGCTGTTGGTGCATATGGTGGTAATTCAGCACCAGTACAAACCAACTCAATAGGAAAAAGAAAATTAACATTTGCGGCAACTGGTGGATTTCAAACTTGGACTGTACCAACCGGTGTTTATTCCATAGATTTAAAAATGTGGGGCGCCAGTGATAGATATGGTGAATACGCATGGGGCGGATTTTCTAAAGGTACATTAGCAGTTAATCCCGGTGATCAATTCCAGGTTATAGTAGGTATGAATTCGGTAGCATTTGGAGGTGTATCTCACTCAGGTGATGGATACCATGCAGGTGGAATGTCGGGTCTATTTTCAGGACATGGTAGTATAACATATTCGTCAGGTACTGATCAGGCTAGAGCTATTATAATAGCAGGCGGCGCAGGCGGAAGTTCCAAAGTATGGCCAAATGGTGGTTGTGGTGGTGATGGTGGAGGAGAAACTGGTTGGTATGGTTTTGGTACTCACGCTAACGGTGGTAGTTGCGGAGATTATCCATCTACTAACTGGAACTGGACCAGCTCATGTTATGGCACGCAAACAGGTGGTAACGGTTCCGTTATGCAAGGTGGTGGCGGAAGTCATTGCTCATGGTGGTATGGCGGCGGTGGCGGAGGCTATTTTGGTGGTTGTGGCGGAACATGTTCCGGTAACTGTCATTCAGCTGGTGGCGGAGGCGGTTCAGGTTATATAGGTAATACTGTACATCCACAACCTAGTCTTACTAACGCATTTACATACAGAGGAAGTGACATAGAACCATTTACTGATTCAGATCATATCACAGGTGTTGGACAACGACAAGAAGGCGGTCTAGGTGACGGCCTCGTAATAATGTATTTTTAATAGGAGAATATAATGCCATTAACAGGAACAGAACTTCGAATTTGGGAATTAGATCAAAAATATGGTGCTCTCAAAGAACGACTTGAGAGAATGAATATTTTTTGGTTAGCTCGACCTATTTCGTGGGACGATGTTAGAACTAATCGTAATGCATTATTAGCAGAAAGTGATTGGACACAATTAGCAGATGCCCAAGCTTCTCTTACAGAAGAACAAAAACAAGAATGGAATGTTTATAGACAAGCACTCCGTGATATGCCAACAACATATGCAGATATAGAACATGTTGCATTAATTACTTGGCCAGCAGATCCTACAGTACCAAGTGATGATATCTCGGGCGGAACACCTCCCCCGGGTGAAGGACCAGCAGACGGTAGTACATAGTACAGGTCAAAGCGAACCTATATAAGTTTTAAATCATGCCAACATATCGAGTATCCGAGTTACGGGATTATCGTGCCAAATATAAAGAAGATTTAGGTATAGATATAAACGCCCCTTCTCATTGGGGTAATTATGAAGAAGCACACAATCCTACACAACAACAATTGATGGCAGCTCATAAAGAAGGCCGAGTTGCTCCTGATAGTTATTTTGTAAAACAAGCAGAAGATCAAGCAATAAGTCAGTTAGAAGAAGAAACACAAACCAAACTATCAGAATCTGATAGTAAATCTATGTTTGCTAAGATGAAACAACTTCGCGAATTACGTATGCCTATTTGTAAAGCGTGTGAAAATTATAGACCTTTACTTAAACAATGTAAACTTTGTCGATGTATAATGCCTGCTAAAACATCTTTTGAATTTTTTCATTGTCCTATAGACAAATGGTAAATTATTTTACTAATTCTTTAGCAAAATTACGCATAATAATTGAATCTTTCGAATTGTTGTATATAGTACGAATTTTATCACAATATCCTCTATTTAATAAAATATATTTTGC